>Ga0307379_10003302_pt1 | contig 23488 bp, 20 predicted proteins | sample UN2MG_FD_202237 | JGI IMG/M metagenome (GOLD analysis project Ga0307379, IMG submission 202237) | Soil microbial communities from Risofladan, Vaasa, Finland - UN-2 | ecosystem: Environmental > Terrestrial > Soil > Coastal area > Acid sulfate soil | place: Finland: Risofladan, Vaasa | collected... | reverse complement strand
GGGTTTCGAGTTCGCCCTGCTGGAAAAGATTTTAGACAGTATCAGTCAGACCGCCCAGGAAAATAACGTCGAGATTGTTGCCGGCGATACCAAGACGGTCGAAGCTGGTGCAGCAGACCGGATATTCATAAATACTGCTGGCATCGGAACACTCATAAATGGCGCCGATTTGGGCTTTAAGAAAATCGCCGTCGGCGACAGCATAATAATAAACGGCACTATCGGCGACCACGGCATGACTGTCATTTCGCAGCGAAAAGGTATTGAGTTTCAATCCGAGCTTAAGAGCGATTGCGCAGCCGTAGCAGGTTTGGTCCGGCAGCTTCTGGAAAATACAAACGGCGTAAAATTCATGCGTGACCCCACTCGCGGCGGACTTGCTGCAACACTAAACGAAATCTCAAAAGCAACAGGCCTGAGTATCGAAATCAACCAGGCCGACATACCGGTTAATCCAACGGTGCAGGCAGCCGCTGACATTCTGGGTTTCGACCTGCTGACAATCGCAAACGAAGGTAAATTTGTTGCCGTGGTTTCACCGGATTCTGCCCACAAGTGCCTGAACATCTGCAGAAATCATCCGCTGGGCAGGCAGGCAAGTATTATCGGCAAGGTAACACAAACGCGCGATGCGCCTTTGGTGGAAATGACAACGAGCATCGGCGGAAAGCGGGTAGTCCAGATGCCCTACGGCCATGAGCTTCCGAGGATTTGCTGATGCACGAAATGATGCTTGCTGAAAGTATTCTACGGGCGATTTCGACTGAAACCGAAAAACATAAGGCAAAGCCGTTGTCGGCCAAAATCAGTTGCGGAACACTTAATGCGGTAAATGACGAACTGCTTGTTTTTGCCTTCGAGGCCGCTGCAAAAAATACGGTCTGCGAAGGTATAAAGCTGCAAATCGAGCACAAACCAATACAGGCACGCTGCGGAAACTGCGGGCAAACCTTCACGCTGGAGCTTTTGACGCCAAACTGCCCCAAATGTCGCGGCAGCGATTTTGATTTACTGCCTGATGAACCTTTAATGCTTGAAGAAATAGAATTCGAAACGGAGCAAGGCAATGTTTAAGGTCAAGGTCGGCAAAAAAATCCTCAGCGAAAACGAAAAATACGCCCTGAAAAACAAACAGCTGCTCAGTGAAAGCAGAACGCTTTGCCTTAATATGATATCTTCTCCCGGTTCCGGCAAGACAACTATTCTTTGCAGAACAATAAACGAATTAAAGAACGAGCTTGGAATCGGCGTTGTCGAAGGCGATATAGCCACGGATTTGGACGCTGAAAGAATAAGGTCAGCCACAGCCGATGTCGTTCAGATAAACACTCACGGGGCCTGCCACCTGTCAGCGGCTGGGGTAAATAGCGCTTTGCGTAAGCTGCCGGTAGCCGACCTGGATTTGATTTTTATAGAAAACGTCGGCAATCTCGTTTGTCCGTCGGCATTCGAGCTTGGCGAAAATTTTAAGATAGCCGTACTTTCGGTTCCCGAAGGTGATGATAAACCCGCAAAGTATCCCGCCGTTTTCGCAAAGTCAAAGGTGCTGCTTATAAACAAAACAGATTTGCTGGGCCCGATTGATAAACAGCAATTTGACATCGAAACGGTAAAGTCACGCACCCGCAAACTAAACAAAGACATCAGGATTTTCCCCGTGTCAGCCCAAACCGGCCAGGGCATGACCGACTGGTACGACTGGTTAAAAGATGCGGTGAAAATCAACAAACAATAAACGTCGGCGATTAACAGCCTGCGCCGTAAAGGTTGTGTTTGCGGATGTATTCGGTAACAGCGGGGTGCAGCATATCGGATGCGTCTTGTCTGGCGGCAAGTCGGTTTCGTATCTGGGTGCTGCTGATATTTATCAACGACGTTTTGATTACGTTCTGCTGAAGCTTTTTTACCCTGCCCGGCCCGAGAATATCCGTAAGTTGCCGAAAATCCGGACACTTAAAGCCAGCCCTGTACATCACCGATACGGTGCAGTTGTCGATGAGTTCGTTGATTTTATACCATCGCACAAGTTCCTCAACAGTATCAGCACCTGCAAGCCAGTGAATCGACACATCGTTGCCGTAATCGGCCCGGAATTTTCTGACGGTCTCCAGGGTATAGCCGGGTCCTGTTTTTTTTAATTCGTAATTGCTTGTCTGAAAATTCTCCACGCCCGCGATTGCCAGCTTGAGCATCTTGAGCCTGTGTTCGTCGCTTGCTTTCGGCAGCAGAAATTTCAGCGGCGAGCGCTTGGCGCAAACAAAAAAAACTTTCTCTGCTTTGATGTGCTCCGCTGCCTCGGCGGCCACCGTTGTATGACCGATATGCACGGGGTCGAACGTGCCGCCGAACAAAGCTATTTTTCTTTTGACCATAAAAAACTAACAACAAAATTGTGTGTTGTTAAAAAAATATTCACTTGGACCAAAAATAAAAACCTTCAACACTCTACGGCTTCTGCGCAAAAACAACAAACTTCTATTTGTCCGGTTTCAGAATTCAGCTACAGCTTCCGAATAAAAACCGCGGCCCAAATAAAAACTTGACCGAAGCGCCGAATGCACGCATACGGCCTGTAGGTTTAAAAAAACACTTTGCCGGTGTTACCGTTCATGCCGGAAACTGCGCAAAATAAATATAATCGTGTCTGCAAAAAAACAATTTGTCAGGCAAACACGGTCGTACTCGTCAACAGACGGATATGATAAACAATACCGGCAGGCGTGTAAAATACAGACTGCAAAAATTTTTTTGAAGTATTTTTAAACATTTGGACGATAAAAAGTATAATCATGACAATTGACTTTCAAAACTTCTTCAAGCTGGTTATTGCAGTTAGTTTTGCCTGCATAAAATAGAATGTAACAGGATTCAATTTGCCGAAAGGAGAAAATGATGGCAAAGAAAAGGAAAAAAGCAACCAAGAAGAAAAAAGCCACCAAGAAGAAAAAGAAATAGTAGCACAGCATGTTACTTCAGTTTCGAGAAAACGGAAGGCTCAGGAAAGAGCCTTCCGTTTTCTTTATGGCCCGATTATCCAATCAACTGCTCTGGGGCAATTGCCCTGGCCCCTGCACCCCTGAAATAGGCAATTACCGGTTAATGTTTTGCAATCCGCGGCAAAATCCATATAATAGAACCCGGATAAATCGCTTACTTTAGTGAACTTAGGAGCTTTTGCAGTAAAGGTTTATGGATTACTTCAATTACAAGAACGGCAAATTGTTCGCTGAAAACACAGAGGTTGAAAGAATCGCCGCCGAGGTTGGTACGCCCGCTTATATTTACAGCAAAGCAACTTTCACAGACCACCTGCAGAAGATTCAAAAGGCTTACAGCAAACTTGACACGACCGTATGCTATTCCATAAAGGCCTGCTCGAATATAAACATATTGAAATTACTGGCACGGCTGGGCAGCGGATTTGATATTGTAAGCGGCGGCGAACTTTACAGGGCCGGCCTGGCCGATGCTGATGTATCGAAAATCGTCTACGCCGGCGTGGGCAAAACAGATACCGAAATCGTCGAGGCATTAAAGACCGGCATCGGCTATTTCAATATCGAGTCCGAAGCAGAGCTTGAAAACCTTATACGACTGGCAGAAAGTCTGGGCGGTAAAATCAATAAGCCCAGGGTGGCGCTGCGGGTAAATCCCGACGTCGACCCGCACACCCATATTTATACCACCACCGGAACCATGGATACCAAATTCGGCGTGGACATAGAACGCGCAAGAAAGGTCTTTGCGCGCTACGGGTCAAACACAACAGTAAACCTCTGCGCTATCCATATACACTTAGGTTCTGCCGGGCATACAGTAGAACCTTACGTGGAGGCAATAAAGAAAACATTAGCGCTTGTAAAACAACTTCGCAGCGATGGTTTCAAAATCGAGGCGCTGAATATCGGCGGCGGATACGGCGCCGATTACATAACCGGTCAGGCACCGGCAGCGGTTGATTATGCGGCGGCTATTGTGCCCCTATTAGAAGATAAGGGGCTGAAGCTTATTCTCGAGCCGGGCGCAACTATTTCAGCCAATGCCGCTGTCCTGGTTACGCGGGTGCTGTATCTGAAAACAGGCGCAGGCAAAAAATTTGTTATAGTCGATGCCGGAATGAATGATTTGATACGTCCGCCATTGTACGGTGCGTTTCACTTTATCTGGCCGGCGAAGGTCGCGGAAGAATTTGTGCCTGCCAGACGCGGCAAAGACCTTGACCTGCCTGGCTGTGAGGCAGTAAATGTGGTCGGGCCGATTTGCGAAAGCGCGGATTTTTTTGCAAAGGACAGGTCGCTGCCGCCCGTAAAACGCGGCGATTTGCTCGCTATATTTACTGCCGGCGCGTATGGATTCAGCATGAGCAGCAATTACAACGCCAGGGGCCGGGCCGCCGAGGTGCTTGTGGACGGCAGCCGGTTTAAAATTATCAGAAGACGCGAAACCTACGAAGATATGGTCGCACCGGAAAAATAACCGCCTGGTAGCCTGTAAAAGTGGCCGGGCGCATTTTATCATACCCCAGGACCCTGATATACCCCATCAGCCTATCAGATTTGGTCATTTAACGTTTTGCCGGCCAGGATTCGCCGGGCCCATCAAACAATAGTTGTAAAGTTTTTTTGGCAATAATATTGATTTTTTACTAAATCAGGCCCGAAACTCAACCGACATAGGATTTGGATAAAAATTCGGTAAGTTTATTACATAATGTCTGTCCTGAGTTTTTCTTTGCGCACGAAAGGAAAAAGGAGTAAAATTTGTAGGTAGTTCCTGAAAACTGAATAAGTAAAAAAGCAACTTCTTCTTGAGCAAAAACGGTAATTTGAACCTTTTCCAGGTTCGGGATTTACTTGAAGTGGTTGGATGTGACGTGTCCTGCCATTTGCGGCAGCGTCAGAATCCCTACTTCAAGTAAGCCCGTTACCGTGGGTGCTCAAGAGGTAGTCAGGATCGGCGCTGCCATCTTTTTTTGGTGGTGTGGGGCGGCTGTAAACTGTACCTCCGGGCCTTGTACCGACAACCATGCTTGAGCACTCTGCAAGGGCTGAAAGGTACTTTCCAAAGAGGCCAAATCGAAAGGGGGACCAAAATGGCGGGTAAACAAATCTCTGTTTTGCTGGTCGATGACGAGACAGATATCCGGAACGTAATGGAATACAGACTGAGGGCGGACGGCTTCAAGGTTTACATGGCCGAGGACGGTTCTCGAGGGCTTAAACTTGCCCGCAGGATAAAGCCCAGCGTGATACTTCTGGATTGGATGATGCCGCATATGGATGGACTGCAGATTCTAGCCGAGCTTAAGCGCCGAAGGAAAACAAAGCGCATACCAGTGTTCATGTTCACTGCCAAAGGTATAGTAAGTGATATGGACAAGGCATTTGCCGCAGGCGCCGATGATTATATTTCCAAGCCTTGTAATATGGTGATGGTGGGCGATCTCATAAGAAAAAAACTGCAGAATTGCAGAGAAAATCGGTCGTTGAAAAGGAGGCTTCATTTGGTCACTCGTGTTATTTCCGTTATTAAAAAGCTGATAAATAAAATCTTATAAATAAATTTGCTTTGCTCTTTCGTGCATAAGCTGTTTGTTCCGGCGGCTTTTTTCGGTCACCGACGGCGTTACAAAATTTTCAGATGTTCCTGATGTGCTGCGGGTTTTTCAATCAAATGTGTGCCGGCAAAATTCCCAAAACAAGAATTCTTAAAAAATTTAATCCCTTCAAAAGGCACGAAAACAAGCCCCAAACAAGCCCCAAACAAGCCCCAAACAAGCCCTGATTAAAAAACCGGTGCTTTCGGTCAATCAAATACGGAACAGGTGGTATTAGTATAGAGGACATTTACAGGCTGGGGGGCAACCGGACAACAGCAGGCAGTGTCAGTCGCTGCAGATTTGACCAGCCGTTTTCAACGCTGCAGGTACGGCTTTCCATTAACCTTCTCTTCCTCCTCCTCAAGCCGGCCGGTGAACTCACCGGCCGGTGCCTCTTTTGGCAAGCCAGCAGGAAAAAAGTAAGACAGAATTTCGATTTACAAGCAGCTTTAGTACGCTTATATTTATTCGAACAGAAAATTCGGGATTACGACTTCACCGGTAAAACAAGGGATTGGAAAATGACCGAACACAAACCAGGCCGGCAGCAGGCCTTTGAGCTGCTGGTAAAATACAACAAAAGCAACGGCCTGATTAAACACGCCTTGGCGGTAGAGGCGGTGATGCGACACTTCGCCCGCAAACGAGACCTTGACGAAGAAAAATGGGCGGTTATCGGATTGGTGCACGACCTGGATTACGAACAGTTTCCCGAACAGCACTGCCATAAAACCAAAGAGATACTGACAGAGGCAGGCTGGCCGCAGGAATATATACAGGCGATTATGGCGCACGGGTGGGGTATATGTACCGATGTAGAACCGAAAAGCGAAATGGAAAAAGTGCTTTACGGAATTGACGAGCTGACCGGGCTGATAGTCGCCACAGCGCTTGTGAGACCGTCAAAAAGCATAATGGACATGAAGGCCAAATCGGTCAGGAAAAAATGGAAAGACAAGGCTTTTGCAGCCGGAGTCAAAAGAGAGGTGATAGAAAAAGCGGCCCAGATGTTAGGTATAGAGCTTGCTGAACTGATAGAGGACACCATTATGGGCATGCGCGAAGTGGCCGAGCAAATCGGTCTAAAAGGCAATGTATAAACCTCTGTCCCGAACAGGCTAATCCTGTTACGTGGTAATGGTAACCAGTATAGACCCGAAATAAGAACTGCCTGAAATGGTAAAAGCGAAAAACTTCTGTGCGGTTACTTCAGCGCTGCTGATATTGGTCTTGTCAGGCTGTTTGGCCGGTGAAAAAGCAGCACCACAAACCAATCTGCAGGCAATCGACGTTTTTTTGTCCGGTCGATTCAACTGGAAGGTCAGTGAGCCGTTAGTGGCGCCTCTGCAAAGAGCGGACGATACCACATATTCGGTCAAAGACCCCACGATAGTTTACTATGACGGGCGATGGCATCTGTTCTGCACGGTCAGGGCTGAAAAACGCTCGCACCAGATAGAGTACATCAGCTTCGAGAGCTGGAAAAACGTCGATAAAGCACAACGCAGCCTGCTGACTGTCACCGAGGGGTATTTCTGCGCACCGCAGGTGTTCTATTTTGAGCCTGATAAGAAATGGTACCTTATCTACCAGACAAGCGACAAATCACGAAAACCCGCCCTGCAGCCGGCATACTCAACCACCGACGACATCAGCAAGCCGGACTCGTGGAGCAAACCAACGCTGCTGTTTGACCGGCATCCCGACAACGTTAAGATGTGGATAGATTTCTGGGTAATCTGTGACGATATTAAAGCGCATTTATTCTTCACTTCGCTGGACGGAAAGATGTGGCGGGCCGAGACAAAACTGGAAAATTTTCCGGCAGGCTGGAGTCGGCCAAGTGTAGTGCTTGATGATGACATTTTCGAGGCCGGCCACACGTATCATGTAAAGGATACAGACAGGTTTTTAACGGTTGTCGAAGCACAAAACCAGGGTCGGCGCTACTACAAGGCCTATATTGCCGATAGACTCGACGGGCAGTGGAGCCCGCTTGCAGCAACAGAGGCAAAACCGTTCGCAAGCCCAGTGAACACCAACTGCAGCGGCGCCTGCTGGGCCGACTCTTTCAGTCACGGCGAGCTTATACGCGATGGTTTCGACCAGAAACTGCAGTTCGACTGCACCAATATGGGATTTCTCTTCCAGGGCGTGTCGGATAAAGATAAGAAAGGCAAAAAGTACGGCCGGATTCCGTGGCGCCTCGGCATACTAAGGCCGTGAACTATACGGTGAAATGCCTTTCGAGAAAGCCGGTATCGACTTTGTTTTTGACAAAGAGGTTGTGCGAAAGAATCTCCAGGCAGACAGGGATGGTTGTTTTGACCGGCTCGATGACAAATTCCCCCAAAGCCCTTTTCATAGTGGCAATGGCCTTGTCCCTTGTGGCCTGATGTACAATGACTTTTGCAATCATGGAATCGTACTTTGCCGAGACCGTCCAGCCCTGATGAACATGGGTGTCAATTCTTACGCCCGGACCGCCGGGGGCGATATACCTGGTTATCGTGCCGGGACAGGGAGCAAACTTATTGGCGGGGTCTTCGGCGTTTATTCTGCACTCAATTGCGGAGCCGCTATGCTTGATGTCCCTTTGGCTGATTTCAAGGCCCTCGCCTGCGGCGATTCTCAACTGCCACTTAATCAAGTCATGGCCTGTAACCATTTCCGTAACGGGGTGCTCGACCTGGATTCTCGTATTAACCTCCATAAAATAGAATTTCCTGTGCTTGTCTAAGAGAAATTCCACCGTCGCGGCGTTGACGTATTTGGCCTGTTTTATAATCCTAAGCGCCGCCTGGCACAGTTTTTCCCTCGTGCGCTCGTCGAGGACCGGACACGGAGATTCCTCAATCATCTTCTGATGCCTTCGCTGAATTGAACAATCCCTCTCGTAAAAATGCAGGGCGTGGCCGAATTTGTCCGCCATTACCTGCACTTCGACGTGTCGAGGCTCGACGATGAGTTTTTCCAGATATACGCCCGGATTTTTGAAAGCGGCCTGTGCCTCAGCCTGTGCCGCCAAGAAGGCCGAATGAAACGTCGTTTGATTATGTACGACTCTCATACCTCGTCCGCCGCCGCCGGCGGCGGCTTTTATCATCACAGGGTAGCCGATTTTGTCTGCCAGCTTAAGGGCCTCACTTTCATTTTCAATCATACCGTCGGAACCAGGAACAACTGACACATCCGATTTGCGTGCCAGCTTGCGTGCCTGCACCTTGTCACCGAGCAGCTCCATGGCCTCTACAGGCGGACCGATAAACGTAAGGCCGCACTCGCCGCACACAGCGGCAAAATGTGTATTCTCGGCCAAAAACCCGTAACCGGGATGGATGGCTTCGGCGTCGGTGATTTCAGCGGCGCTGATAATACGCGAGATATTCAGATAACTCTGGGCGCAATCGGCGGGGCCTATGCAAACGGCCTCGTCGGCAAGGGCAAGATACGGAGCATCCCTGTCGGCCTCGGAATAAACAGCTACGGCTTCAATGCCAAGCTCGTGACAGGCACGGATTATGCGAAGCGCTATTTCACCACGGTTGGCTATAAGGACTCTTGAAAACATTTTCTCGTGTCTCGTCTATCGGCGCCGCTAAAGGGTGGCGCATCAATCGGGCTTTACTTTGAAGATGACCTGGCCGTATTCGACGGCCTGGCCGTTCGTAATGAGAACTTCAACTATGGTGCCGCTGACTTCGGCCTTTATTTCGTTCATGACCTTCATGGCCTCGATTATACAAACTACTGTCTGTTCGGTAACGTGGGAACCGACTTCAACGTAAGCGGGCGAATCGGGGCTGGGTTTGACGTAGAATGTTCCGACAATAGGCGACTTTATTTCCACAAGATTGCCTTGCTGACCGGCAATGCCGGCAGTCTCGGGCGCAAAGTTCGGGGCAGCCGTTGTGCAGTTTGGCGGCGACGGTACGCCCGGGGCGGCACCGACCACGCCGATAACAGGCTGCTGCTGAGGACCAAATCGTTTCAAAAGTATCCTGTCGTCGCCGTGCTTTATCTCAATTTCAGCAAGGCCGTTGGCCTTCATTATCTCAATGAGCTTGTTTATTCTCTGAAAATCATTTTCTTTTTGCCCCATGGCCGCATCCTTTCCGGGCTATGGTTTTTTACCTTTTTCGCAAAAACACAGGTTGCCGCAAAACTGCCCGCATTAGACAAAAACAACCCTGTTAGCGGGTTAAGTATAACGCCGACAGGCATTTTTGCAAACAATTTCGCCGTCAATTACAAAGGGGCCGACAAGGGTTTTCGGCCCCCAAAAACACAATTTTTGCAAAATCAGCACTTTTGGTTATACTAAAACGGTTGTTTCGCTTGTCGTATAGGCGGCAACCGATTGTTTGGTACCGGAAAACGGAAAGATAATTTGGTGCTGGAAGACAGATTACTTATACGGAAGTTTAACCACGGTAACAGGCAGGTGCTTGGCCGGGTCTATGAAAAGTACAAAGATGATTTGGTGACCCTGGCGGTTGCTCTTTTGTTCGATAAAAACACCGCTGAAGACGCTGTGCACGACGTTTTTGTGTCGTTTATCAAATCATGCGGGAAACTGCGGGTTACCGGCAACTTGAAGGGTTATTTGGCAGCGTCTGTGGCCAACGGTGCAAGGAACAAAATGAAAGCATTGGAAAGACATCGCGGTGTCGGATTGGACGAGGTGGCGCCGATTACCGCCGAATCAGACAGCCCGGACTTATCAGCTATGTTCGCCGAGCAATCACAGGGTATGGCATACGCCCTGCGGCAACTTCCTTATCAGCAGCGAGAGGTCATACTGCTTCATCTATACACCGGCCTGAAGTTCAGGACAATTGCAAAGTCACAGGGCGAATCAATCAATACAATCCAGGGCAGGTGGCGATACGGACTGGCCAAGCTGCGGTCGTTATTAAATAGCGAGGTGGAAAAATGAGGCCGGCAGAAAATATTGGTAAGCTGATAAAGAAGCTGCACACAGCTGCAAGTGCAGAATTGGATAAAAAAGTATATTCTGAAATTTCAAAGGCATTAGCCGAAGACAAAAAATCGGCTGCGGTCGCACCGAGCGTTTGGAGAATAATTATGAAAAGTAAATTGACAAAACTGGCCGCCGCGGCGGTGGTAATCGTTGCTGTGCTTATCGGCGTCAATCGGTTCGGCGGCTCAATTGACGTGGCAAGTGTAGCCCTGGGCAATGTCCTGGAAAGAATCGAACAGAGCCAGGCGTTTACGTACCGGATGAAAATGACCATGACGGGAGTTATGATGCCGGGTACGCCCTCAGGGAAAAGAGTAATGGACGGTACGGTTGTTATCTCGAACAGCTATGGCATGAAAATGGAGATGACCATGACCGATGCTAATACCGGCCAGGAAGAAATGACCCAGCAAATGTATGTTCTTCCTGACCAGAAGGTAATGTTTATGGTTATGCCCGAGCAGAAAAAGTACACCCGAATGGAATTTGATGATGATTTACTTGCCAGGATGAAGAAACAAAACAACGACCCGAGGGAAATGGTAAAGCAAATCATGAACTGCCGCTATACCGAGTTGGGTCGGTCCGTAATCGATGGTGTGGAAGTTGAAGGCTTCCGGACAACAGATGCATCTTTTTCCGGCGGTGTAATAGAAGATGTTAATGTTACACTATGGGTAGATGTCGAACAATGGTTGCCTGTCCGTACCGAGATGGACTTTAAGATGAATGAGCAAATGGAAATGAGCGGAGTTGTTTATGACTACCAGTGGAATGTTCAGGTCGGCGCAAGTGAATTTGAGCCGGTTATACCGGCTGACTATACTCTGATGGCAGAGGTAAAAATGCCCGGTCTGGACGAAGAAAGCGCAATTCAGGGACTCCGAACTTTTGCGGAAATTGCCGATGGCAATTATCCGGCCAGCATGAACATGATGGATGTATTGGGAAAGGTAGCAGAAGTCCTGGGCAAAGAGGCGGGTTCCTGCCGTGGCAGAGACCTTGAAGCCGACCCTAACAGTGAAGTAAATAAACAAAAACGTGAAGAGATGATGCCGGAATTTATGCAGAAAACAGTAACCGTACAGGCTGCTTGCATGTTTTATGCCCAATTAGTCAAAGAAGACAAGGACCCTGCGTATTACGGCGATAGTGTTTTGCCCGGAGATGCTGACCGCGTACTGATGCGGTGGAAGATTTCGGATGACCAGTACAGGGTGATATTCGGCGATTTGACGGCTGAAACCGTTTCTGCACAGCAGTTGGCGGAACTTGAAAAACAGCCCGGCGAATAAAGTAAAAACCTAATACTGATAGCAAAAGGCTGGGCCCGGTTGGCCCGGCCTTTTTTCATTTCCTTTCGGGGTAAAATGGCTGTGTTACCGGCGTAAATAACCGCAGGGAAAGCAAAAATAATAAATAAGGCAATTTCCGGTTATTTTTAGAAAAAAAATTGCAATTAAGACACGTTTCATTTATATTGCCTGCAAGGTCTGATTTGAAGACTTTTCGGTCAGCCGCGGTCTGTGGTTACGGCAAGCTGTAAAATCGTCTTTGGCTGTTCATATAAAAACAAATATTTTCGCGTTTTGCGGGAACATCGGCTTTCTATAGGCAGCTGTGCGGAGAATAAATTCGAAAGGAGCTCCGGAATGCTTAAGGCAAAAGACATAATGAGCAGCGAGGTCGTCAGCGTAAAGAAGGACGCGCCGATATATGAAGCGCTGCAGATGCTTCTCAAAAGCGATATAACCGGTGTGCCTGTAGTGGAAGATGACATGACCCTGGTCGGCATCCTCTCGGAAAAAGATGCGTTAGGGCTGTTTTATCGCCCAAAGTCGGCGGCAGGCAGAACGGTCGCTGATTTTATGACACAGCCCGCGATTTTTTTCGACCATGACGAAAACCTGTCGGATATCTGCGAGTGCCTGATGAACAGCTATTTCAGAAGAGTTCCGGTCACAAATAAAGGCAAAGTGGTCGGTATTATCAGCAGGCCCGATATAATCGCGCATATCTGCCGGTTAATCCGCGACAGCGGCGGTACAGATTAAAACGCCGTTTGAAAAGACATTAAGGGGGCGGTTAAAGTATCTTTATGAATACGCAGTGATTCGCATGATTGGGCAGGAAAACAAAGTACGTTCTGTTTGCAGATACGGCCTGCTCAAAGCACTTCCAGGCCGACTATGGTGATATCATCGACCTCCGACGGGTCAATCCTGTGATTTCGAACAAACATATTGAACTTGTCGAACATATCGACGATAGGCAAATCCTTTATCTCGCAGAAGCGCTGGTTAAAGTTAAACCCCGTCCTTTCGTCGAAGCTGCCGATAAACGGTTCCGCCCCGTCAGAGTGCAGCAGCAGCTTATCGCCTTTGCGAAGCTTTATGGTCTGCTGGACATACTCGCTTTTTTCAAATACGCCCAGCAGCGGACCCTTTATTTCAAGCTGTTGGGGCGGGCGACCGGCTTTTACCAGAACAGGGTATGGATGACCGGCACGGGCGTAAGTAAGCTCAAGGGTCTTGGTATTTAAAAGACAATAACAGCAGGTGGCAAACTGGTAACCGGACAGCTTCTGCTCAGCCATACGCACATTCAGATTCTTTATGACCTCAACCGGAGGAAATATACGATAACTGCTTTTAACGGTCTGTCGCATCACAAGCGTCTGCTTGAGGAAAATCGTCAACAGCGCCGCCGGCATTGAGTGACCCACGGCATCGGCCACGTAGAAACCGATATGGTCCTCATCGAGCCGAACGACATCATAAATATCACCCGACACCCATTCCGCGGGCATAAAGGTCGCGGCCCAGTGCAGCTTGTCGCAGTGGGGCAGCCGCGCCGGCAGGAAGTCACGCTGTACAAGACCGGCAAGACGAAGCTGCTCGGCCAGGTTATCGACCAGCGACTCTGTCATGCGGAACTGCTCGGCGAGTTTATTTGTATGCGTTCTTTTAACCGGGTTCTCGGAGCTGGCAGGCTTTACGATAATTCCAGCGGGCTTCTTTCGATACGCAAGATTAAGGCTGATTCTGACCCACAGGTCGTCTAAGGAAACTGTTTCTATTGTACCGGCCATTGAGAAACTGTTTTTTGCCGGAGCCAGCGAGAAACTCTTTACCGGAACCTTGAGACGATTGCCAATCAAAGTCACGCCGATATTGTCCATTTCGAGAGTTTCAATTATCCTGGCCAATTTCTGTTCCTGTATGACGTTGAGGTCTTCGGTGTCGATAATGACGGTTCCGACCAGGTCAAGGCGGTCTCGAAAAGTGTCAAACTTGTCAACCGGCAGGGCGGTAAAAGAAAGTCTTTTTTGTTTCAGGAATCGCTTGATGTCAACAGGCATCTGCTCGGAATTTGTCAGGTAAAGAACGTCGGTAAAGCTTTGGGGCAGTGCTGCAGGATTTGTTTGGTCCGGCTTTGCCATTTCTTTTAACCTTGAATCGTTTATAGGACTTCAAAAGCAATTCATATAACAAAAGCACGCATACCTGATTTCGTCCGGTTAAGGTTCGTACTTTGGTATTTTTTGAAGTTTTTTTGCTTTCAGAAAGCGGTGAATCGGCCTGTTTGAAGGCTGCCGCGGGGACAATTCTCAACTGGCAAAAATAGCAGAGCCGATGCGCAGAATAGTGGCGCCTTCTTCAACAGCTATTTCATAGTCGCTGCTCATGCCCATGCTAAGCTCGGTGAAGGTGCTGCCGACTATTTTTTCGCCGCGCAGCTCAAGGAACAACTCTCTTGCACGGGTAAAACAGGCCCTGATAGCACCTTTGTCGTGGGTCAGCGGCGCCATAGTCATAAGACCGATAAGATTGACGTTGGGCAGCGTTTCTATCTGCTCTGCCAGATGTGTAACAGCCCCGACGGGGACACCGTATTTTTGCGGTTCATTGGAGGTGTTTACCTGCAGAAGTATATCAGGCCTTAAATCCATTTTAGCTGCAGAAGTATTTATTTCTTCAGCCAGCCGAAGGGTATCGACCGAATGTATAAGGCAAGTTATGGCCAGAATATGCCGCACCTTGTTGCGCTGCAGGTGGCCGACCATGTGCCAGTTGACCTTTTGCGGCAAAGACAACGCGGTGTTTTGCTGCAGAAATTCGTCCGCCTGCGCAGCAACTTTTTTTAACTGCTGAACCCTGTTTTCACCAAGGTCGGTATGGCCCAGACTGATAATCTCTTTTATTGCGTCAAAGGATGCTGCCTTTGTAACAACGACAAGCTTTACATCCTCAGCGTTTCTGTTGACACGACTGCAGGCTGAGTTTACGTTTTCCCTTACACATTTTATTCTGTCAGAAATCCTGGTCATACGGTTCACAGTCTGCCCCACTGCTCTGAATACGACATCCGATACAAGCTAACAGAGCGTGACACTTTTGACCAGAAAAAAATTACAGCCGGCAGCCATGACAAATGCCCTTGCAGTATACGAGTAAATCCGGCAACTGCAGGGAATATGCAGCCATATCTGCAACATACTGCCTCGGACAATTCGACTGTAAAGACGGGAATGCCTGGGCCGATAAAATTACTCTTAAAAAAGTATTTGTGAACAAAAAGTTTTGGCCTGTGTGTTCCCGGGTCAGCCGGCAGCCCCGAGGGTAATGGTAATCACGTCAGCTTTCATAAAGAGCAAAAAACCAGTCTGGCAAGTTGCCAGCCGGCCCCAACTAAAACCACGGGCCATATATGTACCGTAACTATTCACGGCTATTGAGTTTAGGCTCTGTGGCCAACCTCAGAAAAAAAAACAGAAAAAATTGCAAAAAGTAATTTTTGACTTGCATTTTAGAACAGGAAACTGTATATTACAGTTGTTGGGTTTGTTAAGCGTTAAGCGGAGTTGATTTCCCTGAATATTTTCGGTTTTTTCTGTTTTTTTGTTTGACAGGTCTATAGGTATAAGTTAGCTTCGCGTTTTTGCCTACAAGTAAACAGGCTGCTGTTAGCGGCTTATGAACCTCGGCGAGGCAGCGTGGACACCGGTTTCCCCCCCAGCCGGCCCCACCTCCTCGCCCATTTTATGCGCAGCCTCCCACCCGAATGTTGCAGCACAGCCTTGAGATAGGGCTTAAGAATAAGCATATCCTCAAAAAAACAGTTTATGTGCGGCGGCCTGGCAAGGCCCTCAAACAGCCGGTCGACTGACGGATATACGCTTTTTTGTGAAATACAGGTGAACGATAATTATTGGCCGCGGATTTGGACCATTACCCTTCTGCTGCGGGGACCGTCGAATTCACAGAAAAAAATGCTCTGCCAGGTGCCCAGCTGCAACGTACCCTCTTTTACGATGATTTGCCTGGAGGGGCCTATTAAAGAGCTTTTGCAGTGGGCATCAGAATTGCCCTCAAAATGCCTGAAACGCGGGTTATCATGGGGCACCAGCTCACTGAGCGCGGAAAGTATGTCATAGACAACGTTGGGGTCGGCGTTTTCATTGATGGTAATCGCCGCGGTCGTATGCGGGCAGTAAACAATCACATCGCCTTCGGTAATGTCGGATTGCTTGACGGCAGAGGCGACCTGGCCGGTTACGTCTATCATCTCGCTGCGTTTTTTGCTGCTGATGCCGAAAACTTCGTTATGTATCTTCATCCGAACACCCCAAAACCACAACTTTACATAAGCCCGTTATCACATCTGTTCGACCACCTCGATGCCCAAAAGCCGGCTTAGACCGTTTTTGATGGTGTTGGCCGTCAAATGACAAAGCAGTAACCTGGTCGGCCTTTTTTCAGCAGGGGCATCCAGAACAGGGCAGTTGGTATAAAATACGCTGAATTTCTGCGCCAATTCGTAGAGATAATTTGTCAGGTAATTCGGCCTGTATTCAACGGCAGCGGACCTTATGGCCTGGATATAACGAATCAGGTGTTTGCCCAGGTCCAGCTCAGCAGGCTTAGTCAGGTCCAGTTCGGTTATGCCGGCAAGCTCGGTTGCAATATCCACTGCTTTGGTCTGTGCTTTGCGCTCGATGGATTTTATCCGTGCGTAGGCATACTGCATATACGGGGCGGTATTGCCGTCCATAGCCAGCATCTTATCGAAGCTGAAGATATAATCGCTGGTTCTGTTATTCGAGTAATCGGCGTATTTGACCGCGCCGATGCCGACAGCTTCGGCAATACGGTCCTTTCGGTCCTGCGGCAGGTCGGGATTCTTTTCGGCGACGATTGACCTTGCCCTTTCGACCGCCTCAGCCAGCAGGTCTTTGAGCTTGACATTCTCGCCCGACCGCGTCTTGAGGGGCCGGCCGTCCTCGCCCAGCACACTGCCGAACATAACGTGCTCAAGTTCCGTTTCTGCCGCTGCCCACCCCGCCATACGCCCAACGGCAAACAGCATCTCGAAGTGCAGCTTCTGCCGGGCATCCGTAACGTAAAGTATTTTGTCGGCTTTTAACTGTTTGACACGGTAGCGCAGCGCCGCCAGATCGGTCGTGGCATAAAGATACGCCCCGTCAGACTTTTGAATAATAAAAGGCAGTGCCTCGCCGTCTTTTCTTTTGAACCCTTCCGGAAAAACACAAACCGCCCCATCGGATTCAACAGCCAAATTGTTACTTTTCAAATCGTTCACTACAACGGAAAGCATATCTCTGTAGAAGCTTTCGCCCCGTTCGTTTTCCTCGTGTAGATTAACTCCGAGAGTATCGTAAATGGGCTGATAATGCTTACGTGACTGCTCAACGATGTTGTGCCACAATTCTATTGTATATTCTTCTTCATTCTGCAGGTCAATGACCCGTTTTCTGGCCTGTTCTGCAAATACCGGGTCATTATCAAACTCAGACTTGGCATCCCGGTAGAATTGCTCCAGGTCTGCAATTTGAAACCTGCCGCATTGCTCGTGCATGTGCATAATGAGCATTCCGAATTGTGTTCCCCAGTCGCCGATGTGGTTCTGGCGAATGACCTTATGGCCGAGAAACTCCAGTATCCGGCAGATACTGTCACCCAATATGGTACTTCGAAGATGGCCGACGTGCATTTGTTTGGCGATGTTCGGGCCTGAAAAATCCACAACGACAGTTTTCGGCTGGGCTGTTTTCTCAATACCGAGCCGGCCTTCAGCGTCCTCGTTGATTTTAAGCAGGGCCTTTGCCACGGCTCCGGTTTTCAGCCGCAGGTTAATAAAACCGGGTCCGGCAATTTCAGCCGGCTGACAGATATCCCCAACATCTAATTTTTTTACCACATCTTCAGCCAGTTTTCGCGGATTTGTTTTGAGTTCTTTCGCCAGCGACATTATGCCGTTGACCTGGTAATCCCCGAAACGCGGGTCGGTAGCTGGCTTGACTATGGCCGAGCAGGACTGAACACCTGCTGCCGCTGCCATAGCAGCGCTGATTCTTTCTTCGAGTATGTCTATAAAAGCTTTCATTTAATAATCAATCATCATTTGTCAATAATCAATTTTTCAGCGTCGCCCCACAGCAGCTCCAGGTCGTAGTACCGCCGATATTCGTCGTCGAAGATATGAACCACAACATCAATAAAATCCAGCAGAATCCATCTGCCCTGTGCGTATCCGGCCCTGCCGAAACGCTGCAGACCCTGTCCTCTGGCTGCCTGGCAGATTTCATCGGCTACGGTGCGCATCTGCCTGTCGCTGGTGCCGGTTGCGATGACAAAATAATCGGTAGCCGGTGATTTGCCCCTCAAATCCAGCACCACAACTTCACTGCAGTGCCGCCCCAGGGCCACTCTTGCGGCATCGAGGGCAAATGCTCCTGCGGTCTTATCTTGTTTCTTTGGCAAATCAAATCCTCAATTCATTCGTCAAAAAACTGCAGGGGCAGCTGGCCGGCATCAATTAACCGTAAGTTCTGCAGCTAATCGCTGCCGGCAGCCACCCCGATAGATTACACGTATGACCCGGCTGCGTCAAGCCAGCCGGCTGGCAAGCCGCATTACTGGCCGATATGCAGCCATTCGCTGATAATGGGAGCGAATTTAACTATCACACCTGAAAAAACCACGCTGACCATTGTCATAAGTTTTATAAGGATATTCAGGCTGGGGCCGGAAGTGTCCTTGAACGGGTCGCCGACTGTATCACTGACTACACTTGCTTTGTGTGCGTCCGAGCCTTTGCCGCCGTGCGCGCCCTTTTCGATATATTTTTTCGCGTTGTCCCATGCGCCGCCGGCGTTGTTAAGAGTAATAGCAAGAACAAACCCGCAGGTAAGACCGCCAAGCAGTAATCCCATCACACCAGCAACACCGAGGATAAGACCCACCAGCACCGGAACGATAATGGCCAGCAGCGAAGGCAGGACCATTTCCTTCTGTGAGCCGCTGGTTGAAATGGCAACACAACGGGCATAATCAGGCTTGCCGGTGCCCTCCATGATACCTTCAATTTCTCTGAACTGGCGGCGGACCTCGTTGACCATAGCACCTGCGGCCCTGCCGACAGCCTTCATCGTCATTGCACAGAATACAAAGGCCATCATTGCACCGAGAAAGATGCCGCCTATCAATTTCGGGTTCATGATATTAAGATTATAGGCATTAACGAAATCCATAATACCTGCGGTCTGGGCATTTATAGTTCCGGCAATTTCACCGGAGTTTGAGAACAAGGTGCTGCCAACCTTATATATTCCGTCGGCACTTTCCATCGCCAGTCTGCCGACCCAGATACGGACCTCCCATATTAATGCAGCCAGCAGGGCCATCGCTGTTAAAGCAGCCGAGCCGATAGCAAAGCCTTTTCCCGTTGCTGCGGTAGTATTGCCGAGTGCATCGAGGGCATCGGTGCGTTTTCTTACTTCCGGCCCCAGGCCGCTCATTTCCGCATTGCCGCCGGCATTGTCGGCTATCGGCCCGTAGGCATCCGTGGCCAGAGTAATACCAAGGGTTGACAGCATACCCACAGCGGCAAAACCTATTCCGTACAAACCCATGGAGATGTCCGAAAAGCCCCCTGCAAAACCAAACGCACAGAGAATCCCAATCACTATAGTCACCACCGGCAGTCCCGCAGAGTACATCCCGGTAGAAAAGCCGTCAATAATTGTCGTTGCGGCGCCCATATTGGTCTGCTCGGCGATACCACGTGTCGGTTTGTATTCGTCCGAGGTATAATATTCCGTGAACTGCCCGATGAGCACCCCGGCAACTAAGCCGGACACGACCGAACCGAACACGCCCCAGGTAATCCACCCTGCCGCCGCCAAACCGGCTACGGCAACAATAATAAGAACACTGCTTCCCAATGTGCCGAAAAGTAAAGCCCTCAGAAGGTTCTTTTGGGTGGCGTCTTCCCTGCATCGGACCATAAAAATACCGATGATTGAAAGTATAATACCGATACCCGCTATAAGCATGGGGCTAAGTACCGCCTGCAGAACCTGCTGCTGAGAGCCGAGTACCAGGGCAGCCCCCAGCGCCGCGGTGGCAAGAATCGAGCCGCAGTAACTTTCATAAAGGTCGGCTCCCATACCGGCCACGTCCCCGACGTTGTCACCGACGTTGTCGGCAATGGTAGCGGGGTTTCTCGGGTCGTCCTCCGGTATTCCCGCCTCGACCTTGCCGACCAGGTCCGCGCCGACATCAGCAGCCTTGGTATAAATGCCGCCGCCGACACGGGCAAACAGCGCCTGTGTCGAAGCTCCCATGCCGAAAGTAATCATTGTGGTTGTGATTTCACTGAGCTTGTGCTCGGTACCCATACCGGCTTTTACCAGTGTCAGGCCCAGAAACGATAGACCCTCTCTCATGTGCTCAGCGGTATAAACCAGCTTGTCCAGTACCAGGTACCAAAGCGAAATATCCAGCAGGCCGAAGCCTACAACCACCAGGCCCATGACCGCACCACTGCGGAAAGCGACCTGCAGGCCGCTATTCAAACTCTTTGAAGCGCCATAGGCCGTACGCGAAGAGGCGTTTGTTGCGGTCTTCATGCCCAGAAAACCACACAAACCGCTGAAAAAGCCGCCTGTCAGAAATGCCACCGGCACAAACGGGTTCTGTACACCCAAATAAGCCAGCACAGCAAAGATAACCACCAGAACAAGAAAGACCAATGAAACTACGCCGTACTGTCTGAACAAATACGCATAAGCGCCCTCTCGAACATAGTTGGCGATTTCTATCATTTTCTCATTGCCTTCGGGCGCAGCCATCACCTTCCTGTAGAAATAAACTGCAAAAATCAAGGCAAGTACCGCACCAACAGGCGCTATCCACCAAACGGTCGGAATACTCACAACTTCGGCATCGGCTGTTTCGGTCGCCGTTGCCGTCGCGGTCAATACCAATACCGGCACTAAAAACATAATTGAATTCCTGAGAAATCTCACTTGCGTCACTCCTTTAGTAATTAACCATGTTATCCTTGGTTTACCCGCACATTCAAAATTGTGTTGCAGTTTAACCAAACGGCGCAAATTTTCAAGTGTTTTTGCTCATGTAAGCACAAAAAAACGCAAAGTCACAGCGGAATGAAATTGTAGTTTACACAATATAAGCCCGGCTGGTGGTTGGGCTTATTTGTGTTAAGTGTGGTATTCGGCGTTAATTTTCACATACTCTTTGCTTAAATCACAGCCGTAACAGAAATCCGTTGCTGACCCTGTGCCCAAATCCACCGTTATCGTGTGAGATGTCTGCGAAACGATTTTTTCCGCCTTTTTGGCATCGAACCTTGCCGGCGCGCCGTTGCTGAAAACTGTCATTGCGTCAAGTTTGCAGGAAAGTTTAAGTGGATTCAGTTTTACACCTGCTGAGCCGACCGCACAGACAATCCTGCCCCAGTTGGGGTCACCGCCGTTGACAGCGCATTTAACCAGGGGATAATTTGCCACAGCCCGCGCAGCCGTTCGGGCATCGGCTTTCGTGGCCGCACCGGTTACAACCACCTCGAACATGCGCGTTGCGCCCTCGGCGTTAAGCGCCATTTGACGTACCAAATCATCACACAGTGATACAAGGGCATTCAGAAACTTCTCGTATGACCGGGATTGGGAAACTATCGGGGTATTCCCGGCTAACCGGGAAGCCAGAATAAAGGCACTATCGTTTGTGCTCTGGCAGCAGTCAACGGTCAGCCTGTTGAAGCTGTTATCGACAGCCGTTTTCAGCGCCTTATTCAGCAGGGACTTACTAATAACGGCATCGGTAGTAATGAAACACAGCGTCGTTGCCATGTTCGGTGCAATCATTCCCGCTCCCTTTGCTGTACCTGCTATGGTTACTGTCCTGCCGGAAAGCGAGATTTTACGCACAGCCTGCTTGACCTTCGTATCTGTTGTCATTATGGCCTTTGCAAAATCCAGGCCTGCTTTGGGCGAAGCTGAAAGTTTGCCTGCTGCTTTTTTAATGCCTGCCGTAACTTTCTGTATAGGCAGTTGCCGGCCGATTATACCGGTCGATGCGACAAGGACATTTTCGATTTTCGATTTTCGATTTTCGATTGAAACTTGACGTGCAGTCTCGGCACACATTTCTATGGCATCTTTGATACCCTTTTGGCCCGTGCAGGCATTTGCGTTGCCGCTGTTGACGACCACTGCCGAAACCGTTGGGCTTTTAATATGGTCTCTGCTGACAATTACAGGTGCTGAGACAACTTTGTTGGTGGTAAACACAGCCGCTGCCTGTGCACCTGTGGGGCACACAAGTAAAGCCAGGTCCGGTTTGCCCGATTTCTTAACGCCGCAATGCAGCCCCGCAGCCAAGAAGCCCCTTGGAGCTGTGATGGTTTTATTAACCATAGCCGGAAGTTCCTAAAATTGTTTGTGCAGGCAGGTACAGTAACCAGCCCTTATTTTACAAAAACATCAAGGTTATTATCGACTATCAACTCAACACTTAAATAGCAGTTGTGTTTCTGCAGCGGCGGTCTCTGAGAATCCTCGGGCCGTTGCCCAGTTTACCGGCGATTGCCGTGTCCCTGAAATCGGCCATCGGGTCGTAAAACTTTCTGCTTAAATCAACCGTGTTGACCATAAAACCTGCCCGGTTGCTCCTTAGCTGCCGGACAATGCGCCCGTCCGGCTGAATAAAACATGAAGGATACGGCGAATAATAACCGCTGGAGTTGGCCATACTCACCCAGAAATGGTTGGTTGCAGCCCTGCACTGCATAGACTGACGCATTATATGCGTATGTATGCTCGGGCCTTTCTGCCGGGCATTATAAAACGACTGAAAAATACACTTTACGCCCCGCTTGTACAGATGACGGTAAATCTCCGGAAAACGCAGGTCAAAACATATCAGCAGTGAGCATTTCACCCCGTTAAGCTCAAAAATTACAAACCTGCCGCCAGGTGTCAGACGCTTCAAATCACCGCCCGTACAAAACCTCTTGTCATAACGGTCGACAATTTCCCCTTTGTGGTTTATTAAGTACAGGCTGTTGTGCGGCCTGTTGGGCGGCGTTAATCTGTGCGAACTGCCTAGCACAACCCAAACGCCAAGCCTTGCCGCAAGAGACATAATCTTTTCGGTTTGCTCTTTCAACAACGGCCAGTCAAAGCCCTCAAAGCTTGCAAAATCCGTACCGACATAACCGCTCAGCGCGCATTCGGGAAAATGAACAACGTCAGCTTTTGCTTTTCGCGCTTTGCGCAAAAATTCACAAATCTGCCGGCAGTTTCGCTTTATATTACTGCTGACGGCAAACTGACAGGTCGCAATTTTCAGATTTCCGGCATTCACTTGTTCGGCTCCGCGCAAGAACAGTACAGCCCCTGACTTTATTTTCGGTTATCAAATGGTGTGCACAGCCTGTTGGGCTACTTCGACAAGCTGTCAAACCTTTCCAATATCTGTGCATGCTCCGGAATATTGCCGAACTCCGCAAGCCATTTCCCGATGTATTCGAAATCAATTATATCCTTATTCCTGGCCAGAATACTCTTGACGTCC
>Ga0307379_10003301_pt1 | contig 23494 bp, 24 predicted proteins | sample UN2MG_FD_202237 | JGI IMG/M metagenome (GOLD analysis project Ga0307379, IMG submission 202237) | Soil microbial communities from Risofladan, Vaasa, Finland - UN-2 | ecosystem: Environmental > Terrestrial > Soil > Coastal area > Acid sulfate soil | place: Finland: Risofladan, Vaasa | collected... | reverse complement strand
GAGTTCGGTCAAAGGGGGGATGCCTGGCAAGGGAGGCCATACGTGTCTCGATCTCGTCGGGGGAGTACCCTGCCGCGAATAAACTGCCGATCAGCCCGCCCATGCTGGTGCCCGCCACCGCTCGTACGCGAACGCCTTCCTTCCCGAGGACTCTTAAGACACCGATGTGCGCGAATCCTTTGGAACCCCCTCCGCTTAACGCCAGCGTGATCTCCATGGATATCTCCCGGATGTTCGATGGTCCCTTGGCCTAAGGGTATGTCTTCCGGTCCTAAAGCATCGACCACGGCGCTGCCACACAAAGCATCGCCGCTTCCGACGGCCATGGATGGCCTGGTGCCGAGGGCGCACGGATGCACAGGAGCGGCCCTCACTCTCTCTCCGGCAGTATACGGTTCACCTCCCGGGAAGGAAACCGGAACCCGCGCACCTCGGACATTGAGGCGGGCAGGCCCGGCGAGGGCGTTCCGACCCACGGTCGGACCACTGCGGTCCGGGAAAACGTTCAAGGGAACGCCCTTCCCGGGGATCGTCAATACGTTGGCAAGTTTTCGACAGGCTGTGCAACAGGCAACGAACGCGGCATAACGCCAACTACCGGAGTGGAAACTCGCAATCCCCCTGACAGGATTTTCTTACGACAGGATCCACTCCTCGGCTTCGCCGATCTCACGAAAGACGGCAAAACCAGGGTCACTCTCTTCACTGAGGGTCGCGTACATGCGCATCATGCCAAAATTTGCCGGGTATCTGGTGACGAAGGCGGTCCTGGCGGTTCCGTGAATCTTTCTTAACATCTTGATCCTGTCCACCAATTTTCGCACATCCCTGGCAGTGATCTTGAGATGGGCCTCCCGGGCATCTATCAGTTGCGAATATGCGAACACCTTTTCTTCCACGAGTGCATGCGCGTGCGCCATGAAGTCGTCAATTTCAAGAACACCTCGCGCATTTGTGCGCACCGTCCGGGTATTCCGGTCCACGCGGAAGCTCAGGGGAAGCTCTATAAGTTCCAAGGCGATGTTTTCCCTCTTGCATTTACCCCGCAACGGGACAAATGAATAGAATTCATACTCACAGTAGTATGAATAGAAATAAAGTCAATTCTTTTATACCAACCCAGTAGAAACGTTATTGCTTATTTAGAACAGCTATTTACGCAATCCGAAAATCCAGATGTATTGTTGTAATAAAAGGCTCTGATAGGTTCGAACCGTAATCAGGAATGGCGGGGCAAAGCGGACTTAAATAAGGGTGGTGACATCACCCCTATCGTAGGCATGCCCGAAGAATCTATCGGAAGAAGATGTTTGCCTTGGTGGTCATGATTCTACTCGTGACCATGAGGGAGGTATATTAAAAAAACCGTTTAATTTCGGCGTACAAAATGACGATAAAACAAGGTGACGGTCAGCGCCGGCGCAGGCATGTTTCGGGAAGGGGAGGACGGATTCTATTCCAATCCCCGGGAGCCTGTCGCCTCCCCGTGGGTCACGATCCGTACAGCCTTTGGGGAAGCCACATCACGATATCCGGGAACATCGCAAGCAGCACGATATAGAGCGCCATGATGGCGATGAACGGCATCACCCCCCGCATGATTTCCCGAAAATGGATGTCCGGCGCGATTCCGTTGATGACGAACAGGTTCAGGCCGACGGGAGGGGTAATCAGTCCCATCTCCATATTGATGGTCATCAGGATGCCGAACCAGATCGGATCGAACCCATGAGCAAGAATTCCCGGCATGATCACCGGCGTCACCATCAGGATGATCGCTACCGGCGGCAGGAAACAGCCCAGAACGAGCAGCAGGATGTTCACCCAGAAAAGATAGGCCCACTTCGACAGATGCAATCCGACAAGCCACTCCGTCGCGCTTTGGGAGATGTGCAGATAGCTCATCACATAGGTGAACAGGAAGGCCATGGTGATGATCATCATGATCATGCACGACTCCCGTGCGGTGCCCGAAAGAATCCCCTTGATGTTCTCCCACTTGTACGCCCTGTACAGGATCACGACGAGCGCAAGCGCCCCGAATGCGCCGACCGCCGCCACTTCGGATGGGGTCGCAAAGCCGCCGTACAGGGCCACCATCACAAACACGATCAGGGCAAAGAACGGGAGCAGCCGCGGGAGGGTTTCCAAAAGCTCGCGCCACGTAAAGCGCTCGTCGCCGAACAGTTCCTTCGCCCGATGGGCGCCGAGCACGGCGAGAACTCGCCGTTTATTCCACACGGAAGCGAACACGACCCATACGGCGAAAAAAAACGCCAACAGGAAACCGGGGATAACCCCCGCAAGAAACAGCTGCCCGATGGACTGCTCCACGATGATGCCGTAGATGATCAGGGTGACGCTGGGCGGGATGAGGATTCCAAGTGTGCCCCCGGCGGCGATCAGGCCGGAGGCCAGTCCCGCCGGGTACCCGCGCTTGCGCATCTCAGGGATCCCCATGCCCCCGATCGCGGCGCACGTGGCGGGGCTTGAGCCGCACATGGCGGCGAAGATGGAGCATCCCGCCACGTTGGCGACGCCCAAGCCCCCCGGCAGCCGGGAAAACCAGCGGTGCATCGCCTCGTACAGGTCCACCGATGCCCGTGTCTTGCCGACCGCGGAACCCATGAGGATGAACAAGGGAATCGCGAGCAGCGTGAAATTGTGCAGTTCGCTGTAGAGCGTTTCCGCAATGATCTGGATATTGCTGGGGGGCATGAAGAGAAACATGAACGCGACGGCAACTCCCCCGAGGGCAAACGCGATCGGAATTCCGCTGAGGAGAAGCAGCAGCGCCGAACCGATATAGAGAACCCCGATCGAGAAAACGTCCATGCTACTCCTTCCTGATGAGAGGGAGGATCCCCTCGTCAAGGATCTGAACGAGGAACTGAAGAGTCAGCGTGGTCATTCCGAGCGACATGAAGAAATAGGGAATCCAGAGCCTGGGCGCCCAGATGGAGTCGGTCACCCAACCCCCCTCCCAGGCCTCGGAGAAATAGCGCCATGCGTAGAAGGAAACAAAACCGCAGAACCCGGCCGACAGGATGTCGGCGACCAGGCGCCGCCACCAGTTCCATCGCGGAGACAGGAGGCTGTCCAGCACCTCGATCCCGACATGGGCGCGCCCTTGTTGCGTGTATGCGGCGGCCATGAACGTCGAGGCAATCAGCAAAAAGATGTTCAGCTCGAGGTTCCAGTCATGGGGCGCCCGGAAAAAATAGCGCGACACGACCTCGAACGAGATCGCGAACGCGGAAAAAACGATCAGAAGCGCACTCACATAGCCCGTGACGACGTTAGACCACCGCACCACGAGCAGGAATGCCCGCCAGGCTTGCCGCATGTCCGTCGAACCGGAAGCTACTTAACCGATACCGCCAGGTCCATCAGGCGCTTCCCGTCCTCGACCTTGGTGGTGTATTCCTTCCACGCGCTTTTTTCGGCAATCTTGCGCCACTTCGCGAACATCGCCTCGTCCATTTCGTGAACGGTGACACCGGCCTTTTTATACACGTCGGCCACCTGTATGTCGTCCTCCTTGGCGGATTTCATCGCAAACGCATCCAGGGAAGCGCCCACCTCCGTGACGATCTTCTGCTGTTCCGGCGTCAGGCTGTCGTAGGTGGACTTCGCCATCAGGAGCGGCTCGAACATGAACCAGAAGGACTTGTTCTGCGCCGTGGTCACGTGCTTTGACACCTCGTAGAGACGGTAGCTTATGAGAGAAGCGCTGGACGTCCACATGGCGTCGGCCACCCCGGACTGCATGGCGCTGTAGCCTTCGCTCGACGGGATGCTGACGATCGCACCGCCGGCCTCCTTGAGCATGATCTCGATCGACTTTCCGGCGCCTCGCACCTTCAGGCCGCTTACATCTTCCGGATTGAGAATCGGTTTGTCCCGGGAGACGTTGCCGCCCGCCTGCCAAACCCACGTGATGATCTTAACGCCGTGCTTATCCAGTTCCTTCGACAGCTCCGCCCCGATGGGAGCCGTCTTCCACCGCAACCCCTGCTCGTAGCTCGTGATGAGCGCCGGCATGAGCGTGATATTGACCATCGGGATCTTCCCGCCCTGGTACGCCAGCGGGAAAACGGACATGTCGAGCGCACCCCGCTCCATGGCGTCGAACTGCTGTTTCGCCTTCATCAGGGACCCGGCAGGATAGATTTCGAACTTCAACGAGCCATTGGTTCGTTTCTCGACTTCCTGCGCGAACTTGTGTGCCAGGCGAGCCCGAAAATCCCCCTCGTCCGCAGTGCCCCCCGGCCACTGATGGGAAATTTTAAGGACTTTTGCATCCGCCGCATGGGCCGGAGGCAGAACGGGGAAACTCAACATCCCGATCAGGACAAAAGACAGGATCCATCCCATTTTTGCGATTTTCATTACAACCCCCCCCTTTTGTGTAAGTATCGGCCATTATACCCCCGGTGAATCCGATTCGTCCCCCCTTCCCCCAAAATAAATGCGGTGGATCCTATTTTTCTGGATCTTCCCCATCGCGTTTCGGGGAAGTTCCGCAACGATCGCGATCTGCCTGGGGCACTTGTACGAGGCCAGCCGCCTCTTGCAATGTTCGATAAGAGCCTCCGGGAGGAGGGAACCCTTTCCCTCCTTCAGTACGACCACGGCAACCACTTTCTCCCCGAATTCCTCGTCCGGCAGGCCGACCGCCGCCGACTCTTTCACGGCTTCATGGCTCTCCAGGATATTTTCGACCTCCTTCGGGTATACGTTGTATCCGCCGGTGATGATCAACTCTTTCGCCCTGCCGACCAGATACAGTCTCCCGCGGTCCTTCGGGTCCTGATACCCCAGATCTCCCGACCGGAACCAGCCCTCAACAAAGGATTCCTGCGTCTTCCCGGGCATTCCCCGGTACCCCCGGAACACGTTGTCCCCCCGGATCCACACCTCTCCCACGTCTCCCGGCTCCACATCGGAGCCGTCGTCCCCCGCCACCCGGATCGTGACTCCTGTTAAGGGATACCCCACGCTTTTCGACTTTCGTTGGGCCGGATCGATGAGATTGGACGTAATCATTCCGGTCTCGGTCATGCCGTAGCGCTCCAGGATCCGGAACCCCGTGGCGCTTTCGAACTGGTGGAAGAGGTTGTCGGAGAGAGGCGCCGAACCGGAGATGAAGACCCGCATCGCGCGCAGATCGGGCTTTCTCTCCCTCTTCTCCCACTCGGTCATGAGCCTCTGGTACATCGTGGGGACCCCCATGAAGAGAGTGCACCGTTCCTCCTCCAGGGCCCCCCACGCCCTCCCCGCATCGAACTTCTCGTGCATGACGAGGGTGGAGCCGGCGTACAGGCTGCCTTGCGCCGCGACGTTCAACCCGTGCACGTGGAACAGGGGAAGCGCATGAAGGAGCACGTCGTTCGCGGTCCATTCCCAGGCGGCCTCAAGGGCCAGCATGTTTGCGACAAGGTTGCGGTGCGTGATCATCGCCCCCTTGGACCTGCCGGTCGTCCCCGAGGTGTAGCAGAGGATAGCGACGTCGTCGCCGCCGGCCGGATAGGTCCGGGGAAACCCTTCGGGCGAGCGCGCGAGCCGATCGGGCAGACTGTCCGCCCCTTCCCTGCCGGCGCCGTCTACAAGAAGAGTCCGGACTCCTCGAAGACCCCGGACCGCTCTTTCCGCCGACGCGAATCGATGCTCGTCCGTAACGAATAGGGAGCTTCCGGAGTCCGACAGGAAATATTCGACCTCCTCGGCCCGGAACGAAGGGTTGAGTGGCAGGGTGACCGCGCCGACCGAGAGGATGGCGAAGTGGAGGAAGAGAACCTCCATTCGCTTCGGGAGCTGTATGGCAACCCGGTCGCCTTTCCCGACGCCTGACGCATGGAGCATGGCCGTGTAGCGCTCCACCTCCCGATCGAACGCACGAAATGTGCAGGAAGTGCCTTCGAAAACGACGGCAGGTTTGCCTGCGTGCTTCCTCGCGGTTTCGGCAAGCAGTTTCGCCAGGTTCACGATCGCCGTCCTCCGGACACCCAAATGATCGGTTTTTCCTTTTATATAGAGAGATGATATCGTTGAAAAGGAAAAAGATGGCTTCCCACGGAATTTATCCCGCACGATCCCAAGTACGTTGCCCTGGATTTCATTTTCCCGGTAAGATCTAAGGGGGAAGGAGAGGAGACCGACTCAGCCTCTGCGGTCTCCCCCTCATGGGAGCCGGGACATGAATAGTCGTTTCTTAAGCAACCTGTTTCATTCGCTCTCGGAGAACGTCAACGGTCTCCTGGACCGCCTGCGCCCGGCAAAGACGGAAAAAAAGGACCTCCTCTTGCAGCTCGCCGAGACGCTCCTCTCCAAACAAAGGGAGGCATCCGATGTGGCCGTGGCCAGAGAGTTTCTGGCCGCGTACGACGGTTTGACGGAAATCGAGGGACTTTCCTTCCTGACGCTTCTCGATCGGCAATTCGGCCCGGATCAGGCGCGCCTGGAACGAGCCCTCAGGAATTTGCAGGATCAGCCGACGGCCAGGACCGCGCGGGAAATGCACGAAGCAACCGAGCCGCGGCGTTTGGCGCTCTTCCGGCGGATCAATCTTTCTCCCGGCGGAACGAAGGGGCTCCTGCAGATGCGGGAGGATGTATTGCGCAATCTGCCCGCCCACCCGGAACTGGCCTCCATCGACGAGGATTTCAAAAACCTCTTCTCATCGTGGTTCAACCGGGGGTTTCTGGTTCTACGGCGGCTTGACTGGACCACACCGGCCAACATCCTGGAGAAGATCATCCGGTACGAAGCGGTCCACCAGATCGCCAGCTGGGACGATCTTCGCAGACGAGTGGAGCCTGTGGACCGGCGGTGTTTCGCCTTCTTTCATCCGACGATGGAAGACGAGCCGCTGATCTTTGTCGCGGTCGCCCTGACATCCGACGTTCCCGAGGCGATCGCCCCCTTGCTGGCGGACCATCGAAATCCCATCCCCGCCGGCGATGCGACGTCCGCCGTCTTCTATTCCATCTCCAATTGCCAGGTGGGGCTCAAGGGGGTGCCCCTGGGCGACTTCCTCATCAAGCAGGTGGTGGAGGAACTGAAACAAGAGCTCCCGTCCCTGAAGACATTCGTCACCCTTTCCCCGGTCCCCGGTTTCATGCGCTGGCTGGCGCAGGAGCGAAGAAAGGAGGCTTCGGATCATGTCGCGGAAGAAGACAAGGCCTTGCTCGCCCTGCTCGACGGGCCGGACTGGCACCTGGATGCGGACGCGGCCAAGACGCTGAAAACCCGGCTCCTGCCCGCCGTCGCTGCCTACCTGCTGGTGGTCCGGACGCCATTCGGGAAACCGATCGACCCGGTCGCGCGATTTCATTTGGGCAATGGTGCTCGCCTGGAGAGAATCCATTGGCAGAGCGACCTCACCCCCAAAGGATTGAATGAGGGTGCGGGGTTCATGGTCAACTACCTGTATGAGCTTGACCGGATCGAAAGGAACCAGGAGTCTTTCGCCAGGAACGGCGAAATCGCCTCTTCGAATAGCGTGCGTCGGCTCCTGCGCAGCGATTTCCTCAAGAGGTTCAAAAACCCCTCCTGAATCTGTCCCGGCGAGGCACGCATTGAATGACGCAGGGGTTACCGGTCGGATAATTAATTGTCGGCAAGAGGCGGCGGACGGTTCCGGTTGGGAATGTGACTTAACTGATGTCCTTGATTCAGGTGTATTATATGCAGCCTTGCTCCTTCACCCTTTGATCAGGTGAAACTATATGGAATTCGATAACGGCATCCTTCATATCGGTGGTTTCATTTCTGTCACGTTGGGAATCATCGTCCTGTTCGTCGGCAAGCGTGTGAACAGTGCTTTCCGTTTTCTCAAGGAGTTCAGCATACCGGAGCCGGTGACCGGCGGACTGATCTATTCCGTCCTGATTGCCCTGCTCTACGTGGCGACCGGCATCGAAATCGAATTCCAACTCTCTGCACGTGATTTTCTGCTTGTCTATTTTTTCACCACCATCGGCATCAACGCCAGTCTCAGAGACCTGGTGACGGGCGGAAAACCACTCATCATCCTGTTGACAATCACCATTGGCTACATGGTTGTCCAGAACCTGACGGGCGTCTCGGTCGCGGCGGCCTTCGGGCTCGCGGCCCCGATCGGCCTGCTGGGGGGAAGCGTCTCTCTGATCGGCGGACACGGCACCGCGATCGCATGGGCCCCGCGTATCGCGGCGGACTACGGCATTGCCAATGCCATGGAAGTCGGCATCGCTTGCGCCACCTTCGGCCTGATCCTGGCCAGCCTCATGGGCGGCCCGATCGCCAAACTACTCATCAACCGCTACAAGTTGCAGCCGACCGTCAAAGAGCCGCTGAACGTAGGGGTTTCCGAGACCGGGCAAGGGGGCCGGATCGGCCACCTCGACTTCCTTGACGCGATTCTCGCCATTCACATCTGCGCCATCATCGGCGTTATTCTCAATGAGGAATTGAAAAGTATGGGCCTACAATTGCCGCTATTCGTCACATGTCTGTTCGCCGGCATCCTGGTAACCAATCTGATCCCGAAGAAATTTCCCCGCTTAACCGGCACCGAATGGCCGACCCGCACACCCGCAGTTTCCCTGATCGCCGACATCTCTCTGGGAACCTTCCTTGCGATGTCTCTCATGAGCATGCAACTCTGGACCCTGGTGGACCTCGCCGGGCCAATTTTCACGATTCTCGGCGTCCAGTTTTTCGTTGCACTGCTCGTGACCCTGTTTGTCGTTTTTCCCGTCATGGGCAAAACCTACGATGCTGCTGTGGTCTGCGCTGGTTTCGGTGGAATCTCTCTCGGCTCCACACCAACCGCCATGGCTAACATGTCGGCGGTTTCTCAGCGTTACGGCGCCTCGCACATGGCATTCATCATCGTCCCGCTGGTCTGCGCTTTTTTCATCGACCTGATCAATGCACTCCTCATCCCGTTTTTCCTTGCGAACTTCTGACTCGGACTTTATATGCCTTGCGCCTTGATCCACGATCTCCAGCCGTGTTTTGCAGTTGGGCGATTTCAAGCGGTTACGAATGTACCGTCAGTATGCGGAGCATAAGGAAAATCGGCTGTACAGGCAGGTAGTGGGTAACTTTCGGTAAACATCGATGAACGGCGATTCACCAGGTCGCTCGTTTCCGTGAGCCCTGCTCCAGCGATTTGTCATCCCCCTCTTTTCTTCTTTACCTTAGGCAAGTGTTTCCCGATCTCCTTGCGTACACGTCGAGCAAGGGCGACCGCCCGTCGCGCCTCGGTCAGAGAGATCTTCTCGAAATCGCCCGGGTAGCGCGCCTCCGTTGCGTAGACAGTGAACCTGCGCTGCTCCGGAACCGAGAGCTTCGGCCGGACGTTTTTTGGCATCAGCGAAAGGAGCCGGCCCAGATCATGGGTCTTCGGGGAATCAATGTTCCTCGAAGCAAGATACGCCTTGATCGACTTCTCGATGCACTGTTGCGCATGGAAATATACCGTATCCGTCGGGCATTCTTCGCCCAAGGTCAGCGTGTGGGTTGCGGTCTTCAGGTCGTTGTCCGCTTTGCTTTGGCCGTCCATTCGCCAACAACTTGCATTGTGCGTTCAGGGTCTGGCATACACCACTTTCCCTTCCCGTGCGGCGGGCTTTTCGATCGTTCCTGCGATCTCCTTCCGCCAGGCAAACTCGTCAGGCGTCGTCACGATGATATCCTTCGGAATCAGAATGTCGTCCAGTGCCACCGCGATCTCGATCGCCTTGTTCCGCTTCGACCCCCGCACAGGCATGACGACCAGAAAATCCACGTCGCTATCGGGCCCGGCATCTCCCCGGGCGTGCGACCCGAACAGTACAATCCGTTCCGGTCCGAACAGTTTGACGATCCGCCGTACCATGGTGTCGATCTTCCGCTGGACACCGGACGCCTTCATTTGTTCACCTCGCGTTTCGCTCAACTATGGGCCTTCCATGTCAGCGCCCACCGGCCTTCGTTTTTTTCTTAGGCTCGCTTTCCTCAGCCAGGTACCCCAATCGCGAAAGCTCCTTCGCCACCAGATACCGGACAGCGGAAGAAAGGCTGCGCTCCTCTTTCGCGCAGTAAGCCTCCAACGCTTCGGCCAGAGCCCCGGTCAGACGAAGTCCCAGAAAACGTTCCTTCTTGATCATGACTCGATTGTTAAACATTTTATCTTGACAGGCAATGATTATTTTCGGATAATTAGTTTAACATACAGATAAAGAGGCAGCGATCACGGCAAACCGGAAACTACCTGAAAAACTGGTCGGGACGGCCGGACTTGAACCGGCGACCCCTTGCTCCCAAGGCAAGTGCGCTACCAGACTGCGCTACGTCCCGACGCTTGAACCCTACCCGAACATCCCGCTGTTGCGCAACTCCTCCATGAGGATGCGTATCGACTGCCCCCGGTGACTGATCTTGTTCTTCTCCTCCGTGGTGAGCTCCGCCATCGTCTTCGGGGAGCCCTTGACCCGGAAGACCGGGTCGTACCCGAACCCGCTCTCCCCGCGCGGGGTAGATACGATCTCGCCGTCCACGCGCCCGGTGGCCTCCGCGATCACCCGGCCGGGGAGGGCCGCCGCCGCCACGCAGAGAAACGCCGCGCTCCAGGGCTTGGGACTGGGGGAAAGTTCCTCGAGAAGCAGTGCGATGTTCTTCTCGTCGTTCGCCTGAGCGCCCGCGTACCGGGCGGACAGAACGCCCGGCCGTCCGCCAAGCGCTTCCACCGAAAGGCCGGAGTCGTCCGCGATGCACAGGATCTTGTGCTCCTTCGCGTAATGGAGCGCCTTTTTCCTCGCGTTCTCCGAAAAGGTTTTTCCCTCTTCGCGCGGCTCCGAAGCTGTCGGCAGGTCGGGAAGCGTCAGGACCTCGACGTTTTTCTGCAGCCCCAACCCGAGCAGCGCCTTGATCTCGGCCGCCTTCCCCCGGTTCCGGGTCGCGATCAAAAGCTTCATCGGCCACTCTCCTTCCACTCTTTCTGGATCCGGATGATCCGTCTCCCGGCGCGCACCGCAGCCTCGAGCATCCGGTCCAGCTCGCTCCGCGTGAACGGCTTCCCCTCGGCGGTCCCCTGCACCTCGATCAGGCTCCCGCTCCCGGTCATGACGACGTTCATGTCGACCTGCGCATTCGAATCCTCGGCGTAATCGAGGTCCACCAGGACTCTTCCTCCAAACATCCCCACGCTGACCGCCGCCACCGGCTCCCGGACGGGGTTTTCCGGAATCACCCCGCTGTCGACCAACCGTCTGCAGGCCTGCCACAGCGCGATCCACGCACCGTTGATCGAGGCGGTGCGGGTCCCGCCGTCCGCCTGGAGAACGTCGCAGTCCACGGTGATCGTTCTTTCGCCCAGAAGTCCCTGGTCCACCACGGCGCGAAGAGACCTGCCGATCAGCCGCTGGATCTCCTGCGTTCGGCCCTGGACCTTTCCCGTGCGTCCCTCCCGCTGGCTCCTCGTCGTCGTCGCCCGCGGCAACATCGCGTATTCGGCGGTAACCCAACCCTTTCCGGTTCCCCGAAGGAACGGTGGAACGCGATCCTCGACCGACGCGGCGCAAACCATCTTCGTCTCCCCCAGTTCGAAGAGCACCGATCCCTCGGCGTGCTTCTGTACCCCCGCCGTAACACGGATCTCCCGGAGGTCCCCCGCCTTCCGCCCCCCTGCGCGTATCCCCACTTCATCCCCTTCCATCTCCGTCCGGCCTTAGGGAACGGCAAACAACCCTTATAAATCATAGATTATGCGGGAAAAAGGCCCTCCGGGAAACCCTTTATCCGGGGGGAACCGGACTTTTTCCCGGTTGTTTGAGGAAATAATGACGCTTTTTCCCATAAACCTGCATCAAACGGTAGAGTTGTTTAAGAAACGCGATGCGAAAAAAAACCCGTGCACGGGCAATTCCTTAACCGGGCTGGTGCTTTCTTGATCATCGGAGTCCCCAAAGAGACATTCCCCGGGGAGCGGCGTGTGGCCCTCGTTCCTGCCGTTCTTCCAACCCTATCCAAGGCAGGGTTCCAGGTTCTCGTGGAACCAGGCGCCGGGTCCGCCGCGGGATTTCCGGACTCCGCCTACGAGGAAAAGGGTGGAAAAATAGCGCCTTCCCGGGCCGACCTGTTCGGATCCGCCGGCCTCATACTCCAGGTGCGCGCCCTCGGGGCCAACCCCGTGGCGGGCAAAGCCGACACCGCTCTGGTTCGGGCCGGCCAGGCCATGATAGCGCTCTGCGATCCTCTTTCCGTCCCGGAAGCCGTCAGGGAACCGGCAGAAAACGGCGTCACCGTCTTCTCCCTGGAACTCCTGCCGCGGATAACCCGGGCCCAGTCGATGGACGTCCTCTCGTCGATGGCCACCGTGGCGGGGTACAAGGCGGTGCTGCTCGCGGCCGCGGAACTTCCCCGGATGTTCCCCCTTCTCATGACTGCCGCGGGGACCGTTTCCCCCGCACGCGTCTTCGTCGTCGGGGCGGGCGTGGCGGGACTGATGGCAATCGCCACGGCGAGAAGGCTTGGCGGTGTGGTGGAAGCCTACGACGTCCGCGCCGCGGTCAAGGAACAGGTGGAGAGCCTGGGGGCGAAGTTCGTGGAGCTTCCGCTCCCCGCCGAAAACGGCGAGGGGGAGGGCGGCTACGCCAAGGCCCTGGCCGAGGAGTTCTACCGGCGGCAGCGGGAGACGATGTCCCGCGTCGTGGCCGGGAGCGACGTCGTGATCACTACCGCCCAGGTCCCCGGGAAGAAGGCTCCCCTGCTCATCACCGGGGAGATGGTGGCCGGCATGGGGCCCGGGTCGGTGATCGTGGACCTCGCGGCGGAACAGGGGGGAAATTGCGAACTCACGCGCGCCGGCGAGACCGTCGTCGTGCACGGCGTGACCGTCCTGGGCCCCGCGAACCTCCCCGCGACCGTGCCGTACCACGCAAGCCAGATGTACGCGAAAAACGCCGCCGCCTTCCTTCTGCACCTCGTAAAGGACGGGAATCTCCTCCTCGACCCGGAGGACGAGATCACCCGGGAAACGCTCGTGGCGCACGGGGGCGAAGTGGTCCACCCGCGGGTGCGGGCGGCCCTCGGGCTCCCCGCTGAACCCACGTCACGGGAAGGGAGTTCCTGATGGAGGGATTGATCGTAAGTCTAACAATCTTCGTCCTCGCCATCTTCGTGGGGTTCGAGGTGATCACCAAGGTGCCGCCGACGCTCCACACCCCGCTCATGTCGGGATCGAACGCCATCTCGGGGATCACCCTGGTCGGCGCCTTGTTTTCCGCCGGGCACCAGCACACCCAGCTCACTACGATCTTAGGTTTCGTCGCGGTGGTCTTCGCCACCATCAACGTCGTGGGAGGGTTCCTCGTCACCCACCGGATTCTCGGGATGTTCCGGAAGAAGGAGGACCGGTGAGCGCTGCACTGATCAACCTCTCCTACCTTATGGCGTCCGCCCTGTTCATCTTCGGCCTGAAGGGGCTTTCGCACCCGCGAACCGCGGTGCGGGGAAATCTCCTCGGGGCTCTGGGGATGCTCCTCGCGGTGGCGGTAACGCTTCTCAACCGCCGGATCGTAAGCTTCGAGGTCATCCTCGCGGGAATTCTTTGCGGGTCCGCAGTCGGCGCCGTCTTCGCCGTGAAGGTGCCGATGACGGCCATGCCCCAGATGGTCGCCCTGTTCAACGGGTTCGGGGGAGGCGCCTCCGTGCTGGTGGCCGGCGCAAGCCTCCTGGAGACGATCTCCGTGGGAACTCCCCCCTCCCCCCGGTTCCTGGTCGCCGTCGCCGCAACCGGGATCGTCGGCGCGGTCACTTTCTGGGGAAGTCTCGTGGCCTTCGGCAAGCTCCAGGGGCTTGTCACCGAGAATGCGGTGGTCTTCCGGGGGCAACAGGCGGTCAATGCCGTCATCGGCCTGGCCTGCGTGGTCCTGGGGGGGTGGCTCGTGGCGGTCCCGGACGATCCCGTGCGCTACCTCGCGCTCGCGGGGGTCGCCTCGGTCCTGGGGGTGCTCCTCGTGATCCCCATCGGGGGAGCCGACATGCCCGTCGTGATCGCCCTGCTGAACTCCTATTCGGGGCTGGCGGGTGCGGCCACGGGGTTCGTCCTGGATAATAACGTCCTGATCATTGCAGGGTCGCTCGTCGGGGCGTCCGGGATCATTCTCACGAAGATCATGTGCAAGGCGATGAACCGGTCCCTGGGAAACGTCCTGTTCGGCATCGGGGGGACGGTGGGGACGGCGCCCGCGGCGTCGGGAGCCGACATCTACGAGGGGAAGGTCAAGTCGGCCTCGCCCGAGGAGGTGGCGATGGTGTTCGACGCGGCGCGGCGCGCCGTGATCGTCCCCGGGTACGGGTTGGCCGTATCGCAGGCGCAGCACGCCGTGCGCGACCTTTCCAACCTCCTCGAATCGCGGGGGTGCGAGGTGGAGTTCGCGATCCACCCGGTGGCGGGGCGGATGCCGGGACACATGAACGTCCTCCTCGCGGAGGCGAACATCCCGTACGACAAGCTGAAGGAGATGGACGAGGCCAATTCCGGCTTCCCGCAGACCGACGTCGCCCTCGTGATCGGGGCCAACGACGTGGTGAACCCGCTGGCGCGCACCGATCCGGACAGCCCGATCGCCGGGATGCCGATCCTCGACGTGGACAAAGCCCGTACCGTGGTGGTGATCAAACGGTCCCTAAGCCCCGGGTTCGCGGGGATCCCCAACCCGCTGTTCGCAGCGGACAACACGCTCATGCTGTTCGGCGACGGGAAAAAGGCGATCCTCGAACTGATCGCGGCGCTCAAGGAGTTCTGACCGGGCGGACCGGCAAGGAAGGCGACTCACCCGGTTTCGTGCGAATGCGCGTCCAGGACCTTTCGCACCTTGGCGCCCAGGGCGCTCGCCTTGAAAGGTTTCTGGAGAAATTCCGCCCCGTGCTCCAGGACCCCGTGGTGCAGGATGGCGTCGTCCGTGTACCCGGACATGAAGAGGACGCCCATCTCGGGTCGAAGGGCGGTCAGTCGCCGTGCCAGTTCGGGACCGGTCATCCCGGGCATCACGACGTCGGAGACCAGGAGGTGGATCGGCCCCTTGTGCCGCCCGCTCACCTCGAGGGCCTCCGTTCCCCGGCTCGCTTCCAGGACCTTGTACCCGTGCTGGGAGAGAATCTCGCGGACCAGATCCCGCACCAGTTTCTCGTCCTCCACCACGAGGACGGTCTCCTCCCCGCCGGACGGGTACAGGTAGGCAACCTCCTTCTCCGCCAATTCGGCGACCTCCTCCTCGCCCGGAAGAAGGACCTTGAACTTCGTTCCGCGTCCCACCTCGCTGTACGCCCAGATGTACCCGCCGCTCTGCTTCACGATGCCGTAGACGGTCGCAAGCCCGAGGCCCGTCCCCTTCCCCACCTCCTTGGTCGTGAAGAACGGCTCGAAAAGCCGGGCCAACGTAGGCTTGTCCATGCCGACTCCCGTGTCGGTGACCGCCAGGATCACATAGGATCCGGGCAGGACGGGGTCGTGCAGGCTGGCATAGCTCTCGTCGATTTCCATTTTTGACGTCTCGAGGATGAGCCTCCCCCCGTTCGGCATCGCGTCCCGCGCGTTGACGGCCAGGTTCACGATGACCTGCTCAATCTGCCCCGGGTCGGCCCTCACGTGGCCGAGGTCGTCCGCAAGGGAGGTGACAAGCTCGATGTTCTCCCCGATCAGGCGGCGGAGCAGTTTCTCCATGTCCGTCACCACCTGGTTTAAGTCCAGCACCTTCGGCTGGAGGACCTGGCGGCGGCTGAACGCCAGGAGCTGGCGCGTAAGCGACGCGGCCCGGTCGCCCGCTTTCCGGATTTCCAGCACCTCCCGGTGTGCCAGCTCGCCCTCGGGGAGATCCATCAGCAGCAGATCGGTATATCCGGTGATGGCCGTAAGCAGGTTGTTGAAATCGTGGGCGATCCCTCCCGCCAGCCTGCCGACCGCCTCCATCTTCTGCGCCTGGCGAAGCTGCTCCTCCACCCGCCGTTCGTTCGTCACGTCCCGCTTGACCGCCACGTAGTTGATCACTTCCCCGCCTGCGTCCCGCACGGGGGAGATGACCGCCTCCTCCTCGTAAAGGGTCCCGTCTTTCCGCAGGTTCTGGAAGACGCCCGACCAGACGTCGCCTCTTGTCAGGGTTTTCCACAACTCCTCGTAGAACGAGTGGTCCTGCATGCCGCTCTTCATAATCCGGGGGTTCTTCCCGAGAACCTCGTCACGTCGGTAGCCGGTGATGCGCTCGAACGCGGGATTGACGAACTCGATGGCGCCGGCGGCGTCGGTGATCATGATGATTTCTGCGGACTGCTCCACGGCCGTCGCGAGGCGCAGGAGGGTCTCCTCCGATTTTTTCCGCTCGGTGACGTCGGTGATGATGGACATGATGCCGGTGATGGTCCCGTCGGCGGCGCGTATGGGAGAGGTGGAAACGCTGATGTCGATGGGCGACCCGTCCTTCCGCCGACGGCGGACCTGGATCCCGGTGAACGTCTTCCCCTGCAGCGCCATCTCCCGGAGGGCGCGGAACTCCTCCTGCTTCTCCTCGGACACGATCGGATGGGGTTTGCCGAGGGCCTCCTCCGCGGTCCAGCCGAACATCCGCTCGGCGGCCGGGTTCCACAGCTGGATGGTCCCCGAAGCGTCGAAGGCCACGATGGAGAGCGGGGCGTCGTGGATCAGCGTCCGGAAGGTTTCGGCAGCAATCGCGCTGTCGATCCGCTCTCCGCCGCCCGGCCCTGCTCGATTACGCTTCCCCTCCATCCCGCTCACCCGCTCACGGTGGTTTTCAAGGAAAGAACGATGACCCTCACCATTTTATCCCAAAATATCACAGGAACTATTCCCGAAAAGCGAAATCGGCCCCGCCCGAAAACGAGGCCCGGGAGTCCCTCGATCCGGGGTTTTTCTTGCCATCCGGTTCCCGGGGACGGTATCTTCAACTATCATCCCCACAGACACCCTGACTCGATCCTGGGGTACGGAGGTTGCCATGCGCAAGATCTGGATGCCGATCGCAGGGATTGTTCTTTCGTGTGCCCTGGCCGGGACAGCCCTGGCCGAAACGGACGGCGCCGCCGTCTATCGACGGTGCTTCGGTTGCCACCAGGCGACCGGGGGGGGAATCCCGGGCGTTTTCCCGCCCCTCGCCGGGCACGCACCGAAGCTTGTGAGCGCCTCGCGGACCTACCCGGTCCAAGTGGTCCTGTTCGGTCTCGAGGGCGAGATCGAGGTCGGGGGGAAGAAGTACAAGGGGAAGATGCTTGCCCTCGGGGACAAGCTGAAAGACGACGAGATCGCGGCAGTGCTGAACTATGTCCTTGCCAGCTGGGGAAACGACAAGATGCTGCCCAAGGGACACAAGAAGTTCACCGCCGCCGAGGTAAAGGCCCAGCGGGGAAAGAAGCTTTCCTCCCAAAAGGTCTACGAGGCGCGGCAGAAACTGAAAATCAAGTAGGAACGGGGCTACCCCCCCCCTGCGGGGCAGCCCCCGGGTCGGGGCTTTGCCGGAACCCGTTTTCCCGGCCTCACCGGGTCAATCGACGAAACACCAGCAGTTCCGTGATACCGAGGAAAAACCGCTTCGCCAGGACAAGGGCAAAACCGCTCTCCGCGAAGAGGTCGAGAAGATTCCCCCTGTCCGGGAACGCCGCAAGGCTTGCCGCGATGTACCCGTGGATCTCGTGGTTCCCGTGGAGGATCAGCCCCCAGGAGCCGCACCACGTCCGCAGGAGCAGGTATTGGGGGATTCGGAAAAAGGCGCTCCGGGGCTTCGAGAAATCGAGAAACGCGGCTGTGCCGCCGGGTTTAAGGATCCGCCGGATTTCGCCTATGGCGCGCGTGAGATCCGGTGCGTTTCGCAGCGCGTAGCTACCCGTGAGGATGTCGACGGACCCTTCCGGGAATTCCATTGCGCACATGTCCTGCCGTATGAAACGGAGATTGGGGTGGCGATTGCGCTCCCGGGCGATGCCAAGCATCGGCTCTGCGATGTCCAGCCCCACGGTCCGGCCTTCCGGATACCGCTGCGCCAGGAGAAAGGAGACGTCGCCCGTCCCGCACGCGATGTCCACACACAAAGGCTTTGAGATCTCCGGCAGCGAGCCGACCAGACGTGTCTTCCACGCGGCGTCGCGAAACAGCGACATGGCGCGCGTGGCCGTGTCGTACCGAGGGGCCGCCTCGGAAAAGTGAAGCTCGTTGTAGAGCTTTTTACTCTCCGGGACGCGGAGGGTATCCCTGCCCATCGGCTTAAGCCGCGCCATCACCCTTCCTCGTCTCCCTCGTCGCCCGCCCCCGCCAGGGAGGGGCGTGGGAAAAGCGGACCTTCCGCGCCGTCCCTTTCGGGGAAATACTTCCACATGCTCCCGTCGTGGAGCGCCCGGAACAACTCGTCGTAGGCCTTAAGGACCTGCGCGCGGTGGGCCTCGTCGATGCGAACGGCCTTCGGGACGAATTCGTGGCACCACCGGCATTCCCCGCAGTCGACGTCGCGGCAACCGGATTCCCGGAAACGATCCAGGAACCCGTCGAGGGCCCGGTTGTCGATATAGACGGGAGCCTCCCCCGCAAGGGGCCGCGTCATGTGCCGCAGATCGGCTACGCGCTTGAGAAGCATCATCCGCGCGGGATTCACAAGCAAGGGACGCAGGAGAAAGCGCAGGATCCATCCCGGGCCGCGCCGGTAATACCGGTCGTTTTCCTTCACCCCATGGAAGGCATAGGGCTGGATGAGATCGAGGAGGTTCCCGTCGTACCTCCGCCCGGCGTATGCCCGGACCCTTTTGACCATGAACGGCGTCGGGATGTCGCGCTCGGCGATCTTGAAGAGGTCGTACCCAAGATCCTCGTAGACGTGCAGGTCTTCGGGGCGAATCCATTCCGACCGGAGATAGTTGACCGGGTCACGCAGCTTCATCTCCGTGCACTGGAGGAAGCACCAGTCGATGAAAAACCCCCGGTTCCCGTTCCACGACTGTCCGGCATGGGACAGCGCGTTCATGTGCATGGGGGAGAGAGCGCATCCCGAGAGGCAGTTGTTGTTGACCAGGAGCTCCAGGTCGCACCGAACGCTTTTTCGGATTCGCTCCAGCGCCCCGAGTTCCCGGTTGACCAGGATGCTGTCGAGCACGATGCAGTCCGCTCCCAGCTCCTCCCACATCTGGGCCTTGCGGACCCTGTCTACCCCCCCGAAGACCGAAACGCGGACCTTGAGTTTCGGATACCGGGTCTTGATGAGCTTCAGCAGGTAAGGCGAAGACACCGTCACCGAGGCGACGCCGATCTCGCAGAGCCAGCCGGCGAGCTCCTCGATTTCCCTCTGTCCCGTTCTCGTCATCTCCCGGTTCCCGAGGCAGGAGGCGTTGAGGAGATAGTTGAAATCGATCCCGGCCAGGCGGGCTTGCCGCACATGATCTGCGAGGCGCTTCCGGGAGACGCGCGCCAGCTGGTACGGCGCCCGGCCCCCGCCGACGGCGTCCTCCCGGAGCTTTCCGAAAAGCTCCACGACCGGATATTCTTTCATCGCCTCGACCAGCGCCGGGTCGAAATTCGTGGCGACGGATAGCCTCATGGCGACCCCCTTCTATTTCTCATCCCGTTCCCTCTTCTCCCCCTCTTGTTGGAGAGCCGGGGGGAGCAAAGGTTTCAGCATCTCCTCCGCCTCCCGGCGGCTCAAGTCCATGGAGTCTATTGCGATTTCGTGCATGTTTTCCCGGACATAATGGCGGGATAAGGGAAGGACCTCGAGGAGTTCTCTTCTCCCGATGCGAAAACCCCCGAAGTCCCCTTCGATATCGGGGTCGAGGAAGGCGACGATGGCCGTCTCCCCGGACAGGATGAACTCGATGAGCATCTTCCTCCGGCGGTCACCCCGGGTTTCCTGTTTCCGAAATCTCCCCTCCACCGTTCGATACGCCCGTTCCAGCGCGTCGACATACCGTTCCGAGTCCCCATGCTCCGCTCGCCCGGGAGTCCACACCGACCTCTCCTTCCTGCGGATCGAGCCGACGACCCGTTTGAACCACCGGCTGACGATCACGGTCTGCATGACGACAGACCCGTCCCGACGGATGAGCCGTACTTCGGCCTGGGGAAACAGCGCGGAGGGAACCGTGGCGCTGCGGACGACCTGGTCCCGGGAGGCGTCGAGCAGGGGGGAGAGGTCCCCCTCCCGTCCGGCGGAGACGGGCGCCGCCAGGAGAAGGATCGCCGTCAGGACCAGGAGGACCGCCAGGACCCTGTAACGCCCAGGGCCCAAGAGCCACAGAAAAAATGCCAGGAGGTTGGAGGGTCCCTTACTCTCCGTGGTCATCGGACGTGCAGGCTTTTAGACTTCGACGGCGGCCCGTGCCCCGCCTTTCGTGCCGGCCGGCGCGGCGCACGGGACCCGAAGGGCGGCAAGGAGGGCCATTTCCACCGTCAGGCCGGGGCCGAAGGCGACGGCGCAGACCTTTTCCTCGCCGGCCTCGGCCGGCCGCTCCAGGATCTCCGCGAGCACGAAGAGGATGGATACGCTGCTCATGTTGCCGTACTTGCGAAGCACCTCGCGCGACTCCCGGACCTGTTCCGGCCGCAGGGAAAGGCTCCTCTGGGCCTGGTCGAGGATCGACTTCCCCCCGGGGTGGATGGCCCAGAGATCCACGTCGGCAATCGTCGTACCGATGGCGGCAAGAGACGGCTCCACGAACTTCCCGAGGTTGGCGCCGATGATCTTGGGAACGTAGCTGGAAAGGGCGATGTCGAAGCCGTGGTCGCCGATGCGCCAGGCCATGGCCTGCTCGCCGTCGGGTACGAGCGTGTTACGGAACCCGTCGATCCGGTACGCACTGTGGCCGGGTGTCGGTTCCCTCGCACTGACGATGGCGGCGGCGGCCCCGTCCGAGAAAAGCGAGTTCGCGAGGATCGTGTCCTCCGTACCGTTTAACTGAACATGCAGGGAGCACAACTCGAGGCACTGGACCAGGACGACGGCTCCCGGATCCGCCTCGCAGAACTGGGCGGCCATCCGCAGGGCCGGGAAGGCTGCGTAGCAGCCCATGAACCCCAGGTGGTATCGCTGTGTGCCCAGGGACATCCCGAGATCGCGCACGATGTAGTAATCGGGGCCGGGGTTGTAGAAACCCGTACAGGAGACCGTGATGACGTGCGTTACGTCCCCCGCCCCGATCCCGGGGCAGTTGTCCAGGACCTTCCGCGCCAGGGCCACCGAAAGGGTGCGGGACTCGGAGGCGAAGATGGCGTTTCGCGCCGCGGTGCCCGGACTTCTCAGGGACCCGTCGGGACCTGCCCGGAAGAAGCTGTCGGGGGCATCGCCGTCGTAATCCTTTATGACTGCGTGCCGGCGCTCGATGCCGGAACTGCGATAGATGGCTCGAATGAGACGCCTTTCCCGCTCGTCCCGGGACCACTCCTGCATCTTTGCGCTCGCCTCTTCCTGGGTGAAGGAGAACTCCGGGAGAAGCGAATCGATCCGATGGATCCATGTCCCCATGAACATTCCTCCGGGGCGCCCGTGCCGGCGGCGGCCCTACTCCTTGGATGAAATTTCGAGCAGGACGTTCCCCGTGACGGTAAGCTTGTCGCGGACCCGGAAAATCCCGAGAAACGACGGCGCCTTGAGACCGAATTCCTTGAGCGACACGGGAAATTCCACGTCGAATCCGACCTGGTTCCCTTCTTCCCGCAAGTTTGTCACCGTGGCCTGGATGGTCCTTTCCACGTCGCGTACCGTAAGCGTCAGATCGAAGAACGCCTTCCCTCCCTCCTCTTTCCCGACCTCCCGCCGGATCCCGTCCGCGTCAATATCTTTCACGGTTCCGTGAATGCGGGGGAACCTGCCGCTCTGGAACATCTCCCGCAACTTGTCGTCCCGGCTCTCGTTTTCGGTATCCATCCCGTCCACCAAGACGTCCACTTCCACAGCGGGAATGGTCGTCCCCCCGTCCGCGCTCTTCACGAGGCCTGCGGAGAAAGGCTGGCACGGGACCGTTCCGGAGAAATCGTGGAGGGTGGAAACCCCTACGAACCGGAGGGAGCACGTACCCTTTATCTCCCCGGCCCAGGCGGGGGAGGCGGACAAAAGCAGGAACGCAATCGCGATTCTCACCATCTTCATCATGAAAGGCGTCTCCTTGACGGATTACTTCGATTCCCGCGGCAGGACGGAGCAACGGCACAGGGAGTTCGAAGAAGGGGGCAAAGTCATCGTGGCGGGTATCTCCACGACGGGATAGCCGTTGTTTCTCGTATAATGGGTGAAATTCTAACACGTGCGGGGGGAGGACGGGGGCATGTCCTTCGCGTGGATCCTGGCGGTTTTCTTTCTCCAGCGGATGGCCGAACTTGCGCTTTGCCGGCGCAACAGGCGTGCCCTGATCGCCAGTGGCGGGAAGGAGTTCCACCCGGAAACCTATCCCGTCATGGTGGCCCTCCACACTTTTTTCTTCCTGTCCCTTGCCTGGGAGTCGTACCCGTGGCGCGTGCCCCTGGACTCGCGGACAACCGCTTGCCTTGCCGGGCTTGTCGCCGTGACCGCCCTGCGATACTCAAGCATCGCAACGCTTAAGGGAAGGTGGACGACGCGGATCGTCTCCGTCCCGGGCAGCAAGGTCGTCCGGGCCGGTCCCTACCGGTTCTTCCGGCACCCGAACTACCTCGTCATCGTGCTGGAGTTTCTTCTTTTTCCCCTTCTTCTGCGGGCGCCGTTCACGCTCGTCGCGTTCTCCCTGGCGAACCTCCTGGTTCTCCGGCAGCGGATTCGCCTGGAAGAGAACGTTCTTCGGGAAACGACGGACTACGGCGAAAGATTTTCGTAGGCGGATATCGAACGTTCAGCGGGTTAATGCCACGTGCCCTGGTCCCGGTCCTCGGCCTCCCACTGATCCACCAGTTCCTCGGGATCGACTTCCTGGCGGAAGGCGCGCGGGCAGAGGCATTGGGCGAGGTGACACGCGCACTGCTTGTAGAAATTCTTCATGTGGGCGTCGTCGCAGTCGTTGGCGTGTAAAAATCCTTCCTTGTACGCCCATGCCGCGTCGGCCGAAGCCCCCCAGCCGAAGAGGTAGAGAATGCCCTGTTCCGCATCTCCCCCGAACACCACGATGGACTTTACCGGCCGTTCGTTCCCGGCATCGTCCTTGACGGTGATCTCACCGGCGTCCGGATCCACTTCGATCGTTATGGCAAGTTTCTTCTTCACATCTTCCTTATCGGCAATAGAGCTCCGCACCTTTAGAGGAACCTCCTTGCCGGACGAAGTCGCCCACTTTCGGTTGTCCCCCCTTCCCCGACGTGTGAAAATGCCGGTAGGATTGCCCTTCGCCGGGCCGGAAAGGAGCGGTAGCATGACCTCCCGTCATGTTCTGGCCGGAATGCTGTTGGCGTCTTTCTGCCTCATCGCTTCCCCCGCCGCCGCGGCCCCCCTCCACCTTGCGGCCATGGAGGGAAACCAGGGATTGGCCGAGGAACTCCTTGCCGAGGGCGAGGACGTGAACGAAAGGGACC
>Ga0307379_10003299_pt1 | contig 23504 bp, 21 predicted proteins | sample UN2MG_FD_202237 | JGI IMG/M metagenome (GOLD analysis project Ga0307379, IMG submission 202237) | Soil microbial communities from Risofladan, Vaasa, Finland - UN-2 | ecosystem: Environmental > Terrestrial > Soil > Coastal area > Acid sulfate soil | place: Finland: Risofladan, Vaasa | collected... | reverse complement strand
GCTCGAACGCCTCCCCGAGTCTGTGAGATATGTATATTACAGTTACTCCTTCTTTCTTTAGTGCGCGGACGAGTTCGAACATGTGCTCGACCTCGTTCGTGGTAAGCGGCGCGGAAGGCTCATCCATAATGAGGATCTTGACGTTCTGCGATACCGCTTTGGATATCTCCACGATCTGCTGATACGCAACGCTCAGGTGCTTTACGAGAGTCCGCGGATTGATCGTTACTCCCAGGCGTCTGAGAATCCTTTCGGTATCGGAGCACATCTGTTTCATATTGATGAACGGTCCGCGTGTGAGCTCCTTACCGAAAAATACATTCTCTGCAACTGTAAGGTCGGGCACGAGATTGAACTCCTGATAGATCGCGGTCATACCGAGGTCGAAGAGTGCCTCGTGAGGCGTAAAGCCGGAATGGATCGTTCCCTCGAGCTCTATCTCCCCGCTGTCTGCTTGTATCGCTCCAGTCAGGACCTTTATAAGGGTCGACTTTCCTGCCCCGTTCTCTCCCACGAGAGCGTGGACATCCCCTCTTCTGAAATCGATGCTCACGTCATCTAGCGCACGCACACCGGGATATGTTTTTGTCATGTTTCTGACGGATAGTATGACGTCGTTTTTCATGTTCCCCTTCCTAAAGGGCAGTGCAGCAATTTTTTTGTCCCTGCCGGGCTAAAAACATACCAGCCGGGGCCCCGTTACCGGAACTCCGACTGTATTCACTTCTGTTTCTTACTTACTTTTTCAGGTCCTCGTACCTCTTCAGGTACTCGTCCACATTGTTGGCCATAACCGCGACCATCGGCACCTTCTCGTGGCGCTCGAAATCAACGCCGTTTATGAGCTTCATCATCATCTCGACCTCGATCTGTCCGGACTGGTAGGGTGAGATGTCGACGGAGCACTTATAGATACCGCCCGCCTTGATCTTCTCGAGACCTTCATGAGTCGCGTCGTTTCCTCCGACCCAGAAATCGGAGGTATCCTTGCCAGCGGCCCTGACAGCCTCGTATGCACCGAGCGCTCCCGAGTCGTTGATCCCCTGGATGACCTTCAGGTCCGGGTGTGCCTGAAGCGCCGCCTCGATAACCTTCATCCCCACATCAGGAAGATAGGCATCCTGCCGCACCACGATCTCGGCGTTCGGAGCCATCTCCAGGATGCCATCCCGTATTCCATCGCCTCTCGCAATAACGTGTTTGAGGTTGTCATACGCAAGGATGGCGCATTTGGCCTTTCCGCCGAGCTTGTCCCGGATCCACTTACCAGCCTCGACGCCTGACATATATCCGAAATTATACTCGTCGAGGGTGAGGCTCGCATCCAGGTCCACTGTCGGGACCGGATGGATCGCTCCTAAGACAAAGATCCCCTTCTCCTGCGCCCTCTTGAGATAGGGAGCAACAGCTTCAGCATCTATCGCTGAGAGCATGATCCCGTCGACACCCTGGGTGACCCAGTTCTCGATCGCGTTTATCTCCTTCGCAGGATCAGACTGCCCGTCGACGACGATCAGCTCGAGATTATCGTACTCTTCCACCTTTGCCTTTGCACCCTTTACCTGCGTGTTCCAGTAGGGGTTCGTGAGATCAAGAACGAGGAAACCGACCTTGATCTTATCCCCCCCCTTCGATGATTCTCCCAGGAGCATCATTGCACCTGTGAAAACAAAAAGCAATGTAAAAACCAAGATTAGACTCTTTTTCATACTTTTCCCCTTTTGTTTTTTTTACAAAAACCATTTCTGTGCCTGTACTTCACCTCCTTTTCAACAGAGTTTCTTGCGTCCCATAAACTCCTGTGCACCCGTTACCGGGAACCCTTCAGTGTACCCTCCAACGCTTTTTTCATGACATCAACAGGCGCTTCGTGTCCTGTCCAGAGCTCGAATCCGATCGCACCCTGGTATACCACCATCCCCTGCCCGTCGAGCATCCTTGCCCCGCGTTTTTCCGCTTCCCTTAAAAACGGAGTATACGGGGGGTTCGGAACCACATCACACACGATCATTCTGTTCGTGATTGTTTCATAGTCTATATCCGGTTTCGCACTCACAACGGGAAAGAATCCGATGGAAGTTGCATTAACCACGATATCCGTATCGGATGAAAGCTCATAGGTTTTCTCCCAAGGAACGTACACCGACTCCGTCTTCGTATTGTCGGTGAGGATCCCGACGAGGGTTTCACCCCTCTTCTTCGTTCTATTTATCACAACGATGTGCGCAGCGCCTGCGAGCGCGAGTTCTACCGTAATGGCCCGGGCTGCCCCGCCTGCGCCGAATACCACGACCCGTTTCCCCAAAGGGTCTGTTCCTAAATCCTTCCTAAGCGAAGCCAGAAACCCCTTACCGTCCGTGTTCTCACCTATGAGCCGCTTTCCCTTCCGTACGACCGTATTCACCGCGCCCATGATCATCGCATCCGGTGCTATATCATCAAGGTACTTCAGCACGGCGACCTTGTGGGGCATGGTGAGGTTCACCCCTCTCATGTTGTAGGCGCGCAGCCCCTTCATCGCATCCGCGAGGTCCTCTTCGTACACCTCGATTGTAAGATACCTCCAGTTCAGGCCGAGTGCCCTGAAACCCGCTTCCTGCATTATCACACTCGGATTCTCTGCAACCGGGTAGCCGAAAATACCGACAAGCTCCGCTTTGTAACTTACGTTATCTCCCATTACAGTACCCTTTTTTTTACGCCTGTGCAGAACAGTACAAATAGAAGTACGATAATCATAAATTATAGCGCAATTTTCGTGCCATACATTCGGTTCTGCCTCGAATAGTCTAAGTACTGTTCATGCACTCAATTAATGCAAGCTTAACAATATTTGCTTGACCAAAGCTGTTTTCGTTACTAAAATGTGTAAAATATTTACATGATGTTTCCCCCTTTTGTATAATAAGGTAACAAGAGATGCCGAACAGTATTCTCATCGTTGACGATAAGATAAAACTCTGTACGAGCCTCGCACAAAACTTCAACCAACTTGGTTACTCCTGTCATATAGCAACGAACAGCACTCGGGCTCTCGAGGTTCTCTCCAGTAACAGCATTGATGCGGTTCTGCTCGACATCGTCCTCGGCGAAGAGAACGGGATAGAGCTTCTGAAGAAGATACTCTCTCTCCATTACAACATACCCGTCATCATGATCACGGGGTATGCGTCGATCGATACCGCGGTTCGCTCCATCAAGCTCGGGGCGTACGACTACGTACAGAAACCTCTTGATTTCGACCAGCTTTTCGAAAAGGTCAGGGGCGCGGTCGTTTTACAGGGTAAAAAAGGTTGCGCCGGAGCGGCAGGCCAGCTAACCCCGCATCTAAACATCATTACGAAGAACCCTGCCATAAGAGACCTCTGTGAGAAGGCGAAGCGACTCGCGGGTACGGAGCTACCGGTACTGATATTCGGTGAGCCGGGAGCCGGCAAGGAGGTGTTCGCAGATTACATCCACATTCACTCTGCCATGCGGCAAAAGAATATTCTGAAAATAAACTGCGCATCCTTCCCGGAGAACCTCCTCGATAACGAGCTCTTCGGCCACGAGAAGGGGGCGTACACTGGAGCGAACGAAACCTTCAACGGTCTATTCGAGAAGGCGGACGGTGGTTCTCTTTTCCTGGACGAAATCGGCGACATGTCGCTTTCTCTCCAGGCGAAGATACTGAGAACACTACAGGACCACGAGATACGGCGCATCGGCGGGACGGGCACTATCAAGGTAGATGTACGCTTCATTGCCGCGACGAACAAGGACCTTGAATCGCTCATCAGGGAGAAACGTTTCAGGGAGGATCTCTTCTACAGGCTGAACGCCGCTGTGCTTATTCTGCCGTCCCTCAGAGAACGCACGGAGGATATAACACCGCTTGCCCATCATTTTCTCGAAGAGTTCACCGTTAGTCACAACCGCCGTATTGACGGATTCAGTGACGAGGTCATCGACATCTTTTACGAACATCAGTGGCCCGGAAACATACGAGAGCTGAAGAACACCGTTTATTACGCAGCCGCCATTACTAAAAACAACCGTATATGCACCGAAGACCTACCTGTATCGCTTCAAACGAATTCGATCCCCCTTGCCGAGCAGGAGAACATAAGGGAGACGATGGAGAAGAACCTTATACAGAGAATCCTCGAAAGGACTAAGTACAACAAGTCAAAGGCAGCAGAGATGTTGAATATCTCCAGGAAGACCCTGTACAATAAGATGGAAAAGTACAGTTTATGAAAAAGCACTTGTCTAATCCGGACGACCCGCTCTTGCAACTCAAGTCTATCTATCTCACCTACGGCCAGGCTAACGCATTGAATAATATAAACATCAGCTTCGGGAGCTCCGAGATTCACGCCATCGTCGGTGAGCACGGAGCTGGAAAATCCTCGCTCGGAATGGTTATTAACGGCAGGGTGCGACCGACATCCGGAAGGATAGTGTATCGGAGCACGGCTCACGACTCCCTTACACTGGACCGATCAAAGGCGCTCGGCATCCACATGGTCTACCAGCATATACAGCTCAACGAGAACTTCACGGTCGCCGAGAACCTCTTTCTCACCAACAAGAGGGTTGCGACATCGGTCTACTACAACAGGAAAAAGCTCAGACGCGAATCTGCAGACCTTCTCGAGCGGTACGGTTTTTCCATAAACCCTTCCACACCCCTCAAGGAGCTGAACCTATCAGACAGGGCCCTGATAAATATACTGAAGTACGTATACGATCGCTCCAAGGTATTGATTCTCGATGAGTCGCTTGAGAAACTCTCTGCTATCGCTTTCGAGAAAGTCGTCCGGATCCTGCTCCAGATGAAACAGAACGGTTCCCTCATCCTCTTCATCACGTACAGAATAGACAACATATACCACTTTGCGGACAGGGTTACAGTGCTTAAGAACGGCGAGATTCTTCTCACGGAGGACGTGAAGGAGATCGACAAGATCAACCTCGTGAAGATGGCATATACCCAGATATCCAGAGATGAGAGCATTATGGAATCCGGAAAAGAGTTTTACACGCTTTTGAAGTACAACGAGGCCATTCTCAAGAACCTCCCGGTAAACCTCGTCGTCACGGACAACAAAAAACAGGTAAAACTCGTGAACAGGTCGGGGAAGCAGTACTTCAACCTTAAGGAGGAGTTATACCTCAACAGACCTATCGCCTGTCTTTTTTCGAGGGATAACAAGGACACCGTTTCACTCATCGAAGAGGCACTGGAAGGAAACGCGGAAGAGAACTTTTACTCACTACCGCTCGAGATGGACGGGAGGAAGACGGTGAACAATATTAAAGTCCTGCCTATCGTCGACCAGTCCTTCAAGATCGGCAGCATCATCATAATAGAAAACATCACGGAAAGGGAAAACCTGAGAAACCAAATGATCCTCTCCGAAAAGCTCGCCTCTATCGGCCTTCTCACCGCAGGGGTTGCACATGAGATCAATAACCCGCTGGAAGTCATATACAACCATATCCGGTACCTGAAGTACAACCTGCCTGGAAGCGCGATGCGCAAAACGGTCGACAGCCTCGAGGAGGAAATAAAATATATATCTACTATTGTAAGTAACCTCATCACCTTCTCGGACAACAACAAGACCGTTGTAGAAAACTTCAACCTTAACGAGCTAATAGAGAGCGTCATCAGTTTTATTAGAATCAGCGCTAAGGCCAAGAAGATCAGGATAGAGTTCGACGGAAAAGGAAAAGACGTTCAACTCAGGACGAACAAGAACGAAATGAAGCAGGTGATCCTTAACCTTCTAAAGAACAGCTTCGAAGCGATACCGAGGGGAGGCAAGATCTCTATCGACACTGGCTACATGAGGCAAAACGGAAGAGGAGAGGTATTCATCGTAATCTGCGACACCGGCTGCGGGATCATGGAGGAGGACTTCAAGAACATATTTCTTCCATTCTATTCAACAAAGCAGGATGGGAATCTCGGGCTGGGTCTTTCGGTAAGTTACGGCATCCTCAAGAAGTACAATGGCACGATCCATGTGGAAAACCTGACCCCCTCAGGATGCAGGTTCAGTATAACTATCCCGCAGAACCCACGGGCTCAGCAGGGTTTATCTTGACAGGGCCTCCACTGCGGTATATTATTGTCCTGTTTCCTGAACTCTCCTGCTATTCCAGCCGAATCCCTTCAGACGGCATGCTATAATAAAATTACAGTGCGACTCATTTCAGGAGGTATTGATACATGTCACAGAGACGCTACCTGCTCGTTGTGGATGTGGGAACCGGCAGCGGAAGAAGCCTTATCTTCGACGAGATCGGAAACCAGGTTTCTGTTGCCCAGAAGGAATGGACACACCCGGAAGACCACGCCCACCCGGGAGCGGTGGATTTTCTCTGCAGGGAGAATTGGGACCTTCTTTCCGGCTGTATTAGACAGTCCATTTCAGAAGCAAAAATCAAACCGGAACAGATTGCTGCTATTAGCACTACGAGCATGCGGCAGGGAATCGTGTGTTACGACAGAAAAGGCGAGGAGATCTTCGCCGTTCCGAACATTGACGCTCGTGCAAACGACGAGACTGCGTCCCTTATCGAGGAAGGGTGGGGGCCGAAGATCTACGCCGTGCAGGGAGACTGGCCTTCTATCCATGCAATCGGGAGAATATGGTGGATAAAGAAAAATAGGCCGGATCTATACAAGAGGATCAGCATGATGACGATGCTGTCCGACTGGGTGATCTACAAGCTCTGCAGCCGTTTCGTAACTGAGCCCTCGGTCGCATCGAGCTCTGGAATGTTCGACCTAAAAAAACGCAAATGGTCATCCTCCCTCGCCGAGGTTGCGGGCCTGACTCCGAAACAGCTTCCCCCCGTTCTCGAGCCAAGCGAGAGTGCAGGGGTCGTTACTAAGAGAGCGAGCGAGGAGACGGGTCTTGCCGAGAACACGCCGGTTATCACAGGCACGGGGGACACACAAGGAGGGTATATTGGGTCAGGCGTCATAGAGCCCGGGGATGCGGGCCTCGTTGCGGGAAGCTTCTGGGTGCCAGCCATCATCGCCGACGAGCCCCTTCTCGACGAACGAAGGATCATCAGGACGAACTGTCATGCAATAAAAAACAGATGGATCGTCGAATCGTGCAGTTTCTATACAGGCCTTGTACTGCGCTGGTTCCGCGATGCGTTCTACAGAACAGAGGTTAAGGGGAGCGGGGATGACACCTTTTCCCGAATGAACACGGAAGCGGCACAGGTACCGCCGGGCAGCTATGGTATGCAGGTGATATTTTCCGACGTCGGAAACAACAGTAGGTGGATTCACGCCGCTCCAGCGTTCATCGACTTCGACGTCCTTGACCCTGCACGGTTCAACAGGGCAACCTTCTACAGGGCCATCCTCGAGAACACCGCGTACCAGTCCTACGGTGAATTCGAGAACATATCACGAGTGTACGGAAGCTGGCCGGCAGAGGTGAAGTTCTCGGGCGGCGGCGCGAACAGCCCTCTGCTGTGTCAGATGCTTTCTGATACACTCGACAGACCAGTGCGCGTCCCGGTCGTCCACGAAGCAACGGCACTCGGAACCGCCGCTGTTGCTGCCTACGGAGTGGGCATGTACGGAAGCCTGGCTGAGGTGTGTAACCGGTTTGTGCGCTGGGAACGGCTCTACGAACCGGACAAGGGCACAGGCGACATCTACAGAGATGCCTATAAGCGGTGGAGAGAGCTCTATCCCCATATGATGGCACTCGTCGAAAAAGGGCTGACGAAACCGATGTGGCGGGCACCTGCGACACTGAACAAGAACCGATCGCCTAAAAGCGAGGAGATATAAAATGTATACACCTGAACTGAGCTGGACTCGGTATATGGTCCAAGCTCGTCGATTTTCGCACGGAAGACCTCGACCGTATTCTACAGGTGAACCTGAGGGGACCGTACCTCTGCTGCCGGCAAGCGATGCGGCTCATGATCCCGCAAAAAAGCGGGTATATCATTAATATTACAAGCGTTCAGGGGATACGTGGGTATGAAAACCAGTCGGCGTATGCGGCAAGCAAGCACGGCGTTATGGGCTTTTCCAAGTCTCTGGCCGTTGAGGCGCAGGAGTACAACATTAGAGTATCGGCCGTGCTTCCCGCTGCAGTCGACACCGAGATGATTCGGGAGGCGCGTCCCGACCTCGATCCCACAGTGCTTATACGGCCAATGGACATTGCGAAATCAGTTCTCTTTCTGCTATCGCTTTCGGACACCGCCATGGTGGACCAGGTGTATGTACGCCGTATGGCAGGGAGGCCGTTCTGACCCCGATGCGCGCCGGAGGGATGATTGGCGGTATACGTTTCCTCTGAAAAGTGTAAGACCAATACAGATCCAAAAAAGTTCTGTGTCATGCCCCCGAAGAAGTCGGCTGTCCGCCTGAGTTTCTCAGAGATATGCCGCCTTATCGATTCGAGCGGATACCACAGTGGGTCCGGTACATGTCTATCGTTTTTAAAGAATACTGCAACCGAGTCGGGAGACGCAAGAGCCCGTGATTTGTTTAGCACCCCCTACGCATGAACGAAACGAGCTGCATCTTGTCAAGTCCAACGATCAGATGCGAGAACTCTCCGTTTAATATGAACGCTTATACCTTGCTTCACAATCAAAGAGCACGGTTCTTTCCTACCCTTCCCTGTCGAAAATGCGGGCCGCGACATCGAAATCTTCCTTCAGGCTCTCGTAGATTCGTCGGTATATGGTATAGATCTCCCCGTAACGCATGTGGTTCTCATTGTTAGGGATGAATCGTTTTTCGATGCTGACGGCATCCGTTACGAACTCGGCCATATCTCTGTAGACACCGATTCCGAGTCCTGCGAGTACTACGTCACCGAAGACCGCACCGACTGACGTCTTTGGAAGGAGCACGGGGATACCGAGCACATCGGCCTTGATCTGATTCCATAGCGGACTTTTACTTCCCCCACCCACAGACCGGAGCTCGTCCGCTTCGATTCCCTTACTCTTTGCAACCTCAAGATTGTGCAGTAGCGCAAAGGCGGTGCCCTCGAGTATCGAACGAACGAGGTCTTTCCGTCGGATCGAGAGCGACAGCCCGAAGAACACGCCCCGGGCCTGAGTGTGCCATATCGGAGCCCTCTCTCCCATCATGTATGGGAGGAAGACGACGCCCCCGCTCCCGACCGGAGATTGCGCCGCTTCCCTCGCCATCAGGTTGTATGGATCGCAACCCGTTCTTTCCGCTTCCAGGATCTCGTGCCATGCGAGCTCGTTCTTGTACCAGCGCAAGCTTGCACCTGTCGCCGACATTGTCCCGAGCAAGAGGGAGAGGCCCTCCACCGCATGCGGCATCGCGACGAATGCAGGCTCCACGATTCCACTGCTGTTTGGTATGATCAGCACTGTGGAGGTGCCGGTCATCTCGGAAAGGATACCCGGAGCTACGGTGCCCGCCTCTATTGCGGCGGCAGCCCCGTCAACCGTTCCGGTCACGACAGGTGTCCCTTCAGGAATACCCGTTTGCATGCTTGCAGTGCGGGTAACCGATCCCTGCAGACAGTCACCGTACTGTACGGGCGGGAACTGGTCCGGCCCGACACCGCATAGTGTACAAATATCCTCGTTCCAGCCGCCATCGTTCCAGTTCCTCAGTTGAAGGAGGGCTGCCTGGGTGTTATCGAGAGTGTGGATTCCCGTCAGCCTGTAGGCGACATACCCGTTAATCTGTACGAATAGTCGCGTCCGTCTGAAGAAAGCCGGCTCATTATTCAGAAACCATAGTATCTTCGCGGCAACATAGTAGGGGTCCGGTCTGTTTCCCGTGTTTTCTATTACCCGATGTGCACCGAATCGGTCCTCAATAGCCCTTGCCTCTTTTTCCGCTCTCCGGTCCATCCATATCAACGCAGGTCTGACCGGCCTGCCCCGTTCGTCGAGCGGCAGCATGGTAGGGCCCTGCGAGCTCACCCCGACTGCGGCGATCCTGCTCTTTGCTTCCCTAACCTCCGCCTGTGAAAGTGCCTTTTTCACCGCAATGCAGCAGGCCCCCCAAAGCGCATCAGGATCCTGTTGTGCCCATCCGGGACGGGGGTGCTCCACTCCGTACTCATCCATTCCTAACCCGCACAGCTTTCCCTCCAACGAGAAAATGGCGGCCTTTGCCCCAGTAGTTCCGATATCTATACCGAGAAGCAGATCTTTCATTTGCTTTTCCACATGCTTATGCCAGTTGCCCAAGGCACTGTAGTATAAAAAACTATAGTATTCACTGACAAACCGTCCTGTCAACTAATAATATCGAGCGGATCGGTGATGGACCAAAACAGGAGGACTTTTATTGTAAAACCGCCGGCTGGCGGACACTGCTTCGGCATTCATGGGTCGTGAAAACATATATCACCAGACTCGAGAATGGAATAAGGTAGTCGATCTCTAAGCTTCACGTGAACAAAAAGGTGGCCGCATCTGCAACGAGTCGATGTGCTATAGTATCCCCACATTCGGGAACGAAAAGGGAATACCGTCTTTAACTGTACGGAACCTGCATACGAGCTTCTATATCTTCCTCAGAATTTTGGAGAGGTTCTAGACCTGCATGGGAAAACCACATATTCTATTTAGAAAGCAGAAGAAATCGGCTTCGAGCCGTTGGGACACCATTGAGGATGTTTTTACCTGAAAACGTCGGCCCGGAAAAGCAATAAACACAGAGGGAAATGCGGTTTTTGGAGTCCCTCCAAATTGATGACTGTATAAGCTTCCTGTACAGTTTTGTTTTCATGATCGTATAGAAGATCATATGAGCTCACTCTTTATGTTCAACCCATATACAGTGAAGCTCTTCTCATTCGTTAAAAAAAGACCGAAAGCCTTCAGAAATATCTGTAATATCAAAACATCACAATACCCGAAGCGAGGTCTGCTCATGAACCGGTATTATGAATATCTCAGAACTGAGGCCCGCAAATCCTCGGTCACAACAAACGTGATGCAACCGATCTGCTGATAATTTTTGAATATACTTTTTTAAAACGATTGCTACTGAAACAACTTTCTGTAGAATTATAGTTTACTAGTATTATCAATAAACTACTACTTAAAGGAGGTCAATCCAGAGGAAAACCTCTCATAATAGAACCCATTGGACAGGCTTCCCAGCTTCCACTTTTATCACTCCAGGTTACAAAATTACAGTCTATGCATCCCGCCTCGAGTTTTGTCATAAGCAAATCTTTTTGTTCTATAGAAGATTCCATGCCCATATTACAGTCTGCTGATATCCATCTCGGCACAGGCAGCATCCTCACCCTGATACCGGCTTTTTTTGCTATACGCTCAGCCTGCAAGGCATCATGCGTGGAAGAAAACGTAACTATGCAGCATTCATTATTCACAGCAGAACTCGGCTAAAGATTTCAGGAAATATTCGACCTCCTCGGCGGTCGTAAAATACCCGATACTCGCCCGGACCGTACCTTCCGGAAAAGTTCCGATTGTCTTGTGCGCGGATGGGGAGCAATGAAGACCAACCCTTGTCATAATACCGAAACGGTCTTCGAGCTCCGAAGCTGTCTCGGCAGGATCGAGACCCTCTATCGTGAAGGAAAAGATACCGACGTTGTCTTTCATATCGGGAGGACCATACACAACCACGTTTTTGATTGTTTCAAGCCCATCCCGTACTGTTTTCCCGACCTCACAGATCGACCGGCGAATATTTTCGATCTTCTCCGATGCAAGAAAATCCAGGGCGGTGGAGAGGCCGGCAATCCCCGGCGTGTTCGGGGTACCGCTTTCATATTTATCCGGCAGTATATCCGGCTGGAGTTCCGCACTAGAGGCGCTTCCCGTACCGCCATGTTTAAGCGGCAATAAAAGCACGCCCTTTCGAATATAGAGCCCTCCCACTCCCTGGGGACCCATCAGGCACTTGTGTCCGCTGAAGGCAAGTAAGTCTACAGGAAGGCTCGAAAGGTCGATAGGCACAGAGCCGAGTGTCTGCGCCGCATCAACGAGCAGTAAAACTCCGTGCTCTCTTGCGATCTTGCAGCACTCCTCTATCGGCTGAATTGTACCGGTCACATTGAAGCGTGGGGCATTATAATCAAAGCGGTGTCCGGTCGAAGGCAGTTTTTCAAGTCATCCGGGTCTGTTATGCCTTCAGCATTTGACCTCACCCTTGTGACTGTAATATCACGCTCTTCTATCATGGTGGAAAGAGGGCGCATAGCAGAATTATGCTCAAGACTGGTCGTTACAACATGGTCTCCCTGCTTCAAGGTTCCCTTGATGGCGAGATTTAAGGCTTCCGTACAATTGAGCGTAAAAACGACCTGTGATGAATCACTAACGCCTAGAATGCCTGCTGTTTTCTCTCTTGCGTCCCCCATGATCCTGCTTGCGCTGATACCTCGTTTATGAACAGACCTTCCCGGGCTTGCCCCTATTGTGCGCATGAAATTGTCGATCGCTTCATAAACACAATCAGGCTTTTTAATTGAGGTTGCTGCTGTATCTAGATATACTTCCATGTTTATTCCAAAACTCTCGTTCTGTATCAAAACTGACGTAAAAGGAGGGATTTGAATCCTCCCTGTATCTCATTAAAATGTACCTTATACGAGATTTTTAATTATCTACCTGCGACGAATCTGACGTTTCCTGTTTTCTCAAAACCAAGCGATCGGCATTATTCATTTTCCGCTTTAAATACTGCTTTACCTCAAAGAACTGATCGGGAATCTGCCGCTTATCAAACGGCACGCTTTAATCCCTCCCTGGTTTTTAAACCAACAACGAGACATACCATTAAACCGAGTATAACGGCAATCTTTCCTGCAGATGTGACACCGGCCGGAGAAGCGGCAGCTGTAAAGTTATGTGAAAAAGCGGCTCCCGCAATCATTCCCATCACCGTCACGATTGAATCACCGTTCCCCTGAGCCGACAACACAAGCTGCCTGAAAGGACATCCCCCGAGCATGACGGAACCGAGCCCGACAAGCAGCATTGATAGTACATTCCACAACTGGTTACTGTGGGCAACAGGCTGACGGGCGAATCCCATATGAAAGAAACCGAATATTATATTGAGCACAAAAACCCCGACCAATGTTCCTACCATACCGGAGAGAAGATACGGTGAACGGAAAAGGATCATATCCCGTATTCCTCCGACAAAGCACAGCCGTGAACGCTGGCCCAGCACTCCAGCAAGGATACCGGCTCCCAGCGACACAAGAATCGGTGCATGCATGCTTCCGGGGCCTTTCTCACTGAAAAAGATAAAAGACGGTTTCGCAAAAAGCAGTATCACACCGCCAATCGCCAGCAGCGGCATTATCAGCGAACTCCCGCTGAATTTCTCTCTGCAGGACCTGCCGAGCGAACTCCCCTTACGTAAAAAAATCGTCCCGATACCGATCCCTATCGTGAAACCTGCCAGGCCAAACAGGGCATTGCCGTCACCGCCTCCGAGCCGCAACACCATTCTCGTCGGACAGCCCAGGAAAACAAGCGCTCCTACCATAACAAACATACCCAGGATAAATCTGACAGCCGGAGATGAACCGGACCTTGCCACAGCTTCCTTACCGAAGAACGCCCAGATCGCTGCTCCGAGGATTATGCCCAGTATCTCAGGTCGTAAGTATTGTACAACCGCAGCTCTGTGCAAACCTACGGCTCCTGCGATATCACGTTCGAAACAGGCCATGCAGAATCCCATATTAGGGGGATTGCCGAGTTTTACCAGAACAGCCGATACCGCTCCGAGAACAATTCCTGCTGTTATCACCATGGGCGGCAGTTTTTCTTTCCACATCTATCCGACCGGTCCGGAACTGCTTATTTCCGCACATCCTTTTTGGTTATGGTCAGTTTAAAATCACCATCCTCTTCAACCACCTCAACGGCGCACCCGAAACTCCTGGCCAGCCGCAACACGTTTTCCTTGGCAGCCTCCCTGTCTATCAATACGACAACTTCATCTGAACGCATCGCCTCCAGCGCCTCTTTTGTCCGGATCACCGGTTCGGGACATGAAAGCCCCCTTACATCAACCACTTCAGCCATCAGGTTTCCCCCTTAAATACCCTATTTTTTATCATTTGACATTTCCCGGTTCTTTCACGCTTCAAAGGCATCAGGTCTCACCGGAAAATAAACTTGAACCCTCCCATCTTCTACGATCTTTTCACCCTGATGGGGGGGGCCTCAAAGTCTCCCACCACCTTGCCGACGACTTTGAACTGGGCCGACAGGTCCTGCTTCGCACTTTTCATCATGTCCTCCACCCTGTCTTTCGGACATGGGATCAGCAATCCACCTGAAGTTTGCGGATCGAACAACACATCCTGTTCAGCCTGCTCAATATCGTCATCAAACCGAACCATATCACCAAGATAGTTTCTGTTGCTGTACACAGCTGTGGACAATAGACCCATTGCCGCAAAATCCAGCACATCAGGCAATAGCGGAACAGAGTCAAAATAAATATCCAACGAAACACCGCTTGCTTTCGCCATCTGATACGCATGGCCGAGGAACCCGAAGCCCGTGACATCGGTACACGATACAGCACCGTATTTCCTTGCCATGTTCGATGCATCCGCATTAAGGGTACTCATCCATTGATTCGCTTTATCCTCATGGTTTTTACCGGCCAGCCCGCCCTTGGCCGCCATTATGGTAATGCCCGTTCCAAGTGGCTTGGTAAGAACGAGAGCATCTCCTGTTTTTGCATGTGCGTTATCCAGTATCTCATCAGGGTTAACGAGACCTGTAACAGCGAGACCGAATTTTGGTTGTGAGTCGACAATCGAATGTCCGCCGAGAAGAACAGCTCCGGCCTCCTTTAATTTGTCAACAGCACCGCTTATTATCTCCTGCAATACCTCGAATCCTAATTTCTTCGCAGGGAAGCACACTATGGCCAGAGATGTCAGAGGCTTTCCACCCATTGCGTAAATATCGCTGAGGGAGTTGGCAGCAGCAATCTGCCCGTACACATAGGGGTCCCTTGCAACAGGAGGGAAATAGTCCACAGTCTGCACCAGACACTGATCATCGGAAATCTTATAAATCCCGGCATCGTCTAGGGTCTCAGGTCCTATAAGAAGGGCCGGACTGTTCGGAAGATCGACCCCCTGCAGTATACTGGTCAACTGACTTGCCGGTACTTTTGCCGCACAACCACACTCACCCTCGATTTCGAACAGATCAACAGACATTAATTACTACCCCCTTATAGATGTTCAGCAGTTTCTACGACCATATTTACCTTGCGAAAAAACAGGATATTATCGAATGTGGATTGATTATGACTCGATACGAATCGACTTTGAGGAGAATGTTCCAGGTTTAGTAGAATCAAGGAAGAAATAAATACCGGTGAATTATTCATTAGAAAATTACTGCTTTCATACGGCAAGCACTACCAGACCGGTCTCGCCCCCGTACATTTTATCTCAGTAATGACTCCTTTTTTAGTAATCTGGTCCCGGGTGAAGAGGCCTGTCATTGAAACTCTTTCTTTCAGAAGACTCAGTTATTATTGTAATCCGTCTACGACAAGTCAGAAAAACGGTAACGTCAAGCTGAAAAAATTATATTACGGCAAAAGCCTCAATACAGAACCGGATACGGTCTATTAAGAAGGCACATGGTGAATCCGGATAGTGACGGCGAGATACAGGGCCGTGACAAGACACCAGTCGAAGTCATTAAAAGCCTCCTCGGGTATTTCCGCTTCCTCCGCAGTGTCCATTGCTTTTTATGCTTACTGCTATGGATGAGGAGGGACAGTAACATAAAGCAACCCCTCCCTCTAGGTATTACCGAACAAGCCGTGTATGCCCTTCTGCTCCGTCCATGATGTAAGGCCGGGAATCCGGCAAAGAGCCTTTTTTTATGGAAATATAAAGGGATCGGTCGGTCTCTTTCAAACAGCAGCAACAGCAGGTACCATTCTGCGGAAACGAAGAGCAGCTTTACTGAGTGGGGGCAGCTTGAGGCCTGCTCACTGTCTTTGATATTAGGAAGCTGCCGAAATGCCGGGTCAAACAGGAGAAACGGTCCCGAAATAAGGAGTTTTTCAGTGCCGTTATAATTCTCAAAGGCTGAACTGTTTTTTAGAAAATTCAAGGAACAGGATTCTCTTCTGCCCTTTCTTTTCCGGTCAGTGACCTCCTCAAAAACTCACTCATGCCTTTCCTGCAGGTGAATAAAGCAAAAACAACCATAGTGGTTCTGTAAGGTTGGACATGAATACGGTATTTAAGGTGCCTCACGCTCTTCATCCGTATCTATTATTTTAATCGGTGGATTATATATTCAAAGCCCATATCATCGGGTGGCGATTATCGGTAAATCTCTTCAGCTCTGCTTCCCCGGGACCGGCCAGGGACCCAATAGTCCTCCCGATGTTACCAGGTGCAGAACGTAGAGATTATCCTCCTGTATCCTTGCCTTTTCCCTCTCGACCTGTTCGTAATCGGTGTCCACATAAAATATTCTGCCGTTGAGCTCCCCGGATGCTATGTCGAGTAGTTTCATGGTGGCTTTAGCGCAACAGTCAGGAGGGAGCTCTACATCGGTTCCCATTAAAGGGCGAACATGTTTCTGCCACTTCTCTTTTTCGGGAGTCTCGACAAGATACTCGGTCATTCTTGAACGGACAAATCCAGGCATCATGCAGAATACGAGCACCGACGAACCGGCCTCCTCAAGCTCCCTTGCCAGCCCCTCACTGAATCTTACTATTGCGGCTTTCGAGCTTCCGTAAGCCGAACCCCCTACATTAGGACCGTTTGAGCCGCCTCCCCCATCCATATTGATAATTACTCCGCTGTTTTTCGCCATCAAATGCGGTAAAACAGTACGACAGCAGAGCATTGTCCCTAACAGATTAATGGTAACGTCTTTCCACCATTCCTCGGGATCTGCTTCCCACACCGGACCCACGCACTTGAAGCTCCCTGCAGCATTAAACAACAGATCGATGCTGCCAAAGCGCCCGAGCGTCAGCTCCACCATGTTCTGTACATCATCCTTTTCTTTGATATCAGCCTTCACGGCGCATCCTGTTCCGCCATTAGCCTCTATGAGAGAGGCTGTTTCGAGAAGCCTCGATTCTGTCCGTCCAGCACATACGACACTCGCGCCGGATCGGGCAAACTCTAATGCCAGAGCGCGGCCGATGGTACCTCCTGCCCCGGTTACGATTGCTGTTTTGTTCTGCAGATCCATAGCATGACTCCTATTTTCCTATCAAACCCTTGGCCATGTTTATGGCCCTCAATGCATCGGGTGCGAAACCATCCGCCCCTATCTTTTCTGCAAACTCGTGAGTAAGCGGTGCCCCGCCTACCATGACTTTAACTCCTGTTGTTTCTCCGCGGATCATGCGTACTGCACCCTCCAAAGCCATCATGGTTGTTGTCAGAAGAGCTGAGATACCGATTAAATCCGCGGTTTCTTCTGTGCATGTTTCGATTATTTTACGCACAGGCACGTCTACCCCCAAATCAATGACCTCAAATCCGCAGCATTCCAGCATCATGCTCACAATATTCTTCCCGATATCATGTACATCCCCTTCTATCGTTGCCATAACAACTTTCCCCAGGAAGATGTCCTCAGACTTCTTGAAATGAGGTTTCAGCAGGTTAAAGGCGGTTTTCATGGCAGAGGCGGACATCAGCACCTCAGGCAGATACATCTCGTATGTCTTGAACCTTCGGCCGACCACTTCCATCCCGGCTAAAAGCCCTTTGTCCAGGATCTCCCTCGGATTCTCACCTGCATTGAGAAACTGTGCTGTTAATGCTTTGGCCTTTTGTTCATTCCCGTCGATTATTGTATCTTTTAATTCATCAAACATCTCAAATACTCCTTATACGAACTTGAACGAATCTTTCAGTTCTTCATCATTAAAAGCTCTATCATAGATCTTATCGAGCTCTTTCTTCTTATCCGAATCAATATGATACTCATGTTCCTTTATCTTCTTTTTAGCTGTTTCATTCGCATACTGCAAGATTGATTTCGATCCCATTTCCCGCCACTGCCCGAGGTTCGAATGGCTGAAAAGCTCAGGAATCCAATACTCCTCTCTGAAATATTCAAACGTGCTCTTTCTGCCGATAAAACTCCCTCCAGGCCCTACCTCCTTTATTTCATCCGCCATGAGCCTCGATTCTGAGAACTCTTCTCTGTGCAGTAATTTTTTCAGATATTTTATAATTTCATCGTTGATAACCAATGTCTCGGCGGAATATATTTCTCCGCATGACAACAGCCCGGATGTTCTGAAAGCTCTCGCGCCGGCGAGCGCAGCAATCAGTGTATGCGTACCGTTTTCAAAAGCGGCCTGGGCGTCCGGTTCTTTTCCCGCAGTGTTGAGTGACTTGGCGACGGGAGGAATGTTGTAATATTTGCAGAGTGCTATTTTATGTAAGGTAGCGCGAGTATATTCTGCAGACCCGTATACAAACGTTGAGTACTTCATATCAAAGGGGTCGGCATCGAACGCGTCATCCGGTGCAATATAATTGTACGAATCTGTATTAATCAAATTCAGCATCGTTAAACCGGCGAAATGTTCAAACATACTCTGAAGCAGAGTAGCGACCATAGTGATGGGTGCGCTGACACCGGCTACCGGCATGGTCGAGATCCACATAGGGGTTCCTTTACCCAGGAGGGAGTAGGCCACCTTCAATGCGTTCCGGTCAAAGGAACGGGGGCTTATCATCCAGATACCGAAAGTGAACCTCTTGCCTGTGGCCTGCGCCATCTCATACACGTATTCTGCACATTTTGGGGTCGGCTTGTCCATATGCTCATAGATATCGTTACACCTGTACCGGGAGTGTTCGTAGGAAATCTTATGCATCAGTAATATTTGAAGATATATAGGAACGTCCAAAGGTACTACGGGTGCAGAGCCCACCGTGTCAAGCGCATCTCCAAGTTTGGTAAGCTCGATAAGGTCCTTTGTTGTCGGTTGCCGGAGCTTCTTTGTATCAAGGTCGTAATAAGAGGTCTGATGGGCCCCGGCATCCACAATCCAGGCATCTTCTCCGTAGTCCGGAATATCATATTTCGCGTCTTTCAAAGCTTTAATCACCAAATCTCTTTTGAACTTTACAGTGCTCTTCTCTATTGTAACCCCATCATAATCGGACAGCAGTTGTATAATTCCATCATGAGGTATGTTTACACCGACCTCCTCCACCATTGAGAGAGCTTTTTCATTCATTACATCAATTTGCTTTTTTGATAATCCGCCCTGCAGCATGAAATCCTCGATAAACATCTTTTCACTCCTCAACACATATAGAGATTAATGGTCTCTTAAAAGTACTTTTAACCGTTTTCTGATCTTCGTATGAAATGGTCCCGATCGGCAAAAACCGGGCTCATACCGGGGTGCCCGATGAGGAGAGTTACTCTCCGCATGAAACGGTACATTGAGCCGATCCGGAGATCTTTCCTCGTGAATCTATCTATGAGGAGTAGGGAGCTCGGCGTATATAAAACCATAGAACCAGAGCTTTGCACATCAAATAGCAGAGAAGCAGATACACAAATTAATGCAATCCATATTTGGAACAGTTGGTTTTTTGTGTGGTGCCTACAGAGCTCTTCGCCTTCGGCTGCTGGTTCAAAGCTTTTCAGAAAGGATCCTTTTGCCAGCATTCTTAAAATACTCCGGCCCTGGTCTTGGCTGTCCTTACAAAACGATCGGTGCTCAGTATGATCCATTTACGCTTTTCAGGCTCGCTGGACCCGATACGGCTAAGACAGCAGGGGCGGTATCGTTTGGAATAAAACCCCGGTAGCTCGATGTTTCAGATACAGAATGTCTACTTTTTACGGCCGGTATTGCACCTCTTCAGAGATCTTAACCGTGAAATCTCACGGCCTTCCTGCGCCCCTCATGTTCACTCGGCAATATTCGATTTTTCCTCCCTGCTCTGAGGACTCGACATCTCTGTCGAACGGAATTCCTTTCAGACGGAACAGCTGTTCAAGCGGGGGTGAGATCATGACAAACAATGTTTTTCGATCGGCCCCGCCGAGCACGCACGCATATGCCTGTTTCGAGACAGAAACTTTATCGGTAATCTCTCCGCCCTCATGTACCCGGAAAACCCCGCCGCTCACCGGGGAGGCAACCCATACCGCACCTTCTTCGTCTAGAGTGATACCGTCAGGCGTCATCCCTTCGAGCACGGCCCACGTTCTTCTGTTCGTAAGCGAGCCATCCTCGTTGATATCGAACGATGTAAGGCGTTCGCCCAGCGTCTCGCTCACAATAAGTATTTTACCATCCGGAGTGATCACCATTCCATTTGGAAATGCGAGGTTGTCTGCAGCAATCTCCGCTATCCCTTCCGGCGAAACGGTAACAATCTCACCCGGCGCATACGGGTCAGAAGCTTCAAAATCAAACCCGAAATTACCGATGTAAGCCCTTCCCTGCTCATTCACGACCATATCGTTGCAGTTGAAGCTTGCGAGGTCCCAAAGGTTCGCGATTTCCTCGAGCTTCTCCCCCGTGAACCTGAGAAGCTTTCGGTCGTCCATAGAAACAATCATCAGATCTCCATCCGGTGACCAGCCGAGACCTGACGGAGTGCCCTGAACCTCAACGACCCTCGTTGTGGTCCCTTCAAGGTCCGCCGTCATCACGGACCTTGAGTCCATATCGGAAAACCACAATCTGCCGCCATGCCAGCGCGGATCCTCGGGAAACCCAAGCCCATCCGCCAATACCTTCGCTTGATAGTTCAAGCTTCACTCCTTCAGAAGACAGGACGTCGATTTTACCTTCAATATCTTTTTGCAGATCTTGTGCGCAAAGGTCCGCCCTTAGCAGGGCCCTAACAGCCCAGCGCGATTGAGGCCTTTGTCGATTAACCCGGGCGACCATCGCCTTCGGTTTCTTCATCATAATAACACAGTATTATTACTATATCCGTATTTTTTGCATCATGTTTGGAGATGAACTTAGATTTAATACGTCCAATCCATACTCGAAGTCGGCCTGTTCATAGTGCGGCTTTTTTATTCAGCGGGATATTTGCCGTAATCCCTTATCGTATCAGCCATCGCCAGTACATTCTCCGGCTTGCAATAATCGGTAAGAGTCATGGCGGAGCTTATTATATAACCTCCGTTCTTACCGGCGGTCCGGATTCGCTCCTCGACCTCCGAGCTCACCTCATCCGTTGTGCCCCGCGTAAGCGTATAGTGAAGGTCTATGTTCCCTATAAGGCACAGTTTTTCACCGTATTTTTCCTTGACCTCGGCGATATTCATGGCATCCGGCTGTATGGGGTGTAGCGCGTCCATCTCGAGCTCCATTAGATCATCAAGAATCGGAGAGATGTTGCCGTCGCTGTGAAACACCCAGGGCTTTTCTATTGTTTTGGCGACTTTTTTCATGTACGGCAAAAAAAATTCGCGAAATACCTTTGGAGACATGAATGGGGCCTTGTTCCATGCCAGATCGTCCATAACCCAGAAGAAATCGAAGGAGCTTCTGTTCAGATGGTCTATCGTGCGAATCGCCCAGTCGGAAAACTTTTCATTAATTCTGTGAACGAGACGGGGGTTATCAGCCAGTGCGTAGGAAAAGTTCTCCAGTCCCATGCTCTGAAGCGTCGCACCCGCCCCAAGATCGAGTCTCGCAAATACCGCAAAATCCTCCTGGTATTTATTGATCCAGTGCTCTACACGCTCATACCTCGAAGGATGATCCGGATCAGGCACGAGAGACTCGAAAAGGGAGAGCGATTCTTCGGAATTCAAAAGCCGTTTGGTGAGAAACGCCCGGCCCTTTTCAGGATCACCCGTTTCCGTGAGGTATGTGTTGAAGAAGTCGAAGGTAACTTTTTCCGGATAGTAATAAGGAATCACAGCCGCTTCAGCATCATCAAGAGCTGCCGGAGCTTCGAATCCCCCGTCAATCGGGAATGTTGCACCAAAGCCGTCGAGACCCAGCTTTCTGCAGAGATCGCCGGGAGTAAAATCCGCACCACCCATCAGCCGAATCTGAAGCGGCTCATCGATACCGTTTTCTACCCAAGGAACCCGGTCCGGCTGTCCCCCTCCCAGTGCAGTGAGCACCCTTTCTCTTGAAGTCATATCGATCATCTCCTGAAATATAATAGATATCGGCAGAAAAAATAGTACTTGTGTGATCGAAGATTATACTGTAGTCCGATACATACACAAAAGTTCGTTATAGGCCGAGGTACACGGTTTTTACGTGTTCACTGTTAATTAATTCCTGACCTGTCCCCTGCATTACGATCCGTCCGTTCTCTAGAACGTATGCTCGATCTGCACAAGACAATGTTTGTTTAACATTCTGCTCTACTATCAGTATCGTTGTGCCTGCCTTCCTGAGCTCACGAATCACACGAAAGATCTCTCGAAGGTTGAGAGGACTCAGACCGAGACAGGGCTCGTCGAACAGACTCAGCTTGGGTCTGGACATCAGCCCCCGGGCGACGGCCACCATCTGCTGTTCACCGCCGCTCAAGGTTTTCGTCAGCTGGTTTTTTCTATCCTGAAGAATAGGGAAGATCCGATATACCTCCCTGAGGGTGCGTTCCTTCTCCCTCCACGCCTGACGGCCGTAGGCCCCGATTTCGAGATTTTCATGAACCGTCATATCGTAAAAAAGCCTTCTTCCCTCCGGAATGAGAGATATTCCCAGTTCAACAATCTTATGGGCGGGCTGGTTGTCGATACGATTTCCCCTGAAAGAAACAGTTCCGTTATCAAGGGGAACGAGTCCTGCAATTACTTTCAGAATCGTACTCTTTCCCGCTGCATTCGCACCGACGAGCGCAACGATTTCGCCCTCTTCCACATGAAACGAAATATCCCACAAGACTTGCAGATCTTTGTACGAGGCATTTAAGTGTTCCGCGGATAGCATTACTCTTCCTCCTCGCCAAGATATACCTGCCGCACCAGTTCACTCGAAGCTATCTCTTCGGGTGAACCCTCGGCGATTTTTTCGCCGTGGTGCAGGACGAAAACTCGATCGGACACATTCATGATTGCCTTCATGATATGGTCGACAATAAATACGGTCAACCCCTGCTTTCGTATTCGATTGATCAAATCGATCCCCTCCGAAACTTCGGCAGGCGTAAGCCCTGCGAGAACCTCATCGAGGAGGAGAAGACTCGGCTTCGTTGCAAGCGCCCTCGCGATTTCGAGTCTCCTCTGTGCGGCCATGGTCAATTCTGAAGGCAGGGTATCCACATACTGCTCCAGGCGAACGAACCGCAGAAGCTCGAACGCTTCACGCATAGCATCGGTATATGAAGGCCTTTCCGAAACGCCGAACAATGAAGCCAGTCCTACATTTTCAAGAGCCGTCATGGTCGGAAACAGTTTCCCGACTTGAAATGTCCGGGCAATTCCCACCTTACACCTCTTCATCGTACTCATACGTGTGATGTCCCGGTCCTTAAACTTTATAGTGC
>Ga0307379_10003297_pt1 | contig 23513 bp, 19 predicted proteins | sample UN2MG_FD_202237 | JGI IMG/M metagenome (GOLD analysis project Ga0307379, IMG submission 202237) | Soil microbial communities from Risofladan, Vaasa, Finland - UN-2 | ecosystem: Environmental > Terrestrial > Soil > Coastal area > Acid sulfate soil | place: Finland: Risofladan, Vaasa | collected... | reverse complement strand
TAAGGGCGCGCTTGCCGTCCCGGCAACCCCTCGCGGCTCTTTGACCAAGCAACAGGCTCTCGACGCCGCCCGCGACACCTTGGGCGCGCGCATGTTGATCCGCGCCTACCGGACACGCGGCCATCTCATCGCCAAGCTCGACCCGCTCGAGCTCGCCACGCGCCGCGAACATCCCGAGCTCAAGCCCAGGACCTATGGCTTCACCAAGGCCGACTACGACCGGCCCATCTATATCGGCGGCGCCTTCGGGCTCGAGTTCGCAACCTTGCGTGAGGTGCTGGACATCCTTAGGCGCACCTATTGCGGCTCGATCGGCGTCGAGTACATGTACATCTCCGATCCCACCCAACGCGCCTGGATCCAGGCGCGCATCGAGGGCATGGACAAGGAGGTCCGCTTCACCCCGCAAGGCAAGCGGGCGATCCTCACCAAGCTCATCGAAGCGGAGGGATCCGAGCGCTTCCTCAACGTCAAATACACCGGCACCAAACGCTTCGGGCTGGACGGCGGCGAGTCCACGGTCCCCGCGCTCGAGCAGATCATCAAGCGCGGCGGTCAACTTGGCGTGCGCGAGATCGTCATCGGCATGCCCCATCGCGGCCGGCTGAACGTGCTCGCCAATGTCATGGCCAAGCCCTATCGCGCCATCTTCAACGAGTTCAGGGGTGGCTCGGCGCAGCCCGACGACGTCGAGGGTTCCGGCGACGTGAAATATCACCTGGGCGCCTCCTCCGACCGCGAGTTCGACGGCAACCGCGTGCATCTGTCGCTCACCGCTAACCCTTCGCATCTGGAGAGCGTCGATCCCGTGGTGCTCGGCAAGGTCAGAGCCAAACAGGACCAGCGTGGCGACAGGGAGCGCAAGGAAGTTTTGCCGCTCCTCCTGCACGGGGACGCGGCGTTTGCCGGCCAGGGTGTGGTCGCCGAATGCCTCGGGCTCTCCGGCTTACGCGGCCATCGCACTGGCGGCTCGATCCACTTCATCGTCAACAATCAGATCGGCTTCACCACCGCCCCGCGCTTCTCGCGCTCATCCCCCTACCCGTCCGACGCTGGCAAGATGATCGACGCGCCGATCTTCCACGTGAACGGCGACGATCCGGAAGCCGTGGTGCACGTGACCAAGATCGCCACCGAATACCGCCAGCGTTTTGGCAAGCCCGTCGTCATCGACATGTTCTGCTACCGGCGGCACGGGCACAACGAGGCTGACGAGCCGGCCTTTACCCAGCCTTTGATGTATCAGCGCATCGCCCAGCATCCGGGCGTCGTCGAGGTCTATGCCAACCGCCTGATCGAAGAGGGTCTCTTCACCCGTGAGGAGGTCGATGACCTGCAGGCGCAGTTCCGCAGCTACCTCGAGGAGGAGCTCGCCGCCGGCGAGAGCTACCGGCCAAACCGTGCCGATTGGCTCGACGGCAAGTGGTCCGGCATCGGCCACGCCGATGAAGGCGCCCGGCGCGGCCACACGGGCGTCGATCTTGACGTGCTTCGCCAAGTCGGCGCCAAGCTCACCACCATCCCCAAGAGCTTCACGCCGCACAAGACGATCGCCCGCATCATGGGCAATCGCCGCAAGATGATCGACGAGGGGCAGGGCATCGACTGGGCGACGGCCGAGGCGCTCGCCTTCGGCACGCTCCTGGTCGAGGGCTTCAAGGTCCGGCTGTCGGGACAAGATTCCGAGCGCGGCACGTTCTCGCAGCGCCACTCGGTGCTCATGGATCAGGAGAACGAGAAGAAATACACGCCGCTCAAACATCTCGACAAGACGCAGGCCGAATTCGAGGTCATCAACACCATGCTTTCCGAGGAGGCGGTGCTGGGCTTCGAGTATGGCTACAGCCTTGCCGAGCCGAATGCGCTCGTGCTGTGGGAGGCCCAATTCGGCGACTTCGCCAACGGCGCGCAGGTGATCATCGACCAGTTCATCTCCTCCGGCGAGCGCAAATGGCTGCGCATGTCGGGTCTCGTGCTCCTACTCCCGCACGGCTATGAGGGCCAGGGACCGGAGCATTCCTCGGCGCGCCTCGAGCGCTATCTCCAGTCTTGCGCCGAAGACAATTGGCAGATCGTCAACTGCACCACGCCAGCCAACTACTTCCACGTGCTACGGCGTCAGCTGCATCGCGACTTCCGCAAACCCCTGGTGCTGATGACGCCCAAGTCGCTGCTCCGTCACAAGAAGGTTGTATCCAATCTTGCGCAGTTCGGTCCGGAGTCGAGCTTCCACCGCCTGTTATGGGACGACGCCCAGAACAAGCCGGACGAGCCGATCCAGCTTGTGCCCGATGACGAGATGCGGCGTGTGGTGCTCTGCTCCGGCAAGGTCTATTACGACCTCTACGAGGAGCGCGAGAAACGCGGCATCACCGATGTCTACCTGCTGCGCGTCGAGCAGCTCTATCCCTTCCCGGCCCGCGCGCTGATCCAGGAGCTCACGCGCTTCAAGGACGCCGAGATCGTGTGGTGCCAGGAAGAGCCGAAGAATATGGGGGCTTGGAGCTTCATCGAACCGAACCTGTCTTGGGTCCTCGATCATATCGGTGCCAAGCACAGGCGCCCGCGCTATGCTGGGCGCCCAAACTCGGCCGCCACGGCGACGGGCTTGATGAGCAAGCATCTCCGTGAATTGAAGGCCTTCCTCGACGAAGCGCTTGGCTAGACTGGAATAGGGACAGGCAACGAACCGATGGCCACAGAGATCCGGGTGCCGGCCTTGGGAGAATCTGTCGTTGAGGCGACGGTCGGCCAGTGGTTCAAGCAGGCGGGCGACGCCGTCTCCGTCGACGAGCCTCTGGTCGAGCTCGAAACCGACAAGGTCACCGTCGAGGTCCCGGCCCCGGCCTCGGGCGTGCTCTCGGAAATTGCGGTCAATCCTGGCGACACGGTCACCATCGGTGCCGTGCTCGGCGCCATCACCGATGGTGACGGCAAGGCAAAAGCCAAACCCGCGACGGCTGAGCCGGCTGCGGCCAAGGCCAACACTGCCAAGACCGCCAACACTGAGGCCAAAGGCGCACCATCGCCGCAGCCGCAAGCCGAGGTGAAGGGGCTCGAGCGCGAGCCGCACCCGCTCGAGGAGATCACCACCGACGAGATGCCGCCCTCGCCCGCGGCCCGCAAGCTGCTCGCCGAAAGCGGCTTGAAAACCGGCGACGTGAAAGGCTCAGGCCGCCGCGGCCAAGTGCTGAAAGGCGACGTGACCGCACAGGCCGCCGAAGCGCTGCTCACGCGCGAGCGGAAACCGAAACCGCCGGCGCCGCCGCGCGCGCCAACGGTGCCGGGCGACGAGGCCCGCGAGGAGCGGGTCCGCATGACGCGGCTCCGCCTCACCATCGCCAAGCGTCTGAAGGAAGCGCAAGACACCGCCGCCATGCTCACCACGTTCAACGACGTGGACATGAGCGCGGTGATGCAGCTCAGGCGCGATTATCGCGAGGCCTTCGAGAAGAAGCACGGCGTCAAGCTCGGCTTCATGGGCTTCTTCGTCAAAGCCTGCGTGCAGGCCTTGAAGGACATTCCCACGGTCAACGCCGAGATCGACGGCGACGACATCGTCTACAAGAACTACTACCATATCGGCGTCGCCGTCGGCACCGAGCGCGGTCTCGTCGTGCCCGTCCTGCGCGAGGCCGACACGATGAGCCTCGCCGAGATCGAAGCGCAAATCGCCGATTTCGGCATGCGCGCCCGCGACGGAAAGCTCGGTCTCGCCGAAATGCAAGGCGGCACCTTCACCATCTCCAATGGCGGCATCTACGGCTCGATGCTCTCAACCCCCATTCTCAACGCGCCCCAATCCGGCATTCTCGGCATGCACCGGATCGAGGAGCGCGCCGTGGTGCGCGATGGCGCCATCGTGGCGCGCCCGATGATGTATCTCGCGCTGTCCTACGATCACCGCGTCGTCGACGGCAAAGAGGCGGTCACCTTCCTGGTGAACGTCAAGGAGTCGCTCGAAGACCCCGCGCGCCTCGTTCTCGATCTCTAATTCGCTAAGCGGGTTCCCCGCGATCTCTAAAATCGGAGCATGTGAACGCCATGGCGCAATATGATCTCATCGTCATCGGCACCGGCCCCGGCGGCTATGTCTGCGCCATCCGCGCCGCGCAGCTCGGGATGAAGGTCGCCGTGGTGGAGAAGCGCGCCACCCATGGCGGTACCTGCCTCAATGTCGGCTGCATCCCGTCAAAGGCGCTGCTGCACGCGAGCGAGGCTTTCGCGGAAGCCTCGCACGACTTCGCGGGAATGGGCATCAAGGTGAAGCCGGAGCTCGATCTTGCCGCCATGCTCGCCTTCAAGGATTCCGGCGTGAAGGGCAATGTCGACGGCGTCGCGTTCCTGCTGAAGAAGAACAAGATCGACGCCTTTCATGGCACTGGGCGGATCCTGGCGCCGCACACGGTCGAGGTCACCGAAAGCAAGGGCAAGACCCAGCTCGCCACGAAGGCCATCGTCATCGCCACCGGCTCCGAGGTGGCGCATGTGCCCGGCATCGACATCGACGAAAAGCGCATTGTGTCGTCCACCGGCGCGTTATCGCTGCCGAAAGTGCCCAAGCGGCTCGTGGTCGTCGGCGGCGGCTATATCGGGCTCGAGCTTGGCTCGGTATGGTCGCGTTTGGGATCCGAAGTCACCGTGGTCGAGATGCTGCATACCATCACGCCGGGCCTCGACGGCGAGCTCGCCAAGCAGCTCCAGCGCATCCTTCAGAAGCAAGGCCTCACCTTCAAGCTCGGCGCCAAGGTGGTGAAGGTCGACACCAAGGGAAAGGGCGTGACGTTGACCATCGAGCCGGTGGACGGCGGCAAGAAGGAGACCATTGACTGCGACGTGGTCCTGGTCGCCGTGGGCCGTGTGCCGAATACCGAAGGGCTCGGTCTGGACGATGTCGGCGTCGAGACCCACGCCCGAGGCCGTGTCGTGATCGATCACAAATTCCAGACCAACGTGCCCGGCATCTACGCCATCGGCGACGTCATCGCCGGCCCCATGCTCGCTCACAAGGCGGAGGACGAGGGCATCGCCGTGGCCGAGATCCTGGCGGGTCAGGCCGGCCACGTGAACTACGACGTGATCCCGTCCGTGGTCTACACCGCGCCCGAGGTTGCCTCCGTGGGCAAGACCGAGGAAGAGCTGAAGGCAGCCGGGATCGCCTACAAGATCGGCAAGTTCCCGTTCACCGCCAACGGCCGCGCCAAGGTCAACCGCACCACGGAAGGCTTCGTCAAGATCCTCGCCGACGCGACCACCGACCGCGTGCTCGGCGTGCATATCATCGGCGCGGACGCCGGCACCATGATCGCCGAGGCTGCGGTGCTGATGGAGTTCGGCGGCTCGGCCGAGGATCTGGCGCGCACCTGCCATGCCCACCCGACCCTGAACGAGGCGGTGAAGGAAGCGGCACTGGCCGTCGACAAGCGCCCGATCCATATGTGAGCTCGATCCTCGTCCTGAGGGCGGCGCAAGCCGCGTCTCGAAGGACGAGGCCTCATGCTTCGAGACGCGCTCAAAGAGCGCTCCTCAGCATGAGGATGAGCGCACGGCGTTTAGTCCAGCGTGCGGCGGAAGCGCATCAGCGCAAGGCCCATGGTCGCCACCAGAAAGATAACCAGCGCCAGCACGTCGAGCTGCATATCGCCGATACCGTTCCCTTTGAGCATGATGCCGCGCACGATGCGCAGGAAATGGGTCAGCGGCAGCACCTCACCGATGACTTGCGCCCACTCCGGCATGCCGCGGAACGGGAACATGAAGCCCGATAGCAGAATGTTGGGCAGGAAGAAGAAGAATGTCAGCTGCACTGCTTGAAGCTGGTTCTCGGCAATGGTGGAGAACGTATAGCCCACGGCGAGGTTGGCGGCCGCGAACAGCGTGGTCAGCAACACGAGAAGCCCGAGGCTTCCCACGATCGGCACGCCGAACAGGAGATGGGCCGCGCCAATGATGATGCTCATCTGCACGAAGCCGACCAGCACGAAGGGCGCGATCTTACCGATCATGATCTCGACCGGCTTGATCGGCATGGCGAGCAGGCTCTCCATGGTGCCGCGCTCGATCTCGCGCGTGACGGCGAGCGCCGTGAACATCATCATGGTCATGGTGAGAACCACGCCGAGCAGCCCCGGCACGATATTATACTGGGTGATGCCTTCGGGGTTGTAGCGGCGCTGCAACCTGATCTCGAACGGCGGCCCTGTCGCCTTGACCGCGGCGTCGGGCCCGCGCAGCTCGCGCCGCAGCGCCGTGTCGGTCAGGCCTTGCAGGGCCGAGATCGCCGTGCCCGTCGCGACGGGATCGGTGGCGTCGGCAATCACCAGCAGTGCCGGCCGGTCGCCGCGGCGCACGTCGCGCTCGAAGCTCGCCGGAATCTCCACGCCGAATTGCACCGCGCCCGAGCGGATCAGGGCGTCGAGTTCGGCCGGGTCGCGCACCTGTTTGGTGAACTCGAAATAGTCGCTATTGCGCATCGCGGACAACACGGCGCGGGTCAGCGGCCCGTCATCACGCACCAGGACCGCCGTCGGCAATTGCTTCGGGTCGGTGTTGATGGCGTAGCCGAATAGCGTCAGCTGAAGAATCGGAATGAACAGCATGGTGGCAAATGTCATGCGGTCGCGCCGCATCTGCACGAACTCCTTCACCACCATGGCCCAGGTGCGCTTGAGGAAGCCGGGGTCGCCGCGCTGAGGCTGTGCCCGCTTATAGGCGGCCGCGCTCATGCGAAATTGTCCTTGGCGCTGTCCATCAGGAGAATGAACACGTCCTCGAGGGATGGCTCGCCGCGCGTCCAGCGGTGCGCGCCGTCTTGTTTCTTGGCTGCCGCGATGGCCGCATCGAGCGCGGGCCTATCGCGTCCCGACACATGCAGCTCCGTGCCGAACGGCGCCACCATGTCGATGCCGTTACGCGTCTGGAGGTCCTGGGCGAGATCGTGCAGCCCTGTCCCTGAGACGATCCACGTGCTCAAGCCCGACTGGGCAACGACCTCGTTCGCCGTGCCGCGCGCCAGCAATTCACCGAAGGCGATGTAAGCGATCTCGTGGCAGCGCTCGGCCTCGTCCATGTAGTGGGTGGAGACCAGCACGGTGATGCCTTCCGCCGCGAGCCCATGGATCTCGTCCCAAAACTCGCGCCGCGCCTTGGGATCGACGCCGGCGGTCGGCTCGTCGAGCAGCAGGAGCTGCGGGTTGGGCAGGATGCAGGCGCCGAGCGCGAGCCGCTGCTTCCAGCCGCCGGACAACTCGCCGGCGAGTTGCTCGGCGCGGCCTGAAAGCCCCAGCCGGTCGATCGCCGCCTTCGCCGCCGCCCGCGGGTCGGCCACGCCATAGACGCGCGCCACGAACTCCAAATTCTCGCGGATGGAGAGGTCGGCATAAAGGCTGAAGCGCTGCGTCATGTAGCCGACATGGCGCTTGATGGACTCCTGGTCTTTGAGGATGTCGTAGCCGAGACACGTGCCTTCGCCGGAATCCGGTGTGAGCAGCCCGCACAGCAGACGGAGCGTCGTTGTCTTGCCGCTGCCGTTCGGCCCGAGAAAGCCGTAGATCTCGCCCTTCGGCACTTGCAAGCTCAAGTCGCGCACCACGGTCCGGCCGCCAAAGCTCTTGGTGAGCCCGTGCACGTCGATGGCGATCTCTTTCATCGCCGCACGACTTTCTCCGCATCGGACGCAAGGCTCACCGTTACAGGCTGCCCGGCCGTGAGTTTGGCGGCTTTGGCGTCAGGCCGCGCCTCGACGAGGAACACCAGCTTCTTGCGCTGCTCGCGCGAGAAGATCACGGGTGGCGTGAACTCGGCCTCGCGCGAGATGAAACTGATCTTGGCGCTCAAGCCCGGCGGGCAGCCGTCGCAAGTGACCGTGACGGTCTGATCGACCTGGAGCTGCGCCCGGTCCGGCTCGGCCACGAAGAAACGGACCTTGAGATTGCCCGGCGGCAGCAGCGCCACCACCCCTTGCCCGGCCGTCACCACCTCGCCGGGGCGGAAATAGACCTCCTCGATGCTGCCGCTCGCGGGCGCGGAAACTTGGCGCTTTGTTAGATTCTTCTGCGCCTCGATGAGGCCGTGGCGCGCGGCCTCTGCGTTGGCGGCCGCGGCATCGATCAGCCCCGAGCGACCGGGAAGCCTTGCCGCCGCGATGCGGCGCTCGGCTTCTTTGACGGCGGCGTCGTTGCGATCGTGCTTGGCGACCCCATCGTCAAGTTGCGCCTTCGACACCCAGCCCTTGTCGTAGAGCGCCTGCACGCGCTCCAGATCGGTGATGGATTGCTGGCGCATGGCCTCGGCCTGCGCCAACACCGCCTCCAGCACCTCGATCTCGCGCGGCCGCTGCGCCTCGGCTTTCACATCGGCAAGCCGGGCTTGCGCCTCCTCGAGCCGCGACTGGGCGGCGTCGACGGCGGCCTCCTGCTCGGAGCTCTCCAGCGTGAAGATGGGGTCGCCCGGCTTCACGCGATCGCCTTCCTGGACGGCGAGCGTGGCCACCCGGCCGCCCTGCTCCGAGCCCACCAGCACCAGATCCGCCTCCATATACCCCGGCACCTCGGCGCCCTCGTTGGCCGGAAGCGTGGTCAGCAACAGCACGGCGCCGAGCACGACAAGTCCGATCAGCAAGACGGCGAGACGCCTCATCGCTTTTCCCCCTCGCGCTCTGGCGCGCGGATGGCGTTGACCATGAGGTCGATATGCGTCTTGAGCAGCGCGTCGGTGTCGAGGTGATGATGCCGCTCGAACAGGGTCCGCCAGATGACGGCGATGGCGGCGGGGGCGATCAGGAGCTGCGGGAAGTCGCGCAGCGCCGTTGGGCGAAACTCGCCGCGCTCCACCCCGCGCTCGATGAACGACTGGAGCGAGTCACGGCCTTTGGAAATCACATGCTCGTAGTAGAAGGCGGTGAGCTCGGGATGCTTGTGGCCTTCGGCGATCAGCAAGCGCGCAATGAGGATGCGGCGCGATTTGACGAGGTCCTGAAGGAAAGTGAGGAAGGGGCCCTTGAGGAAGGCCTCGGACGACAAGTCCGTCGCCAGCATCTGATCGCGCATCGCATCGAACATCGGAGAGATGACGCTGCGGATGACCGCCTTGAATAGCTCCTCCTTGGTCTTGAAGTAGAGATAGGGCAGGCCCTTGGAGACTTTCGCGCGCGCGGCGACATCCTCGAGCCGCGTGCCCGCATAGCCCTTGACCGCGAACTCCTCGAAAGCGGCGGCAACGATCTCCTCGGGGCGATTGTCCTTCCGCTCGCGCTTTCGGGGCGCCTTGCCGGCGGGGGGCTTCCTCTCCGTTGGCTTGCTATCGGTCGGCTTGCTGGCGGCTTGTTTCCCCGCGGACTTCGTCTCGGCCATGGCTCAAATCCTCTGCTCTGCACTGCCATACTTATGACTGACTGGTCAGTACTGCAAGAGCGATAGTTTGGTCAGGCCCGAAAATGGCGGAAAACCTTAAGATGCGGGCCGACGGAAGGGGAAAGGCGCTAATAAGCCTCGTCATGGCCGGGCTTGTCCCGGCCATCCACGAAAGGTGTCATGCCCGCGAAGGCGGGCATCCAGTAACCGGCGACCTTCGCGACTTTTGACGTCAGGGGGTTACTGGATTGCCCGGTCCAGCCGGGCAATGACACGCTCATCAGATCCGACCCGCCTCAAGCCCGGGGGTGGGCGGCCTCGTAGGTTTTGAGCAGGTGGGCGCGGTCGACCTCGGTATAGCCTTGGGTGGTCGACAGGCTGGCATGGCCGAGCAGTTCCTGGATCGCGCGCAAATCCGCGCCGGCCCCTAACAGATGCGTGGCGAAGGAGTGGCGCAGCGCATGCGGCGTCGCCGTATCGGGCAAGCCAAGAGCGGCACGCGCACGCGCCATGCGCAGTTGAATGATGCGGGGCGAGAGCTGCTTGCCGCGCGCGCCGATGAACAGCGGATCGTCCGGTCCGAGCTTGGCCGGGCAGAGCTTCAAATAACGCTCGATGGCTTGCCGCGTGATCGGCAGCACCGGCACCACCCGCGTCTTGCTGCCTTTGCCCGTCACCCTGAGCATGTCGCGCCCCTTGAGCGGCGCGTCTTTCAGGCGCAGCGACAACGCCTCGGAGATGCGCAAGCCCGAGCCGTAGAGCAGCGTCAGCACCGCGGTGTCGCGGGCCAGGATCCATTCCGGCGCGTCCGGCGAGCCGATGTCGGCGCCGCCGACCAGCGCGGTGGCCTTCAGCGCGGTGAGCGGCTTCGGCACCGAGTGCGGCAGCTTCGGCAGCGACACGGCGCGGATCGCGTCGTTCTTGCCGAGCCCCCGCCGCTCGAGGAAGCGGTAGAACATCCGCAGCGCGCTCAAACTGCGCGCCAGGCTTCGGCTGCCGACGTCCTTGCCGCGGCGCATGGCGAGAAAGGCGCGCACGTCGCGGGCCGACAACGAGAACAGCAGCTTCAGATCCGGCTGGCGCTCGAAATGGCCGGCGAGGAAGCCGAGGAACTGGCCGAGATCGCGGCGGTAGGCCTCGACCGTAAGGGCGGCAAGCTGGCGCTCGGTCATGAGATAGACGAACCAGGCATTGACCGCGCGGCCGACATCCGGCGCGGCGCCGATCGCCTGTGCTTTGGTGTTCAATTTAGGCTTGGATTTGGCCATCGCAGCCATCCACCCCTCGACTTTGCGCCCGAGCGGCTACTATGGGTCGTTGAGTCGTTAACTGCCGCTTAACCGAACGAGTACGCCCTGCCCAAGACCAAGACCAGCGCCAAAACCGGCTCCAAGACCGCGCGTGAGACGGTGCCCGTGACCGTGCCGGTGACGGTACCCGTGACGGTGCCCGTCCTGCTGCCGCTCGCGCTGCCGGCCCCGTACGATTATTTGGTGCCGGAGGGCGAGGCCGCGGAGCCCGGCACATTCGTGGTCGTGCCGCTGGGGCCGGTGGAATATCTCGCCGCCGTGTGGCGGCGCGCGGCAGGGACCGAGCCGCCCAAGATCGCGCGCAAGAAGCTGCGGGAGATCGTCGAGATCCTCGACGACGTGCCGAAGCTCCCGGAAGTCTCTCTCGACTTCGCCGACTGGGTCGCCAATTACACCCTGGCTCCGGCCGGCATGGTCCTGCGCATGATGATGAGCGCGCGGTCCGCCTTTCAGCCGCCGGCGCGGCGCTACGGTGTGCGGCTTGCCGGGCCAGCGCCGCAGCGCATGACGCCGGCCCGCGCCCGGGTGATCGAGGCGGCGGGGACCGGCCTCGTCTGGGTGAAGTCTGCCCTGGCGGAAGCCGCCGGCGTCAGCCCGGGCGTGATCGACGGCCTGGTGGATGCCGGCACGTTGATCGCCGAGCCACTGCCCGACTGGCACGCCATGCCGCTCGATACGTCACGCGCGCGCGCCACCCTCAACGAGGAGCAGGCGGAAGCCGCCCGCGCGCTCGTCGCCAACATGGACGATGGCTTCACCGTGAGCCTGCTCGACGGCGTCACCGGCTCGGGCAAGACGGAGGTCTATTTCGAAGCCATCGCCAAGGTTCTCGAGAAGGGTAAGCAGGCGCTGGTGCTGATGCCCGAGATCGCGCTGACCAGCCAGTTCATCGCCCGCTGCGAGGAGCGCTTCGGCGCCAAGCCCGCCGAATGGCATTCCGGCGTGTCGGCGCCCAATCGCGGGCGGGTCTGGCGCGCGGTGGCGGAGAACAAGGCCAAGCTCATGGTCGGCGCCCGCTCGGCGCTGTTCCTGCCGTTCCCCGATCTCGGCCTCATCGTCGTCGATGAAGAGCACGACCAGGGCTACAAGCAGGAGGACCGCGTGGCCTACCAGGCCCGCGATATGGCGGTGGTTCGCGCGCATCTCGGCGCAACAAGCGCGCGATATGGCGCAGATCGCGCAAGTTCCGGCGCGCAATTCGGCGAGGATAGCGCCGGGGATAGCGCAGACCCTAGCTCTCGGGGTATCCCCGTGGTCTTGAGCTCCGCCACGCCGTCCATCGAGAGCCTGGTGAACGCCGGCCAAGGCCGCTACCGGCACATCCGTTTGGGCACCCGCTACAAGGCGGCAAGCCTGCCGGCGATCCAAGCCATCGACATGCGCAAAGACCCGCCGCAGCGCGGCCACTGGCTGTCGCCGGTCCTCACCGACGCGGTGGCCGAGACCTTGGGGCGCGGAGAGCAAGCTCTCCTGTTCCTCAATCGCCGCGGCTATGCGCCGGTGACGCTCTGCCGCAAATGCGGCTTCCGCTTCGAATGTCCCAACTGCTCGGCCTGGCTGGTGGAGCATCGATTCCGGCGCCGCCTCGAATGCCACCATTGCGGCAAGTTTTTAGCGCTCCCCCATGAATGTCCGAGCTGCGGCGCCGAGGAGTCGCTGGTCGCCTGCGGCCCCGGCATCGAACGCATCGCCGAGGAGGTCGCCGAGCAGTTTCCCGAGGCGCGCCGCGTGCTGCTGTCGAGCGATCTCACACCATCTATCTCAGACCTCCGCGAGACCTTGCGCGAGATCGAGGACCGCGAAGTGGACATCATTATCGGCACCCAGCTCGTGGCCAAGGGCCACCACTTCCCGGGCCTGGCCCTGGTAGGCGTGATCGATGGCGATCTGGGCTTGGCCCAAGGCGACCCCCGCGCGGCCGAGCGCACCTTCCAGCTGCTCAGTCAGGTGACGGGGCGCGCCGGACGCGAGACGATCAAAGGGCGCGGTCTGATCCAGACTTATATGCCCGAGCATCCGGTGATCGCCGCCCTCGTCTCAGGCGACCGCGACACCTTCCTCGACCGGGAGATCGAAGCCCGCCGCGAGGCCGGCATGCCACCGTTCGGCCGGCTAGCGGCAATCCTGGTCACCGCCGGCGACCGCGGGGCCGCCGAAGGTTACGCCCGGGAGGTGGCCCGCGCCGCGCCACATGCGGAGAAAATCCAGGTTTTGGGCCCGGCGGAAGCGCCGTTATCGGTGATCCGCGGGCGCTATCGCTTTCGCTTGCTCGTCAAGGCCACGCGCGAGGCCGACATGCAAGCATACTTGCGGTTGTGGCTGGCGCAAGCCCCCAAGGCCAGAGGCGACATCCGCCTTACAGTGGATGTGGACCCCTATAGCTTTTTGTAGGGGTACACGAGGCCGCAGGGCCGCCCCCGATATTGCGCCCCAATCCCCCATATGTTACAGCCTCCGCGGGCTTCCGGGGGACTGTTGGCGGGCGCTTCAGCCTGTTGACGCGGAGGCCCTAATCCCAGCATTTACCGGGGTCCGAGGGTGGGACGGCCTAATCAGCGCCCGCCACTGAGCAAGAGGCGTTTTTCGAAGTGGCAGGCGAGGACCATCCCGTATCAGGCGTTGCAGGCCGCTACGCCACCGCCCTGTTCGAGCTTGCCCTCGAGGCCAAGGCGCTCGAGCAGGTCGAGGCCGATCTGAACCGCTTCGGCGAGGCGCTCGACGCCGTCGACGACATGCAGCGTCTGGTGAAAAGCCCCATGTTCTCGGCTGGAGAGCAAGGCCGGGCGCTCGCCGCCGTCCTCGATGAGCTCAAGATCGAGGGCCTCACCAAGAACTTCCTGCTGCTCGTCTCCAAGAACCGCCGCCTGTTCGCCGCTCCCGACATGATCCGCGGCTTCCGCGCCATGCTGGCGAACCACCGCGGCGAGACGAGCGCCACCGTCACCGCCGCCACCAAGCTTACCGAGGGCCAGGTCACCGCGCTCAAGCAGGCGCTGAAGGCAGCCCTCGGCAAGGACGTCATGCTGGAGCAAAGGGTCGATCCAAGCCTGATCGCCGGCCTCACGGTCAAGGTGGGCAGCCGCATGATCGACACCTCGCTTCGCACCAAACTCACTCGTCTCAAGCACGCCATGAAAGAGGTTGGCTAATGGATATCAGGGCCGCCGAGATCTCCGCGATCCTCAAAGAGCAAATCAAGAATTTTGGCCAGGAAGCCGAAGTTGACGAAATCGGCCAGGTGCTGTCCGTCGGTGACGGCATCGCCCGCGTCTATGGCCTCGACAAGGTCCAGGCGGGCGAGATGGTCGAATTCGCCGACGGCACGCGCGGCATGGCGCTGAACCTCGAGGTCGACAATGTCGGCATCGTGATCTTCGGCGACGACCGCAACATCAAGGAAGGCGACATCTGCAAGCGCACCGGCGCCATTGTGGAAGTGCCGGTGGGCCGTGGCCTGCTCGGCCGCGTGGTGGATGCGCTCGGCAACCCCATCGACGGCAAGGGGCCCATCGAATCCGACGAGATGCGCCGCGTGGACGTGAAGGCGCCCGGCATCATTCCCCGCCAGTCGGTGCATGAGCCCATGCAGACGGGCTTGAAGGCCATCGACGCCCTGATCCCCATCGGCCGTGGCCAGCGCGAGCTCATCATCGGCGACCGCCAGACCGGCAAGACCGCCATCATTCTCGACACCATCCTCAATCAGAAACCCATCAACGAGGGCAACGACGAGAGCGCCAAGCTGTACTGTATCTATGTCGCGATCGGCCAGAAGCGCTCGACCGTCGCCCAGTTTGTGAAGGTGCTCGAGGAAAACGGTGCGCTACCCTACTCCATCGTGGTCGCCGCCACCGCGTCCGACCCGGCGCCGATGCAGTTCCTGGCGCCGTTCGCCGGTTGCGCCATGGGCGAGTATTTCCGCGACAACGGCATGCATGCGCTCGTCTGCTACGACGACCTCTCCAAGCAGGCCGTGGCCTACCGCCAGATGTCGCTGCTGCTGCGCCGCCCGCCGGGACGCGAGGCCTATCCGGGCGACGTGTTCTATCTCCATTCGCGGCTGCTTGAGCGGGCCGCCAAGCTCAACAAGGACAACGGCTCCGGCTCGCTGACGGCGCTGCCGGTGATCGAGACGCAGGCCAACGACGTGTCGGCCTATATCCCGACCAACGTGATCTCCATCACCGACGGCCAGATCTTCCTCGAGACCGACCTGTTCTATCAGGGCATTCGCCCCGCGGTGAACGTGGGCCTGTCGGTGTCGCGCGTGGGCTCCGCCGCTCAGGTGAAGGCCATGAAGCAGGTGGCCGGCAAGATTAAGGGTGAGCTCGCCCAATATCGCGAGATGGCGGCGTTCGCTCAGTTCGGCTCCGACCTCGACGCCACCACCCAGCGCCTCTTGAACCGCGGCGCGCGGCTCACCGAACTCCTGAAGCAGCCCCAGTTCTCGCCGATGAAGGTCGAGGAGCAGGTGGTCGTGATCTATGCCGGCGTGAACGGCTATCTCGATGCCATCAAGGTTCCCGACGTGGGCCGCTTCGAGGCCGAGCTGCTGCGCTACATGCGCGCCGAGTACAAAGACATCCTCGACGACATTCGCCACAAGAAGGAAATTTCCAAGGAGACCGGCGACAAGCTGAAAACGGCGGTCGACAAGTTCGCCAAGGCCTTCGCGTGAGTTGATCCATGGCGTCGCTGAAAGAGCTCCGCAACCGTATCGCCTCGGTCAAGGCGACCCAGAAGATTACCAAGGCCATGCAGATGGTGGCCGCGGCGAAGCTCCGCCGGGCGCAAATGGCGGCGGAAGCCGCGCGGCCTTACGCGACGCGCATGGAATCGGTGCTTTCCAACCTCGCCACGGCTCTTGAGGGCCGCGAGGGCGGCCCGCCCCTGATGGTGGGCACGGGCAACGACGCCGTCCACCTGCTCGTGGTCTGCACGTCCGAGCGGGGGCTGTGCGGCGGCTTCAACTCCTCGATCGTGCGGCTTGCGCGCGAGCACATCAGTCGTCTCGTCGGCGAAGGCAAGGAGGTGAAAATCCTCTGCGTCGGCAAGAAAGGCTACGACCAGCTGAGCCGCCAGTACAAGGGGCTCATCATCGGCACCATGGACTTCCGCGGCGTCCGCCAGCTCGGCTTCGAGCATGCCGAGCAGGTGGCGGACAAGGTGCTGGCCCTGTTCGACGAGGGCGCCTTCGACGTCGCCACCTTGTTCTTCTCCCGTTTCAAGTCGGTGATCAGCCAGATCCCGACCGCGCAACAGATCATCCCGGCCTCAATCCCGGATGAGGCGCCCTCCGCCGAGGCCAGCCTCGGCGGCGCCGTCTACGAATACGAGCCCGATGAGACCGAGATTCTCACCGAGCTTCTGCCGCTCAACATCGCCGTGCAGATCTTCAAGGCGCTGCTTGAGAACGCGGCCTCCGAGCAGGGAGCGCGGATGAGCGCTATGGACAACGCCACCCGCAATGCCGGCGACATGATCGACCGGCTCACCATGCTCTACAACCGCACCCGCCAGGCCCAGATCACCAAGGAGCTGATTGAGATCATCTCCGGCGCCGAGGCGCTCTAGTCACCTCAAAGGAACGTACCGATGGCAAAGAAACCAGTGGTTGCTGAGACCAAGAAACAAGAGAAGCGGATTGCCGAAGGCAAGGGCGCCAAAGGCCATGTACGCCAGGTCATGGGCGCCGTGGTGGACGTGCAGTTCGACGACGAGCTGCCGAATATCCTGAACGCCCTGGAAACCGAGAACCAGGGCTCGCGCCTCGTGCTCGAGGTCGCTCAGCATCTCGGCGAGAATACCGTCCGCACCATTGCCATGGACTCCACCGAGGGCCTGGTGCGCGGCCGGGACGTGTTCGACACCGGCGAGCCAATCGCCGTGCCGGTCGGCGAGAAGACTTTGGGGCGCATCATGAACGTCGTCGGCGAGCCCGTCGACGAGGCGGGGCCCATCGGCACCGAAGACCGGCGGCCGATCCATGCGCCAGCCCCCTCTTACGTCGATCAGTCGACCGAGTCTGAGATTCTGATCACCGGCATCAAGGTGGTGGACCTGCTCGCGCCTTACGCCAAGGGCGGCAAGATCGGCCTGTTCGGCGGCGCCGGCGTGGGCAAGACCGTGCTCATCATGGAGCTGATCAACAACGTCGCCAAGGCGCACGGCGGTTACTCCGTGTTCGCCGGCGTCGGCGAGCGCACCCGCGAGGGTAACGACCTCTATCACGAGATGATCGAGTCCGGCGTGAACAAGGACCCGAAGAAGGGCTCCGTGGAAGGCTCCAAATGCGCGCTGGTGTATGGCCAGATGAACGAGCCGCCCGGCGCCCGCGCCCGCGTTGGCCTGTCGGGCCTCACTGTCGCTGAATATTTCCGCGACGAGGGCATGGACGTCCTGTTCTTCGTGGACAACATTTTCCGCTTCACCCAGGCCGGCTCGGAATTGTCGGCGCTGCTTGGTCGCATCCCCTCGGCGGTGGGCTATCAGCCGACGCTCGCCACCGACATGGGGGCGCTGCAGGAGCGCATCACCACCACGAACAAGGGCTCGATCACGTCAGTGCAGGCCATTTATGTCCCCGCCGACGATCTGACCGACCCGGCGCCGGCAACCTCGTTCGCCCACCTTGACGCGACGACCACGTTGTCGCGGTCGATCGCCGAGAAGGGCATCTATCCCGCCGTGGACCCGCTCGACTCCACCTCGCGCATGCTCGACCCGCGCGTCGTCGGCGAGGAGCACTATGCGGTGGCCCGCCGCGTGCAGGAAATCCTGCAGCGCTATAAGGCCCTGCAGGATATCATCGCCATTCTCGGCATGGACGAGCTGTCGGAAGAAGACAAGATCGCCGTGGCCCGCGCCCGTAAGATCGAGCGCTTCCTGTCGCAGCCATTCCACGTCGCCGAAATCTTCACCGGCTCGCCCGGGGTGTTCGTCGATCTCGCCGACACCATCAAGGGCTTCAAGGGCCTGTGCGACGGCGACTACGACCACCTGCCGGAGGCTGCCTTCTACATGGTCGGCACCATCGAGGAGGCCGTGGCCAAGGCCGAGAAGCTTGCCGCCGAGGTTGCCTAATGCCTGACCCGTTCCAGTTCGAGCTGGTGTCGCCGGAACGGCTTCTCGTCTCCGGCGAGGTGGAGCAGGTGCTGGTGCCGGGCGCCGAGGGCGACATGACCGTGCTCGCCCGCCACGCACCGGTACTCACCACGCTACGTCCCGGTCTGCTCGACATTGGTTTTCCCGGCGGCAAGAACCAGCGCTTCTTCATCCGCGGCGGCTTTGCCGAGGTCAACCCGGCCGGCCTCACCGTTCTCGCCGAGACGGCCATCGACCTCGATGAGCTAAAATCCGACCAGCTCGATCAAGCGATCCAGGATGCTACGGATGACGTCGCCGACTCGGCCGACGACGCGCGCGACCGCGCCCAGACCAAGCTCGACCATTTGCGCCAGGTCCAAGCGACGCTCAATCTCTAGGTTTCCGGAACCCGTTAGGGCTTACGTCGCCCGAAGAGACTCCGGTCCCAAGAGACCGAGTCTCAAGAGAGCCGGCGCCTCTGAGCGGGTCACCCGCCCCTGAGAAGGGGCTTGAACTCAGCGACCACGGCCGCATAGACCTCGCGCTTGAAGGGCACCACGAGGTCCGGCAGGTCGCGCACCGGCACCCACTGCCAAGCGTCGAACTCGACCTCATGGCCCGGATGCGGCCCAAGATCGATCTCGCTCTCATCGCCTTCGAAGCGCGCGGCGAACCACATCTGCCTCTGGCCGCGATAGCGCCCTCTCCAGGCAACGCCCACCAGCTCGGGCGGCAAATCGTAAACGAGCCAATCCCGCGTGTGCGCGATGAACCGCGCCCCGCGCACGCCGGTCTCCTCTGCAAGCTCGCGCCGCGCTGCCTCCTCCGGCGCCTCACCCTCGTCCACTCCGCCTTGCGGCATCTGCCACCATTTGCCGGCGCCTTCCGAGGCACCCTGGCGGTCGGAGCGGCGGCCGACAAACGCATGGTCTTCCGCGTTGAGCAGCATCACGCCGACACACGGCCGATAAGGCAGCTTGGAACTTTCAGTCATGGGAAGAGGTCAGCTCTGCCGCTGCGACCGCATGGCGGCGCTGACCGGCACGAGCACAAGGCCTTTGCTCTCAAGCGAGCCGGCCCAGTCGGCGATCTGCTTGACGGTCGACGGCGCCGCCTTGGCGACACCGATCGCCGCGCCGCTGGCTTTGGCGGCGGCCTCGAGCTCGGCCAGCGCCTTGGCCAGGTCCGCAGACGTGTCCGCGTCGAGCCGCACCTCGGCCACGGCATAGTCGAGGCCGAGTCCCTTTGCGATCGCAGCCGCAGCCGAGCCCTCGGCGCTGCCATCATCAAAATAGACCAGTCCGCGGCGCTTCAGCTCTTCGAGCACCGGCTGGAGCGCGCTTTGCGTCGCCTCGAACTTCGCGCCCATGTGGTTGGTCACGCCGACATACCCGGTGTAGCGCGACATCAGCCAATGAAGCCGCTTAAGGTTTTCGTCTGTGGGGAGGGAGGTGAGGAGAGTATGGGGACCGGGGTCTTCGGTCGGGTAGTCGTTCGGCTCCAGGGGGATCGCGAGGAGAACCTCGTGGCCGTCGGCGCGGGCCTTGGTCACCCACTCCTGGAGGCTGCGCCCGTAGGCGCCATAGGCGATGCTCACCGGCGGCGGCAGGCCCTTGATCACGTCGCCGTCAGGGCCACCGGGGATGCCGAGCCCGCTGACCAGCACCGCCACGCGGGCCGGTCCGCCGCTTGCTTGAGCGTAGCGCGAGGGCCGCGCATAGACGTCGGCGGGGCGGCGGCCATCGATGGCGATCTTGGGCAACGGCCCGTATTTCGAGTCCTCCACCAGCGCGAGCACGGGCACCGGCATAAGCGGAACCGTCCCCGTGTCATCGATGCCAGCTATAAGGTCTGCCGCGGCGGGCTGGGGCTGCGCGGGTTGAGCCGCTTGCAGACCGGCTGCGGCCGTGGCTTGGGCGTCAGGTGACGGGGCCTGGCCATGGCGATCAGGCGCTTGCGGCAGCGAGCCCCCAGGTCCTGGCGGCGGCATGGCAGGCGGCCCGATAGGGACCATGTTCGTGCCCTGCCCTGGCGGGGCAAGCTGTGGCGGCACTGGTTGCTGTGGCGCGGACGGGACGGCGGCGGGCCCGGTCACCGAAAAGCCTGGGGGCAGATCGAGGCTGCTTGCGCCGGCTGCGGGCGCGGGCGCAGCGGCCCGAGGCGCCGGATCGATCTGTAGGACGGCGACAGGCTCGCCCGCATTGCCCCCTGGAAAGAACACGAGCACGGCCACGCCGAGCACCAGCGTCCAGAACACAATCCCAGCTGCGATGGCCAGGGCTTTCATCGTTTCGTCCTCCCCACGTCCCGGCCGTAGTCTGGGGCTAACGCCGCCTCTCCGGGGCACCCACCGCCGCGATCAGAGCCGACAGGCTTAATTGGCTTCCGCCTTCTTCTTGGCTTCTGTGTCGACCGATTTGATGCCCCTCAACAAATCGAGGGCGTAATTGAGCTGTGTGTCCTTCTCCTTCTCCTGTGGCACGTAGGACGAGCTCCCGGACTCCTCCTCGATCTCCTCGCCGTCCTCACCCTCGTACTCGCCCTTGAGGTGACCGCGCAGATTGGCCTCGCCACGTGTGCCCTGAATTTCAGCCTTCTTCTTGAGCTCATCCGGCAGCTCCTCTTCGACCACGACCTCCGGAGCGATGCCCTTGGCCTGGATGGACCGGCCCGACGGTGTGTAGTAGCGCGCCGTGGTGAGCCTCAGAGCGCCGTTGGAGCCGAGCGGGATGATGGTCTGCACCGACCCCTTGCCGAACGAGCGGGTACCGATCACGGTCGCCCGATGATGATCCTGGAGCGCGCCGGCGACGATTTCCGACGCCGAGGCGGACCCGCCATTGATCAACACCACGATCTTCTTGCCGTCGGTGATGTCACCGTCCCGCGCGTTTGACCGCTGCGTCTCTTCCAGATTGCGGCCGCGGGTCAACACGATGGCGCCCTGGTCGAGGAACGCGTCGGACACCGAGATGGCCTGGTCGAGCAGACCACCGGGATTGTTGCGAAGATCGACGATATAGCCTTTGAGATTCGGCCCGAGCTCCTTCTTCAGATCTTCGACCGCCTTTTGCAGGTTTTCCGTGGTCTGCTCGTTGAAGGTGGTGACCCGAATATAGCCCACGTCATCACCCTCGGCGTTGAACCTCACCGGGTTGATATGGATCATGTCGCGGACGACCTTCACCTCGAAGGGATCCTCGACGCCCTTGCGCACGACGGTCAGCATGATCGGCGAGTTCACCGGACCGCGCATCTTCTCCACCGCATCTTGCAGCGTGAGGCCAAGGATCTGCTCCTTGTCCAGATGCGTGATCAGGTCGCCGCTCATCAGCCCCGCGCGCGCTGCGGGCGTATCCTCGATGGGAGACACGACCTTGACGACGCCGTTCTCCATGGTGACCTCGATACCGAGCCCACCGAATTCGCCGCGAGTCTGCACCTGCATGTCGCGGAAATGCTTCGGCGTGAGATAGGCGGAGTGCGGGTCGAGCGAGGTCAACATGCCGTTGATCGCCGACTCGATCAGCTTGGCGTCCTCGGGCTGCTCCACATAATCGGCGCGCACGCGCTCGAGGACCTCACCGAACAGATCGAGCTGCTTGTAAATCTCTGAGTTGGCAGCGGAAGCCGACTGGCTTCGGGCCAAGCTCACCATCGTCGACCCGGCAGCGAGCACGGCCAACACCATCAGCGCCCAGAGCGCGTATTCGGACTTCCGCATCATCCTTGCACCTTCTCGGATGCCTCGGCCCACCATGGACCGGGGTCTACTGGCCTACCGTCCTTCCTAAATTCGACATAGAGGACGGGGCGTGAAATTTCGTCACCGCTGCCGCTCGACGCTGCCGGACTTCCCATCACGGCAATGGGCTCGCCCGCTAAAACGAATTGGCCGAGGCTCACATCAATGCGGCTCATCCCCGCAAGTAAAATATGATAGCCCCCGCCCGCATTAATGATCAAGAGTTGCCCATAGGAGCGGAACGGTCCGGCATAGACCACCCACCCGTCGGCAGGGGCGGTAATCCGGGCTTCTTCGCGGGTTTGCAGGGAAATCCCTTTGAGCGCAGGCCCGGCCGGGTCCGTATCGCCGAAGCCCTTCAACTGGCGGCCCTGGGCCGGCAGCCGTAACGTCCCCTTGGCCCGCTCGAAGGGCATTGCGGGCTTCAGCCGGTCGGGGCTGGCGAATGCCACCTTGGTCGATTCGGGCTTGATCTCGATCACGTTCTCGTTCGCCGGGGTTGCCATGACCTCCTGCTGCAACCGCGCGCGCAGCGCCTTCTCGGCAGCGATCTCGGCGTCGTACTGGGCCACCTCGGCCTTGGCGATCTCCACGCCAAGGCGTTCGATCAGCTCATTGAGGTTGGTGACCTCCCCCGCCAGCTGTTCGGTGGACTGGGTGACTTGGACAAGCTCCGCCTCGCCGAACGCGAGCCTCGATTTCTTCGCCTCCACCAGCCGGTCGAGACGCCCTTGTTCGGCGGCGAGCCGATCGGCCTCGCGCTTCTGCGCATCGCGTTGCTCGCGGATGCTGGTCTCAAGCGTGACCAGCCCCTCCAGCTCACGGGACAAATTGTCGGCTTGGTATTTCAGCTCGGGAAACACCTCGGCAAGCAGCATGGCGCCTCTCACCACGGCGAGCGCATCGTCGCGGCGCGTGACGATCGCGGGCGGCGGCGTACGGCCGATCCTCTGCATCGCGCTCAGCATTTTAACGATGGCTTCCTTCCGCTCGGTGATCGAGCTCTGGATGACGGTTACCTGCTCGGTAAGCTCGGCAAGCTTGCCTTCGGTTTCCGACAGTTTCGCTTCGCTCGCCTGCACTCTCTCGCCAGCCTCGATCAGCTGGCTATTGAGACGCGCTCGCTCCTCTGCCAGGGCAACGAGGTCCTTCGTGAGGCCCTCCGCTTTGACCCGGTTCGACTGCAACTCCTGCTCGGTCTGATCGAGACGCTTCTTCGCCTCGTCACGGGAGAGATCGTCCTCCGCAAGAGCCTGCCAAGGCGAGACGCAGAGCACGCCGGCCAGGATCAGAGCGAACCGAAGTCCTTGTCTGAACCGAAGTCCTTGTCTTGAGAGAGCCAATCGATCGGATTGCGCCATACACCTTGGCCGTTCTGTCGATGGCACCGGAGGGAAGCGGCAGAATCAAGGCAAAACTCTTACGAATCCTTAACCTTAGGGGCGCGCTTAGGCCCGATGGTAAGGATGGCCGGCCAGAATGGTCATCGCCCGGTAGATCTGCTCGGCAAGAACGATGCGGGCAAGCCCGTGCGGCAAGGTCATGGGCCCGAGCGAGAGGCTCGATTCGGCCTTATCGCGGGCGGCCTGGCCGAGCCCATCAGCCCCGCCGATCAGAAAGGCCAGGCCTGGCACCCCGCCATCCCTGAACCTGGCGAGGATGCCCGCGAAGGCTTCGCTGGACTGCATCTTTCCCGCGGGGTCGAGACAGATGACGGTGTGGGAAGACGGCACTTTGCCGATGAGCGCTGCCGCCTCTGCGGTCCGGCGGGCACCTACGCTGGACGTTTTGGATTCAGGAATCTCGAGGCCCGTGAGCGGTGACAGGCTCACAGTACGGCCGAGCGCCTCGGCCCGGGCGAGGTAGTGAGCGTAGAGGTCACGCTCGGGCCCCTGCTTCAACTTGCCGACAGCAGCGATCAGGAGCCGCATGGCTCACCTTTCGCGCGGGGGCCGCCGGGCGCGGTTAGATGCCGGTCAAACCACCATTCGCTCCATGGGCCGGTCCGCGGACCACATCTTC
>Ga0307379_10003295_pt1 | contig 23519 bp, 18 predicted proteins | sample UN2MG_FD_202237 | JGI IMG/M metagenome (GOLD analysis project Ga0307379, IMG submission 202237) | Soil microbial communities from Risofladan, Vaasa, Finland - UN-2 | ecosystem: Environmental > Terrestrial > Soil > Coastal area > Acid sulfate soil | place: Finland: Risofladan, Vaasa | collected... | reverse complement strand
GGCTTTGTGGCTGGGAACAGGCCAACCATATTCATCTCCCTGATTGATACCGGGCAGGTATTCCGGCTCAAGCTCTCTGCATCGGGGGCATCTCTTGCCGGTGAATATGATTCTCTTTCCCCGGCAAAATCGCGCGAATCCGGAACGATAACTGGCCATATAACTTTAGCAGCAGGGAAGAGTTATGCCACACCGCTTGGCAAAAGTGTCAATCCCAGTGCGACCTCGGGTGCATGGGTGGGAAGGGCCACGCAGAGCATGTATAATTAAAATGAGGAGGACAGATCCGGACACCTCACGGAAATGAAGAGCACCTACAAGAGCTGCCGTAGTCAGGACAGAGGGGCCACAACGGATATATCCCAGGTCACGATCGGCTATGCATGAACGAGCCATAAAATGCGAGAGGCAAGATTAAGGCCTTAAGTTAAACGAAAATCAGAGGGATCTAAAACGAGATTAACTATCGCAATATTGATTCTATTGCTTGCGGCCGGATCTCCGGCAGCAGCAAAGTGTTGTTCATTGGGTGGCGGAGGATCCTACAACTTTCTGGGTGATCCGGCAGTGGACATCAGTATGGATAGCTACGATGAGTTCATACGGGAGAATGCACCCGTAAGCTCCGTGGCAATTGCTGATGTGAAGAGAGCGGCAACAAGCCGTATCCACCTGAATCTGAAAGATAATGACAGCATTTATCTCCAACTCATTCAGGCAGATGGAAGCATTTCCGGCCGAGGAAATTTAACCCAGTCCAAAGAAACCTGGCCTGTCGAGGCAGTAGGAATGCTTCAGGAAAACAGACTGTCTCTTGATGTGACCGCCTCAGGAGGAGAACTCTACAAATTTAGCCTGGCTAGAGAAGGCAGCGCAGTCATTGGAGACTATAGCGAGATATTGCCCGACGGAAGAAGAATAAATGGAACTGCAGAAGGAAAGTGGAACATCTGACACTGCCATTGGGCAGGGAATAGACCCTATCGCTTGCATTCCTGCCCACATCTTATTCTCACATCATTAAAATCTCTCACGTTTTCGTTCCCGGGGAGAATCTCTTCATGAGGCGCTTCATATTCATCTTGCCAGCGCCGCCTCTCATGCCTTTGATCGCCTTTTGCATGGCCTGATGGGATTTGAGAAGTTCGCGAACGAGTTCAGGGGGAGCGCCGCTGCCTCGGGATATGCGCTTGATACGTGAGACCGTTATTATCTTTGGGTCTTCCAGCTCGGCAGAAGTCATGGAGTCCATGACCACCCGGTACTTATCCAAGCGGTCTTTGGTCATCTGGTATTCTTTATCAGAAAGCTCCATACCAAGCCCCCCCAATGGCAACATCTGCATGATCTGCTTTAAGGGCCCCAGCTTGTTCATGGCCTCCATCTGCTGGTACATGTCTTTGAGGGTGAACTTGCCTCGCATGAGCGATTCAACGTCCACCTCCTGATCGGTCTGCACCTCCTGGGCCCTCTCGATAAGCGTCTTGATGTCACCCATGCCCAGCATGCGGGAGATAAAGCGGTCTGCTTCGAACTTCTCCAGATCGGCGGGCGTCTCACCTATGCCGATGAAGGCCACGGAGGTCTTGGTCTCGGCCACTGCAGAGAGCGCTCCTCCGCCTTTGGCTGTGCCGTCCAGCTTGGTGATAATGACGCCTGTGATCTGCACCGCCTCATTGAAGGCGCGCGCCTGCTCGGAAGCCTGCTGACCCAAGGCGGCGTCCATCACCAGCAATTTTTGCTCAGCATTGACCACGGCATGGATGTCCTTCATCTCCTGGATCAGATCACCCTCCAGGGCGTGCCGTCCGGCGGTATCGACGATTCTAACGTCGTACTTCTTTGACGCCTCCAGGCCGGCTTTCGCCACAGCAGGCGCATCGGGATTGCCTCGGTCTCCGTAAAAGAAGATGCCCTGCTTCTCGCAGAGAGCTTTTAGCTGGTCATAGGCCCCAGCTCTAAAGGTGTCGGCGCAGACGACTGCGGTGCGTAGGCCCTTCCTTTGAAAGAAGGTGGCAAGCTTGGCCGCCGTGGTGGTCTTTCCTGAGCCTTGCAGGCCCACTAGCATGATGTTCTGCTTTTTCAGTGGAATATCGGAGCCGCGGCCTACCAGGTTTATCAGCTCTTGATAGACGATGTTGATGACGTGCTCGCGTGGGTTCATGCCCGCAGCGGGCTTCTCATTCAGCGCCCGCTCTTTGATGGTGTTGGAAAGCTGCATCACCAACTTCACATTCACATCTGCTTGCAAAAGTGCGCGCTGAATCTCCCGCACGGCATCGTCTACTAAAGCCTTGTCGATCTTATTCGCCGACGCAATCTTCTTTAGAGCATTGCGCAGCGATCCGCCTAAGTTTTCCAGGACCATAATGCTTCAGGCTTTAAGGGCTAGCAAACCATATAAAATGTTCCTTGCTGGGGGAAAAAACAGGGAAAAAGCTAGATGAAAATAGAAGAAATGTAGCCACTCAAAGCCTGTCAAAATGGACTTATTCGGCTCTTGCATTTTGCTGAAAAAGCTTTCAATTAGGAGGGAGGCAAAAGTCTGGGGATCGGAGGGAGAGAAAAGAGACACTTCGACTTTTGCCGATTGTTGTATAGTCTTTTGTCGATATATAGCTTTCGCTTCAGAAAGAGAAACGTCCTGGGCCTGCAAGAGAAAATCCGAAAACAGAATGATCGAGCCCCAGGCGGACCAGCGCCGAAATTCCACAGCGCCCAATCTCTATGGAGCCGGTCACCGAAGTGCTGGCCTGGCCCTACCCAAGATCTCGAATTTAAAAGCAACGGCCCGCACGAGCATATCACTGGAATATTGCACAGTGCCCATCTTTTTGGGACCCCAAATAGCGTTACGATTGGAGGGGCATATGCTCGCCATAACCGTTGCTTCTTTTGCCGCCCATGCCCCGACCGTGCATTAGCGTGAGATTACCGGCAGATTGCTATGCCGGTTATGGCATGCATCTATCAGATGCCGATACTTAGCCTCACAGGCTCGCAGCCGAATGCATTGCCACGAAGGCATGCACCTCTGGGAAAGGATGCGACACGCCCTAGGTGCGAGCGCATGTCTGCCTTGCAAAGAGGCAGACACTTTTTCCTTGCCAATTAGAGCATTATCGGATACGTTGAGCCCACAGCACACCCGCCAACCCTTGCATGGTGCGGCAAACTTTCTATATAATCGTTATAGATATTTGTAGTTGTCGGTCTAAATCCAGAGGGAGACCGCACCCCGTTATCGGAAGACGTCAGCATCATCGGACGCGTATGTTAGTTGCTGAAAACCGCTAGCATCCGGGGACGTGAGCATCGCGAGATAATTTCATCCCCTGTATTTGATTCTGGCGATGAGTTTCAATAACCTTCACCCACAGCCGCATCATTCTATCATAAATAATCGGGCTTCGAGGAGGGCCAATGGAATCCATTCCGCAAAGGTAATCTTTATAGGGGAAGACATCTCTGCAAGCTTGCGGCGCAAAGGCTGCTTCCAACCGATAAAGGTTTAAGTCAGATCAACGAAGTTGGTGGACGCCTTACCAATCGCCAAGGTGGCGGAGCGGCTACGCAAATGCCTGCAGAGCATTACCACTCCGGTTCGAATCCGGACCTTGGCTTTTATGATTCAATGAGATCCTTGTCCAAGATTTTCAAAGGTCTTTCTGCCATGAGCTTCTTCATTCGTCCTCGATGGCATCAGGTACTATCATCAGTACTATCCCACTCATTCAGGATGGGGCATCGCATCAAATTATTAAATAAAACTTGAGACATATTTTGGGGAAAAGCTTATATCGTCTCAGGTTATTTCATTACAGTCCTAATTATTCAGGAGGCTTAATCAGTTTTGAGCAAAGCAACGGGCTACGACGCAAGCCAAATTCAAGTTCTTGAAGGCCTTGAGGCAGTCAGGCGCAGGCCATCCATGTACATCGGCAGCACAGACACACTTGGGCTGCACCACCTGGTTTACGAGGTGGTGGACAACAGCGTGGACGAGGCCTTAGGGGGCTACGCCAAGGAGATAAACGTGATCCTTCGCCCCGACGGCAGTGTCTCCGTGGCAGATGATGGTCGCGGAATTCCTGTAGATAATCATCCCCAATTCAACCGTCCCGCTCTGGAGATAGTCATGACCGTTCTGCACGCCGGAGGCAAGTTCGACCATGAGTCCTACAGTGTTTCCGGTGGCCTGCATGGCGTAGGCGTCTCCGTGGTCAACGCTCTCTCCGAGTGGATGGAGGTGGAGGTCCGGAGGAACGGACGAGTCTATTGGCAGCGTTATGAGCACGGCAACGTGGCCTCAGAGGTCGAGGTCAAGGGCCACTCCGAGCACACCGGCACCACTGTCACCTTCATGCCGGACGACACCATCTTTGAGGAGACTGAATACAACTTTGATACACTCTCCTCTCGGCTCCGAGAGCTGGCCTTCCTCAACCGCGGCCTGAGGATAACCATTAATGATGAGATTAAGGACAAAGAGAACGACTTCTGCTACGAGGGCGGCATAATATCCTTCGTGGAATACCTCAACACCAACAAAGAGGCTCTGCATAAGCCCCCCCTCTTCTTCTCACGAAGCAAAAACGGAACGCAGGTCGAGATTGCCCTGCAGTACAACAACTCCTACAACGAGAACATATTCTCTTACGCTAACAACATCAACACCCGCGAGGGCGGAACTCACCTCATGGGCTTTCGCGCCGCCCTGACCAAGACCGTCAATGAATATGCCCGATCTAACAAGATCTTTAAAAACGAGGTGAAACTGGGCGGAGAGGACCTGCGCGAGGGACTGGTAGCGGTCGTCAGCGTGAAGCTTCCCGATCCGCAGTTCGAGGGCCAGACCAAAACTCGATTGGGAAACAGCTCCATCCGAGGCCTAATTGAGTCCATGGTCTCAGAGGGCCTGGCTGAGTATTTCGAGGAAAATCCAATCGTAGCCACCACCATCGTGGAGAAAGCGGGCGAAGCCCAGCGCGCCCGCGAGGCAGCCAGGAAGGCCAAGGAGCTGACAAGACGCAAGAATGCTCTGGGCTCGGGCGGACTGCCCGGCAAACTGGCCGACTGCTCCAACAACGATCCTGCAAAATGCGAGATCTACATCGTGGAGGGCGAGTCAGCAGGCGGAAGCGCCAAGCAGGGCAGAAACCGGCACTTTCAGGCCATTCTTCCTCTACGCGGCAAGATTCTCAACGTGGAGCGGGCAAGGCTCGACAAAATTCTCAAGAACAGCGAGATTCGCAATATGATTGTGGCCTTCGGCACGGGCATCGGCGATGACTTCGATATCGCCAAGGCCCGATATCACAAGGTAGTGATAATGACGGATGCCGATGTGGACGGCTCGCACATTCGCACCCTGCTCCTCACCTTCATCTACCGGTACATGAAGCCGCTCATCGAGGCAGGCTACGTCTTCATTGCTCAGCCGCCCCTCTACCAGGTCAAGAAGGGCAAGCAGGTCAGCTACGCCTACACGGATGAGCAGCTCGACCAATTGGTCAAGAACCTGGCCAAGCCTGTCATCCAGAGGTACAAGGGTCTAGGAGAGATGAATCCCGAGCAACTGTGGGATACGACCATGGACCCCGAGAAGAGGACCATGCTGAAAGTGACTCTGGAGGATGCTGTGGAGGCAGATCGCATCTTCACCATCCTCATGGGCGACCGGGTGGAGCCTAGACGTGAGTTCATAGAGACGCATGCCAAGTATGTAAAGAATCTAGATGTATGATGTTTGATGTCAGATATTTGAGGTGGCTTTGACAGAAGTACTGGTTAACATCACTGAGGAGATGAAATCCTCCTATATTGATTATGCTATGAGTGTGATCGTAGCGCGAGCTTTGCCCGACGTGCGGGATGGCCTCAAGCCCGTTCATAGGCGCATACTCTATGCCATGTATGAGCAGGGCATGACCCATGACCAGCCCTACAAGAAATCAGCACGTGTGGTGGGAGATGTCATGGGTAAGTACCATCCCCATGGGGATGCGGCCATCTATGAGACCATGGTGCGCATGGCCCAGACTTTTTCCATGCGTTATCCTCTCATCGACGGCCAGGGCAACTTCGGCTCCATTGACGGAGATCCTGCTGCGGCCATGCGTTACACCGAGGTGCGGCTCTCTAAGATCGCTGAAGAGATGCTGGCGGACATTGAGAAGAACACGGTGGACTTTACTCCCAACTACGACGGCTCGATGAAAGAGCCCACGGTGCTGCCGGGAAAGCTGCCCAACCTTCTCCTCAACGGCGCCACCGGCATTGCTGTGGGCATGGCCACCAATATTCCGCCCCACAACCTGACGGAGCTATGCGGGGCCATCATTCATCTCATCGACCAGCCCCAAGCGTCGCTTTCCGAGCTGATGCACTTTCTGCCCGGGCCCGACTTTCCCACCGGCGCCTATATCGTAGGCCGGGTCGGCATTGAGGCCGCCTATCAAACCGGCAGGGGCAGCGTTCTGATGCAGGCCAAGTCAGAGATTGAGGAAGGGACGAGGAGCACTAAGATCATCTTTACAGAGCTGCCCTACCAGGTCAATAAAGCCAAGCTGATTGAGGATATGGCAGAGATGGTCAAAGGCGGCCGTCTGGAGGGCATATCCGATCTGCGAGATGAGTCGGATAAAGACGGCATTCGCCTGGTGGTGGAGGTCAAGAGCGGATTTAACGTTCATGTGGTCTTAAATCAACTGCATAAGCACACGGCTCTTCAGACCAGCTACGGCATCAATAACATGGTCTTGGTAGGCGGCCTGCCTAAGGCAGTCTCTTTGAAGGAGACTCTTGAGCAGTACATCTACTACCGTTCACTGGTGGTGGAGAGGCGCACCAGGTTCGAGCTTGATGCAGCCGAGAAGAGGGCTCACATCTTGGAGGGCCTGCTCATCGCTCTCAAGAACATCGATGAGGTAATAAGAATAATCAAGGCTGCACATTCTCCAGTCGAGGCCAGGGATGCTTTGATACAGGCCTTCTCACTCAGCGAGGTGCAGGCTAAAGCTATCCTGGACATGAGGCTGCAGCGGCTCACCGGTCTCGAGCAGGAGAAGATAGTCTCCGAGGCGGCAGAGCTGGAAAAGCTTATCGCCGAATTGAGGAAGATCCTCTCCAGCAACCTGGAGATCTTGAGCATCATCAAAGAAGAGCTGACATATCTCATTAATACCTACGGGGATGAGCGGCGCACCCAGATCATCGAGGCAGAGGGCGAAGTCTGCCGGGAGGATCTCATCCAGGAGGAAGAGGTAGCAGTGACTATCACCTCCTCCGGGTACATCAAACGCCAGCCCCTTACGGCTTACCGCATGCAGCGGCGCGGCGGCCGGGGAGTCATCGGCGCGGAGACCAAGAGCGAGGAGTTTGTAACCGATGTCTTTACCGCATCAACGAAGGATTATCTGCTCTTCTTCACGGACAAAGGCAAGGCCCATTGGCTTAAGGTCTACGAGGTTCCTTCTCTGGGCAGAGCAACTCGCGGAAAGTCCATTGTCAATCTGCTGCAACTGGAGCCTGATGAGAGGATTACGGGCGCCATACCTGTGAAGAGCTTTGAGTCCGGCTTTATAATCCTGGTAACCCGGAGCGGAAGCATTGTGAAGATGCCCTTGAAGGCTTTTTCCAATCCCCGCAAGGGTGGCATCAAGGCCGTAAATCTCAAGGGCGATAGCCTGGTCTCTGCCAAGCTTACGGACGGAAGTAAAGAGCTATTGGTGGCCACCAGGTTCGGCAAAGCTATACGCTTCAAGGAGGGTGACGTGCGCGCTTCCAATCGAGGCACCATGGGCGTGAAGGCCATCAGCCTGAACATAGGTGACGAGCTTATCAGCATGGATGTGATCCGGCCGAGCGCTAATTTCACATTGCTCACCATCACCAATCAGGGTTATGGCAAGAGGACGGAGTTGGAGGAGTATCCATCGCAGAGGCGCGGTGGGAAGGGCGTAAAGAACATCGACGCCAGAAAGGGCTTCGTCTGCTGCACCACCACGGTCTCTGAAGACGACGAGTTGCTGGTTACCACCAAGGACGGCGTAATGATCAGAATTCCTACCAGCGAGATCCGGGTGCAGGGCCGCTCCACGCAGGGTGTGCGCATCATGAATGTCAAGCCCGGAGATGAGGTGGCGGCGGTGGCCAGGATTACCTGAGTCCCCGCCCCCATATTTTCTATTTTGAATTATTTTTAGTTTGGCTCATGTCGGTTAACTGGCACATCACTACGAAGGATGCTCGGATCAAATCATATCATCTTTATCCGATGCTTCAGAGTTGACGCGAAACTAGCAGCAATACCAAGATAACCTTCAGCTCTATCTCTATTCACCATTGCAATTACCATCATTATCATATTCAATGTCCTAGATGGCCACCCGAGCCGCTCTCAATCGGTCCGGCGTCCTCGTAGCCCTGGCGTTGGCCCGTGCCGGCCAGGCGGGTGAGCATCTCAGGATAGTAGAGCAGGCGGACCGCATTCAGGGCGTGCTCAGCAGCGCGCCTCTCCGCCAGCCAGGCCAGCGTGCGCTCGTCTTCCGCCTCGTCCTCGTGCACGAAGACCTCAATGATGTGCTTGTTTGTCATGAGCTGGGCGGCAATCAGGCCAGTGGAGGCCTCGTGGGCGCACATTTTGTCTTTCTCTGCCGGCCCAGGCATGCCCAGGGCCATGACGATATCGCACCGCTCCTCTTCCAGCAGCTTTTTGGCGGCTACAGGAAGATCCTTGATGCCGGGAACGGTGTAGCGGATGATTTCCGCGGAGGCCTCCTTCTTGAAGGCTGCTATGGCCGCGCGGGCCATGTCCACGCGGGCAAATGTGGTGTCGGCGATGCCGATGCGTTTCATGGCGATGAATATGATGAGAAATGTTTTAGGCTTATCGGTCTCCTCGCAAGTCGAACCCAGCTACCGCTAAGGTAGCTTCAACCGACATAGTTAATAAGGGGGAATTGGTTTGCTGGTGGTTTGTGGCCTGGGGCGGCTTTTCCTTACAATCTCCCTACCTTTACCTTTTGCCGCCTCGGGCCCTCTCCTCTTTCCATCCGTTAATTGGGATGAACAGGATACTAGAGTATATGGCAATTCTTGGCAGATTAATTTGTCGGACGGGCCCTTTGTCGCCAGAAAAGAGCCGGCAATTCCTGTTGGATTTTTTTGCTTCTCAAAAACGTCACCCGCAGTACTTGCACCCCACCGCCGTCTCCCCGTTGCCCAGATAGAGCACCTGGCTGCGGCTGCCGTAGCGAAAGACGGTCACGCCCTTGCAGCCAGAATCGAAAGCCAGATTGTAGACATTCAGAACATCGCTCACCGTGGCGCTTTGGCCCAGGTTCACCGTCTTGGAGACGGCGTTGTCCGTGTATTTTTGGAATGCGGCCTGAATGCGCAGGTGCTGCTCGGGCGAAATGTCCAGAGCGGTAACAAATAAGTCCTTCAAATCCTGGGGCACGCCCGCCATATCAGCTACCGAGCCCTTCCTGGCCAGTTCCGTTTTCAGCTCCGGAGTGTAAATGCCGCGTGCCTCTGCCACCTGCTCGAAGAGAGGTGAGACCTCTAAAAGGCGCGCGCCCTCCAGCACGCGGCGCACAAAGGCCAGAGCGAACAGGGGCTCGATGCCGCTGGAGGTCCCCGCGATGATGCTGATGGTGCCCGTGGGCGCAACTGTGGTCACGGTGGCGTTTCTCATGGCGCCCCAACCCTTGAGTTTAGACTCTTCGAAGAGCGGAAAAGAGCCGCGCTCTTCGCCCAGCTGCGCTGAAATCTCGCGCGCTACCTGGGAGATAAATTTCATGATCTCCTCGGCCATTTGCACGGCTTCCTGGGAGTCGTAGGAGATATTCATCAAAATGAGCATATCGGCGAATCCCATCACCCCCAGGCCGATCTTGCGTGCCTCTAAGGTCGCATCTTCAATCTGCTTCAAGGGAAAACGGTTGACGTCAATGACATCGTCTAAGAAGCGCACGGCGAGCGTGACCAGCTCTCGCAGTCGCTCCCAGTTCATCTCGCCTCTTTCTACCAGTTTTGAGAGGTTGATGGATCCCAGGTTGCAGGACTCGAAGGGAAGGAGCGGCTGCTCGCCGCAGGGGTTGGTAGTCTCAATCATGCCGGGCAGGGGATGCACTGCATTGATCCTGTCGATGAAGATCATGCCCGGATCTCCACCCCGCCAGGCGGAATTGGCGATAAGATTCAGGATCTCCCTTGCCTGAAGCCGGCCCGTAGCCACACCGCTGCGCGGGTTGATCAGCTCAATCTCGCCACCCGTGCGAGCCTTTTGCATGAACTCGTCCGTTGCCGCTACAGAGATGTTGAAGTTCTCCAATACCCCAGGCCTTTCCTTGGCCCCGATGAACTCCAGGATGTCCGGGTGATCAACTCGAAGGACGCCCATGTTCGCGCCGCGGCGGCGCCCGCCCTGCTTGATCACCTCAGTGGCTGTGTCGAAGATGCGCATGAAAGATACCGGCCCGGAGGCCACGCCGCCGGTAGCTCGCACCACATCGTTCTTGGGCCGCAGCCGGGAGAAGGAGAAGCCCGTGCCTCCCCCGCTCTGGTGGATGAGGGCCATGTTCTTCAGAGCCTCGAAGATGCCCGGCAGCGAGTCCTCCACGGGCAAGACGAAGCACGCAGATAGCTGGCCAAGCGGCAGGCCAGCGTTCATTAGAGTGGGGGAATTGGGCAGAAATTCCAGGCTACGCATCATCCTTAAAAATTCGGTCCGACAGCATTTTGCATCGCCGCCATATTTGATCTCGGCCCGCGATACATGAGCGGCCACGCGAGCGAACATCTCCCCCGGCGTCTCTATCGCCATGCCATGCTCGTCGCGACGCAGATATCTCTTTTTGAGAACTGTAGCGGCATTGATAGAGAGCTTAAGGTCGTCGGCCACTCCGAGGTATCGCTTCGCTTCCCGGATCTCGGATCTCTTCTGGCGGTAGAGAATGTAGGCTTTGGCCACGTCACAAAAGTCGGCTTGTATGAGCACTCTCTCCACAATGTCCTGAATGTCTTCCACACCCGGAATTGTGTCAGATAATCGCATCTCTGCCTCTTTAACCACTTTCTCGGCCAGCCTGGAGGGCGCCTTATCCTTCTCCCGGCCAACTGCGATAAAGGCCTTGGCAATGGCTGCGACAATCTTCTCCGATTGAAAGCTAACAATGCGACCGTCGCGTTTTCTAATGCTTTTGATCATTCCAGCGTCCCAATACTGTTATCATGCAGAATCAATATAAACATACATGTCAGAACAGGATAAATCAGAATAGTAGCGTTTCAGAATAAAACCAAAATCACTTTCAAGAGGTTCATTAAGATGAAAATTGCCATTTCAGGAAAAGGCGGCGTGGGCAAGACCACACTGGCCGGTACCCTGGCCAGGCTCTTTGCCCGAGACGGCTATAATGTCCTGGCTATTGACGCGGACCCGAGCATGAACCTGGGCTCGGCTCTGGGAATCCCAGTCCTGCCAAAGCCCGTCACCGAACACAAAGACTTAGTTCAGGAGCGAGCGGGCATGCCCGGGGGCATGTTCAAGATGAATCCCAAGGTCGATGATGTCGTGCAGATGTGTGGCTGCACCGGGCCCGACAATGTCAAGCTGGTGGTCATGGGCACCATCGATTCCGGTGGCTCGGGCTGCATGTGTCCTGCCAATGCCTTCGTAAAAGCACTCCTTCGGCACGTCATCGTTCGGGAAAAGGATCTGGTGATCCTGGATATGGAAGCGGGCATCGAGCACTTGGGCAGGGCCACCGCTCGCGGCGTTGACGCCATGATCGCCGTGGTAGAGCCGGGCATGAGGTCCATTGAGACCGTGGAAAGGATAATGCAACTGGGCAAGGAGATCGGCATCACCAGATACTTTGCCGTCATAAACAAAGCCGATGATCCCGGTCCTGTGGCCGAGAAGATGGCGCAAATGGGCATACCGGTCCTGGGAACCATTCCCTTTGACAAATGCCTGGTAGAAGCGGACCTGGCTGGCAAGCCGCCTATCGATGCAAACTGCCCGGCGGTGGAGTCCATACGAAAGATTAAGACCAAATTAGAAGAGATGTTCGGCGAAAAAAAGCAGTAAGCAGGCCTAAAGCGTCAAGCTGCCTGCTTTCAATCCCTCTTTTACAATCGATCCGATTACCTTTGAGCCTGGCCCCATAATATGGCATGCCTTTTGGGCCTCATCTTCAGCCACGACTACCACAAAGCCCATGCCCATGTTGAATGTCTTATACATCTCGTCCTCATCGACATTGCCCAGCTCCTGCAGGACGCGGAAGATAGGCTGCGGCTCCAGGCGATCGGTGATCTCAAAGCCCAGATTGCTGATCCTGCGCAGCTTGAGAAGGCCAGAGCCGGTGATGTGGGCGAGGCCATGCACATCGCACTCTCGTACCAGCTCTACGATCTCGGGGTAGATCCGGGTGGGGGTGAGCAGCTCCTCCCCAATGGTATTTTTCCCGCCAGGCATCTGGTCGAAGTAAGTATACTTGGACTCAGCAATGATGCGCCGGGCCAATGTGTAGCCGTTGCTGTGCAGGCCGCTGCTGGGCACACCCACCAGCGTGTCCCCCTTCTGGATCTTCTCTCCAGTCACCACCTTGTCCTTGTCCACGATTCCGATGGCTGTGCCGGCCAGATCGAAGCCCCGAATGACCTCAGGCAAGGATGCAGTCTCTCCTCCCACAATGGTCATATTGGAGATCTCTGCCCCGCGGGCGAGACCAATGGCAATCTGCGCCGCGCGCTCCGGGTCCACCTTCTCTACGGCCAGGTAGTCGACGAAGGCAATGGGCTCGGCACCAATGGCATAAAGATCGTTAACATTCATGGCAATGCAGTCGATGCCCACGGTATCCCATTTGGAGATAGCATTGGCAATGAGAACCTTAGAGCCCACCCCGTCCGTGGTCATGGCCAGAGCAAAGCTGCCCATATCTAAAAGTCCGGCATAGTGGCCGATCTCGGTCATGGGCGCACCGAAGCCTTTGCGCTTTGTCGTCAGTATGGCCTTCATGGCGTCAATGGACCTGTTTTCCTGATGGATATCTACGCCCGCTTCTGCGTAGGTTAGCTTCCTCATGCTTCCCCTCCCAGGCCGAACTCGCGGTGCAGCTCTCTTACCGCATGCTCAGCATCCTTGGAGGCGACCACGAAGGAGATGTTATGCTGACCGGATGCCTGGCTGATCATGACCACATTAATCTTGGCCGCGCCCATGGCCTTGAAGACCCGGGCGGCTACGCCTGGAGTGCCCGCCATTCCCGCGCCTACTACTGCCACTGCGCTCACATCATGATCGTGGGAGATCTCCTTGACCAGATCTCTGGGAAACTCTGCTCGCAGAGCGTCCTCGGCCTTCTCCACCTGTCGCTCCTCAATGACCATGGAGATGTTGGCCTCTGACGATCCCTGGCTGATCATGACGATATTGACGCCTGCTTTGGCCAGAGCGGAAAAAGCGCGGGCTGCGACGCCCAGGGTTCCAATCATGCCTGCACCGGAGATGTTGAGCAGGGCCACATTCTTGTGCAGCGTCACTGCCTTTATCACATCCGCTTTGGGTACATCGTTATGCACTATCTGCGTGCCTGGGATATCAGGATCGAAGGTGCATTTGACGCGCACGGGAATGCCTTTTTTTATGGCCGGTTCAATGGCCCGGGGGTGCAGGACTTTTGCCCCGAAGTTGGACAGCTCCATAGCCTCCCGATAGGATATAGTGGGAATGGATTTGGCCTCAGGTACGATCTTGGGATCGGTGGTCATGATGCCGTAGGTCTCCTTCCAAAACCAGATCTCATCAGCATCAATGGCTGCTCCGATGAGCGAGGCGGACAGATCCGAGCCGCCCCGGCCAAGAGTGGTAATGATGCCCTTTTCGTCCATGGCGATGAAGCCTGTGACCACGGGAACACCTTTGAGCGGCAAGAGCTTTTGGGGAATCAAATTGTAAGTCTTTTCCAGGGGCCTGCTGTCGCCATAGTTACTGTCTGTGACGATTCCGGCCTCTGAGCCGGTATAGTGCTGAGAAGGTATGCCCATATCTCTTAAGACACCGGCTAAAATGGGTGCTGCCAGTTGCTCTCCATAGCTAGATATGTAATCCAAAGAGCGTGCTGTAAGCTCACCCAGGTAGCAGATACCGATGAAGGCTTTCTCGAGCTCAGACAGCTTCTTAGATACGGTTTCCTTGACCTCTTTGGCGACATGAGGATCTTTTATGGCATCAGTTATGGCCTGATTGTGTCTATCCATGAGCTTCTCCATAAAATCGATCACTTCTGAGACATTTCCCTCCGTTGCCGCTTTTCTGGCACAGGCCAAAAGGTCGTCAGTGACGCCTTGCAGGGCAGAGGTAACCAAAACGATCTCATTGTCGCGGTTGAAATGTAAGACCAGATCTCCTACATGCCGCAGTCTGCTTCCGTCAGCAACGGAAACACCACCAAACTTCATTACCAAGCGCGCCATCGTAAAAACCGTTGCTCTGCTTTTCTCGCTGCGATTTAAGCTTTATCCATAATTATAATTTCGCCATCAAATTCACCCTAAGAGAAGCCTTCCGTGCAGGCAATAGGGATTGGTCAGTAGAAACCGCCCTGAGAAGGCCGAAGGCTTAAATAGATTGAGTCCGAGGAGTTTGAGTCCTAATCAGGATTGTAATCTTTATCTTAAACTTCGCGAGGCGTATTATGGGCAAGAGGAAGAAGATCGCAGAACGAGTAATAACTCTGATGGATAAGCCTGAGATGATCAGGAACATCGGAATCGTAGCACATATTGATCACGGCAAGACAACCCTTTCTGATAACCTCCTGGGTGGCGCAGGTATGATTTCCATGGATCTGGCTGGCAGGCAGCTTTTCATGGATTTCGATCCCCTGGAGCAGGCCCGTGGAATTACCATCGATGCAGCTAACGTATCCATGGTTCACGAGATAGATGGCAAGGAATATCTGATCAACATGATCGATACTCCCGGCCACGTGGACTTCGGAGGCGACGTCACTCGAGCTATGCGAGCAGTGGATGGCGCAGTCGTCGTAGTGGATGCAGTTGAAGGTGCCATGCCTCAGACGGAGACCGTGCTACGGCAGGCTCTGAAGGAGGGTGTCAGGCCGGTCCTGTTCGTCAATAAAGTGGACCGCATGATCAATGAGCTGAAAGTTGAGAATAAAGATATGGCCATGCGCCTTGGCAAGGTCATTGACAATGTCAACAAGCTCATCCAAGGAATGGATGAAGAGAAATATAAAGCCGGCTGGAAGCTGGATGCAGCTAAGGGAAATATTGCCTTTGGTTCCGCACTCTATAATTGGGCCATCAGCGTGCCCCAGATGAAGAAGACGGGCATCGGCTTTGAGCAGGTCGTCGATTACTGCCGGGCAGGAAAGATGAAGGAGCTGGCCGAGAAGGTTCCTCTTTATAAAGCCGTAAACGATATGGTCGTCAAGTTCCTTCCCAGCCCCATCGAGGCCCAGAAGGAGAGGGTCAAGGTCATCTGGCACGGCGATTGGAATAGCCCCGTCGGAAAAGCCATGGCGACCTGCGATCCCAAGGGTCCCGTCGCTTTCATGATCAACAAGGTGAAGGTAGACCCTCATGCAGGCGAAGTGGCAACAGGAAGGATCTTCTCTGGAACCCTGCATCGCGGCATGGAGCTTTATATATCAGGCGTCGTCAACACCAACCGTATTCAGCAGACGGGCATCGTCATGGGCGCTGAGAGGGTTGAAGTCGAGGAGATTCCTGCAGGAAACATCGCGGCCGTCACTGGTCTGCGAGATGCCATAGTTGGCTCCACCATCTCATCGGATGGGAATATGACGCCCTTCGAGCAGATCAAGCACGTCTCCGAGCCAGTCATGACCGTAGCCGTCGAGGCCAAGAACACTCGTGACCTGCCCAAGGTCGTTGAAGTCCTAAGGCAGATCGCCAAAGAGGATCCAACCCTGCAAGTTACCATCAACGAGGAGACGGGCGAGCACCTCATGGCCGGTATGGGCGAGCTGCATCTGGATGTTACGGTAACAAGGCTGCAGCGCGATCGCGGCGTGGAGCTGAAGACATCGCAGCCTATCGTGGTATATCGCGAGTCCATTGGCGGCAGAGCCGGGCCTGTGGAAGGAAAGTCTCCCAACCACCACAACCGCTTCTACATTGAATTTGAGCCCCTGGAATTAGGCGTGATCGATGCCTTGAAAGAAGGCAAGATCAGCATGAAGATGGATGAGGTCGAGCGCAGGAAGGTTCTCCTCGAGATGGGCATGGAAAAAGATGAGGCGAAGAACATTGTCGGTTACTTCGGCACCAATGTCCTGCTCAACATGACCAAAGGTATTCAGTACCTGAGAGAGACCATGGAACTCGTCTTAGAAGGCTTCGAAGAGGCACTGAAGAACGGCCCCATATCCAGGGAACCCGCGCAGGGCATAAAAGCCAAGCTCGTGGATGTAAAGCTGCACGAGGACGCCGTGCATCGCGGCCCCGCCCAGGTAATTCCCGCTGTCAGGCAGGCCATGCAGGCAGGAATACTTATGGCAGATCCGGTTTTATTGGAGCCCTTCCAGAACGTCTATATACAGGTGCCTCAGGACCAAATGGGTGGAGCCATGTCTGAGATCCAGGGAAGGAGAGGCGTTATCCTCAACATGGACAGCCAGGGCGATATGATAATCCTTAAATCTAAGATGCCTGTAGCTCAGATGTTCGGATTCTCCGGGGCCATAAGGTCGGCCACGGAAGGTAGAGCCCTCTGGTCCACGGAGTTCGCCGGATTTGAGCCCTTGCCCGCCAACCTGCTGCAAGAGACAGTCAAACAGATCCGAACCAGAAAGGGCCTTAAACCGGAGATGCCCAAGCCATCCGATTACCTGAAGGTCGTTTGAGCGCGGCCTTCGAAAAGATTAAACACAAAGGCAGAAATACTGAAAAATATGGATAGTGCCAGTTGGAGGAGATAAATTATGGCAGAAGCAAAGCCACACCTCAATCTAGCATTCATTGGACACGTCGACCACGGCAAGTCGACGACCGTAGGCAGATTGATGTTCGAGACGGGGGCTGTAGACCCACACGTCATTGATGAGTACAAGAAAGAAGCCGCATCCAAAGGAAAGGCGACCTTCGAGTTCGCCTGGGTCATGGATAGCCTGAAGGAAGAGCGCGAGAGGGGCGTTACCATTGATATCGCCCATCACCGCTTCGATACCGCCAAGTTCTACTTTACTGTAGTGGATTGCCCCGGTCACAGGGACTTCGTAAAGAACATGATCACCGGCGCCAGCCAGGCTGATGCCGCTGTGCTGGTCGTAGCCGTCCCGGACGGCGTCATGGCTCAAACCAAGGAGCACGTCTTCCTTTCCAGGACACTGGGAGTCAACCAGCTCATCGTAGCCATGAATAAGATCGATGCCACCACTCCACCCTTCGACGAGAAGAGATTCAACGAGGTCAAGGATGAAGTAGGCAAGCTGCTCAAGATGGTTGGATACAAGATGGATGAGATTCCATTCGTGCCAATATCCGGCCTGATGGGTGACAATCTGGCCAAGGCCAGTGATAACCTGAAGTGGTACAAGGGCCCAACCCTGCTGGATGCCTTGAACAACCTCAAGGTGCCCCAGAAGCCGACCAATCTGCCTCTGCGCGTGCCGGTACAGGACGTCTACACCATCTCCGGTGTGGGCACTGTGCCCGTGGGCAGAGTGGAGACGGGCGTCATGAGAAAGAACGACAAGATCGTCTTCCAGCCCGCTAACGTGGCTGGTGAGGTCAAGTCCATTGAGATGCATCACGAGGAAGTTGCAGAGGCGTTCCCCGGCGATAACATCGGATGGAACGTGCGCGGTGTCTCCAGGAAAGACATTCGCCGTGGCGATGTCTGCGGATCGGTAGAAAAGCCGCCCAGCGTTGCCAAGGAGTTCAAGGCCCAGATCGTAGTGTTGCAGCATCCCAGCGCCATATCGGCAGGATACACACCCGTGTTCCACTGCCATACCGCGCAGATCGCATGCACACTTACCCAGATCCTGGCCAAGCTGGATCCGAGGTCAGGAGCGGTCAAGGAAGAGAACCCCGCTTTCATCAAGGCAGGAGATGCAGCCATCATCATGGTTACTCCCTCCAAGCCAATGGTCATTGAACCGGTGAAAGAGATTCCACAGCTGGGAAGATTCGCTATACGAGATATGGGCACGACCGTCGCGGCCGGCATGTGCATTAGCGTGGTCCCACGCTAAATCTATTTTTGGTGTAAAACATGCAGAAAGCAAGAATTCGACTTTCCGGCACTAATCCCCTAATGCTGGACGATATTTGCAGCCAGGTTAAGGGGATTGCCCAGAGAACAGGTGTTCACATGGCGGGACCCATCCCGCTACCCACCAAGAAGATGGTGGTTCCCTGCAGGAAGAGTCCTGATGGTGAGGGGACTGCTACCTGGGATCACTGGGAAATGAGAGTGCACAAGAGGCTCATCGATCTGGATGCCGACGAGAGGGCTCTACGGCAGCTCATGAGAATCCAGGTTCCCAAGAACGTGAATATTGAGATTGTGCTGGAAAGCTAAATCATTAATTAGGTAGGGGCAGCTTCCGTGGGAAGAAGGCCCGCTAACCTATATATTCCATAATTTTCCTTATCTTATTGAGTTCCTGGGCCCCTTAGCTTTGGAACTATAAGCATGGACTCGTAGTATAGTCTGGATAGAATAGAGGCCTCCGGAGCCTCGGACCCGGGTTCGAATCCCGGCGGGTCCGTTTCTCTTTTAATCCCAAGCACACAAAACAGATTGCCGTATAATGATTCCTGCGATGGTCATTTGGACAATCACATTAAAAGTAGAATCTAATACATTGACAGGGCCAAAATATCAGAGAGGGTTTGATTATGGCCATGAAAATGATTCTATTCCTTTTGGCTTTGGGATTCAAAGCCAGGACACCAGGATCTCGCTCTTTTTCAGTGCCTCGTAGTAGATCTTACCTAGTGGGGCCTGCCTAAAGCCACAAAGGATTGATGAGAGTGGCGCGTGAAAGTTTGCTTTGTCCGGTTAGCAGTGCGAAGAGCTAATAAAGGCTATAAAAGCGAGAAGATGTGGATGAAACCGGGTCCGTCAAAGTATGTTGGCCTGGGCTTTGCTTCTCATTGCATTATCCATCAGAACGCGGCACAACTACCACTAAACCACCGTCATCGATTGGATTGGCGGCCAGCTTTCCGGAAGCGTTAATAAAATGACCTACAGGCAGCTTTCCCCAGCTCCATAGCTCTGATTCATTGGTGGTGTTTATCTCGTTGGTGCTGTTGCTGCTATTGTTTAGATCAATTGTTCCCAGAATGGCCCGGCCTGCGCCACCGCTGAGCTGCAAAGGTGTGGCAAAAGAGCCGCAGGCCAATAACAAGAATATTAAACCTAGTATTAACGAGTTCTTCATATCAAGTCACCCTATGCCCATCCTCACTTTGTCCATTAGATAGCCAGCGCTGCATAATCCGCGCTTTATCATCCTTGCGGCAATAGAGGGCACCACCTCTATCGGCTGCTAAACCGGCTCTGAATGGTTTTATTATTTTATGATTATGTGTGCTATCATGGTCAGGCGAGTTTCTGCACATGTATTAGGCGGCATGGATTAGGCGGATATCTTTACTATGTTCCCTCTCAGTTATGCTGATCTCTGACATTTCCGCTGCCCCCAAGATCTCCTTTTCTTCGATCTTCTTTAGGATGATGGTCCCATCCCCTAGCTGGTCCACTGCGATTATATCTCCCGCCAGCAGATGCAGTCCGTATCTGATAGCAAGAGGAAGCTGAATCCTGCCGTTGTCATCAATATTGGTAATCAAACCCATTCACCAGAGACCTGCCTTTCTACCAGGTTTATAAAAGACTTATTTTGAGATGAGGTTCATATGAGGGCTAGAAATCAGAGCCAAGCCGGATAGCAGGCTGGAATTGGACTGACATCGCGCAAGACCGATTCAATGCACATAGTCTACTCTTAGATGTCGCCATAGTGCAGCTGTTATCTGAGTCCATGACTCGCCTCCGTCAGTAAGACAATGTGGTTTTTTGAAAAATAGAAAAAATGGATGATGGAGCGAGTGTGGATCCTTAGCAATCTATGCCTTCGCAGCCCGATTGCTTCTTCTCTTCCACAGGACTTTCTCGGAATTTGATCATTTTCTCCACATCAAACTTGCCTGTGAAGGACTCATGAACCTTGAGGTCCTTGCTGAACATTTTATGCATCCGTGCGTCCGTCTGCCAGGTTCCATTGAACGAATTTTTGGTCTGGATGCCCACAGTGTGCACAGGGCTTACTCTGAGCAGTTCTTCGATCTTCTTGGGATCGGTTATGTAGGAGGCAGGATTTGTTGAGGCAAAGTAGCTGCTGCCTTCCCTCTCCATCTCTGTGACCGAGAAGGTCTCCGTGATCTCTGCACCTATGCCGCCCCAGAAGGCCTTAGAGTTAATATATTTCATTCCCACCATGGGGGTCTTGCCGGAGTAGGTGAGCTTGTTGCTCTCCCAGAGATTCAGCGGCACAGCTGAGCCGTCCTCCATCCCGGGGAGCTTGGCCGCCCTCTGTGCTTCGACGGTTCCTGAGTCCATCTCCAGATCGCCGTCTCCGTACATGAAGTTGTAGTACTCCAGGGCTATTTGCCTATCCTTAACCGAGACGCCCACCTCGAAGGTGCCCGTCCCAGTTACCTTCAGCATGTTGCAAAAATCTCCGTCCTGGACCTGCTCGGTGATGGCTGGAGTAGCCAAGACAGGCTGCACAGAGAGGAGAAACATCAGCAACAAAGCTATTGCTATACCCTTCGTTCTTCTACCCCTTTGGTCGGACTTATTAGGATCTTCTAGCTAAAGAAGTTATGGTAGCGCGACAATTGTGATTGCACGGCAAAAGTTTCATCTCATTCCTTGATCCATCTAGGACTAGGATGCTAAGAAATCTCGCCGTAGTCATGGATGTGGCAGGAACCATACTAAGGATGTATCGCGTGGCCAAGGATATCGGCAGGGGCATTATTCTAGAGAACGTGGTTACCTGGGAGCTAATCATGGAAAAAAGGGGCAGGACCCTGGTTGTCCCTCAGATGGACCCCGACCTCATGTTCTCCTTTCGGCCCGATGATACTCTGGGAACGTTGATCGATGGTCGCGAGGAATTGCTGGAAATTAGCTGTTCCAGCAGCCGCATCTCCAAAGATGAAGTTGTAGGTATTGTTAGCCGCTCTCAAGCTAAGATTCGCGACCTTCAGGAGGTGCATCGGAAAGTATTAGCCAGGTGTCCTGATAACTATCATACTGCCGGCATGATAGTAGATGAAGATCTGCAGGAGGTCGTTTATACATTGAGCACGGGAGGCGCTCCTTTTCCCGGATTGAAGGAAGTTCTGCTCGATCTGAAACATTTCGGGGCAGATGTCTATGTGGCCTCGGGAGACAGCATGAGAAGCCTTTCTAACCTCAAGGAATTGGGCATAGACCTGTCACGAGTAAATCCAGTCTCCAGCCCGCGGCGGAAAAAAGAGATAATACAGGAGCTAAAGAGCCAATATCGGCGAGTGGTAATGGTGGGCGACGGCCTAAACGACCTTTATGCTTTGAGGGCGGCAGACCTGGGCATCTTGACCGTGCAGCAAGACACTCGCCCCACCTTAAAGCTTCTTAAGGCAGCCGATGAGATAATAACGGATATAAAAGAACTGCCTAAAATCCTGATGAAAATCAATTAGATTATCTTTTAAATGATATATATTTGGAATTCTCTTCGCCCTTAATCGCCCCATTTGGGTGGCAGCTGAATTGACCAGATGTTTGACAGATATTTACTCAATCAGATAATTTTGGGAAAAGTATATATACTTGGATAATGGATTCTTATCCGATAACATTTTAAATTTGCTTCGAAATAAGACCATATTAGAAAATACTAGGAGTAGCCTATAAATGTTCGAAGAGCTTTTGGAGCTATACAAAACAAAGGCAGAAGAGATTGAGAAAAATAGAAAAGAAGCGCAAGCAATGATTTTGCTGGTTTCAGCCATCGAAAAGATATCCCGGGAGCTCGACTCCAAGCAAAGCGATGTAGATCTCTTAGGCAGGCTGATCGATCAGGTTGATCGGTTATCCAAAGAGGTATCTGATATGAAGAGCCAGCTTCGCGCTCGACAGGGACGGCCTGCGCCCATTCAGGAAACGAGTTCCGGAGATGGAAAGGCCCTGGATAACCATGCTCGATCTCTCATAGATATCATGGAGGAGAGGCCGGGAAGGTACACAACCAGCGAGCTGGTGGACATGCTGGGCTTAAATAAGACAACGGTAATCAGCGTGATGAAGCGTGCCCATGAACTCGATCCGAAACATGTCAAGATGACTCAAGGAAAGAGGCGCAAGCTCTATCTGTCTTTTGTGTCTGAAGATGAAGCGCAGAAGGCAGAAGTGTCGCCCGGATCAGGCGAATCAGACCGGATGAAGCTAGAGCTGATGGCCATGACCTAAATGAAATGTGTAGAGACAATTTGTAAATCCATAATCTGTTAAAGGTCGAGCTGCCGATTATTTTTCCGGCCGCTCTGGCCCACAAGCTGCTTTTTCTGCCAGCAGGAGGATATAAATATAATGTCTATAGCTATTTTATTTATAAGTATAATTCGTTAAGCCGAGCTACTGATTAGCCAATTTGGCCCCTCTGCAGTTAAATATATAAATATTTTACCTCTAATTGGCCTGATCGAAAATGCCATGGTAACAAAATCGAGGCTTGACCGACAATATTGTTAATTGTAAACAATCCATAAGGGCCCCCTGTTATAGATTCCAATTTTCACTTAGGAGGAAATTTTGGTGCAAGAAGTAACTTATCATCCAATTGGTGTGGTCGAAAACGATTTTATAATTTCAGGCAATCCCAAGCAGATCAGAAACTCGTCTTCCTGTCTGGTCATTGATGAGAAATACGTGCCAGCTCTACAGGGACTGGAGTGCTTCAAGCATGCACTGGTGATATATCATCTGGATAGGTCTCCAGGCTATCGGGAAAAGGTGCACCCTATGGGAGATTCATCCCTTGCTAAGAGAGGTGTGCTCGCGACGCGCAGCCCTTGCCGCCCCAATACGCTAGCAGTAACCGTGGTCGAGATCTTAGAGGTAAAGGGAAACAGGATACTGGTCACTGGCCTGGATGCGCTTCATGGGACGCCGATACTGGATATCAAACCCTATGAAGAGCACTTCGACAATCCTCTCGGCCTGCTGTGGGAGAAGGATCCCAGCTACCGGCCCGTAGACAGGATGAGAACGAAGGCATAGATCTTAAAGCCATCAATGAAATAATTCTATTCTCTAGTGGTACGTGTTTAGCTCCCGATCAATCGTTCCTAAATTTACCACAAAATGTTTTTAGACCAGGAAAATTAAATAATATGATGGTAATACGTATTCATTAGGAGTATGCACGAGGGAGAAACAATCAAGC
>Ga0307379_10003292_pt1 | contig 23545 bp, 4 predicted proteins | sample UN2MG_FD_202237 | JGI IMG/M metagenome (GOLD analysis project Ga0307379, IMG submission 202237) | Soil microbial communities from Risofladan, Vaasa, Finland - UN-2 | ecosystem: Environmental > Terrestrial > Soil > Coastal area > Acid sulfate soil | place: Finland: Risofladan, Vaasa | collected... | reverse complement strand
GCACGGCGCTGTTTCGGGTGCTGTGTTCTCTTCTTCGTTTTGCTCTTCTCCCGTTTTCGGATTTCGGATTTCATGCGGTCGACATGCTACAGCCGCTCTTCTCTCCCACCGCGGACAGCGTCGACTGCGTTTGATTTGTCGTTCCCTCGATCGTCTTCCCTCTGTGGCTTTCGGGTCCCCCTGCATAAGCCTTGGCGGGTCGGTCGCTGATCGTTTCGAAACACTACTTATTACGCCCTAGGAGTTCCACGTGATGAGACAGACAGTATCACTCCGACGTCGGCTGGCGAACTTGTTTGCGTCGGCCAAGGTGCGGCCTGACGAGAAAAAGCGCCGCTGGGCGAACCTCTTCCCGCGCTCCTTCCCGTTGAGCACCCGGCGATCTTCGTCGATTGTTTCGGGATTGGTCAGCCTCTTCCAGGAACTCCGCGGCGAGAAGAAAGGGCGTCGGTTGGCAACGGCCACGGTGGCTTCGGCCTTCGCCTCCCCGAAGATCGAACCGTTGGAACAACGGCAACTGCTGGCGACATGGACGGTCAGCCCGGACCCCGGCGCCGCTGACTGCATCAGGATCCAGCAGGCCATCGACCTCGCCGGCCCCGGGGACGTGATCGAAGTGAGGACCGGCGACTACTCGATCGAGGACGTGGACACCGACTTCATCGACATCACGGTGCGTTTGACCGGTGACGCGTCGGTCGGCTCGCTGTCGGGACGCATGGGCACGATGGATTTGGGCACCTTCAGTCTGACCACCGGTGCCACCGATTTCGATTCGCGATTCGACGGCAAGATTGCCGGCTCCGGGGACCTGATCAAGACAGGGGACGGCAAGTTCACGTTGGGCGCGAGGAACGATCAATTCACGGGGGACATTTTCATCCAGCAGGGGCAACTCAGCGCGATCGTGGGGCCGGTTGCCGCGGCCGGGCAGACTCAGCCCGGGTCGCTCGGTACGGCCGATGGGGCGACGTACGTCTCCTTGGGCGCGGGGTTGATCTTGGGCGAATCCGGCAAGGTCAGCATCTACGACGACATCTACGTGGAGGGAACCGGGTTGGGAAATGGTGCGATCGAGGCCTCCTGGGGTTCCGTCCTGTACGGAGACATGATTCTGTGGAGCGAAACAGGCACCACCTCGGGCGATACCCGTTTGTACGTCAACGGCGATCGACAGTCTTTCTTGATCAAAGGCAAGATCACGAACGAAAAGGACGAGTTCGGTATCCCCATGAATCAAGGAGGTATCGAACTGTGGTCAGGCAACTCGCAGAACGACCTGGTCCTTTACGGTGCCAACGATTATCTCGGTGCAACGACGGTGATCAAGGGCGTTCTCAACTTGGGCGCCTCGAACGTCATTCCCGATGGAAGCGACCTGACCATCGCGGGTTTCGCGGGGTTCAATCTGCGCAGCCAGAACGAGACGATCGGTTCCTTGGCGGGCGAAGGCTCCATAACACTCGGCAACGGAACGCTCACCGCCGGCGGCAGCGGTGCCGACACGGCCTACGCGGGGTCCATCACCGGGGCCAAAGGCCGGTTCGTCAAGGAAGGCGCCGGGACCATGTCGCTGCCCAACGTCAACCTCTTCGGGGGAGCCGCCTATGTCAATGGCGGCACCTTGTTGATCGACGGTTCGCTGGCCCCCGGTTGGGACGCGGCGAACAACGTGGTGATCGTCACCAACGGCCACCTGGCCGGTTCGGGAAGCCTCGGCGGCCGAAACGTGGTCCTCGGGGCGGGCGGATCCGTGTCGACGGCCGGCGGGCTGCAAATCGGTGGCGTCGAGTTCGACCCGGCCGCCAATTTCATCGTGAACATCTGGGGCCTGTTCGACTACGATCAACTCGTTGCCGGTGGTGGTGTCGACCTTTCCAATGCAGGTCTCGACATTGTTCTGCAAGGGGGCTATGTACCCGACGCCGGCGACTCGTTCACCATCATCAACCTGCCCGGCGGCGGTGCCGTCATTCCGCCTTTCGAGGACTTCGATGAGGGCACCTCCTTCGTGGACGACGGGGTGATTTTCCATATCAGTTACGTCGGCGGCACTGGAAACGACGTCGTGATTACGGTCAACACCGCGCCGGTGCTCGCCGATACCGACCCCACCTTGGATGGAATCACCGAGGACGACCGGGACAGCGCCGGCAATACGGTCGCCGATATCGTCGATCCCAGCAAGATCACCGACGTGAACTTGTTGGACGATAAGGGGATCGCCGTCACGGGCTCCACGACGGTGGGGGTTGGCTGGTGGGAGTACCGGACCACCGGCGGCGACTGGACCAAACTGGAGCTTGCCCCGGGCGAGGCCTTGTTGCTGGACTTGGACGACGAACTCCGCTACGTTCCCGACGGACGCGTCGGCGGAACGCCCCAGATCACCTACCGGGCCTGGGACGGCACGGACGGCAACTCGGGCGACGTGCTGAGTAACATCGCCTCGGGCAACGCGTCCGCGTTCAGTGCCTTCGAGGAGACGGCCGCCATCGACGTGACCGAACTGGACAACGATCCGGAAATCACCGGCACGGTGGCGGACCAGAACGTCAACGACAACGCAATGATCGCGCCGTTCTCCGGCGTGACCATCGAAAAGGCCGCCGACACCACGGAGTTGACGGTCACCGTCTGCCTGCTCGACGGTACCGGTGCGCTGACCGATGCCAACGGCGTCCTGACGGGCAATTTTCTCAAGTCCCCGACCGAACCCGGTACGTACGAGTACACGGGGCCCAAGTCGGAGGTCCAACCGTTCCTGCAGGCGCTGATCTTCGAGCCGGCCGAGAACATCGCCACGGTCGGAGAGCAGACGTTCACCCGGCTGAAGATCACGGTCCAAGACACAGTGGGCGTGCTGCCGGTGGTCGACGACGTCACCACCGTCAACGCCCTTTCGATCAACGACGCCCCGGAGATTTCCGGTACGGTGGCCGGCCAGGTGATCAGCGACAACACCACGACCACGCCGTTTGCCGACGTGGTTATCGAAGACGCCGACTTCAACGACCAGTTGGCCTTGACCGTCAGTTTCCCCGACGCCAACGGCGTGTTGATTTCTCCGGACTTCACGAAGACCGGAGTGGACGTGGACGGAATCGCCACCTACGCCTACACGGGCGCCGCCCAGGACAAGGCGTCGGTGCAGGCCGCGCTGAGAGCCGCGACGTTCGATCCGCAGGAAAACTTGTTGGAAGGACGGTTGGCCTACTTCGAGTTCGATCCGGCTGCGTTCTTCAACTACCGCGACGTGTCGGAAGGCTTCTCGACCGACGGTGGGATGTTCAAGCTGCATGAGGAATGGGAAGCCTTCGCGTGGCGTTCCTGGGACACCAACACGGATTGGATCGATCAAGATCCCGATCCCAACGTCGAGGACTGGATCGAAGCCCAGCAAAACGTCGTGGTGGACGCCTGGAAGCTCAGCTTGACGGCCGATCCGGTGGGCGACGACGATGAAGGCATCGCGGGCTTCTCGCTGGTGATCGCGTCGTCTGAGACGTCCGCCGCCACGGCCGATGTACTGGATGCGTGGGGGCAAGCGCTGACGGCGACTTTCGTCGACGGAGCCAGTGCGCCGGAAGGGTGGCAGGTCTCGTTCTACAAGGGCGGGGCGCAAGAGGATTACACCTGGAACGTTCGCTGGGCGACCGACGACCCCGACAAGTTCATCCGGCCCGGCGAGGCCGCCGGTACCTTCACCTTCTCTCTGACCACCGACGACCCGATCACGTACGGAGGGGACACGGTGTTCCGGTTTGGCGACCCGAATACGACGGCCGGCAACCCGCCGGAGCAGTTCGCCGCCGTGGTGTTCGACTGGTTCTGGGCCGAAGGCGTCATTCCCGGCGAGCAGGGCGGATTCGAAGATTACTTCCCCACGGGCGAGGGCGATCCGCGCCAGGGCACGGGTTTCGAGGCCACCGCGGCGATGGAAACCCAGCGGGTGTTCACCACCAGGTTCGATCTCGATCTGACCGACTTGGCGGGCGCTGCGGTCAATGACAACTTCACCACCGTCACCGCCACGCCGATGAACGACGCGCCGGTGGCCAACGACGACGTGGACGATCCGATCGGCGGTCCGTTGACGACCGACGAAGCAACGGCGATCGACATCGCCGCCGACACTCTGCTGGCCAACGACACGGACCTGGACAATACGTATGGGCCCGTCGACGTCTTGCAGATCGAGATTATTCAGAGCCTCCCCGGCACCAAGGGCACGGTGAGCTTCGATAGCAACACGGGGATCATCAGCTACGATCCTGCCGGGGCGTTCGGGGATCTGGCCGAGGGTATGACCGCCACCGACCTGTTCACCTACACGATCACGGACGGCAACGGCGCTACGGATACGGCCACGGTGACGATCACCGTCACGGGCATCAACGACGATCCGGTGGCCGACGACGATTCCGTCGCGACCACGGAAGACGACGCCATCGACATTTCCGTCATGGACAACGACTCGGACCCCGACACCGGCGACGTGCTGACGCTGGTCGGTGCGGGAACTTCGTTCACCACGGACGGGGGCGCCTTGGTGACGATCAACAACGACGGCACGATTACGTACGACCCCTTGGGCGATCCGGCGGCCAATCCGGCGGCGCCCGGACCTTTCGACGACATGCAGGCAGGCGACACGACGCAGGACACGTTCACCTACACCGTGACCGACGGCCACGGCGCTACGGACACGGCGACCGTGACGATCCAGATCCAAGGCGTCAACGATCAGCCGTACTCGGGTCCGGATACGGGCAGCACGGACGAGCAGACGGCATACCACGCCGGGCCGATCGGCGATGCCCCTGGGTGGGAAGTCGTAGCGGGCTACAACCCATTAACCGGCGAACTGATGGTCTCCGTCAACAGCGAGGTGCCTCAGTATATCCTCGATAGCCTTCCCCCGGGCCAAGACCCGCCGATCGCCGGCATCCTGGAGTGGACGATCCGCAGCACGGACGGAAGTGCGGTGTTCGAGGATGCTGGCGGCAACCCGTACCCGGCGCCGATTCTGCCTGGAAACCCGGGGAACGACGTCGTCGTTACGAGTAGTGAGATTAAGGAAGCCATTTCCGATGCTGTGATTCTTAACCTGCTTGCGAATGGCTTCGGTCCCAACAACGCAAACGTTCCCGTCTGGCTCGACTATACGAGCCACGGACTGGGGGTAGGAGTTATCGACACCGGCCTCACGCTGCGCGACGATCCGGCGGATCCGGCAAATCAATTGGAATTGTCGTACACGGTCGCGATGTTGTTTCCACATCCGGATTTAGGGGTGCAAATCGCCACCTTTCCCGCCATCGTGCCTCTGTCTTACATGAACACCGGGTTGCTGCCCAACGACGCGGACGTGGACGGGTCAGCCGTTGCGGGACCGATCGCGGTGATTCCGGAAAGCAAGACCAGCTTCGCCGACGCCGCCATGACCATCAACGCCGACGGTTCGTACGACTACGATCCGAGCGTCAGCGACCGGTTGAACGCGCTGGCCGAGGGTGAACAGTTCAACGACACCTTCACCTACAAGGTCCAAGACGCGGACGGGGCCGCGAACGGGGTCTGGAACGAAGTCACGGTGACGATCACCGTCACGGGCGTCAACGACGATCCTCAGGCCAACGACGATTCGGGGTACGTGACCGATGAGGACACGGCCGTTCTTATCCCCGTGATCGCCAACGACACCGACGCGGACTATGAAGACGATCTCGACGACGCTCGGAAGCCGAACGACGTCGACGAAGTTCTCAGCGTCAAATCCGTGTCCGACCCGCCGAACGGTTCGGTCCAGATCAGTGCGGACAAGCTGTCCGTGACTTACACGCCCGACCCCAACTATCACGGGACCGACAGCTTTACGTACGTCATGGAAGACATCACCGGCACGACGTCCGAGGCGACCGTTACGCTCACGGTCGATCCGGTCAACGACAAGCCGGTGGCGAACGCCGACAGCTACGGGATCAACGAAGACATCGTGACGGTGCTCAACATCATCTCGGACAACGACCAGGACGACGCCGACGCGGGCGACGCCCAGAACGTGCTGGTGATCCACGAAATCGATCCTGCCCCGCTGCACGGTACGTTGGAAATCAGTCCCGACGGCACGTCGGTGACTTATACGCCCGATGAAAACTACTTCGGCACGGATACGTTCACCTACACGATCCGCGACCGGTTGGATCCCGGCGATCCGGACGGGTTGATCAGCGATCCGGCTACCGTCAACATCGGGATCAACTCCGTGAACGACCCGCCGGTACTCCACAACAAGTACTTTTTCTACGTGGACGACCCGCGGTTTGGCGAGGGAGTGGAAGACTCGGGCGGAATGGTGCTCAACGTGTTCGCCGGAGGCAACGCCCCGGCGTCGTGGAACCCCAATCCCAACTCGGGTAACCCGCTGGACCAGCCGGTGGGCTTCAACCCCTTGCATGGTCTCCCGCTCTACCCGCCGCAGGTCATCCCCGCGGACACCGACGTAGAGAACGACCTCTTCCAACTGGCCGGTGCGATGTTCACCGAGCAGACGCGCTCCGGCACCTCGCTGAGCCCCTCCTGGGGCGGTGAGATCACTTACTCACCCGGCAAGGATTTCTTCGGTCTGGACACGTTCAAGTATTACGTCAGTGATACTTTCGGCGGACCATGGACGGCCTGGGCATGGGTCACGGTCTACGTGGCTCCGCTGCCGGACCCGCCGGACGCCGTCAACGATACGGCGACGGTCAATGAGGAAACGCCGACCGTGATCGACGTGCTGGCCAACGACGTGGAGCCGGACCTCGTCTATTTGGTTCCGCCGCCGGCGGTGCTGAACCAGGGAATCGTGATCACCGGCGCGACCAACGGGACTCGCGGCACGGTCGAGATCGGTACGTTGGACGGCAGCGGCGTCTTCGTGCCGTCGCTGCCCGGCGAGACCGGCATGGTCGTGCGATACACGCCCGAGGTGGATTACAACGGCCCGGACAGTTTCACCTATACCGTCGACAACGGGAAGGGGCTGGGCACCGATACGGCCACGGTCAACCTCAACGTCCAGGCGGTCAACGACCTGGTGCAGATCGTGAACCTGCCGGCCGGCAGTCCGGAGGGCGGCGACAAGTCGCCGATGAAGCCGTTCGAGAATTTCTACCAAGACGACAACGAGAATTCTGTGTTCTACGCCGTGGACGTGGTGGACTTGGAAAACCACCGGGTGAACGCCAGGGTGATCATCACCGAGCCGGACAACGGCACATTCCTCGCCGTCCCCGGCGGGTTCGCTCAGGAGTTGGACGCCAATTTCGATCCCATTCCCGGCCAATACGTCATGTACGACAAGCTGCCCATCCAGATCGGGACCGCGCTGCGAAACATGCAGTTCAAGCCGACCCCGAACCAGGTGAAGCCGGGCGCTACGAAAACGACCGTGCTTCGGATCGAGATCGAAGAGATCAAGCGGCCCGACGTCCTCTACCTTCCCGATGCACCTCCCACCAATCCCCCCATCAGGACCGCGGAGTTGGAGGTGGACATCTACTCGATCAACGATCCCCCGAAAATCATCGTGGGAAATGGTTTGGTCGTGACCGACGACGTGATCGCGGATCCGGTGAACAATCCGTTGAAACCGTTCGAGGCGGTTAACGGGGGCGCCGGGGTCCAGCTCACCGAGCCGGACGTCGGAGACGTGCCGGGACAATCGCAGCCGTTGGACGTCAGGATGACCTACGCCAGCAATCTGCAAGGTACGCTGGTGGATCCGGACGAAGCGACCGATCCTCTCTGGCAGAAATCGGACGACGGCACCACGGTCACGTTGACATACGTCGGGACGGACAATTACGCCGACGCGATCGAGGCGGCCCTGGCCCGCCTGGTCTTCACGCCCATCGCAAACATCGTTCCGGTGGGCAACAGCACGCTGTCTGCTTTCACGATCCAAGCCGACGACGGGTACGTCGATCCGAACTTCCCGGTGAAGGTCGTGGTCACCGTGCAGTCGGTGTCCATCAACGATGTTCCCGTGGCCAACGACGACCCGGACGCGACGACCGACGAAGACACGGTGCTGGTGGCCGATGCGAGCCGCAACCTGCTGGAGAACGACGACGACGACGATCCCGGCGAGGTCTTGCAGGTCCTCTCGAACACCGAGCCCGTCTCCGGCGCGGCCTTGACGGTGTTCGCCGACGGCACCTACGTGTACGATCCGACCGTGGCGCTGAACTACCTGGCGCTCGGCGACCCGACTTATGTTGATACGTTCACCTATACGGTCACCGACGGCCACGGCGGACAATCGACCGCCGAGGTCACGATCGAAGTGACCGGTCTGAACGATGCGCCGACGGCGGTCGACGATGATCTCACCGCCAATCCGCTGTTGCAGAACGCCACGCGCGAGATCACTTTCGAGGAGCTGATCACTCGTGCCGACGGCACGAGCCAGACTACCGACTGGGATCCGGACACGAACGACAACCCGCTGTTGACCATCAACGGCGTGTCGGCGCTGTCGGAGAAGGGCGCAGCGGTAACCATCGTCGGTGACACGATCCACTACGATCCGACCGACGCTGCCGATCTGAAGGCTCTGGCGGAGGGCGTGCAGGATACCGACACGTTCACGTATACGCTGGTCGACCCGAACGGAGCCACGGCCGAGGCCACGGTGACGCTGACTATCACCGGCGTGAACGACGCGCCGGGAATCGATGGCACCGTGTCGGGTCAAGCGACCACCGACAAGGATACGATCGACCCGTTTGCGGGAGTCACGATCACCGACGCGGACGGCGGTACGTTGACGCTCACGGTGACCTACCCGGCCGCCAACGGCGATTTGACCGGTGCGGGTGCCGGAATCTATACGACCTCCGGTACGGCGGCGGAAGTGACGGCGGCTATTCGGGGGCTGACCTTCGATCCAACCGAGAACCGCAAGCTGCCGGGCCAGTCCGAGACGACAACGTTCGAGATCAACGTCGAGGACGACCTGGGCGTCGATACCACGAACAGCCAGACGACCGTGAATTCCTTGTCGATCAACGACCCGCCGACGATCGACGTCGACGGATTCTTCCCGATCGACACGAACGACAAGACGCCGGTATCGGGGATCGAACTCTTCGGCGGCGTGTCGATCGACGACGTGGACAACGTGGACGCCGAGTTCGCCCCGGGTGTCGAGCAGCAGTTGACCGTGGAGGTGAGCTTCCCCGATGCCAACGGCACGTTGTCGCATCCGACCATCATGCTCCAGAAGAGCGTTGTCGGGGACGTTGCCACTTACAGCTTCCCCAGCACGGCGAGTGCGGCGGAGACGGACCTCCAGGGAATCGTATTGACACCAGCGGAGAACCGAAAACCGGTCGCGGGAGACAACGTCGAAACGACGACGTTGACGATCACCGTCATCGACGTACCCACCGGAGCAGAAGCGACCGACAGCAAAACGATGGTGGCCTCGACGTCGGTCAACGATCCGCCGACGGCCAACCCCATCACCTACGTCATCGGCGAGAATTCGGTGCTGAGCAGTTCCACGAACGATCCGGGGCTCGATCCCGCGCCCGTCGGAACGGCCATCGGCGGGTACAACGCGCTCACCGGCGAACTGATCGTCTCGGCCAATGGGGTGGAGAGTTGGACGATTGCCAGCCTGAACCCGTTGGTAACATTACTGCCGAGTCCGAATGACGTGCTCGATACGCTGCCGACGCCCAACGGCATCGGGCAGCCCGTGACGCACGACGCACAAACCGTCGGCGAGGACGCGGGGCAAGGCGGCGACTTGACGTACAGCGGCCTGAGTCTGGGCGCGATTGCCATGCCGCTCTTGAATATCGATGATTTGTACATCGAATACCGAGTGGGCGGGGGTCTTTCGGCGCAGATGCCCCTGGTGGTTCTCGAAGGAGCACCTTCCGGAGGCAGCGGCGTGCTCCGCAACGATCGCGATCCGGATCCCGGCGATACGCCGCTGACCGTTCTCGCGGCCGATACCCAGAGTCCGCTGGCAGCCCTCGACGGCGTGGCCGGGAACGTCACGGTGGCCGCCGACGGCACTCTCACGTACGATCCGACGGGCCTGCCCTCGCTGAACGAACTGGCGGTCGGCGAAATGCTGACCGACACGTTCAGTTACACCATCACCGACGGCAACGGCGAACAGCGAACGACGACGGTGACGGTCTTCATCCGCGGTGAGAACGACGCTCCGCTGGCGGTTGACGACGACGCGAATACGCCCGGTGTGCCGCTTTCGCAGGACACGGTTCTGCCGCCGATCGATCATGCCACGTTGTTGGCCAACGACTACGATCCGGATGAGAGCGACGAACTGACGATCATCGCGGTGTCGGACTCGGCGGGGGGAGCGACTGTGATCATCGACCCGATCGCTAAGACCATCACCTACGACCCGAGGTACGCCGCCGACTTGAAGGGCATCCCGCAAGATGTCGAGGAGCCCGACACGTTCACCTACACCATCACCGACGGCCATCCGATGGTCGCCGGCCAGGAGGATCGGTACACGGCCGACGTCACGGTCTACCTGGTGGGCGTGAACGATGCCCCGACGATTTCGGGCATGGGGGTAGATCTGGGCTACGCCGACAACGTTGCGATCTATCCGTTCAGCGGCGTGTCGATCGATGACGCTGACCGCAACGCGGAGGTGATGGTGACGATCACGCTGGACAACCCGGATAACGGCGTGCTCGTGGGGCTCGGGTTCACGGAAACCGGGACGCCCGGCGTCTACTCGACGGGTCTGCTGGGGATTTCTCCGCAGGAGGCCCATGATTCCGTTCGGGCGTTGCAGTTCGTGCCGACGCAGTTCAAGGAGGAACCGGCGGGTGGGACTTCTTCCTCGACGTTCACGTTCGAGGTCGTGGATCAACTCGGCGCTTCCGTGGTTGTCGTGGACGATCAGGGCGACCCGGTGCAGATCGATCCCGAGATCACCGTGACGACGCAATGGGTCGACGAACCCCGCGTGGCCGCCGTCTACGTACGCGGCACCGAGTGGCAAGGGGAGTACCTGGATCTTGTCGGGCCGTTCGGATACGAGATTCCTTCGGACTTCGACCAGCTTAGGGACCTGCCCTGGTTCAACCTGAACCAGATCACCGTCCGGTTCAGCGAGAACGTGATCGTCGACGAGGACGCGCTGACGTTGGTCGGCGTCAACGTGGCCCAGTACGATTTGTTGCCGGGCGGCTTCAGTTACGACGCCGGCAACTTCGCAGCGACTTGGACGTTCGCCAAGAACATCGGCGAGGGTGACAAGACCAACAACAACCTGAACGCCCCGGCTACTTACCGGGACGACTCGCTCCCGGACAAGCTGTTGCTGGCCCTGGACGCCGGTTCGATTTACCGCGCCGGTTCGGCGGGCGATCCGGCGGCGGCGTTGGACGGCGACTGGACCAACCCCGATCCGGACGCGGAGCCGCTGCCGGTCCCCGGAAGCGCTTTCACGTCCGGCGATGGGACGGCCGGCGGCGACTTCCAGTTCCGCATGGACGTGGTGCCCGGCAATACCGTCGTGAACGACACCTCGCCGGGTGTCGACGGCGCGGACGTGACGGCGGTGGCCAATGCCCAGTTCAGCGACAAGGATTCGGGCTACGATCCGTTCCTCAACGTGAACGGCTCGGAAGGTTTCGGGTTCTTCATGTGGCATGTCGACGCGACGGACACCGTGTTGGTGCGGAATGCCCAACTGACCGGTTTGCCCCCCGGCGAACCGGTTCCCGCACCGCTTCCCGCGTTGAGTCCGGCTTCAGCCGCCTTGTCCGACGGGCTCGGAGGACTGATGACGAACTTCGGCCGGACGCTGCACGGACAGTTTTCGCAGCTCGACGTGGGACTGGTTTCCGACCTCGGTATCGGCGGAGCCGATTGGCGTGCCGCCTTGCGGCGATCGACCGTTCGGGCCGTGGACCTGGCACTCGACGAGTTGGCTGGAACCTCGAACGTCGCGCAGGCGGCAAGCGATCTGGTCCGGGACTGCTGGAGCCGTTACGGCCAGCATCGAAACGATAAGGAAGGGACTCTCGACGATCTGTTCGGCATGGACGATTCGGTTTTCGACGACGGACCCTTTGGAGGAGACGAATCGCCCTTCGGAGAGTTCTTCCGCTCGATGGCGGCAGGGAGTAATCAGCGAGCGAACGGTTTCATGAGAAGAATGACATTGTAGAAGCGCATCTTTGAGACCTCATGACGCTTGACGCGGGCCGTTTCGGGGGTCAAGCCAGACTGAGAGGACCGGTGGCAACCGCCTGGTCTCGAAGATGGCCAACCTTTCCCGAAAGGCGTTCGGCAAATCGGCGCGCCGCGTCGGGTGTGGTTCGAGCGAGTAGATCCGGCCGATACCGCGAGTCAGTCGCGAAACACAAGTCTGAAAGGACGGAAACGTGAGTCTATTCCAATTCCGCAGACCGGGGGCGAAACGTCGGCGCGTCCGCAACGAGAAGGGTTCGCCCGAGAGCAAGCGCCGCCGTCTTACGAGAATGCCTCACTTCGAACCGCTCGAACAGCGGCAACTCCTCTCGGTCGTGGCCGGTCGGGTCTGGTTGGATACGGACGCTGACGGTGCGCAAGGACCCGCCGAACTGGGAAAAAACGGCGTCACCGTCAACCTCTATCAGTACGGCGTCGACAGTCCGGTCCTGAGCCAAACCACGGGGGCCACGGGCGTCGCCGGCCAGTACCGGTTCGACAACGTACCGGCGGACGAATTCTACCGAGTCGAGGTCATTCGCCCGGACCTTTTCAGTCTTACGCGGCCCGACGTGGGCAACGATTCGACCGACAGCGACGTGAATCCGTTTACCGGCGTGACGAAACCGTGGTTCTTGCTTCCACCCGCTTCGCAGAAAACGGTCGACGCGGGCCTCGTGGAGAACTTTGCCAAAGTGAAGGTCGATGACGGAGATCCGAACGACGGTGATGACGACGTCGAGATCGAATCCCCTGTCTTTGGCGTCGAGCGAGTCGAATTCGACGTGTATATCAGCAAATCGTTTCACGCGCAACAGGTAGGTGGCTACACGGCCGTGATCACGGTCGATCCTCCGAATCCCGGCATCACGTTCGTGGGCGCCGTGCAGGCCGACAATCCGCTCTTCCCGTCCTCGACGCCCGGCGGGACCCGGGATCCGAACGTCTACTACGCCGGCACTTCCGGAAGAACCAACGACGGCGTTGCCGACGATCTGGGCAGGAGCTACGTCCCCGTTTTCGAGGGCGCCGGCTTGTTCACGCTCCAATTCGACGTGGCGGCGGGCACTTCCGGAGAGTTCGACATCGTGATCGATTCCCCGGAAAATCCGCTGAAGTTCACCAATGAGGTCGGCGACAACATCTGGAATGTGGACGTACAAGCCGGCAAGCTCAAGATCATTGTACCGGAACCAACCATCCACATCAGCGACGTCAGTTTGCGAGAGGGCAAGGACGGCGAGCTGACGCCCTTTGCTTTCACCGTGTCCGCTACCGGATCGGTTTCACCGTCCAATCCGCTTGTCGTGGAGGCCGTGACCGTACCGGCCACGGCCATGCCGGGGATCGACTATATTTCGATCTCGACTCCCAAGCAGATGACGTTCACCAGCACCGATCCACAGACGCTCTTCGTCTACGTCCGCGGTGACAACCTCCCGGAACTGCATGAGACGTTTCGCGTCTTACTCCGGGATCCGGCGAATCCGGGCACTCCGCTCGACGAAGGCGTGGGCACGATCCTCGACGACGACACCGCCCAGTCCTCCATCGGGGACCGGGTGTGGTGGGATCAGGACAACGACGGCGTTCAGGATCTCGGCGAACCCGGTCTGGCCGGAATCGAAGTGAACCTCTACGATTCCACCGAAGTCGATCCGGTGGCCACCACCACCAGCACTGCCGACGGTTATTCCTTCGTCAACCTGATTGCCGGCCAGTATTTCGTCGAATTCGTCGTCCCGCAGGATTACCGGTTCGTTGCAAAGAACAATCCGCAAGCCGGCAGCGCCCTGGACAGTGACGCCGACTCGACCGGAAGAACCAGCCTGTTCACCCTGGGGATCAGCCAGCAGCGATCGGACATCGACGTCGGACTCAGACAACTGGCCTTCACCATGAAGGCCGAAACGGCCGTAATGGACATTCCGACCGTGGCGACCGACGGCCACCTGGACGTCTACTTCGAGGTCCCGAGCGATTTCCAGCCCTACATGGCCGCTTATAACGCCGCGATTTCCATCGTATCGCCCCCCGGCTTCGAGGGTCTGGTCACGTTGAAAGAAGACGCCACGCGGGTCGACGGAAGAATTCCCGTGTTTCCGGGCAGTCCGCCGGACTTTGCTCCCGACTTCTCACAGTACACTCCCGGCTCCGTCGAGGGTACGAAGTTGCAGGTCGGCGATTATCTGTCACTCGGCGGCGGTTCGGCCGCCGTGGAAGTCAAGAACGGATACGGCGCGTTCGGACTCGATTTCACCGTCGCGCCGGGGGTCGCCGGAGTGTTCGAGGTGAAAATCGATGAAAAAATCGTTACCGATGCTTCCGGGTATCGACTGAACGTCAATGCGGTGTCCGGATATATTATCGTCGGTCCCGCGTCGGTGTCCGGCCGAGTCTGGGAGGATCTCGAAGACGATGCGAGAGAGAGTGACGGCATCCGGCAGGACGACGAGAGCGGTCTCGGCGGAGTCGTGGTCGAGTTGTATCGGCAGCCGGACGTCGGGGCCCCGGCATTGGCAGGCACGACGCAGACGGACGCCCTCGGGTCCTATGAATTCACCGATCTGTTGCCGGGCGATTACTTCACGGCATTCGTCAGGCCGGATAACACGTATCGCTATACGCCGAAAGACCAGGGCGCAGATGACACCCGCGACAGCGACGCCGATCCGGTCACGGGAAGAACCGATGCGTTCACCGTCGGCTTCGACGAGGAACTCACGCTGGACGCGGGCATGCGGCAACTGAAGTTCGAGGTGATCGTCGACACGGTCATCGTCAAGGACACGGACCTGGGAGGACACGTCGATGTCTACTTCAAGGTCCCGTTGGAGTTGCAGCCGTACCTGGCATCGTACAACGCGGTCGTGTCGATTTACCCGGGGGGGTATACGGGTGCGGGGGATGTTCCGGAGGTGAGCTGGATCGCGTTGAGCGATCAGGCCTCCCAGGCGAATAACCAGGTGTTTCCCGGTCAGACCCCCGGCTTTTCTCAGTTTTCCGCGGGTCTCGAAGGTGCCCAACTTCAAGTCAGCGACTATCTGCCCAACGACCAGGTCGCCGCGGCCAGGATCGACAACGGGGAAGGTCTGTTCGGGATCGACTTCGTGATCTTGGATGGGACGGCGGCGGAAGGAGTCGGGAAATACGACCTGCGCATCGAGGAGGTATTGTTCAGCGACGCCGGCGGGAACCCGTTGCTCAATTACATCCTCAGACCCGGCAAGATTCTCGTCAACCCGGTCTCGGTGGGCGATCGCGTTTGGGATGACGTCAACGGCGACGGAATCCAGGACGCCGGCGAGCCCGGCATGGCGGGAGCAGGCGTCAGTCTGTACCGCTCGGGAATGGACCCGGCCGTGGACGATCCGGTGCGCACCACGACGACGAACGACGACGGCGCCTACCTGTTCACGGAACTGGAGATAGGGGACTACTTCCTGGTGTTCGACACGCCGCCGGGCTACAAGCCGACCGTGCAAGACGCCGGCGATGATGCCGAGGACAGCGACATCGATGCGGACGGGACGACCCAAGTCTTGGCACTGGGCCCCAACGAGACCGATCTGACGCTCGACGCCGGCTTCGAACTGCTGAAGTTCACCGTCATCGTCGGAGCCCCGGTCATCGTCGACAATCCCGACCCTACCGGCCCGGACACGGGTTCTCTCGAACTTTACTTCGAGGTTCCGGTCGGTCTGCTCGAGGATCCGTACCTGGCGTCCTACAACGCGGCGCTCTCCGTTACTCCGCAAGCCGGCGCGAACGGCAGCGTGGAGTTCGTGGAACAAGCTACTCGCACCCAAACGAAAGCCTCCTTATTCGGTGATCACGATCCGGAGTTTTCCAAGTACGGAGGTAATCCGCCCCAGACGGACCAACTGCTGGTTGGCGACTATTTCAGCGGCGGGGTTGCGGAGCAGATTATCGACAATGCCGGCTTCTTCAAGGTCGAGTTCACGATTCCGGCGGGGACCTTCGGAACGTTCGATCTGAACATCGACGAGTTGATTCTGGTTTCCCCCGACAGCAGTCGCTTGACCAATTACACGATCGTATCGAACCAAATCGTGATTAGCCCGCCGGCGCCGGATGCCGAGTTCTCGATCTTCGGCGACGCCCAAGGGAACGAGAACGACGGAGTTCAGTTCACGATCGAACTCTCCGGGGCGCTGGCCGCGCCGACTTCGGTGGACGTCTCCATCATCCACAATCAAACGACCGACGACGATTTCCACCCGTCGTGGCAATCGACGGTGACGGTGGATTTTCCCGCCGGAGAAACGAGCGTGCCGGTCACCGTGCTGCTGAACGCCGACCTCGTCGTGGAGGCCAACGAGACGTTCGTCGTACAGATCACGAATCCCTCACCGGGAATGGACATCGACGCCGCGAAGGCCCAGGCAACCGGAACGATCCTCAACGACGACCAGGCAACGTTGACCATCCAGGACGTCACTTTGCCGGAAGGGGGACAGGGGGTGGAAATCGTCGACACTCCGCTGGCGTCCGTCGTCCTCGGGGAGACCGAAAACGACTTGATCATTGGTTTCCGGGAACAGACCGGAGTGTCGCTGGCCCAGAACGTCGACGTTGACCACGTCCCCAACGGCACGGACGTCACGTTCGGTCCCGCCGCTCCGACAGGAGGCGTCGTCCAGGCTGGGATTCAGGTCGATTCCTGGTTCTTCCATTTCGACCCGCTTACTCCAGACTACGTGACCGTGCAGAACGGAGCCATCCAGTTTAGCGACGATATTCTGGGAGTGATCTTCAGCACAACCAACCTCAACGATAGCGATACCCTCGGAAACCCCGGTACGGTTTACCCCACGGGTATCGAGGGTTTCCGCGCCATCGACGTCACGGGTTCAGATCGATTCACCCTGCTTTCCGATAACCGGACGTTGCTGTTCAACAGTCTGATGGCGTTTACGAATTCGGACCAGATTCGCTTGCTCGTGAAGCCCGGTGCGCAAATCGTCTCGACGACACCCTTCGTGTTCGACGTAACGCTCTCGCACGCCGTGGACGTGCCGGTAAGCGTGGATTACACCGTCCTGGGTGACCTGATCCCGGGCAATTCGGCCGAGGAAGGCGTCGACTACGTGGCCGCGAACTTGAGTGGCACGCTTCAGTTCGCCGGCCAAGCGGGCGAGATACAGCGAGTCGTCGTGCTGGTCAACAACGATTTGCTGGCCGAACAGGACGAGACGTTCTCCGTGAAACTCTCGGGGGTTGACGCTGACGGCCGCGACGTCGTCATCGGCGACGACGAGGCGGTGGGCACGATCCTCAACGACGACGTTCTCGCCGCAGCCGTCGTCAGACGCTACGTCTTCTACGGCAACTCCAGATGGGACGATCTCGGGGGCGACGACGGCGCGATTGCCACGGACAAGCGAGAATTGCTGCCCGGGGAGACTGCGTCGTACCTGAACTACACCAGCTACGACCGCGGGATCAACGGCATCATGATCGATGTCATGGACCTGCCCGACGGAGTGATCCCCATGGAGGCCGATTTCGTGTTCCGGGCCGGTGGGGCCGGTGCCCCTGGTGTCTTGGAGCCGGATCCGACAAACCCGGCGTCGTGGGGACTTGCTCCACAGCCGCTTAACGTCGAGATACGTCCCGGCGCGGGTTCCGGCACCGACGACGCCGGCCAGGCGTATGCGGGTGCAGACCGGATCGTCATTACCTGGGCGGATGGGGCTATCAAGAATCAGTGGCTGCAGGTGATCGTGAAGGACGGCACTGCGCTCGGGCTGGCGCAGGCCGACGTCTTCTACTTCGGAAACCAGGTCGCCGAGACCTTGAACTCCTCCGAGAATGCGGTCGTGAACACGTTGGATGAGTTCGAGATCTGGAAGGCCATCCGGGCCTCAGGCGGTGCGGAGGTGGGTATCTCCAACCGGTTCGACATCAACCGAGACAAGAAAGTGAACGCGCTCGACCAGTTCACGGCGTGGAAAAGCAAGGCGGATAGCAGCCTAGCGCTGAACCTCGGCATCCAGACCGCGCTAACCGGCCTGGCGCCCTCTCCATCGGCCGCGCACGACGTCGTCCTGCAAGAGGCCGCTGTGCCCGCAATCCGATGGCTCAGCGCCCTCGATCAACTCGAGCAAAGGGACGCCTCGAAGAACGACAACCCGGTCGAAGCAGCGGCCGTCGACCTGTTGTTGGCTACCTATTGAGCGACGGCTTACGAATAGAAGAAAGCCCCATCGACGCATTGCGGCGATGGGGCTTTTCGTTTGCCTTTGTCGATCGGCTCGTGACTTCTACGTCTTGAACCGGGCCTCCTCCCAAGGGAAAGAGAGAACTCGGGCTACTCCGCCATCATGTACGCCAAAACGTTGCCGACGATCTTTCGGGCGGACTCCGGCCGGTAACCCAGGGAGCGATAATTCTCGATGCCCGCCATCGCCGACGAAAGGTCGAATTCCGAGTAGAAGACCGCCGGGCGGTTGTTCACTCGGGCCACCAGAAGCTTCTGGCTGCGGGAGTCTTCGCCCCGCTCGCGCAACAGTCGTCTGGCCGGCAGCTTGAAACGGATGCCGCCGGAAAGGTCGGCCCCGCCCTCGAATCGGCCTTCGGCCAGCAGATGATCGGGCGGCAGCGGCACAAGCTGGCCGAAGATCGCGTCGAGTTCCTTTCGGGCCGAGACGGCAAACGCGGATGAGCCGGCGTAAGCATCCACCAGCAACGTGCCGCCGGCGGCGACGAACTCCTTCAACGCCGTTCGCTCCGCCTGCGAAAGCACCAACGCCTCACGCCCGGTGAGATGCAGCAGCCGGATATCCGCCAGGTCGTCCTTGCCGAGCACAACCGGGCGCGACTCGACGATCTTGCAGCCGGTGACGTGCCGGGCGTAGGGTGCATACTTCCGCCAGCACATCGCCGCCGCGTCCCAGTCGCGTGGGTGGACGGCGCCGGGCGAGTGTTGCACGCGGGCCAGCCGGATCGCGGTCTCGCGCGGTTCGGCCAGCGGGGTTTCGGGCAAGATCGACGCGAACTTGCCTTCAATCGTGCCCAGGTCGGTCGCGTAGAAGAGCAGGTTCATCGCCAGCTTGAACGCGTCGCTTTCCGTGCGATTGACCTGCCAATCGGCCGACATATACTCTTCCGAGAGGATGAAGAAGGTCCGCGAGCCGTCGGAGACACCCGACAGCCGCGGGCGCTGCTCCCACTCCTGCTTGATCACGGTGAAGATGCCGTGTTCGGGCGCGAGCGGCTCGAGTTCATAGTCGGGGTAGTCCGTTTTCGGGAACATCTGCCGTAGGAGTTGTTTCATCGACTCGGCGAAGTGTTCGCTGTGGTCGCTCGGCTCGGCGAGGATGGTGCCGCCGCGCAGGATGTACTCGCGGAGCTTGAGCATCTCCTCCTCGCTGAACCGGGCCGCCATCGATCCGCTGATGAAGAGGATCGGCGCCTCGAACTCGTCGGCCTCGGCCGCGATGGAGACGGTTTGCCAGTTCATCGGCCGCTCGTAGGCCGACCAGAGGTGCTTGCTCAGGTTGGCCAGGTCGCGCGGGTTGAGGTTCCAGTCGTGCGTTTCGCCGTACTGCAGCTTTTCGATGGCCACGGGTGCCCCGCCGTAGACGAGAAAAAGCGTGCAAAACGACGTGTTGACGACCCCCCCGTAACCGCCGGGAATGGAACCGTCGGATTCCTGGCCCTGGAGCACTTCCAGCGCACCGCGGGCGAACCAGTCGTCGCCGCCGATGTACTTCCGCCCGCCGGCCACGCCGGTGCGTTCGATTCCGTAGAGGTAATATCCCCCGCTGCCTTGGGCCTTGCCCAGCCAGTCCATGCCGCGTTCGATCGAGCCGAGCACCGCGGCGGCTTCGCCCTCGGTGAAGGTTCGCGGATCGTCGGCGCGGTAGTAGTTCTTGCCGTGGTACATGTCGAAGACCAGGAACATGCTGGCCAGTCCGGCGGTGGCCATGTTGGCCGAGGAGCCGCCGGTCGTGTAGCTCCAGCCGCCGTCGGCGTTCTGGCAGCCGCGGAAGTGTTGCGACATGGTCTGCCAGAACTTGTCGCCCGGTTCGAGACCGGCCCGGGCGGCCGCCCAAATCCCCAGCACGCCGTACTGGGTACACGAGTTGTCCCAGTCGGTCGACTCCATGGTGTATCGCCAGCCTTCGCGGTCGCCCAAGGCGGCCAGGAGCCAGTCGTAGTCGGTCTTGAGCATCGCGCGGATGCGCTGATCGTAGGGGACTTTTCGCAGGGCATATTCCCAGACGTTCGCCCGGATCCCGCGCACGTAGGTGTTGTTCGGGTCGATCTTGGCCAGGTAGTCCAGAGCCTTCTTCAACTGGGCGTCGCTGGCGGGATGTCCGCCGGAGGCCAGCATGGTCAGCGCGGCCAGCGCCGTGGCGCCTTCGGTGTAGCTGCTTTCATAAATGGAACCGTCGGGCATTTGCCGGCTGCGTAGAAACATCACCGCGTCGTCGACGGCGATGCGGATCTTCTTGGCCGTGACCGGCCCGGTGAACTGCTCGTGCACGGTGCGCGGCGCCTGCCCGAGAGCTACTGCCGGCGCCAGGCACAACACCGCCAGGATCGTGGCGTTACAAGTCATGGTCATCTTTCCTCCACTGGCTGAACGTTCCTCGGTTCGTCGGGGATCTGTTGGAGTTCTTGGATCCGGTCGATGTTGCGATCGTCGAATCGAAACTGTTCGTTGGGAATCTGGTTGATCCGAAGCCCATTCTGGAGCTGGTTCTGGAACTGGTCGACTTGCCGATCGTTGCGGAACTGTTCGAATCGCGCTTCATTCTGGAGCTGATCGCGAAGCTGGACGTTATCGAGTTGATTCAAGCCCTGATGAAACTGCCGCATATCCTCCATGCGCACGGATTGCTCGAACTGGTACTGCTTCTGGAGTTCGGCGTCTTTTTGCGCGCCCTTCTTCTGCACGATGATCCGTTCGTCGCCGATGTTGGTGGCGACGGCCCAGCCGAGCCGCTGCGCCTGGGCGAAGCGGGAGTTGTTTCGCAAGAGATCATAGTACTCGTCGCTGAAGAGTTCCACCAGGCGGGTTTTTCGGTCGCCGGCGTCTTCGCCGTTGACCCATTGCCCGTCGTGAAGATAGAACGCCTGGTCACCGATCTGGCGGAGGCTGTTGTTGACCACCGTATTGCCGCGGCGGTCGAGGTACTTGTTTCCGTCCTGCGTGGCGACGACGCGAAACTGGAGGTTCTTGTCGTTGTCCGCCTGATTGACGGCCCATTGGCCCACGACGATTCCGTTGGCCATGTTCATGCGTGCCCGTGTCTCATCGAGAGCCATTTCGGCAGTAACGTCGGAGCCGGCCCAGGCGAGGAACTCGGTGTACTCGGTGACGATGCCGAATTTCTTGCTCAGCCGCACCACCTCGGCGATCAACTCCTCGTTCTCGCCGTGCAGGCGGATTTCCTGCAGGAGGTAGCCGATTTTTCGGGCGGCCCACAGAGGTGCGACGAAATCGTTGGTCTTGCCGGCCGCTGCTTCGGGGAGCACGGCCCGGCAGGTGTAGCCGATTTGCCGCCCGTCGAGGACGCCGGAAATGCGGAAGGCGTGTTCTCCGCCGCCGCGATAGCGGCCGAAGACCATCACCTCGTTGCCCTTGAACAGGGCCGGCAGTTCTTGCGGGTAGATCGAGTGCGTTTGCAGTTCGCCGCAATCCACGGCCACGTCGATCAACACCGGGTGCGACAGCCGATCGTAGAGCGCGGCGACCTTGGCGTCGATCTCTTCCTCGGGGGCCACGTACTCGCTGCTGCCGTCGGTCAGCTCGGCGAGCTTGTCCAACAGGTGCGCGTTGACGTCGTGCCCCATGCCCATCACGAAGATCTGCGTGGGACAGGGCTCGACCTTCTCGACCCCTTCGAGGATCTTTTCCGGCACCAGCTCTCCGGCGGTCGGCGTGCCGTCGGTCAGGAAGATGGTGATTTGCGGCCGGCCCGGTTGCGGTTTTCCGCCGAGGACCTTCTCCAGCGCACCGCTGATATTGGTGAGTCCCCTGGCCACCACGTTTTCGATGAACTCTTCGGCGGCGGCCAGCGTTTCTTTGGAACCGGCGACCGGCTCGTCGCGGAAGCTGACCACCTCGGTGCCGAAAGTGACCACGTTGAAGCGGTCGCCCGGATTGAGCTGGCCGAGGCAGTACTCGATGGCCAGTCGGGCCTGTTCGATCTTCTCGCCGCGCATCGATCCGCTCGTGTCGAGCACGAAGATCACGTCCTTGTCCATGGCCGCCTCTTCCTTTTCGCCGCCGGTCGGATTGCCCAGCAGCATGAAGTACCCGTCCTCGTCCTCTTCGGTCCGATAGGCCAGCACCCGCAATCCCAGATCGTCCTTGTCGGCGACCCAGCAGAGGCGGAAATCGTCTTCGCCCGCGTAGTCGTCGGCCTTGACCCGCGCGGTCGCCTCATAGAGGCCCTCGCGCTGGATCGCGGCCTCGTGCGTGGGGCTGAACAGGGCTCGAAGAGGAATCCGATCCCTGCTGCCGACCGTGACGGCCATCGACAGCCGGGCGACCGGTCCGGCGGCAAACGCCGTGGCCGGCGTCGGACACTTGAGCGTCCAGACGCCCGAGTTGTCCTGAACCTTCTGCTTGAACTCCACGACGATCTCGACCTTGTCCTGCAACTCGAACGCGGGAATCAGCAGCGCCGGTCGGCCGCTGTAGGCGAGGATTTGCACCGAGTCAAGACCTCGGGCCAGCGTCTCGTAAACCGGCTGGGCCTCATCCGCGTCGAGGAACCGGGTGCCCGGCAGGATCGCATGGTCCCGGTTGGGAATGCCGGCGGCGATCACCACGCCCTGCTCCGACGTCCCTTCCGGCAGCGGGATGAGGCATACGGTCTGCACCGCCTTTTCCGGCCCGGCTACGGTCTCCTGGATCTTGGTGGCCGCAAAGCCGTCGTCGACCGTAGCCGTGATCGTGCTGTAACGGATCGAGTAGAACGGCTGCTGAACGTTCTCGTCGCGGACGAACGTGCCGTCCTCCATCTTGCCGGCGAAGAAGATCGGTCCGGCCTGCGCGGCCGCCGGCAAGAGCGCCAGCAGACCGGCGACGAGAAGGATCAGAAGGATTGGCGCCGCGGCGCCCGAGCGTTTGGGTGATTTGCGACTCATGACCAGGTTTCCTTTCGTTACTCCTTGTTAAGGGTAGGTTAAACCTCAAACAAGCGAAGCCGACTTGTAGGCCGTGCTTCGTTTTTCGTATTCCGTGGGAACAGAGTATCTTTGGGCGGCTTCGGGGGAAGCCGGGATGGTGGTTCGGGTTGTCGGTTCTCACATCTTG
>Ga0307379_10003289_pt1 | contig 23547 bp, 29 predicted proteins | sample UN2MG_FD_202237 | JGI IMG/M metagenome (GOLD analysis project Ga0307379, IMG submission 202237) | Soil microbial communities from Risofladan, Vaasa, Finland - UN-2 | ecosystem: Environmental > Terrestrial > Soil > Coastal area > Acid sulfate soil | place: Finland: Risofladan, Vaasa | collected... | reverse complement strand
CATCGGTGAGTTCAACTAGGAATGCTGTGGTTCTTTCTTCATCATCGTAGTTATCAGAAAACCATTCATAGGGTTTTCTTTTTAACTCTAAACGATCCCACTGGTCCAAAGAAATGTATCGTCCAGTGTCTTCATCTTTATCTTCTGCAATAACTTTACCTGCCATTTTTTTCCATATTTCATCTGGAAATTTAGCCAATAAGAAACCCTCAAGGAAATCATACATGTTGTCAGTTTCCCTTATTAGATTTACGATGGCAGCTATCCTTTGAGCTCGAGGAGCTTCCCGTAATTGACGGTAAATCTCCTCGAGATCTTTAGGTTTTAATATCTTTTTTGCTCTCATTAACAGTTTTTAACGATTACATCAACGACGTTTTCAACGAAGTTTTTCATATCTTCCATTGACATCTTATCTACGCTGTCTGCTGGTCCATGTGAATGGTACAGAGGTGACATATCAGGAACGATTCGCATCTTTGGTTTTTCTTTTGGTTCTTCTTTCTTTTGAACCTTCTCCAAAGAATCAGGAACGAAGTTACCATCGTCATCTTCCATGTAGTCAATGGTTTCTTGATCTTCTTTTTCTTTTTCCCACCAGTTTGGAACATCGGGTTCCTCTTTGATGTTAACACAGGTTACTACGTTGGATTCAAATCCATGGTTACGGAATACCATAGCATCATTGAATGGGGTACCGGTGACAAATGCTTCAGGAAAGTGCTTTTGGATGCACTTAGAAAGCTGCGTGTCGGCGTTATCAATGAAGAAGGTTTTTCCTGCACCTGTGAGTTCAAGATTGAAAATCCATTTAACTGGGCGACCAAGTCTTTTCAGATACTTAGCGGCAAGGCTTGAACCTGCACCCATGAAAGGTGGTTCTTCGCCATCAAGGATCAAAAGATTGATCGATGGGTTCATGACTTTATACGCAATACAGTTAATGACTGATGCGCTATTGTCGTTTGCATTGTCAACAGTTGGATCAACTACATCATAATGGGCAGAGAGATACTTGTCTGAGGATCCCCATACATAGATGTTGTAGAAGTATTTGTTGTAGCGTGTGCTCTTCGTACGGATCACCTTGTGTTCTATACCGAGCTCAGTAAGGAGATTGACTAGAAATTTGGCTCGATTTGAGTATCTTTTCCTGTCGATGTCCCTTACTTTGCAGAAATCATAAATTTTGTTGTAAATCATGTTGCTAATATAACAATTATTTTTGAGAAATAAAAATTAATTATTTTTTATGTATTCTGATATTGCATTTATCATTTTGTCATCTAGTTTTCCTGTATAAGCCGTAATCCCCTTTGATTTGCCGGTATTTTGAAAATTCTCATGGCGTACCCATGCTTCCCACTCATAATAATTATTATCAGAATAAATTGAAATATCGTATCCTTTTTCGGAGAAACCCCAAAGAAACCAAGTTTCATCTTTATCCCATGTAAACTCAATACCTGTTTTTTCATTTAGATTTTTAACAAATTCAGAATAATCATTTTCATCAAAATCATCATCGTCTTCATTTTCATCTTCATCATCTCTTCCTCCACCTAAATACTCCCACGCACTACTTGTTGCTTCATTATTATATTCTAAAGATCCGCCTATTTCAGTGATAACATCTTCAACAGCTTGAACGATATTAGTTGGACTGCTAAAACTTTTCGTAGTATTATAAGTATATTCCCAACCGTGTATGTCTTTATGTTCTACAGAAGATTCTGCCGTGATGGTTCCTGCGTCAACATCTATATCTAATTCAAAACTAACATAAAAAGCACGCTCAATGTCATAATCACCATAAAAGTTCATTCCTACATCTTTTAAGTCGTATGAATCTATCGACCATTCCCCGGATACTGTTATTGTTCTATCTTCAAGATCTACCCCAGCAGAATCAACGCTTCGAAGATCTTCTAGATTCTCTTCGATGTTTTCCCAAAATTCTTCCCATGCTTTTTCTACTTCAGGTCCAGATTTTGCTTTAAGTATATCTCCCAATGCTTCATTTACAAATTTTGCTTTCATGGAGTCGTTTATTTTTGATATTTATTACGTTTTTTATTGTAGTCGAAGCGTCCTCCAATTATACCATATTTTTTGAGGGTTTCTTCGTGAAAAACCCAAAAATGGGCCCCGTGACTGTGTGCCCAGTCCGATAAAGCTTTAAATTTTGCCTCATTGATGATATAAGTCTTCATCCTTGAATTGTATGCCCTGGTTTCTTTTAAAGAAGAATTGGCTGGAATTGGATCTGGACGCCTAAGATCCTTGCTTGGTTTGACTTCAATGAACCACTTTTCGGGTATTGGTCCGCCCTTGTCTATTTCAATCCAGAAATCTGTGTTGTAGTTCTTTTTCTTCCAGTTACGTGGGTTGTTGGGATCTAGACCAAGTTTTATGTTTTCTTCGAGCGGTGAGATTCTATCCAGGTATGGAACTTTGATTGGTTCTGAAGACCACCTTTTAATTGAAGGCGATGCGTCCGCCCACGCACAGAATGACCATTCCCACCCACTTCTATAAACAATGAGATTTGGATCGCCGACATACTTATCGCGATTTTTTATGTGATAGTATCCTTGGTGGGTTCTTCCTTTCTTAAGGTTTCCTTCTTGATCTAGAAGTTCTCTCTTTGGCGCGTGCCAACGTTTGTAAGATTCGTTAAATGCCATTCCTTTATTTTATTTATTTATAAAGAAATAGCGGTGTATTTTATTCAGTTGTCTTTCCGTCGAATTTTTCTGTGCTGCTTTCTGCTTCTTCTTTGGTTTCAAACGTAACTCCATCCTTGTGATTTGGCGGTGTATAAATGGTATACATTTTTAAATCGTCTGAATCTCCGGTATTGGTGATATTGTGTTCGGATCCAGCAGGAATGATAATAACATCGCCGGGTTTAAGATCATACTCAGCATCATTAATGATGCATTTACCGGTTCCTTCTTCAAACCTGAAAAATTGATCAATGGTTTCGTGAGTTTCTTGACCTATATCTTCTCCAGGTTTAAGTATCATTAACACCAATTGAAGGTGTTTTCCTGTGTACAAGACTTTTCGAAAATCATCGTTTTCTACGGTATCTTTTTCAATATCTCCGTAAAACCCTTGTTTTGTAGAATCATCTTTTAATTCTTCTTCGTTAGGTGTATTACGAGCCATGTCATAAATGTATTCTTCAACTTCATGAACATTTAATCCAAGACCTTCTGCAAATGCGTGTAGATCATCATCTTCAAAATCGCCTTCATACTCGGCTATAAATTTCTCGATAGCACCCTTTTGCTCGGGCGTAAAATCAGTTTCTTCTACTGAATTTTCTTCTTCTTGATCTTCAAGAATAAAGCCATCAAGACTTTCTTTGACCAATTTTTTCATAGTTTAGCGATTTATTTTATATATTCGCGTAGATTTTACAAACTATAGATATTGTTTTGACTTACTGAAATTTTCTTAGATTTGGGCATGTTTCCGTAGAGCTTTCTCCAACCCTTAGCGAATCCATTTTTAATTATCTGAGTTATGTACGCAAATGCGTTTGCTGATTTTTCTGGTTTGTAACCTCTCCAATACTGATAACAATCCATTATTGCAAACGAAATACAATCTTCTTTATCTTCTACGTAGATGTATGTGAAATTGGCAGAAAATTTGTTTGCCATTAAGATGAACATATCTAAAGCTTCGGGTGTTAGTTTATCTTGTTCTTTAGAAATGACTAGTTGTTCTCTTAGGTCTTTATTTTTTACGTGGTGGGCCATATTTTAATTATTTTTAACATTATCTTAACATCAAGATTGAAATTTTTTTTGTAAATTTGTAGTGAAACAACTTGCACACTCACTCAAATTTAATTTCTCTGTCTATTCTATGAAAAAAAGCACAACAAGTTTTGTTGTACTGGGAATACAATTAATAAAAGTAGTAGTGGTAAATTTTTACTCTTCGTCTAAGTTCGAGAATGTCTCTTGTAAAACTGTAATTTGTGACCTTTGTTCAGAAATTTGCTTTGCGTGTTCTTGAAACGTTGAATCAATTTCTGGAACTTTGTTATCTAAAAAGTCAGAGAGCTCAACATACTGACCTTTTACTTCGATTAGATCATGTTTGATCTGCGGCTTTGTAAGAAGAGCGTCAACCCCTATGTAGGTAAAAATAACCAAAATAATAATCATTACGACTATTGCTTGAGGAGAAGACCATTTTTTCTTAGTTTCCATTATTTAATTTTTCTTTTTTGAGGTGTCAGTGTTTATTCCGCCATCCCATTTTTTTACACCGATACTAAATTTCTTTCCATTACTATCGATACGGTTTCCATCATTATCGTAACGTATAACACCGTTTTCGTCATACGCATGGTTTCCATTTTTATCCAACGCATATCCATTTTCGTCTATCGGTATTGCATCAAATTGATAATCGTAGTCTTTTTTAGGAGCTTTGTTGTCTTCTAGGTTTGGAGTCTCTAAGTCTTCTTTATAAATGTTTGATAATTTATCGAACGATTCGTTAAGCAGCACGATCTTTTCAATGATTTGATCTGTGTTAGCGCTGCCCGAATTTAAAATCATGTCTAATTTACGATTGGTAGAGGAGTTTAATTCATCCACCAAATCGTGTAGATCATAAAGATAGCTCAGCACATCTTTATTATAATCATCTTGCTCCTTACGGAAATCTTCAAAATTATCTATGAGTTCGTATGTAGCCGCAATGCCCCTTTTCATTGAATCCAGCTCAGATAAATGGTTATCGTCCATCTTCTTAGAGAAAATGAAATAAGACGTGGCAAGAAGGATTGCAAAAATAAGGATATATTTAAGGGGTGTGGGAGTTTTCTCCCAAAATCTATTTAGATTGAACTTGTCTAACGGTATGGCACCCATGTATTCTCACAACTATTTTAAATTATCCTACGGATTATTTTATTTTAAACTTCAGCTACACGAAGGACTGATTTAGGTAAAGAATCTGTGCCAGGTTCAATACCTTCGCCTCCTCTTATGATTCTTACTGGATCAGCATCTCCAATGGCTTCAGTATAATCTACAACGTTCAATTGTACGTTTTCGACAACTTCTCCGGTAGCTTCATCAATGATAACTCCGGGTATATAATTATCGAGATTTGCAAAAGTATTTACATCTTCGAATATACGAATCTGTGCCTTCGGTAAAAGAACTTGTTGCCCCTCTACAATTACACTGATTTGTTCTTCGTTGACGGCTTTTTGCCAATCTCCATAAACTACGTAGCAATCATTGGTTTTTACTGCTGCAGAACCCATGAAGATTCCACACTTAACGTATTGTTCAAATAATAGTTTTTGGGTTTCTTTGCTAAACTTAAAGGGTGGTTTTAAGGTTTCAACCTTTGCTCCTAATACTCGTACTTCACTTGGGGCTGCCATGTGGGAGGATCCCTGTACCTGTACTATTAAATCGTTACCTATCGCACCAATAACGTATCCCTTTTTCTTGTCATACATTACGGTATCACCTATCTGAGCACCACTCTGTTGCTTAGTTAAATTTTGAATTCCACCGTTCCAGGTGCTTTCTTCGTTCAACTTAGACTTTTTTTTTACTTTCACGCTTTCGTGAACCTTTTTCTTAAGGAACACCTTTTTCTTAGTGTGTTTCTCTTCTTCGCCTGCTTCCCTGATAAAAGTCTTTTTCTTTAGCTTTCTTTCTGGCTCTGCGCTCTCAAGTTTTTCTTTCTTCTTCTTTTCGATGTTTATTTCTTCTTCATCTTCATCATCTTCGCCTTCAAAATCTTCAATATCAACTTCGTCTTCTACTTTGATTTCATCTCCTTCTTCCTCGGTGTCTTGCTTTAATTCATCTTCTTCTTCTCCAGCTTCTGCTTCTGCTTCAGCATCATCTTCGGCCTCTTCTTCTGCTTCTTCAGCATCTTCTTCTGCTCCTTTAACTCCGATATCTATCATATCGTCTGGGATGGAAGGTGTATCACCAAGCAATTCAGTGTCTTCGTCATCAAATGTAACGGCTGAGGCTGGTTCGTCGACAATGTCTTCTCTGCCTACTTCCGTTCCAGCTTCCACACCGTCGGCCTCTCCATCAACTGGTGCTTTTTCCTGAGGAATTGGAACTGTGTACTTTTTTCCATCAACATTTATATCGATTGAAATTTCTTCATCGAGTCCCGGTGCTCTCATATATTTCTCAATATGATTCAAATAATCTTTGTACTCGCCTTTAACTTCTTGAAGTTCTTGTTCCAAGGCAGCAACAACTTGTTCGTTGATTCCTTCTCCATAAGTAGCATTTTGGAACTTATCTATCTTCATTTGAAGATCTGAAATGTATGTGTTATAGGCAGCTTTGGTTTCATCTATCTGAGCATTGATCTTCTCTTCATCAGGAAGCAATCCCTCGAATATTGAAGTTACATCAAATCTCATGTGTTCCATCATAATGTTCTTAGCCTGCATAGGGTTAACATTACGGTAGAATGTAGATTTTGCATTTAATGGATCGTGAGTAGTAATGAATACGTTGTCTCTTAATTTGAATACATCGGCTGAATAGTCCATGTCTTCTTTAAGATAAACTCTCTTAACGAAATCAACTTCTGCAATTTCTTCAAAGTTTCTCTGTAAGAATTCAACGAGCATAAAGAATTCCTTGTTTCCAACCATTCCTGATACTTCGAGTAAATTCTTAAGGTCTTCGCCTTTCATCTCCTTTTCATTAACTACCAATGAATCTTCACTGATGAAAGCTTTGTCGTTTCCATAATAAACGGTAATACCTTTTTTATCAACAATAACGTTTGGATTACTAAGGGTCTCGCATAAAGCTTTGAACTCTTCATCCAATTTAAGAACGTCTACGTTTGGTAAACGGCTAATGTTGTTTCCTTTTTTAACGTAATATACGCGATTGATTCCAAATACTGCTTCGTTTTCCTGGAGGAAAAGAACCGGAGAATACACCTTCTCAATGTCACACTCGGCATTGGCGTGCTCGAGTTGTAACTCAGTTGCATCTAAAGTAACAATGCTTACAAGATCCCTAACGAATGGATCGTATGTAAACTTAATGAGTGTTTCCTTTAGGAAGCTCTTTGTTTGTGCGTTTTTATTCGCAAGATAGTTGTTAACAGCGTCTTCAATGAGAGGAACAAGATAGTTACTTCTTGTTTGTTTCATTGTTTCGACAATCTTGGTTATGTCAACATCTGTTTGGTAAGAACTTACCCTGTCCTGAACGGCTTTAATCGCATTTCCCACTTCTGGGAAATAACTAAATGATTGTAAAGCAGTTGTGAACTGTTCATATAGAAGAACTTCGGGAACTCCTTCATTCAAAATGTCTCTGAATGAATCAGTTATGTTCTTAACTTCAGCATTCTCATTCAAAGAATTAACGGCCTCGCGTACCCCCAGATTTCTTACCGCATACAATCTTTCTTGAGTTTCTTTCCATTCTTTTGTACCCTCGACATCTTCATGTTTTGAGAGTCCTTCGAAAAGGTTGGTAAGGGCAACTCTCTCTATTTCGAGTTTTGCCTCTGGAGTAACACCATTGTAAATCGCTGAACTAATAGTAGCAATAGCGGCTTCACAAAGTGACGTTACTTCTTTTGATTTCGAATTATTCTTTAATTCATTGATTTTTTCTATCATCGCCAATTACGTTAGTTTAAATAGGTGTATTTTTTCTATATATTTATGATTTTTACAAACTTTTAGACAATTTTAATGTCAGTTATGATACCAAAGGTATCACTATCATTAGCATTGCTAATGTTTAAGTCTATGCGTTTAAAGTCCACCGATCCTGGAAACACTATGTTAGAATTTGGATCCACTGTTACGGGGTTTGTAAGATCCAATTTGTTATATTTTATATTTGCCCAAATAGATCCATCACCGGTGTAAGTGATTGCACCACTATCATCTTTCATCTCCAATTGAAGATTTATTGAGGTATCTTCGCTATCGGTAATAAAGTACCCATCCGATAATGCTGTGAATGAGCTGCTTGTTATCTGTTTTGTGGTTAGGTCTGGAATCACTTTAAGACCGGGTGCACGATTTACTGTTGTGGATGCATCTTCTTCCCATATGATTGCGGGCTCTTTATAATCAGTGAAATCTTCTGGTATGTTCCAAATGTAATATTCGTGGTTTGGTACCATGCCCTCTATTAAGGTTGGATCGTTCTGTTTATAATTCAGCCACCACATGTCTACCTTGTTTATGATTCTTCCTTTACTGTTTGAAACCCACTCTATCCAAATTGGAACACCTTTGGGTATTATCGCTCCGGTTGTTGGTGTCTTAATGATTATTCCTTGTGTGTCTTCAACATTTCCACCGATAATTGCGTTTATATTTTCTTTTTCAGGTACGGGGTAGAGATCGTAATTGAGCCTCTTAATACGAGTGGTTGTTTTCATTTCAGTGGTTGGATCAAATACAGGTTGATACGTTTCAACCTCCAATTGAAAGTTTACTTTGATCTTGTTATCAGCCTCAAACGAATACTGAATGTTCTTATCGATTGTTATATCTTCAGGAAATCCAACGGTACTTCCAATACGAAGCCCCTTGTAATACGTATAGAACGTGATTGTCTTATAGAATACCTCACGAATTTCTTGTTCTATTTTAAGAGCAGTAATGTGACGATCTATCCACATTTCACAGTCTATCCTCACGCTCAATGGGATTGAATAGAGGTAAGATACATATGACTCTAATTGTCCATCAACCTCCTTAACATAACGGCCCTGGACGTATCGAGATGTGATCCTCTGGGCTGCTATGGTGGATCCGGTGTATGTTAACACACCACGAGGTATCATGTCAAAGTTTCCATCAACGGGACGTGGCGGCATACACTCTGCGTAATGAGTATAGAAATCCTGCATGAAACGTTCATCACCGGATTGGTTATAGAACCATGGAACGGAGATTGTTTCAACGTCATCATCACCCCAGACCTGTGTATATTTTATCTGGTTGTTCATAATATCGAGAAGCCCTGCCAATACAGCACGTATCAGTATGTTCTCGTTATTATATTTGTGGTATAAACTCATTTTCGTTAATAAATTTAGCTTTCATGTTAAATATCCCAGGCCTTTCCCCATGTAACGAGGTTCCACTGTTTAAGTGTAAGACCAATTTTTTTAGCATATCTTTTGGTATATATATGCTTGTACAGGAATGCGCTCAGCGCCCACAATCCCAATCCAAACACAAAGAAAAACATTCCTTTAACGACATCGAATATGGAATCATTGAATATGATCATCAGTGCTCCTATCGCTACAATCGTAAAGAATATGACGTTTCCTATCCACTTGTTGTAAAATTTATAGAACCAAGCATAATACTTGGGAGGATTGGCAATGAACCAATCTATAGCTTCTAGTTGTTCTTTGGTTAGTTCCATTTTATCTTGTTTCTTTTTAACATCTCAACAACTTCTTTATGAAGCGTGTTAATGTTTCTCTTATATTTTGTTGAATCTTTTTCAACTGCCCTCTGGGACGGAGTTATTAAAAAGGCGGCCCATTCATTGTCGCCATAATTATGAAATTTTAAAATGTATTTTCCAACCTTTATTGATCCCGGATAAACAAATTCTGCGTTTAATTTTTTTGCCATTTCTTTCGCAATGACCGCACTCATTAAAGACCTCTTTAAATTATTAAATGGATTTGATAAATTATCAAAGCTATAAACCTCGAGGTTATTTATCAAATCAATAACTTTATCTGCTATTGATCTGTTTATGTCATCCTCATTTTTGGGTTTTAAGATGTCAGAGACGTTTTCATTTATACGTTTAGCTCTCATTTATAAAGTAATTTTTTAAGTTCCTTTTCCATATTGCCTTGTTGTTTGAACGCATCCTTCTCAAACGGTCTATCTTTGTATTCAACATCAAATGTAACCGTGTCACCGGTATATACTGCGTAATTTGGATACAATACCAAATCTCCGTAAATGTATTGCCCAATGTGAACGAATTCATGTGAAAGTGTTTCCTTTAATTTAGATAAACTCATATCCTTTTTGAGTAACATTACAAATTGGTTCTTTCTAAATGGAAGCATCTGTATTATTCCATAAAACTCTGTGTCTTGTGTTTTAATCGTAGGCATGTATGCAATCGTCATATTGAGAGTGTCCATCCCCAATATTTCACTTGCAAGCACCATACATATGGTATCAGCTCTGTGTTCTGTAGCATTGTTTACTTGTATGGTTTCTGGGAAGTCATAGTGATTAAACGGACGCACATCATGTTTCTTTTGCCACAGCGCAAGACCCACAAAGAATGCAATCACAAGGACGACAATTAAAACGATCCAACCTTTCTTCATGTATTTCGTTTATTTTATTTATTCATTCACCACCTGAATCCTCTGCATAAATTCTGGAGGGAAAGAAGCTCGGTTATTATGAATCAAATCACCAAGCGCACCATCCAATATGTAGGTGATTGCCCAATCATCCTCGTTACGCACGCTTCTGCCCGTCCCTTGTAGTATGTTGATTATCGCTTTCCAACGATACCAACCTGGATTGTATTGGAGTTTGGTTTTCACAAAGCGATCGCTCAGTGAGAGGTAAGGAACCTTTGCAAATATCTGGAAACGAGAGAAATCGTCTTTCATGTCCAATCCCTCCAGTATTGATGGGCCCATGATTATATTACCCTTTGTCATCTTCATCATGTCAAGGGTTTTACGCTTTTCATCAGTTCCGTTGTATACAAATACTCGTCTCCTGTTTGTAGCAGTTAGGTTATCTTTTATTTTGTTTGTTAAATCATACGAGGCAGAGTGTATGAGACCGCTTTCCCCATCGTGTTTTTCAATGATTTCGTTTATCTTTTCAAACAACCAAGGACTGTTTTCCTCGATGTGTTTGTACGACATACGTCGTTTTGGATAGTAATAGATTGGAGACTTCTCAAATGGAAAGAGGTTGTCCATCTTTATGTGTTTTGCCCCGGGAATATTCATGTTTCTCATATATTCCCTTGGGTCCGAGAATGTAGCACTCATAAGCACCGTGAACCCTGTAAATCTATGAAAGTATCGGTTCATCATGTACTTCTCCTCTAAACAATTGAATACGAGTTCTTCACCCGAGGGGTTCTTAACAATGTTTCGCGTTGAAGTGTTCAGTATTATTAGGTTGTAGTCTTCTACCTTACAGTGTATGTCTTTTACCCAATCTGATGTGAACAAAGCCCTTCTCCAATCTCTTGGTGGTCTTGTGTTTGGGTATTCTTCCATCACTCTTTTCTTTAAGAGCTCAATGGCATTTAAGAATTTTTCGAGAGAAAGTTCGATGGTCATTAAGATCTCGTGAATCTGATCCTGGTTTTCGGTTATCCAAAGATTTTTAATGGAGGTCGATATGATACCGACCTCTTTACTTAAGAATGCAACACGGTGATTGGCAAAGAAATCTGATAATCTCACCAACCTTTCTTCAGCATCCTTATCAAAGCGAGGAGAGTAGTGACTTTGAACGATATCAAGAACTTTATGTGCTTCATCACACACAGTGAAATCTCTTTCGGGGAATAAAGATTCCTTTGCATTCATCATGATCATCCAATAGTTGTAATTCAATACGGCCGTTTCAGCTTCCATTGCGTAATTTCTCGCTGAAAAATATGGACAATCTCCGTAACAGCTCATTCCTGCTGGCCTACGATTTCTAACCCTACAAGTTCCAAGTGAATGTTTTTCATCGTTATCAATACACATATAATTGTCAACCCCTTTAACGGATCCCCATGTTAGGCGATAATCTCGTATGTCTTTTTCGTATTGATCTTGGAGTGAAATTTCTGAAGCGAGTACAAACCCTTTCTTTCCTATTTCGTTTAAGATAAATGACACGCCCATTGCAATCAAAGATTTACCGCTTCCAACAGGAGCGTCTAAGATTACGGTTTTGTACTTGTTTTCTAAGTATGTTTGGATTACTTGTTCAATGGCTTCCTTTTGCCCTTTGCGCCATTTGAAATCATTTGGGAGGTGTATTTCCTCAAACTCAGTCATGTATCTATTTACAACTGAATCAATTTCTTCTTTTGATTTAGGCTTTAATACGTCGCTTATTCCCATGTTTATTGTATGATATAAAAGGGTATAAGTTTTTAGTATTCGATGTTGAATTTCTGAGAAAATTTTTGAAGGATGTAGTCCATCATTTTCATTATAGAATCATAGTGAGCTTTATCAGAGGTTTGAAATTTTGTCCAGAAATCTTGAAATTCTTGGTTGGGGAAATAATAATCACCGGTTGCAGGATCTTTACCAGTGGATATTTTGAAAGCGATTTCATCTACAAGATCATAAACACCTTCTTCGTTTGTTAGATATGAAACTTTTCCATTATCTATTAATTTTTGGATGAGACCGCGTTTAGCCATGTTTATATCATCCACCAAATCTTCAATTTGTTGAGGTGTAATACCATCGATGAAATTATCAACCAACGGCATCATGTCGTTGATAACATCATACTCTGTTTTTGGTTTTAAAATTTGCTCTATGGATTCGTTTACTAGTTTCATCTTAAATAATCGATGTATGATCGATAAACATCGGCAACGGCTTCATTTCTTGCTCTTACATCCGTGTTTAAAATTATGGCTTTCGCAACATCAAGTGGATATATTTCAAACTCATCAGCAATCGTATGAATCATATCATCTTCGTCCATAGTTTTAAATTCTTCAATTCTCATTTCTATGGAGTCATAAATTTCATCCTCAGATTTAGGCTTAAGGACATCATCGACATTTTCTTTTACAAGTTTATTCATCATCATCTTCCATTCCTGGGTAGATTCCAAATGCGCCTCCTAAATCTTCTATGGCATTTAGAACCATTCTCATTTCAGTTCCTGTTGAATCTTGATTATCAGCGGCCATTTTTGCCAATTCAAAACCACTCGCGTATGAATTTGGTCCAAGACTACCTTCTATCCAATCAACAACTCTTTCATCATAGATATTGTAAAGCTTATCCATGACTTGTTCGTATTTTTCTCCAAAATTTTCTCCGCCACCTAAAGCTCTACGTTGGTTATTATTCATTAAGCTACCAACTTCTTTCAGAATCTTTAATGAATCTTGAATCTCAGATCCATAATTCATCATGAATTCATCTACAGAACCTTCATTTATTTTTTTTTTTCGAGGGCCATTGAATGATTCCTCAATTATGTTGTTTATATCAAATTTCTTGTATTTATCTCCAACTTTCATCAGGTATAGAGTATCGCTCATTTGTTTCATCGGTATGGCCTCAATGATTTCATCATCTCCCTTTAATCGGAAAGACACCGCTCGACGTGAAAACTCTGGGACAGAAAGCTCATTTCTAAGTGCTGTTTCGAATTCATCTTGCATTACAAGATCATCGTCCTGGAAATCTTCACCATCTGAATATTCTGGTGGGGTTTCTTGGATGAGCATATCATCATCTTGCTCATTTAAACTTTCAAGTACAAATTTAGCTTTCATCATCGTGGTATTTTTATTTTACGTATGCTATCGCATTATTATAATTGGTTTGGTAGGAGTCATCCATTAACTCTACCAATTCTTTTCTGTCGCTCCATTCAAATGGAAACGCATCAAGGGTTTCATTGTTTAATGGCCATTGTTTTCCGTCTTCATCAACAATTGACAAAACCGTCATTGATTCTCCTGCCATTCCCGGATAATCCATTTCCATCAACCATACGCTTCTTCCGTCTTTAAGAACTATCTCCTCCCATCCATCGTCTCTTAATTCTTGAATTATAGCTTCTTTCGATTTGGGTTTAAATGTACTGTCGAGGGATTCATCTACATCTTCAAAATATCCAGTTTCATTATCTTCAAAAAAATCTTCAAGTAGAACATCATTAAAATATTCAGTGGCTATATTTACACTTTGGTTTACTATTTCTCGTAATTCTTCAAGTGTAAATGATTCAATAGGAATTTTTTCAACAACCTTTCGAATACTATTAGTGATTGGCCACACAAAATCAATGTTAAGCATATCATCAATGATTTCTTCTTTTCCTTTTGGTTGAAAAACTTGTTCTTCCTTAATATATTTCCCCCTCATTTAATATAAGGTTTATTTTATATATCACAAAATGGGGAAGAGAAAGCTTTATTGTTCTCCCAGAATTTCTATTGTAAGATCGCTGAATCCATCGTTTTTAGATATGTCAATTTTGAAATCGAAATATTCTATGGGTAGCGGCGAGTGGTTGATGATAAAGATGTTCATCATCAATTCTTTTGCGGTCTTTTGGAGAAGACCGATGATGTCATAAATACCATCTCCATCGATAGATGAAAGAACTTCGTCAAGCATAAATATGTTCAACGATGGATACTTACGTTTTAGCATCTTAATGATAGAAATAAGAACCGCAAGGTCAACCCTTTTCTTCTCTCCGGTTGATAACGTTTCTACGTTTATTTCTATCCCAAGGTGTTTTAGGTGAGGCTCAAAATCATTGTTAAACCTTAATTGATACGGAAAATGAAGCTCATGTAGAGTGAACTCAATCTCCTTGTTTAATGTTGGAAGATAACTCTCAAGAACTTTCTTTTTAACACCATCATCCGAATATAATTGTTCGAGTATGGATTTATACTGGAAGTCGTCATCCAATTCCACTTTTGTTGATTCTTTCCTCGTTATCTCAACGGTATTCTTTGATATGATGCTCTCGATTGAAGAAAATTCCTTGGGTTTATCTTGCTTAAGGCGCGTTAATTCATTTTGAAGAGTGGTGTAAACGGATTTAACTTGAATGATGAAGTCGTTTATTTTCTTTAACGCTTCTTGAACCTTTGTCATTGAATCCCTGTACTTGGATTCGCTTTGTAAAAGAACATCCAACTCATCATTTTTTCGTTTAAGGTTGCCCGTAAGTTCTTCCTTAATTAATTCAAACCTCTTCTCTGTGAATGGGGTTTCACAGGTTGGACACTGATCTTTATTGTAAAGATCCACCTGTTTCTCCAGTATCTTTATATCACTCCTGAGCACTGTTTTTTGATGCTTGAATATATCATATGATTTCTTTATATCATTCTCCTTAATCGTGTACTCACGAAACTTCTGATATGCATCTTCTAGTTTGGGCTTGTATTCAGTCATCTTCTGGACAACCCCCTTTATTTGTTGAGTGTTATCTTCATTCACCCTAGCTTTTAACTTTTCAAGTTCTTTAGACGCAGTAGTGATGGTTGTTTTTAGAGAAGAGATCTCACGATCAAACAAAGTAATGTCTGTTTTTATCTTACGAAGATCTTCCTTAACGAGTTTGTTCATATCGTTAATGATCTCCATCGCAAAGAGTTTATCTATGATGATCCTCTTATCATGAGGTGACATCGAAATAAAAGACTTAAACTCATTCACTGAAAGGGAGATAATGTTCGAGAAGATATGATAGGGCAGTCCAGTGACCTCGTTGTCAATATAGTCTTGATAGTTCTTGATTCCAGACTTTCCAATGTCCTCTCCGTTCTTTTCTACTTCCAGATCGGTGGGCGAAAATCTCCTTTCGATTGATACTAATGTTGATGGATTTACTTGAATGTCTCCTTGCAGCCACCCATGTTTATTGAGTCTATTCGCAATATCATCCTTCTTAAATTTATCAAGGCGTCCATAGTAAAGTATCTTCGGTAAATTTACAATAAAGGATTTACCATTACCGTTCTTTCCCAAAACCATCCATAATCCTCCATCTTCTGAAAACTCCAACGTTTGAAGTTTATTACCATAAGGACCTATGTTACGCCACTGTATCTTCTTTAATTTCATTTTTTTTCTTTTCCTACTTATTCCATTTTAGAAGCCTTTTCATAATACTCCTTGTTAAGCACTTTTAGTTTGACAAGCATTTCCATAGTGTATTCAAGATCATCAATGCTCATTTCAAGAAGTGTTGGAATATCTTTGATGTCTTCTCCATCTATTATGCCAACAAAATCTTCATCAATCTTTACTTTTTCACCAACTGTTTCTATCTTTTTGTATGGACATTCAGATAAAAGTTCTATGAACTTCGTAAGGTTGAACATGTTGACGTACTTATCGGGGACTATAATGTCTGTGTAGTTGTTTGCAAGTACTGAACAAGTAAAATCTAAAGTCCACTCCATCAAGTCTTCCAATTTTATCCTTTGGAACACTGATGAGTAGTTATTTTCTAATGTTTCGAATTCATCTTTGTCTGGATCAAAAATAAAGACCATTTTAGCGTTTCCTATATCACCTCTCTTGGTGTGATACGGGGACCCTATGTAATACATATGGTCAATCTGTTGTCTCTTATGTATGTGGCCAGAAAAGATCTTCTTGTACCCCTTAACTAGCCCCAGGTTTACCCCACGTACAATATGGTGGCCATTATCGTACTTGAAGCCTGCCATGTCTGTGTGGGCAAAGATGTAATCAGCTTTCTTTGAGTTATTTTTAGCATAAAGTTCTTCATCTTCCTTTGTTCCTATCCAAGGAAGAATTAGAATTCGTGAATTACCGTTTGTGATAATTACAGGGTCTTCGAATATCGTTACGTTTGGAATGAATCGAAAAGCGGCCAATGAATTTACATCAGTATCGTGTTTTTTGTAGATGTCATGGTTACCTGTCATTAAATAAACTGGCATGATTTCTGCTATCCTGAATATAACATCAATCGCCTTGTTCATGACATTTATGTCTAATAATTGTCTGTTATCGAACCAATCTCCCAACATACAAAAAATATCTCCCTTTTTGGCCTTTTTCTTCAACATCGGTAGGTAAAAATTGTTGAAAAAATGAAGTTGGTTTTCCAGCCATTCCAATGAATTAGCTCTCACTCCGAAGTGCAGGTCTGAAAGCAGGAAAATTTTCTTGTAATTTACATGGATAGTAGGAACGTCGTATGTTTTACTCATGTATAAATCGTGATGAAATGAATTTAGTTATTATAAACAAAAAAGGCCTAGAGGTTTCGTCTCTAGGCCTTTAGAATAAAACAAATATTAATTAATAATTTCCAAATAATGGGAATCCGACCACGATACCATAAGAAAAACCGCTTCCGTCTGGACTCCATCCATATCCACAATCACCTGCTAAATACCAAGTATCTGTTCCAACTTTATATCCGACTGAAACAATATGCATACCTGCCACATAATTATCAGTCCAACTTCCTCCGTTATACGATACTTGAGATCTATAACCGACTGAGTTATAAGAGTAACCTACGTAATATCCTGATTCATACCATTTTGGTGCGAATTTGATATTCCATACAAACCCATTTACCCAATCACCACTACCTGGCATTGGTGCTGGCATGAAACCTATTGAAGTAGATATTCCGTTGTAACTATATCCAACAGCACCCACACCCTCTGACCAAGACCATCCCAATTGTGCATACAGGGAAGAACTTTGTGCTTTTGTCTCTGTGTTTATGGCGAAAATTAAAACTATCGCCATAAAAAATGTAAGAATAAGTTTTTTCATATTATTTTTCTTTTAAGGTTGGAATTATTTCTTCTCCGTTTATGTATGATACAAACGGAGCCGCTGTAGATTTTCTTGCGCTTAAATACCAGGTAAATGTCAGGTCTTCACATGCACTGAGGTTTTCATAATCGTAATACCAATCGTTTCCATCGAAAGAAGCCCAAATTTCAATACTGCCGGCAGGGATGTTTGAGTACTTGTATGAGTTGCCGTTGTATAATAATTTTTCATAATTTTCTGTTACATTTCCCCACGTAACATCAGTCCAGATCTTGTATCCGGTAGAGTTTTTTACAGTTACCGTCCCAACGTTATCGCGTTCACACGGGGGAACTGGTGGTTCAACTTCACATCCAGTGAAGGTTGCTACGCCAGTCAATAGAAATGATAGCGCAAATACAAATAAAAGTAGTCGTTTCATTATATCAAATTTTAGGAGTTTTTTTCTGGGAGATCTTTTTGATCTTTTTTCTTTGCGATCATTACAATTAATGCGATAATGGCTACAACATCAATCCAAATTAAACTACCTGCATCATCCACGGAAAAATTTCCAGTAGATCCGAGTATTAGTCCAATTCCAAAAGCAACACCGAGAGGTATTAATGCTAACCATTTCCATCCTCTATTCCAGGCAACGATTGTTAAAATAATTTCTAAGATAAGCATAATTTTGGTTTTTGGTAAAAATATTTCTATTGCTAAATTAATTAAAAGTTTTAAGACCCAATAATATAGTGTGTTAAGAAATTGTTAAGGAACAAACTTAATGTATAAATAAACACCCAGGGGCTATGAATAACTACTCTCACTAAATAAGGTTAAAATAATTTTTTAGTTTTAATTTTCTTGTTCAAGCTAAATTTATCATTTAGTTCTTTTAACAATCCTTCTTTATCAAGCACACCGACTTCTGTGTACAGTTGGTCGTAGTTAATTTGGAAAAATTCTGCAAACCCCATGAATATCTGAGCTGCAGAGAATTGTTTTTCTGGAACGAGACGATCCTTAAAGTAGTAATACATTTTTAATAGATCGTTTTTATCTACGCGCTTTGGGTTGGCGTATTTTTCATGGAATGGAGATTCAAGAAATAACTCATAAATCTTTTCATCCAATATTTTTAATATTCTTTCTTCAACTAAATTTTCTGATAGTTGGTCCTTATACAAGTGAGATACGCTATCGTGTACCTTCATTGTTTGAGTGAATGCCTCGTATTCAATCTCACCAGAGTTAAAAGAGTTATTAAGAATTTTATCTTCTTTCATATTTATGTTTTCTTCGTCCTCAATATCCATACCCAAAAATGATTTTTTAGGTATCTATCTTGACGTGATTTTTAAAAAAGTCCCTGCCCAGTTACTGGTAGTGATGTTGATACATTTGCCGCAATTCCACTTTGACCAGTCGGTGGTTGTGTCCTAAATCCACCCACACTGCCAGCTATAAATTCCATATCTTCGATTGGAGAATTCACATCTTCCTCAATACGCACATACTTTCTATTGAACAAATATTTCTTTCTGTTGTTCTCCATACCTGAAACTCGGTCTGCCAAATACTTAAGGTAATATTCACCCTGAGCTTTCATTTGGGCATCCGCCACGATCCCAAACAGACCATCTACAGTATGTAATAATGCTGCAGATTCAGATACATTAGAGATAACAAGATCATTTGTGTCCCATCCAGCTCTATTGGTTTGTGTTGGACTTATGATTGCCCACTGTTCTTCTTGTGCCACCGCTCTTAAGTCTTCACTTATCTGTTTAATTTTCATATAAAGATTCTCAGTGTTTGGGTTTCTCCAATTTTTCATGATGTTTATGTAATCCACAAACACATTCTCAAATTTATAACCCAACATCTCTTGGGCCTTTACTAAATGAGCCCTTAAATCATTTGTTGACATTGTTGAAGAGGGAAATTCCTTCACGTATAATTTTCCAAGAGGTGTAAGTGATTGTTTCTTTAAATCACCCAACTTCTTTTTAAGTAAATCTTGATCTTCGGTTAGTTTTTCATAATCATCCATTGGAACATTCAGCATGTTTGCTCCAATCCTCATGTTTACTATTTCTTGTTGAAGTTCTAAAGTTACATATGCGGTGTTGTATCCATTGTAAACTGAGTGAGCAGCTAAGTTCGCCATCCACATTGATTTACCTGTCTTTGGACCCGCTAAGAACACAATTAAGGACCCTTTCCACCATCCACCTTTAAGACACAGATCAATGAAGTGATATCCAGTTTTTGTTCTAGCTAATCGAGTTTGTAAGTGAGTTTCTGCATCAAAGAAATCAGCGCCCAAGTTAAATGAGAAATCGATGGCTGTTTCTGTTGACATCATGTGCCTTACTTTCTCAACAGTTTCTTGCGCATTTTCAACCGTCATTCTGTTGGTCTTCATGAAAGCTATGGACTTCCTCATCACGTGATCCATGTTTCTAACAAGAATCCAAGGTCCAACATTTTCTTTTAACCAATCGGCATCATATTCCTTTAATTGTTCTTTTGTATTATAGAGAGCGGTAACAATATCTTCATTATACTTCTCATGTAAACCCTTTATACGAACGAGCTCCCACATTTGTTCTTTTGTCGGAGCATCCTTATATTTTATGGCGTGATCCTTAGCTATATTAAAAAGATCACGTAAAGTATCATTCGTAAAAAACTCCGCTTTTGTTGTATTTAAAAACGATGGATTTTCTAGAATGTAATGGTAGAATACTGTTTCCTGGTATGCGTTAATCATATTAAAATTTCTTTACTGTATTATGATGGAAAGCTTGCATGGTTTCATGACCTTTTATTTTTAACCTGTATCTTCTATTCTTATACGTATCTGGATTAAATGTGTCATTCATTGAACTAATAAAATCGAACGAAACTATTACAGCGTCTCGAACAACACCATTATCTATAATTCCTATTAATCGAGGCCTTATTGTTATCATTCCAGCTTCCAACAATATTTTAGCTAGTTCCCCTCTTGGAGTTGAAAGAATTTCAACTACGCCGCTGACCCCGCTTTCATCAACATGCATAGAATTGATTTTATGGGATACGTTTGTGAGGCTTATTTCTGCGGTTGGAGAACGATCGTGACACAGTTCCCCTAAAGCCGTACCGTTATTTATAAATTGGTGATATTCATCAAAGTTAGTGATGCTTTCAGCATCATATTTACGTTTCTCTCCACTAACCTTGTTATAAGGAATGAATTCAAATTCAGCAGTTACTCCCATGGGTGTTTAATGACTCTATACAGCGTATAACGGGTATGATCAAGATATCCCTTTTCAACGAGAACATCTAAATCTTCTTCAAGCGAAGGTTTTATGCGACAGCGCGTCTTAACAGAGACGTCCCATTTTTTGAACTCTCCGTCAAGACGGTTTTCATCTTCTAAGAATTGTAGAATTTCATACAGAAGATCTTCATGAGTGGGGTTATCAACTAAACCTATGAGGTTTTTAATCTTTATCTGTCTCTTGTTGATCTTCTTCATTTAATTCTCCTGTTGGCATTTCAAGTTCCTTTTCGATTTCAGCTAAATCTTCAAGTGATTCAATCGACGGAAGCATGAATGTGGGTTTAATCATTTTTTCATCTAACTCCGTAAGTACTTCTTTCGTAAATACTTTTTCAGTGAACAACTCATTTAGGGGAACTTCCCCATATAAGTGTCTGCATACTAACGTTCTTGCGGTTTCCTTTGGTAATGCATAACGTGTTCCATCATCTCCGTCATTAAGTCCTTCAATAGGAATCAAAAAGTTTCTACACTTCTTTTGTTCAGCTTCTGTAAGTTTATCAAATTCTTTTGGAGTTAAGCACTTACCTCTCATGACTCCACACGATTCCCAAGAAACAAACTTCTCAAGACCAACGAATGGATTTGGTTGCTTATAAAATGGAATGTGTAACTCAACCATGATAGGTTTTGCAAATCTTTGTTTTATTGGAGTTACTTTGATAGTGACACCAACACGAACTGAATCGATGTTAGCTTTTTTGTTCTTCTCTTCTGCTTCCTTATCCTCTAATTTTTTCTTGGATAACATGAACATAATAGAAACATTATACTTAAGACCTCCACCGCCGGCAACCTCTTTTCCTGGGAAGTAGGATCCAATCTTCTCATAAACGTGAGCGTTAACAATGAATGGAATTCCGTGTTTAGCAAACTTCATTCCATTTACTCTAAAGAGTTTACGAATTTCTTGTTGTTTCGTCATGTCTCTTTTGGCAGTGCCTTCAACTGTATCCGTTGCTTCTTTGGTTGATGATAAGTTTCCTAGTGAATCAAGAACGATCATAACTTTCGGAGAGGATTTTCCTGCTTCAATATTCTTTTCAAACTGATCAACAATTTGAGCAGCAATAAAGTTTACTTCCTCAATTGTGTTAACTGCTTGAAGTCTAACCTTTGAGGTATCAACGCCAAGCCGTGCAACAAAATCTTTATCGATGGATCCTTCTGAATCCAAATAAATTACTTGGTAACCGAGATCGTTAATTCCGTTTCGACATATACTTAATGCAACGTAGGTTTTTCCAGATCCTTCTTCACCCGCAAGACCAAGAGATCTCCTGTTAGGCATTCCGCCAAATACTGATCCACTCAATGCTGCGTTTAAGATATATGAACCTGTTGAAATCCACTCGTCAATTTTTGCCATCGGGTTATCATCGATAATTTCTCCGTCAGGGGCAATTGTGTTAAGAAAATCATTAAGTTCAGAAAATGAAGAAGCACCCGTGATAGGTTTTTTCTTTGCCATATTTATCTTATTTTATTGATTTTATGGTGATCTTCATCAGAAGTTTTGCATTTTCCATTAATAATTTTATAACAAATTAAAAATAAAATGAATGCTATTATAAAGGATACAAAGTGGATTCCCGTATGTGTGTGCAATAATTTTTCAAAACCTATATGGCACATAAATGAACATAGGTGATAAATAAATCCTCCTAAGAAAATGAAAAGTAGGAATTTTTTAATTCCCATTGCTGTGAAATTATTTTACATGCTTGAGAATCCCACGAAGTTTTCCAAGCATTCTTTTCTTGGCATCGGCTTTAGTCATAAAGCCTGCCCAGTCAATTTCTGCTTTTTGTAGTTTTCCCGGTTTTATTTTTTCGGAAGGTCTAACCACGTAATAATAAACTCGTTTGTAGAGTTTTCCCTTTTTATCTGTGTAATCTACGAAATAAGGACCGCCAACGATATCGTCCTTGTTTATTTTGATACCCACTTCTTCGCGTGTTTCGCGAATGGCTGCATCTATTAATTCTTCTCCTTCTTCAACATGGCCTTTCGGTATAGAAAACGTGCCTGTCCATTTTGCGTTTGTAGGATGGGCCAACAATATTTTACCATCTTGTATTATAACAAGACCTGCTGCGAGTGCAAGTTTCTTTTGTTCAACCAATAAGGAAATAGACTCAGACATAGTAACTTCTTCATCGTTTCCACGCGCAGATGCAAAAGCTATATCACATAATTCATGTAATATACCCCATGTTCTTTCAATTTCGGGGGTTTGTTGTACAACTTCGGGGAGTTCATAAAACCAACGATCTATTTCATCGTATAATTGCATTAATCTTTCTTCTGCATATGAAAAGTCGGCAGCCCCTTCAATTTCATCCGCAAGGCCACTAGCAAAACTTTGGGCCTTTTCTACAAAAGTCTTAAGATCATTGGCATCTACCTTTTTAGGTTTCAGTATATCTTCAATAGATTCTTTTACAAACTTCACTTCATGATCATTATTTTAGAATGAGTTTATCCAAACATCATTGCTATCAGCCCAGTCATAGAGCATTTCTAACACATAGTCTACTTCTTCAACCTCTGGTTCAGGATCCAACATGTCAAATTCTTCGGCTAGGTTTTCAAAACGAATGGCTTCGTCTTCTCCAGCAAACAACATAACATCCTCGACCTTGGAACGTAAT
>Ga0307379_10003286_pt1 | contig 23557 bp, 21 predicted proteins | sample UN2MG_FD_202237 | JGI IMG/M metagenome (GOLD analysis project Ga0307379, IMG submission 202237) | Soil microbial communities from Risofladan, Vaasa, Finland - UN-2 | ecosystem: Environmental > Terrestrial > Soil > Coastal area > Acid sulfate soil | place: Finland: Risofladan, Vaasa | collected... | reverse complement strand
GCGGTGAACCGCCGAGTGTAGCCCGTGAGAACCTGATCTTCGCCGGAACCCTCGAGATGGCGAGCCTGCTTGCGATCCAGGCGCTCGACGGTGATATGGCGGATCCCTTCGCCTCGGCCCCGGGAGCTCTCGAAACGGCCGCCGCGGCTGAGGCTGCCCGCCTGGCGCCGGAAGCCCGCTTCATTCGCGGTCTCTACTCGGGCGGCAGCTTGTGCCACGAGTCGCTCCTGATCCTTCGTGCGGCGGGGATCGGGCCGGTGCGCTCGAACGCCGGCGGGGATCCGACCCTCCTGCTGGCCGACGCCTGGCACAGCGAAGGTCATTCCCTCGTCGATCTCGGCGAGGAAGAGTTCACCCGTGGGCGACCGCACCCGATGATCGACCCCCGGGTCAGGCAGGAACGCGTGCTTGCAGAAGCAGCGGATCGGGCGACCGCAGTCATCCTCCTCGACATCGTCCTCGGATACGGCTCGAACGCCGATCCCTCGGGGACCCTCATCCCCACGCTCAACGCGGCGCGTGAGGCGGCAGCGGCCGAATCGAGATCCATCTCGGTCGTGGCCCACGTCTGCGGCACCGAGCTTGATCCGCAAGTTCTCGAACGACAAGAGGCGGCGCTCCGGGCGGCGGGCGTGCTGGTCGCATCGACAAACGCGCAGGCGGCGCGACTGGCCGGCCTCATCGTCGCCAACCGTGGCTGAGGCGCCCCTCTCGATCGCTCTCTTCACGTATTCGACCAGGCCGCGCGGCGGCGTGGTCCACACCCTGGAGCTTGCGGAGGCACTGGTCGCGCTGGGCCAGCGGGTGCGAATCTTTGCTCTCGAGAAACCGGGTCGGTCCGGCTTCTTCCGCCAGACGGACATCCCGACCTCGTTCATCTCCGTGGAGGAGTTCCCGAACGAGGAGATGGCGGATCGTGTGGCACGTTATATCGACGCCTACGTCGGGTTCCTCGAACGCGATCCGACTCCTGGCGGCGGATTCGACATCCACCACGCCGAGGATTGCATCAGCGCGAACGCCCTCATCCGCTTGCGCGCGACGGGTCACCTGCGGCACGTGGTGCGGACCGTCCACCACGTCGACGACTTCACGAGCCCGTCGCTGATCAGCTGCCAGCACGACTCGATCGTCGGCCCGGACACCGTCCTCGTGGTCAGCGACTGGTGGCGCCGTCGACTGGCCGAGGACTATGCGATCGATGCCCAGATCGTCCACAACGGGGTCGACCTCGAGCGATTCAGCCCGGCGCGCGATGACGTTGAACGCGCGGCCGAGCGAGCCAGGGTCGGGCTGGCCGATTCGGCCGTCGTCCTTGCGGTCGGCGGCGTCGAGCCTCGCAAGAACAGCCTCGTCCTGCTTGCGGCGTTCGCTCGGGCGGTTCCCGAACTCGCCGCGCGCACGAGGCGCCGACCGGTGCTCGTGATCGTCGGCGGCGACACCCTGTTCGATTATCGCGACTACCGCGCGGCCTTCGATCTCGATCTCGAGCGCCTCATCGCGGCCGGTCGGCTGGAGCCGGACGCAGTCGTTCGACCTGGACCGGTCGAGGACGACCGCTTGCAACGCCTGTATCGCGCGGCCGACGTGCTGGCCTTCCCTTCGGTCAGCGAAGGCTGGGGCCTCGCCATCCTGGAAGCCCAGGCGTCCGGGACGCCGGTCGTGACCAGCGACATCGAGGTATTCCGCGAGTATCTCGTTGACGGACGTGATGCGCTCCTCGTCGCGCCGGATGATCCGACCGCGCTCAGCCAAGCTATCGTCCGATCGGTGGCCGATCCCGTCCTGGCCGCCTCGCTCCGGGCCGGTGGCCTGGCGACGGCCGGGACATACGATTGGCGATCGACGGCCCGTCGCCACATCGATATCTACCGGAGGTTGCAGACTCCATGAATCAATCCCCGTCCGGATCATCCGACGAACCCGCGAAGGAGCGGGTCATCGTCGCCGCATTCGGTGGCAATGCCGTCACGCGCGCGAACGAACGCGGGACGCACGCGGAGCAGCTGGCCAACGTCCGGGAGATGTGCGAACGCGTCCGGCCACTGATCGAGGCCGGCCACCGCCTCGTGATCATCCACGGCAACGGCCCGCAGGTCGGCGTCCTGGCCCTCCAGGTCGAGGCCGGAAACGCCCTCGGCGTGCCCGATCAACCGTTCGACGTGCTGGGCGCGATGACCCAGGGTCAGATCGGCTACCTCATCCAGCAGACACTCGGGAATGTCTTGCGAGGGTCTACGGCTGACGGCGAGCGGCGGGCCATCGTCAGCGTGGTGACCCAGGTGCTCGTCGACCGGACGGATCCGGCATTCCAGAACCCGACCAAGCCGATCGGTCCGTTCTACGACCGCGAGTTGGCGGAGCGCCTGGCCGTCGAGAAGGGCTGGACGGTCGTCCAGGACTCCGGCCGAGGCTGGCGTCGAGTCGTGCCGTCGCCGCAGCCGATCGAGGTCATCGAAGCGCCGATGATCAGGGCGCTGAGCACGGCCGGGGTGATCGTCATCGCTGCCGGCGGCGGCGGCGTCCCGGTCGTCCGTGAGCCCGACGGCAGCCTGACCGGCGTCGAGGCCGTCATCGACAAGGATCTTGCTGCCGAGCGGCTCGCGGCGCTCGTCGGGGCGGACACCCTGCTGCTGTTGACGGGCGTCCACCGGATCGGCCTGGACTACGGCACGCCGACGCAGCGGGACCTCGACGTCATGTCGGTCACCGACGCGAAGCGGCATCTCGCCGATGGTCAGTTCCCGCCGGGCTCGATGGGCCCCAAGGTGAAGGCCGCGATCCGGTTCATCGAAGACGGCGGACGCGAGGCGATCATCACGGCGCCTGAGGCCCTGGCCGCTGCCCTTGCCGGGGCCGACGGCACTCGGATCGTTGCTGGCTGAGTCAGGCGCGCCGCGAATGCGGTACTCTGTCGGCGAAGCATCCTTTAATCCGGTCCAGAGAGGCCAGGAAGGAGCATGGAATGGTCGCGCACACGCTTGACGGCCGAGCCCCGATCGACGGGGCCCTTCACCCCCACGGCACAACGGCCTTCGTTGGCCATGTCCGGGCGTTACTCGCCCTCGCCGATGGGTCCGTATGGTCAGTCCGACGGGCACCCTCCGCCGCTGCCGCGACGGGGTCGGTCCGGGTCGTCGGGTCGAAGGTCCTGATCGGGGATTCTGAAGTCGCCTCACTGTCCGATCCCGATGCGAAGCTGGTGGCGCTCCACTTGGATCAACCGAGTCAGGGGCGTCTCGGCGGACTCCGAGGCTGCGTCTCCGCGGCTGGCACGACGACCCCCGTCCATCGAGCGGTCGCCCTGGCGCTCGCGCGTGGCGAGATCGGCCGGCCTTGATGACTCGCCAGAGCGAGCCCGTCGCTGGACAAGGTCGTCGCGCGAGCTGCGGCCGTCGTCGCGCCCAGCTGACCGGGGAGCCGCCCCTCCAGGAGGCCGACGTGGCCGCACTCGCGGGCGGAGGGTAGGGACGCAAGCGTCGCTGCGCCTCTCGGGAGGCCCGTACACCCGAGTCGCGTGTTCGGCGCCCTGGTCACGAGTCCGGCGCCCGGGTTGCGTGTTCGGCGCCCCGCGCCTGAACGGACCGGCGAGCCCGCGATTCATGGGCCAGTACACGCCATCGGGCCGAATCTCGTCCGATCTGAGCGCCTCGCGCTCGAGATGACCACCGAACTCGGCAACGCCAGCGCCCGCCGGCCGGTAGAGGCGCCAGGTGCCGAACGGATGGCTGACTCGGGCCGAGCGCCCCTCGAGTCCAGCACCCAGCGCACGGTTGATCCCGTCCCGGTGATCCGTGGCGCCGTCGCGCCCGCTTCGCACGGCCTTCCGTTGACACTCGAACCCGGGGACTGCTACGATGCCTCGAACGCGTTGGCACTCTCCACCTTAGAGTGCTAACCATATTGGAGACAGGCCCTTGGCGCGACGGCCTCGCCGCCCACTCGGCCCCCTGGACCTTCGCACGCAGGCGATCCTCCGGGCCGTCATCGAGGAATACGTCACCACAGCCACGCCGGTCGGCAGCCTGGCGCTCGTCGAGCGCTATCACCTCGGCGTGTCCAGCGCCACGGTGAGGAGCATCCTCGCGGAGCTCGAAGCGAACGGGTTACTGACCCACCCGTATACCTCGGCGGGGCGCATCCCGACGGATGAGGGCTACCGGTTCTACGTCGAGTCGATCACCGAGGCCGTCCCTCTCCCGGCGGTCGAACAGCTGATGATCCGCCACCAGTTCGGCCAGGTCGAATTCGCCAGCGAGCATTGGTTCCGCCTCGCCGCAACGACGCTCGCGTCGGTCACCCGGGCGGCCGGGATCGCCACGCCGGCGAAGCCACGGGACGCACATATTCGGCGTATCGACCTCGTCGCGATCAACGAGCGTATGGCCAGCCTCATCCTGGTCCTGCGCGAGGGCGCCATCAAGCAGGCGCTGATCACGGTCGACGGCGACGACTCGATCGATCAGCCGACCCTCAATGCTGTTGCGGCGCTGCTGAACGAGCGCCTGGTCGGCTTGACCGCGGCGCGAGCCCAGACCCGGGTCGCTTCCTTCGCAGCCGATGACCGCGTCCAGGTGCTGGCCAGGCGAGTCGGCGAGCGGGTCGTGAAAGTCGTCATGGAGTACGACGCGGAGACGATCGAGGAGCTCTTCAGTGACGGCCTTCTCAACGTCATGGAGGCGCCCGAGTTCGCCGAGAGCGAGAAACTCCGGCGCGTCTTCAGTGCGCTGGAGAATCGGGCCTACCTCGGCGAGCTCGTCGGGAGCGTCGCAGGTGCTGGTGACGTTCGGGTCTTCATCGGCCACGAAAACCAACCCCTGGACATGCGCGATGTTTCGCTCATCCTCGCCTCGTATGGCCGTCCCGGCCGAGCGGTCGGGGTCGTCGGCGTGCTGGGGCCCACCCGGATGTCGTATTCGCAGGCCATCGGAACCGTCCGCTTCGTGTCCGGCTTGATGAACGAACTCGTGGATCACTTGTATGCCTGATCGAAGACGAACTCGCGCCGAGGAACGTGAAGACGAGATCGATATCTCGCCGGCCGCGCTGGGCGCCCAGATCGAGACCCTGATCGGCGAGCGCGACGCCGCTCTGCAGGCGGCGGACGACTACCTGGTCGCCCTGCAGCGCGAACGTGCCGAATTCCAGAATTTCAAGCGCCGCACCAGCGAGGAGCGGATGCGCGATCTTGGGCTGGCCGGCGAGGATCTCATTCGCAAGGTCCTGACCGTCGCGGACGACTTCGACCGGGCGATCGAGGCTCGACCCGCCTCGATCGCGGAAGATCCGTGGTTCGAGGGGATCTCGGCCATCGATCGCAAGTTGCGCCAACTCCTCGACAGCGAGGGTGTGACCACCATCGACGCGTCGGCCGGCTTGCCGTTCGATCCGCGTGAACACGAAGCCATCGCCAATGTGCCCGGCAGCGGCCTGGCCGACGGTGAGATCGTCGAGGAGATCCGTCGCGGCTATCGACTGCGAGACCGGGTCATCCGGCCGGCGCTCGTCGCCGTGTCGATCACCACCGACCCCATCAACTAGCAGTCAGTACGGACAAGGAGCATCCATCGATATGGGCAAGATCATCGGCATCGACCTCGGTACGACCAACTCGGTCGTAGCGGTCATGGAGGGCGGAGAGCCGACCGTCATCGCATCGGCGGAGGGTGGGCGGACGGTCCCATCCGTCGTCGCGTTCACGAAGAGCGGCGAGCGGCTCGTCGGCCAGTTGGCGAAGCGCCAGGCCGTGACCAATCCGACCAATACGGTCTACTCGATCAAGCGCTTTATGGGCCGTCGCTGGGACGATGACGAGGTCAAGCGCAGCAAGGGTTTCGTCCCGTACACGGTGCAGAAGGACCCCAAGAGCGACGGCGTCGCCGTAAAGCTCGCCGACGACAAGGTCTTCACGCCGCCGGAACTCAGCGCCATGATCCTCCAGAAGCTCAAGACGGACGCCGAAGCCTATCTGGGCGAGAAGATCACCGAAGCGGTCATCACCGTTCCGGCCTATTTCGATGACACGCAGCGTCAGGCGACCAAGGACGCCGGCCGGATCGCGGGTCTCGACGTCAAGCGGATCATCAACGAGCCGACCGCCTCGGCACTGGCCTACGGACTGGACAAGAAGGGCGACGAGAAGATCGCCGTCTACGACCTGGGGGGCGGGACCTTCGACATCTCCATCCTGGAGCTGGGCGAGGGCGTCTTCGAGGTCAAGGCAACCAACGGTGACACGCATCTCGGCGGTGACGACTTCGACCAGCGAGTCATCGACTGGCTGCTGGCCGAGTTCAAGAAGGACCAGGGGATCGACCTCTCCAAGGACCAGCAGGCACTGCAGCGTCTCAAGGAAGCGGCCGAGAAGGCGAAGATCGAACTCAGCTCGACCGCGACCACCGAGATCAATCTGCCCTACGTCACGGCCGATGCGACCGGACCGAAGCACCTGGTCGTGTCGTTGACCCGGGCGAAGCTGGAAGACCTGGTCGCCGACCTGGTCCAGAAGACGGCCGGGCCGGTCAAGGCTGCCCTCAAGGATGCCGGCCTCAAGCCTGGCGAGATCGACGAGGTCATCCTGGTCGGTGGCATGACCCGGATGCCCGCCGTCGTCGAGGCGGTCAAGGCGATGTTCGGTGGCAAGGAACCCCACAAGGGCGTCAACCCTGACGAGGTCGTGGCCATCGGGGCCGCGATCCAGGCAGGGGTTCTCGCCGGTGACGTCAAGGACGTGCTGCTGCTCGACGTGACACCGCTGTCGCTCGGCATCGAGACGTTGGGTGGGGTGATGACCAAGCTCATCGAGCGAAACACGACGATCCCGACCTCCAAGTCACAGACCTTCTCGACCGCATCCGATTCGCAATCGCAGGTGGAGATCCACGTTCTCCAGGGCGAGCGCGATTTCGCGGCCGACAACAAGACGCTCGGTCGGTTCATCCTGGACGGGATCCCGCCGGCCCCGCGCGGCATCCCACAGATCGAGGTCACCTTCGACATCGATGCCAACGGCATCCTGGACGTCAAGGCCAAGGATCGGGCGACCGGCAAGGAACAGCAAGTCCGTATCACGGCGTCGTCGATGCTCGACAAGAGCGCCGTGGACCAGATGGTCCGCGATGCCCAGGAACACGCCGACGAGGACCGCGTGCGTCGCGAAGAAGTCGAGACTCGCAACCAGGCCGAGGCACTGACCTTCCAGGCCGAGCGCACGATCAAGGACCTGGACGACAAGGTCTCGTCCGAGGACAAGGCCGAGGTCGAGAATAGCGTGACCTCGTTGCGCGAGGCCCTCAAGGGTTCCGACATGGAGATCGTCAAGACCGGGATGACGGCCCTGGCCGAGATCCTGCAACGGATCTCGACGGCCGCCTATCAGGCCGCGGCCGCATCGGCCGACGAGTCCGAGAACGGCACGGGCGCCGGGGACGAGTCGGGCGACGAGGCCGGCGAGGCAGAGAGCGAAGGGGCCGCTGCCGACGAGGAAACCGTGGAGGGCGAGTTCAAGGAGGTCTAGACCTCTGGAACGTGACGTTGAAGCGGCCCGCTGGTGACCGTGGGCCGCTTTGATTCTGAGCCAGCGCCCGGGCCGGTTCGCGAAGCAGCCCGCGGTAAACAGGCACGTGTTTCTGCTGCATCGGCACGCCCCGCGGACCCGGGGGCACCGCGCCAGGCTCCGTCGGCACGCGATGCCGGATCGAGCGTCACCGGGTCAGACCCGCCGCCTGATCAGGGCGGCTAGAATCGGCCAGGTGAGCCGCATGAGTGACGCTGGCCAGCGACGGTGAAGCTCCAGGGAAGCCGACCCGGCGATCAGCGACTCCGGATCGAACTGACCAAGCCGCGCGATTACCACGTCGCGGCGCCGACTCGGATCCGCCGGCCCCCGCCGCCTCCGGCCCTGATCCTGGTGGTCGGGTTCGCCGTGTTGATCGTGATCGGGACGATCATCCTGTCGCTCCCGATCTCGTCCGCCAGCGAGGCGTGGACCCCGCCGCTCGATGCCCTCTTCACCGCGACATCGGCGGTGTGCGTGACCGGACTTGTCGTCGTCGATACCGGCACCTACTGGAGCCCCTTCGGCCAGGTTGTCATCCTCGCGTTGATCCAGATCGGTGGGTTCGGGTTCATGACCGGCTCCACCCTGTTCCTGTTCCTGTTGATCGGTCGCCGCACCGGTCTTCGCGATCGAATGTTGGTGCAGGCCTCTACCGGCGTCCTGGATCTCGGTAGCGTCACGACCCTGGTCAAACGGATCGCCCTGTTCACGCTCATTTGCGAAGGCGCCGGCGCCGCCTTCCTGACCGCGGCATTCCTCGCTCGAAGCCATGACATCGTCGAATCGATCTGGTGGGGGATCTTCCATGGGATCTCAGCCTTCAATAATGCCGGCTTCGATCTCATCGGTGGCTTTCGAAGCCTGACCGGCTTCGCCGACGACCCATTCGTGCTCGTGCCGATCGGCGTCCTTATCGTCCTCGGTGGGCTTGGCTTCGCGATCGTCGGCGACGTGGTCGGCAAGCGGCATTGGCGCATGCTGGCGCTGGAGACCAAGGTCGTCCTCCTTTCGAGCCTTGGCCTGCTGACCGTTGGCGCGATGGCCATCGGCATCCTCGAGTGGACGAACCCGGCCACGCTTGGCGCGATGCCGGAGGCGCAGCGACCACTCAACGCCCTGTTCGAAGCGGCCACGCTACGCACAGCCGGGTTCAGCGCGCTCGACACCGGTGCCCTGACCTCCGCGTCGTTGTTCGTCGTCATGGCCCTCATGTTCATCGGAGGTGCGTCGGGGTCGACGGCAGGCGGTATCAAGGTCAATACGTTCAGCATGCTGCTGATCGCGATCGTATCGACGGCTCGCGGGAGGCCGTCCGCGGAGGCATTCGGTCGCCGGCTCCCGCACATCCTCATCTTCCGAGCCCTGTCGGTGGCGCTGCTCTCGATCGCGGCCGTGTTCGTTGTCGCACTCGCACTCGAAGTGACCGCGCCGGCCGTGTCCTTCGTCCAGGCTTTGTTCGAGGCGGTTTCTGCCGTCGGCACGGTGGGCGCTTCGACAGGGATCACCCGGCAGCTTCCGGATCCGGCCCAACTCATCCTGGTCCCTGCCATGTTCCTCGGGAGACTCGGCCCACTTACGCTCGTCCTCGCGCTCACGGCCCGGGCCAGGCCCATCGCCTATCGGCCGGCGGTCGAGAGTATGCGCATCGGATGATCACCACGATCATGAAAGGAGTCACATGAAACACTCGGTGCTGGTCATCGGTCTCGGTCGGTTCGGGAGTGCCGCCGCGCTTGAACTCATGTCGCTGGGTCACGAGGTCCTCGTCATCGACAAGGACGAATCCAGGGTCAATGACGTCGCGCCCGACGTGACCCACGCGATCCAGCTCGATGCGCTCGACGAGAACGCGCTCAAAGCGGTCGGCGCTGGCGATTTCCAGTTCGCGATCGTCGCGATCAGCGGTTCGAACGAGGCGAGCATCTTCGCCACCATGAGTCTCAAGAACCTGGGCGTTCCATATGTCATTGCCAAGGCGGCAACCCTGCTGCACGGGACCATTCTTGAGCGGGTGGGGGCCGATCGCGTCGTCTTTCCCGAACGCGAGATGGGCACCGACATCGCCCACACCTTCAGTATCCGGAACGTCATCGACTACATCGATGTGGCCCCCGGATTTGGCGTCGTCAAGATCAAGCCGCCGGCGTCATTCGTGGGCAAGACGCTCCGCGAACTCGACCTGGCCAATCGATTCAAGCTGACTCCGGTCGCGCTTCGACGGGGCGACGAAGTGACCGTCAATCCACACCGTGATGACCGGGTGGCCGCAGGCGACGAGCTGATCCTGATCGGACTGGACGCGAATCTCGAGGAGCTCGACGCCTGACCCTGGGCGTGCCTGGCAACGGCGCGTTACGATGTACATACCGACCGGTCGGTCGGTTTCGCGCGGGAGACTGAGTGTGGCTCGGAGCAAGGATCGACCACCAGCGACGCAGGCTGAGCGAAGTCGAGCGCGGCGCGAGCAGATCCTCGACGCGGCGTTCCACACGTTTACCCGTCGGGGCTACCGTGACACCGCAGTCGACGAGATCGCGGCCGCTGCCGAAACGAGCAAGGGCGGGGTCTACTTCCACTTCCCGACCAAGGAAGCGATCTTCCGCGAGCTGGTGCGAACCACGGCCGACCGACTCGCCTCGAAGGTGGAGCGAGCGGTCGCGCTCCAGACGGAACCGATCGGCCGGGCCGACGCCGCGCTGCGCACAGTCCTTGTCACCTTCGCCGGCCACCGGACGATGGCCCGCCTGCTCTTTGTCGACGCCATGGGCGCCGGACGCGTCTTCAACGCTGAGACGAACGCCCTGCACGATCGATTCGCCGCGATGATCGCGGGTTATCTGGACGAGGCCGTCGAGGCCGGCACGATCCCGCCGATCGATACGGCACTGACCGGCGTCGCCTGGTTCGGGGCGATCAACGAGGTCGTGGCCCGCTGGTTGCTGATCGACGAGCCCGCGCCGCTGGAGACGACCTATCCGACGCTCCGCGCACTGCTGCTTCGCAGCGTCGGCGTCGATGAAGCGCGCATCGCTGACGATCCGAGTCTGCATTCGTGACCGTCACGGACCAGCGGAGCCGGCGTGTCGCCAGGCGCCAAGCCGGCCCCGGCCGCCTTCGATCGACGTCGCGGGAGGTGGATCCGATCGACCCGATCGCGGTCTTTGCGGCCGCCAGCGCTCGCGGTCTCGAGGCGGCACTCTGGCTCCAGCCGGCAGCCGATCGATCCATCGTCGGGGTCGGTCGCGCCTGGGCCGTCGAGGAGGGTGGGGGTGATCGGTTCGAGGCGTCGGCGCACGCCTGGCGGTCGCTCCTAGCCGACGGGCTCGTGTCCTCCGAGCGGCGTGGCCCGACCGAGGGTGGGCCGATCCTTCTTGGTGGGCTTGGGTTCACTGGACGAACACCCGAGGCGGACGACCCATGGGCGGCATTTGGCTCAGCCTCCCTGGTGCTGCCATCGCTGACGGTCAGGCGAGACGGTCCCGCTTCGACATTGGCGATCGCGACGACGATGGGCCTCGGGTCGGACGCTGACCCCGGCGAACTCGAACGACTCTGGGATGCCCTCGCCGGGGACGCGGACGCGGACGCGGACCGGGCCAGTGCCCCGGACGTGACCGGGCACCCCGCGACATCGACAACGTGGCCCGCGCGGCGCAGCGTCGCCGTTGAGCGGCCCGACCGCGCTGAGTGGGACCGCACCGTCGGCATGTTCGCCGGCGCGGTCGGTCGCGGCCGTATCGACAAGGTCGTCCTGGCCCGGCGCGTGACGTACCGGGCACCGGGCGATCTCGATGTCATCGCTGCGCTCCGGCATCTGGCCGCGAGCGCTCCCGAGAGCACGACCTTTGCCTTCGTCCGCGATGGGACGGCCTTCCTCGGGGCCACGCCCGAGCGTCTCGTCCAGACCAGGGGCCGATCGTTCGAGACGGTGGCGATCGCCGGATCGGCCCCACGCGGGTCGGACCCCGCCGAGGACGCGAGGCTGGCGAGGCTCCTGCTCGCGAGCGAGAAGGAGCGCGAGGAGCACGCCGTCGTCGTCGATACCCTGCGGGCGGGCCTTTCGCCGATCGTGGAGACGCTCCAGGTCGCGGACTCGCCGGCGATCCTCCCACTGCGCCACGTCCAGCACCTCGTGACCCCGATCACCGGAACGTTGCGCGATGAAGCCGGCCTACTGTCGCTGGGTGGCCGGCTGCACCCGACGCCGGCCGTCGGTGGCGCGCCACGTGAGCTGGCGCTGGAGTTGATCGCCGATCAAGAGGGGTTCGATCGCGGTTGGTATGCGGGCCCGATCGGCTGGCTCGGCGCCGATGGCGACGGCGAACTGATGGTCGCCCTCCGATGCGGCCTCGTGACCGGGCCCGAAGCGATCCTGTTCGCCGGCTGCGGCATCGTCGCCGACTCGGATCCAGCGAGGGAGTGGGAGGAATCGCGACTCAAGCTCCGGACCATGACGACGGCCCTCGGCGGGCTGGCGGTGGGTGACCGATGACCGACGTCGTGGCCCTCAGGGGGATCATCGGCGAGCTGGTCGAATCCGGCGTTCTCGAGGTCATCGTCTGCCCCGGTTCGCGTTCGACGCCGCTGGCGCTCGCCGCCCGCGCCCACCCCGCGCTGCGAGTGCGGGTCCTGCTCGACGAGCGGGCTGCCGGGTTCTTCGCCCTGGGTCTGGCTCGGGCTTCACGGACCCCGGTCGCGGTCGTGGTCACGTCCGGTACGGCGGTCGCGAACCTCCTGCCGGCGGTCGTCGAGGCATCCCTGGCGCGGGTCCCGTTGGTCCTGCTCACGGCCGATCGACCCCCGGAACTGCGTGGACGAGGGGCTCCCCAGACGATCGATCAGGTTGGGATCTTTGGTAGCCATGTCCTCTGGGCGTCCGACCTCCCGCTGCTGGACGGGAGCCTGGAGACGGGCCGGCACGTCCGTTCGCTGATCGGTCGGGCGGTGGCTATGGCGCGCGGTGGCCCGGCGGGACCTGTGCACCTGAACATCGGGTTCCGCGAGCCGCTGGTACCGAGCGCGGCGCTCGGGCGGCTCGAAACAGATGGCGACGATGGCGGTGGCGGTGGCGACGCCGGCCCATTCGTGTCCGTGCTCGCCGGGGGCCCGGTGCTCTCGCCGACGGAGCTTGCCGAACTGACGGCCCGGCTCCGGTCGACAGAGCGTGGGCTGATCGTGGCGGGACCGCAGGATGACCCAGCACTCCCCGGTGCGCTCGCTCGGCTGGCGTTCTCGACGGGCTGGCCGATCATCGCCGACCCGCTATCCGGGGTGCGTTGTGGGCCGCACGACCGGACGATGGTGGTCAGCCACGGCGATCACCTGGCCCGGCCCGGCCCCTGGCGCGATGCGCACCTCCCTGATCTCGTGCTCCGGTTCGGCGCGACCACGACCTCGAAACCGATGCTGACGCTTCTGGAGCAAGCTCCACCGACCCAGATCGTCGTGGATGGCGACCGGGCCTGGAGCGAACCGGCGATCATCCCGACGACGTTCGTCCAGGCCGATGCGACCGGGACCGCCCTCGCCTTGGCGGAGGCGCTGGGTCCCCGTGATGCGCTGCAGCGCGACGGCCGTGCACGGACCGTCTCGAGCTGGGCGGCGGAGTGGTGCGAGGCGGACCGGGCCGCGGACCGGGCGCTCGGCGATTGGTTGGCCCAGGTCGAGGCGCGGAACGAACCATTCGAGGGCATGCCGTTCTCGGTGCTCGGCGATCTCCTCCCGGATGGGGCGATGCTCTGGGCCGGAAACAGCATGCCGGTCCGGGACATGGACGACTGGCTGTCCGGGAGCGATCGCGCCATCCGGCCGCTCTCGAACCGCGGGGCGAATGGGATCGACGGTGTCGTCTCGACCGCGCTCGGTGCGGCGGCCGCGGATCTCGGCCCGGTGGTGCTCGTCGTCGGCGACCTCTCGTTCCTGCACGACCTGAATGCCCTCGTGGCGGCGCGCCTGCACGGTCTTTCGGCGACGATCGTGCTCATCGACAACGACGGTGGGGGGATCTTCTCGTTCCTGTCCCAGGCGACGACGGTCGCGCCCGAGGTCGGGCTCCCCGAGCACTACGAGGAACTCTTCGGGACGCCGCACGGGATCGACGTCGGGCCGATCGTGACGGCGCTGGGAGGAGCGTATCGGTCCCTCGGCGTGGCGGAGATGCGGACATCGCTGGCAGACTCGATCGGTCGTCCAGGCGTCCGGGTCCTCCACTTCCAGACGACCCGATCCCGGAATGTCGAGCTGCATCGCGAAGCGGCAGCGGCCGTGGCTGCAGCGATCGCAGCCCGGTGAGTGGCGTGACCGTCGATGGCCTGCGCTACGAAGTGCGCGTCCGAGGCCATGGCGTCCCCGTGCTGCTCCTCCACGGATTCACCGGCCGCGGCAGCGGCTGGGCCCCACACGCGACCGCGTTGGCCCGTCACTTCCGAGTCATCGTCGTCGACCTGCCCGGTCACGGGCGGTCGGGTACGCCCACCGACCCGACGCGGGCGAGCGTCGAGCGAACGGCCGATGACCTGGCCGCGGTCCTGCGCCGCATCGGCGAGCTTCCGGCACACGTCGTGGGTTACTCGCTTGGGGCCCGGATCGCCATGCGTCTGGCCGTCGCACGCCCGGAGTCGGTCCGTCGGCTCGTGCTCGAAAGCCCGTCCCCAGGGCTCGCCACCGAGGCGGAGCGTCGCGCCCGACGCGCCGACGACGAGGCCCTGGCCTCGCGAATCGAGCGCGACGGGATCGAGGCATTCGTGGACGAGTGGGAGTGCCGTCCGCTCTTCGCGAGCTTCGCGGGCATGCCGGCAAGCCGTCTGAAGCGCCTGCATGCCGCGCGCCTGCGCAACGATCCGGCGGGTCTCGCCGTGAGCCTCCGGGGAGCCGGGCAGGGGAGCATGGAGCCAGTGCGCAACCGCCTCTCAAGCGTACAGGCCCCGACGATGGTGATCGCTGGCGGTCTTGATCCGACCGGCGGCGAGCGCGCCCAGACGGTCGCAGAGGCCATCCCGGGCGCGCGTCTCCGGACGGTTCCCGATGCCGGTCACGCTCCCCATCTCGAAGCGCCATCGATCTTCCGCTCGATCGTCCTTGGATTTCTGCAGGAGGACCCCGCCGCATGACTGCCGCCGTGAACTGGACCTCGGTCGTCGACTACGAAGACATTCGTTACGAGCATTCCGGGACCGGGATCGCCCGGGTGACGATCAATCGACCGGAGGTCCACAACGCCTTCCGACCGGACACGATCATCGAACTGATCGACGCCTTTGCCCGGATCCGCGACGACCCGACGGTCGGCTGCGTGCTCCTGACGGGCGCCGGAGATCAGGCGTTCTGTTCGGGTGGCGATCAGCGCCACAAGGACCGCGGCGGGTATGTCGGAAGCGATGGCCTCGCGCGGCTGAACGTTCTCGATCTGCAGCGCCAGATCCGCTCACTGCCGATCCCGGTCATCGCCCTCGTCAACGGGTATGCCATCGGCGGCGGGCAGGTGCTCCAGGTCGTCTGCGACCTCGCGATCGCTTCGGACAACGCCATCTTCGGCCAGGTCGGTCCGCAGGTCGGTAGTTTTGACGCCGGGTTCGGGATCGGGCTCCTGGCGCGTCTCGTCGGCGACCGGAAGGCCAAGGAGATCTGGTTCCTGTGCCGCCGCTACGACGCGGCCGCGGCGCTCGACATGGGACTGGTCAACCATGTGGTCCCGCAGACCGATCTCGAGGCCGAGGGGGTCGCCTGGGCAAACGAGATCCTGGTGATGAGCCCCACGGCGATCCGGTTCCTGAAGTCCGCGTTCCTCGTGGCGACGGACGGTCTGGCCGGGTTGCAGGAATTCGCCGGTCACGCTACCGGGCTGTACTACACCACCGACGAAGCGCACGAAGGCTCCACTGCGTTCCTCGAGAAGCGCAAGCCCGATTTCTCCCGGTTCCCGCGTCGCCCATGACCGCTGCCGATCGACCGTCCACGGCGCGGATCTGGCTGCTGGCCATTCGTCCAGCGACCCTGCCCGCGGCGGTCAGCGGCGTGGTCGTTGGTCTGGGTGCGGCCCTGGCGGTCGATACGCCGCTGCGCGCGGACGCGGCGATCGGCTGCCTGGCCGTGGCGCTCCTCCTCCAGATCGTCGCGAACCTGTCGAACGACCTGTCCGACTTTCGAAAAGGCGCCGACACGCCCGATCGAATGGGTCCCATCCGGGTCGCCGCAGCCGGTCTCGTCAGCGAACGACAACTGGAGCTGGCGATCGGCCTGACCATCGGGCTCGCCGGCATCGTGGGTCTGTGGTTGACGACCATCGGAGGCCCCGTCTTGCTCGCGATCGGTCTGCTCGCGGTCGTGGCGGCGCTCGCCTACACAGGGGGCCCTTGGCCGTATGGTTACCGGGGACTCGGTGAACTCTTCGTGTTCATCTTCTTCGGGCTCGTCGCTGTGGCCGGCACTGCGTACCTCCAGGCGGGCCGCCTGGAGCCGCTGTTCATCGCTGCCGCGATCCCGGTTGGTGCGCTCACGACGGCGATCCTCGTGGTCAACAACTTACGCGACATCCCGACCGATACGCTGGCCGACAAGCGGACCCTCGCGGTGATCCTGGGGGCGCGAGCCACGAGGATCGAATACGCCCTCCTCCTCGCGGTCGCGTTCCTCGTCCCGGTGGCCCTCGCGTTGATCAGTCGTGAACTCATGGCTCTCCTTCCGCTCCTGACCCTGCCGCTCGCGTCACCCCTGCTCAGGACCGTTCGGAGCGTCACGAGTCCGCTCCAGCTCAACCCGGTCCTGAAGGGCACGGCCCGACTCGCTCTTACGTTCGGCGTCTTGTTTGGCGTCGGACTGGCGATGTCCGGCGTCGCGGCATGACGGTCATCCGGCGGCTTGCCGCGGATCACGTTCGGGTGCCGTTCCGTCGGCCGTTCCCGACGGCGACCGGGATGTGGCTGGAACGCGACGCTTGGCTGATCCGGCTGATGGATGCTGATGGTCGGGTCGGTCTCGGAGAGGCTGTCCTTGAGCCCGAGACGGGCGAGGTCGCAGAGACGGTCCTGGCCGCCCTGATCCGTGAGATCGCCGACGCGGGACCCGGATCGGCTCTGCCGTCACGCGTCGATCTCGAGCTTCACGGGGCGCCAGGTCGAGCGTTGAATGCGGCGATCGAATCCGCGATGTTCGACCTCGAGGGTTCGGTCGCGCCACGCATCGCGCTCGATGGCGACGGGATCGGGGTCAACGCCACCCTCCCATCACTCGGGCCGGTCGCCTCCGCCGAGGCCGCGCGCCAGTCGGTCGAATCGGGTTTTGCGACGCTCAAGGTGAAGGCCGGCACCGAACGCGAAACCGAGGTCCTGGTCGAGCGCGTTCGGGCGATCCGGGAGGCGGTCGGGCCGGATGTGCGTCTTCGACTCGACGTCAATGGCGGATGGGACCTGGTGACGGCCGAGGAGCGCCTCGAATCGGTCGCTCGGTATGACATCGAGTTTGTCGAGCAGCCGCTCCCGGCCCACGAGATCGATGGGCTGGCCGAGCTGCGGCGGCGCGTCCGGGTGCCGCTCGCCGCCGACGAGGCCGCCGCGTCCGTGCGTGACGTGCGAGCGTTGCTCCTCGCGGACGCCGTCGATGTCCTGATCGTCAAGGCCGCCCGCGTCGGCGGCCCGAGCGCGGCTAGCGAGATCGCCGAGCTCGCGGCCGAACAGGGGATCCCGGTGGTCATCAGTACACTCTTCGAGACCGGGATCGGGATCGCGGCAGCCCTGGCGACCGCTGCCCGGGTGCCGGATGTCGTCAGCTCCAACTTGTCCTCGCCGCTCGACCACGGTCTTGCGACGGCCGGGCTGCTTGAGCACGACCTGCTCGTCGAGTCGCTGATCGTGGAGGACGGGCGGATGGTCGCCCCGGTCGGACCCGGGAGCCTCGGTCTTGGCGTGGGATTGGATCCACGCGCGTTGGACAGGTTTCGCGTTGAGGCCGTCGGGTCGCTCGAGTGACGATCCCGCTGCCGTTCGCGCCGTTCGCCGAGTCGGCCCGCCTCGCGGCGATCGATGCTCCGGGCGCGCTGGCGATCGTCGATGGTCCGGTTCGATTGGATCGTCGGACGCTGGATGAGCGCGCCGGTACCCTCGCCGACCGACTTCTCGCGGCAGGCGTCGTGGCGGGTGATCGGGTGGCGCTGCTGGCGAGGCCGTCGGCCGGGGCGATCGTGGTCATCCACGCGGTCGCGCGCATCGGGGCGGTCATCGTGCCGGTCCGCGTTGGACTGACCGCATCCGAAATGCGTGCGGCAGCCGCACCGATCGAGCCCAGGATCGTCATCCACGGGCCGGGCCTTGGGGACACGGCTGAGGCACTGGGTGGCCAGCCATTCGCGCTGGAAGATCTTCTCCTGGCGGGCGCGGGATCGCCGACACGCCCGGCCCCTACCCCCCGACCGGATCATAGGCCCGCTGCAGCCATCCTGACCTCCGGGACCACGCGGCACCCGAAGATCGTGCTGCTCTCGGGTGCCGCGCTGCAAGCCAGTGCCGAAGCTTGGCTCTCAGTGCTCCCGCCAGCGACCTCCTGGCTCCTCGCGGTCGGCCTCGCGCATGTGGCCGGTCTCGGTGTCGTCTGGCGCGCAGGGCTGGCCGGCGTCCCGCTCGTCGTCGTCGATCATCCGGAACCGGCGTCGATCCTGACCGCCCTCGGCACCAGCCCGAGACCGAGCCACGTCTCGCTCATCCCGGCGACGCTGGACCGGATCCTGGATGCGAGTCATGACGCCCAAGCGCCTGGGACGCTCAGGGCGGTTCCGCTTGGGGGTGGCCCGATCCCGCCGGGACTCGTCGGTCGCGCTCTCCGCGCGGGCTGGCCGGTCGTGCCGACCTACGGGCTGTCTGAGGCCGGCTCCGGGGTCACCGCGCTGGCAACCGTCGACGCGGCGACGCACCCAGAGAGCGCCGGCCCACCGCTGCCTGGGGTCGAGATCCGGATCGACACCCCAGATCCGACCGGCGTCGGCGAGATCGAGGTCCTGACCCCGGCCCGCTTTGACGGGTATCTCGGTGATCCGACGGCGACCGCGGCCGTCATGGCTCAAGACGGCTGGCTGCGCACTGGCGATCTCGGCCGGTTGGACGCGGGCGGGCGCCTCGTCGTCCTCGATCGCCGGACGGATCGGATCGTTCGAGGTGGCGAGAACATCTCGCCGGCGGAGGTCGAAGCCGTGTTGCGCGAGCATCCGGCCGTCGAGGACGCGGCAGTCGTCGCCCGCCGAGACGACACCTTCGGACAGGTCCCGGTGGCGGCCATCGTCCTGCGCGCGCGGGCCGACCCGGGTGATGAGGCCCTGACCGCGCACTGTCGCTCAGCGCTGGCGGGTTTCAAGATTCCGGTCGCTTTCATCCGCTACGAGCGGTTGCCTCGGACGTCGGGAGGCAAGCTCCAGCGAGCGGCGCTGCGGGACGCCATAGAGCGCGACGCCACGGAACGTCGCGCCACGGAACGTGACGCTCCCCGCCAACAGCGTCACCTCGACCGACCCGATGGCGTGCGGATCGTCTGGCGGAGCGTCGGGAGTGGCCCGGTGCGCGTCGTGCTCCTCCATGGAACGCTGTCGACCGCTGCGCAGATGATCGGCCTGGCCCGCGATCTCGCGGCATCCGGCGAGCTGACCGTGCACAGCATCGACCGACGCGGGAGCGGTGCGAGCCGCCTGGCCGACCCAGCGCCACTCGACGTGCAGGTCCATCTCGACGACCTTGTCGCCGTCCTCGATGCCGAGGAGATCGACGCGCCCGTCTTCGTCGGCATCAGCTACGGCGGGGTCGTTGCCCTCGAGTTCGCCGCCCGGATCCCGGATCGGGTGGCGGCGGTCATCGCCTACGAGCCGCCGTACGGGCCCCTCGCCGAGCCCGAGACTCAGCGAGCGCTCGCAGCCGTCGCGGATGCGACCGAACAGGCGTATGACACCGGCGGTCCGCCCGCGGCCGCGGAGGCGTTCATGCGCGGCGTCGCGGGCAACGACATCTGGCAGCGCCTCCCGGACCGCACCCGGGCGTTCCTCGGCGATGAGGGCGCCGGCGCGTACGTCGACGCTCGGCTGGCCGGTCTCGACCCCGACGGACTGCGTCACATCCGCACGCCGACGACCATCCTCACCGGCGACGCCAGTGAAACGTTCTACCGTCCGATCGCGGACGCGCTGGTCGCGTGGATCCCGGGCGCACGGCAGACCCATCTGCGTGGGATGGGGCATGCTTCGCCGATCACCGAGTCCGGCCCCATTGCCGACGCCATCCGAGCCGCCCTGACCGGCGATCCAGCGGGGAGCCGCAGACCATGACTCCGATCGACGACGACGCGCCTTCCGGTCGTGCGACCGACCGTGGGAACGCGGCCTCGACGGCCGAGGTCCGGGCGATGTTCGACAAGATCGCCCGTGTCTACGACCCGATGAACCTGGTCATCTCGGCGTTCCAGGAACCGCGCTGGCGGAAACGGGCAGTCGACCTGACGGGCGTCCGACCCGGCGGTCGAAGCCTTGACGTGGCGACCGGGACGGGTAAGGTCGCTGCAGATCTGCACGAGCGCGCTCAGCCAGGCGGTAGCACCCTGGGCGTCGATATCTCACCGGCCATGATCGGTGTGGCCAAACGCCGATTCGACGGTCGTGAGGGGCTCGAGTTCGTCGTCGGTGACGCCCTCGCGCTACCGACCGAGGACGGGACGTTCGACGCGGCGACGATCGCCTTCGGGATGCGCAACCTGCCCGATTACGGCAAGGGGTTCGGGGAGCTCGCCCGGTCGGTCAGGCCAGGCGGCCGAGTCGTCTGCCTGGAGATCGCCCGACCGCGTAGCCGAGTCGCCCGGGTGCTGCAGTTCTGGTTCGACAAGATCGTGCCCATCGTCGGTCGAGTAGCCGGCCAGGGCGGCGCCTACGGCTACCTCGTCCGGAGCGTCAAGGGCTACCCGGACCCGGACCGGATCGCCGAGATCATGCGTGAGGTGGGTCTGGAGAGCGTCAGCTGGCAGCCGATGTCCGGCGGGATCGTGACTCTGCACGTGGGGATCGTCCCCGAACTGAGGCCTGCTCCGTCGTTGGAGTAGGATTCCGCGTTCATGTCGGAGCTGCCCACCCCCTCGCTCATCCATGCCCGCGGACTGACCAAGCGGTTTGGTGGCTTCACAGCGGTCGATGCCATCGATTTCGACGTGGCGCCCGGCGAATCGTTCGGATTCCTCGGGCCCAACGGCGCCGGCAAGACCTCCACGATGCGGATGATCGGGTGCGTCTCGCCGGTCACCAACGGCCTCCTCACGGTCATGGGCATGGACCCGGCCAAACAGGGGCCGCTGATCCGGGCCAGGCTCGGGGTGGTGCCCCAGCTCGATACCCTCGATGTGGAGCTGACGGTCCGCGAGAACCTCTCGATCTACGGCCGCTATTTCGGCCTCAGCCGGGCCGAGGTCAGCCGTCGTGCCGACGAGCTCCTCGACTTCGCCCAGCTGACTGAGCGTGCCGACGACCAGGTCGAACCGCTGTCGGGAGGCATGAAGCGGCGCCTGACGATCGCCCGCTCGCTCATCAATGAACCGACCGTGCTGCTTCTCGACGAGCCAACGACCGGTCTGGACCCACAGGCCCGTCACCTCTTGTGGGACCGCCTGTATCGACTCAAGCAACGCGGTGTCACGCTCGTCCTGACCACCCACTACATGGATGAAGCGGAGCAGCTGTGCGATCGCCTCGTGGTCATGGACAAGGCCAAGATCGTGGCCGAGGGCAGCCCAAGGGCGCTGATCGAGCAGTACTCGACCCGCGAGGTCACAGAACTACGTTTCGCGCCGGGTATCGCCGAGACGCTCGACGGTCAGCTCGATGGCCTGGCTGAGCGGATCGAGCACTTGCCCGATCGGGTTCTGTTGTACGCCGACGATGGCGAGAGCGTGGTGGCCGCCGCCCACGCCCGCGGACTGCAACCCGAGGCGGTCCTCGTCCGGCGATCATCGCTTGAAGACGTCTTCCTGCGCCTGACCGGCCGCTCATTGATCGAATGAGCGAATGACCTCGCTCGCCCGCCCAAGCTCGCCCATCAGTCGCGTCTTCGAGCACCGATTCGTCCAGTACCGACGGACGTTCCGGGCGTCGATCTTCTCATCGTTCATCTCGCCGATGATGTTCCTGACCGCGATGGGGATCGGCCTGGGCGGGTACGTGACCAACGATGCGGCGCTGGGCGGGGTCCCGTATCTGGCATTCCTGGCGCCTGGATTGCTGGCCGCGACCGCCATGCAGTCCGCGACGTTCGAGGCCACCTTCCCGATCATGGGTGGGCTGGTCTGGAGCAAGGTCTTCCACGCCATGTACGCGACCCCGATCTCGCCACGCGACATCGCGCTCGGCAATCTGGCCTGGATCACGGTTCGGCTGACCATGATCTCCACGATCTTCTCGGTCGTCATCGTGATCTTCGGTGCAGCCGAATCACCGCTCATCGTGCTGGCCATCCCGGCTGCGGTGCTGACCGGCCTGGCCTTCGCCGGGCCGATCGCGGCGTTCGCGGCCACCCAGAAGACGCCCAATAAGTTTGCGGCCATCTTCCGCTTCGGGATCACCCCGCTCTTCCTGTTCTCGGGAACGTTCTTCCCGATCGGCTCGCTGCCGGTCGTGCTCCAGGGTCTGGCCTGGCTGACGCCGCTCTTCCACGGCGTGGCCCTGACTCGCGGTCTGTCACTGGGCACGATCATGGACGATCCGATCGCGACGGCGATCCACGTGATCTATCTGGTCACGCTGGCCACGGTCGGCGCCCACCTGATGATCCGCAACTTCGACCGACGGCTGATCCGTTGATGACGGCGCTGCGGATCGCCCCCGCGTTCACGATGGGCAGTCGGCGATCGGCCCGTTTGATCGAGCGCAACCTGTACGTCTACAAGCACGGCTGGATGATCCTGCTGTCCGGGTTCTTCGAGCCGCTCTTCTACCTGCTCGGCATCGGATTCGGGCTGGGCGCACTCATCGGGACGATCCCGGGCCCCGACGGCCAGCTGATCAGCTACCAGCTGTTCATCGCGCCGGCCCTTTTGGCCAGCGCGGCCATGAACGGGGCGATCAACGAAAGTACGTTCAACTTCTACTTCAAGCTCAACTACAACAAGACCTTCACCTCGATCCTGTCAACGCCGCTGTCGCCCGGCGACGTCGCCCTGGGCGAGCTCGGCTGGGCGCTGATCCGCGGCGGCCTGTACGCCGTCGGGTTCATGGGCGTCATGGTCGTGCTTGGGCTGTTCATCTCTCCGTGGGTCATCCTGGCGATACCGGCCGCCCTGCTCGTCGGCTTTGCCTTCGGGGCGGTCGGGATGGCGGCGACGTCGTTCATGCGGTCGTGGCAGGACTTCGACCTGGTCCAGCTCGTGGTCCTGCCGATGTTCCTGTTCTCCGGGACGTTCTATCCGATCGACGCCTACCCGGAGGCGCTCCAGCTATTCGTCCGGATCACGCCGCTCTATCAGGGGGTCGATCTCATCCGCTCCCTCACGATCGGGGCGATCTCGCCGATCCTGCTCGTCCACGTGGTCTATCTGGCCGTGATGGGGATCGTCGGGCTGGCGATCACCTCGAAGCGCCTCGACAGGCTGTTGCTCAAGTAGCCATGGTCGTGCGGGCGCCGCGGCCCGCAGCTTGAGCCGCCGGTCCGTGCCCGCACCTGAGGCGGCCGGGGCGCCACCGGTCCGTGCCCGTGCCGTGCCTGAGGCGGCTGGGGCGCCTGTGGCCCGCGCGGCCCTGTGCCCGCGCGGCCCGTGCCGGTGCGGCCCGTGCCGGTGCCCCGCCCGTGCCGGTGCCCCGCCCGTGCCGGTGCCCCGTGTGCCCCTGAGGCGCGTTTCTGCGACAGATCCCTCGCGGACCTTGCCCGAAACGACAGAAATGGTCGTTTTGCGCCTGGCTCCACGCTGAGCTGTGCGGAAAGCGCGTCTGCCAGGCGCCGCGGAGCGTGGGGAAGGCCGCGGAGCGTGGGGAAGGCCGCGGAGCGTGGGGAAGGTAGT
>Ga0307379_10003279_pt1 | contig 23585 bp, 30 predicted proteins | sample UN2MG_FD_202237 | JGI IMG/M metagenome (GOLD analysis project Ga0307379, IMG submission 202237) | Soil microbial communities from Risofladan, Vaasa, Finland - UN-2 | ecosystem: Environmental > Terrestrial > Soil > Coastal area > Acid sulfate soil | place: Finland: Risofladan, Vaasa | collected... | reverse complement strand
CAGATCACTCTGGGCAACGCGGGTGCCGGAGATACGCTCAACTTCGATTCGCCGGCCATGAAGATCGGCACCTTCGTGTTTGCAGGTGGCGCCGGGATGGGGCCCTCCGCCATCGCTTACGCTTCCTTCACTCAAGGTTTTGGTGGTCCCCCGTTGACGGCTCCAACCGCTCCTCCGCGAAGCGTTCAATTCACGTTGGAAACAGCAGGCGGAGCAAGTGCTGCAATCTCTCCAGGTACTCTCATTTCCGCGTTCCCAGGTGGGTTAGTTGTAGACCTGTCGGCAGCCGTTGCAGTAGGCGACATGCTTCACATGGTCTTGTACTTGTGATCAAATAGCGGCGTTGCAAAGCCCAACGAACGGGATGTCTGAATCCGCGAAAGAGGGAGGGAACGAGGAGGACTCTCCTCCCCAGGGATCGCATTCAGAATCGGGTTGGCACGACGGGTTGAACACATCACACAGTTCGACACAACAGTGAAACCCGACGGCGCAATCCTCTTCGGGGAAAAACAGCCCGGCGCTGTTTACCTGGCAGTAGAAACCTTCGGCGCAAGCAGCTTGGCTTCCAAAATTGGTTTGACAAGAATCGCCGTATTCGCCCATCCCTTCGGTCAGTTGGCAGGTCCAGTTCCAAAACTCCCCGTCGCTGTCCCAATTGTCGAAAACACAGTGTGTCTGTGCGGGACAGGCGGGCATGTTGTCCAAAATTGCATTGAACGGATGACAAGAATCTCCAGGGTTGAGCGGTTCCAAGCCTCCCGTGTCTCCGTCCCCGTCCCCGTCCCCGTCTCCGGTTGAGCTGGTTTCGGCCTCGCTGGTGGCCTCAGAATCGCTGGTGTTGCTCTCTGCGCCCGAGTCGGTGGTGTCCACGTCTGAAGTGGTGTCGCCGGTCTCGGTGCCGTCAAGGTCGCCTAGGTCGGGGTTGAAATCTGCTGCACAGCCCAAGGTGAGGACGGCGCAAAGGACGCAAAAGATATTTTGGTGCATGGTGACTCCAAGGACTACACAGGCCGTTTGTGAAATCTACCTCATCTGGATGATCTCAGAGGGATAAGGGCTTCAAAGCCCCTGTCTCGGGCGGTTTAGCCGGCATTTGGATGGTCGTCCTATACGGCTCCCCTCAGTAGGGAGACCTCATGGCCCAGACCCCATTCAACAGCCGCAGGGAAGATTTGGTGATGCTTTCGACGGATGCGATCCGTGGAGAAGACAGCACTACAGGCAGTGGAAGCGATCTTGCGCTTCGTGGCGGAGAATCGACCGGTGGAAACGGTGACGGTGCGAACGTCACAATCACGGGCGGCATCCCCGACACCCTCGGCAATGCTGGCGGACTTGTTTTGGCTTCGGCCGCTTCGATTGCCGGAGCAACAGGAAACTCGGGCAACATCTCCATCACGGGCGGAACTGCTGGATCAACCGATGGAGCCGGCGGTGCTGTAACCGTCACTGCCGGAGACTCAACCGGAGCCATCGACGCCGCAGATGTCACCATCACCGCAGGCACAGCGGGAGGCACCGGAGCAGGTGGTGACGTTTCGTTACAACCAGGAACCGGCACCCCTAATGGCAATCTGGTTTTAGCTTATTCCACCTGGCCATCCACGGATGCAGCGGGAGTGTTGACCAGTGATGGGGTGGGTGGTCTTACTTGGGGAGCTGGAGGCGGAGGTGTCACCGATCTCCAAACTGCCTACGTTGGTGGAAATACGATCACCACATCTGCCGGAGAAGGCATCCTTGGAGTCTCTGGAGATCAACAGATAAGTCTAGCCACGACGGCTACGACAGCGGACGGCATCCTGATCTCCAACACCGATGGCGGATCGGACCACGCGTCGTTGGCGTTTACGGAGGACGGCACGACCTCCACTGGCCATCTTGAATCCAGCCAAGGAGCCGGCATCGGATACGTCACAACATACGCGACCACCACAGAGTCTTGGGTAGACATTGACGCAGGGGCATCCGGTCCAGAGCCCGGAACGGTTTACCTCACCTCCAATCTTCCTGTCTCCGCGTCGTCCGTGGGGAGCGTTTATCTCATTAAAGGTGTTCTTCGTGGTGGCGTTGAAACGGGAAGTCCGGCACCGTTTCAGATCCTGACGGACACCGCCACGATGCTGTCCGGCGGGGAACTCACGACCCCACAAATCTATCTTTCTGGCGAAACCGCAGCTAGTCACCGCTCTGGGTACATGACCATCTACACCGGGAACTCTGGTGGGGATGTGATTATCGGGGGAGGTAACACCACGTCAGGGTCAGCGGATGGTGGATCCATCTCACTGTTCTCGGGAGCCGGCGCGGCCGGCGGTGGTGTTGGTGGGGATATCCGTCTGGACACGGGGGATGCGGAAATTTCCAATGCCGGGGATGTTCTTCTAAATCCAGGTCAAGGAAGTTCCGGTGCTCGCAGTGGATCGATTTTTGGAAATCTTCAATTCGCTAACGACGCGGGACTCGGGGGAGAGTTTCGGATTACAGCGTCGAACATCGCTAACGCATCGAGCACCGCTGGTGGTTTTGAGCTTAGCGCAGCCAACATCACCAGCGCTGCAAACCCTGCTGACGGAGGCAGTCTTGAATTCAACGCAGGTGGCGTGGCAGTCGGCGGTGGAGCGGGCGGTGATGTAACGATCACAGGTGGCGTGTCCACAGGAGCAGGGGATGGCGGAAGCATCATCCTCACGCCAGGGACTTCCACGAGCGGCACGGACGGTGAAGTCACCATCAATGGCAAACTTACCGTCACGGGTTTGATCGACCCAACCGGCTTGATCTTCACACAAGAAGATCAAGCCAACGTCCCCACGATTGCCACAGAAGGCGCTCTCTTCGTTTCAGACGGGACTGCGCCCGCTACGGTCGCCAACGCGCTTTACTACAAAAACGGAGCGGGGGCGCTCACCAACGTCAGTGGCGGAGAAGATTTAGCGGCAACGCTTGCCCTTGGGAACGCTACTGGAGGCACCGCCATCGTCACGGCAGATGCCAGCGGAACCCCCAACAGTCTGGTTTTGACCGGAGGTAGTTCCACGGGTGCTGGAGGGGATGGTGCAGATGTCAACATCAGTGGCGGGGTCGCGGACACCACGGGTGATGGTGGTAATGTGGTCATCGCTTCAGGTTCCGCGCCGGGTACAGGAGCCGCAGGAGATGTAGTCCTTGCCGGTTCTGCATCTACATCGGGTGCGGATGGGACAGTTCGCATTTCCGGGGCCAACCAATCGCTTCATGGGGGCACAGGCACCCGTCGTTTCCAGATCCTTGGAGGAGTCCAAGACGCCAGTGGCTTTGTAGATTCTGACGGGCCTAGTGTGTTCTTGAGAGCGCAAGGTTCTGCGACCCAAAACGGGGCTGAAGTCAACATTGGACATGCGCTTTTAGGCTCCGGGTCTTTCACTGGTCGGGGCGGGAACGCCATCAGTGGCAACGCAAGTGGAGGTAGCTCCTCTCTCCTTGCGGGGGAGGGTTTTGGAACTGGCAATGGTGGCGGGGTCACCGTTGCCGCAGGCGCAGGTGGCAACTCCGGTGGTGACGGAGGCACCTCCTTCATTAGCGGCGGTCTTCCCAGTGGGACAGGGAACGCAGACGGTGGCGGAGTCGTCCTTACAGCACGCAACGGTCGTGGCACCGGAGCAGCCGGCTCCCTTCTTTTCACCACAGGTAACTCCGGCACGGGGGCTACAGGTGATGGCGGTGCTTTCACTGTCAATGTGGGCAATGCGGTTTCCACCGATGGTGCTGGCGGTGCGGTGTCCATCAATGCTGGCGACGGCAACGGGACAGGCGACGGCGGAGACATTACCCTGACCCCTGGAACGGCTGGAGGCACGGGAGAAGACGGAGCTGTCCGAGCGGCTGGGCCTTTGATCCTTCCTTCCTTCACCGTTGGAACCGTCCCTTCAGTGACCGTTTTTGAAGGCGGTCTCATCTACGTCACGGATGAGGTCGGTGGTCGAGTTCCGGCTTACAGCGATGGCACCAACTGGCGCCGCGTTAGCGATGGCGCGGTCATCAGCACCTAGTCCTGCGGCCAGCATGTTTTCACCTACGAGATAGCTCATGTCGAACACACCTTGGCGCCGCGTTACAGTTGAATTGGAAGTTGATTCCGGGGTCACGCACTCCGAGTCAGCCTCAGTCCCAAATACGCCAGGGGCCGCAAAAGGGACGTACTGGGTTCGTTCAGATAGCCCAACCGTTCCGATGTTCACCGACTCGGATGGCGTAGATTTTGTGCTCAGCGGTGGTGGGGACTCAACTCGTCTTCCCCAGATGGGGGTTATCACCGACACTCTTCGGTTCTTCATCGACTTCAACAACGCAACGAGTTGGGTTCCGAACCAGACGACTACGTGGACGGACACTATTTCTGGTGTTGAAGGAACCGCTACAAACACGTCAATTGTTGATGGCCATCTGAATTTTAACGGGACCACTTCGATAGTGAGTTTCGGAACTCTTCCGAGTGCTCTTGAAAATATCTGGGCCGGAGGTGGGGCTGTCTCTGGGTGGGTCCGACCTGTGTCTGATGGAGAGGGCAGCCTAGGTCGTATTTTAGATACGACAAACGGAGGGAACGAAGGAACACAAATTTATGTGTCCGGCGAAAGTGGTGGTGCCGTCAGTCTCCATATTTGGGTGCGGTACACGAGTGGTTGGGGTCAGTGGCAAACTACAAATCTTGATCTTACGCTCGCTGCGTGGAACGGTTTTTCCATCATCTTCGACAGCGATAGCCCCGCGACCCCTCCAGTTATTTACGTTGGTGGTGAGTCCGTGGCCGTTACGACCACCACGGTCCCCACGGGGACTATCATTTCTGACGCGGGCAACCCTTTAATCATCGGGAATCAGCCAACTCCTGATCGCACTTTCGATGGCGACATCGACATGCTCTGGATGCACGACTCCGCGATTTCGGCTGAGGAGGTGGCTGACAGTTACAATGCTACGAGCACCCGTTTTGGTTTTGGTGCTTCGGCTGCGTGGGCGGCAAGTCTCGCGGTCGGAAACATCTCAGACGGAACCGATGTGGTTCTTTCTACGGGAGACACTTTCCGGGGCCCGGATGGGGCAGTTAACTTTTCCTCTACCGCTCTCCTCCTTCGTGGTGCCAACTCGACCACGAGTACCGGTCAGACCGTTCGCATCACGAGCGGCATCTCTTCAGCGTCCGGTGCTCATGCGGGAGATATCGAAATCCTTGGTGGCGTCCCTACTGGGACGGGAGCAGGTCGGGGTGGTGACATCCTTATCGCATCCGGGGACGGAAGTTCGGGGGGCAGCAACGCTCCGGCTGGTGACGTAACGATCACCACAGGGGAGGGTCAAATTGCTTCTGCTGCGGGCGGAGATTTCACCGTAACCTGCGGATCCGCGGCACCGGGCACCGGAACGACTGAGACGGGCAACATCACCCTCACAGGGGGTCACAACCCTGGGACCAACCAAAATAACAGTGGCGGCGAGGTCACCATTACGGGTGGCACTTCACTTGGTACGACCGGCGGTGTTTCCATTCGCAGTGGCGACAACTTAGAGACCGCAGTTCCCGGCACCAACAACTTCATTGGCAACATCGTGATTGCCACCGGAACGCCGACCGCGGGGGCTACCCGGTACATCGGAGGTTCTATTTCGGTGACCGCCAACGGAGATCCCAGTGCGGGATCTAACAACGTCATTGGCGGAGACGTAACCATTGCAGCGGGCGATACGGGAGCCGCAAACGCCAACGGCGGAGATGTTAACATCACGGCCGGCAACACCAACGGCTTCAACGTCATTCAAGCCGGCAACATTAGCCTTACGGCCGGAGACCTTCTCAGCACCAATCCAGGAGCGGGGTCCGAAGGTGGTTCGATCATTTTATCTCCGGGTGTCCGGTCGGTTAGCGACCAGCATGACGGGATGGTTAGGATCGACTCCACCGGCACGCTTCAAATGCTGGAGCGTCCTGCGGTGGTCACGGGCATCACAGGAGGCGAAGGCCGTTGGTGGGTTCGCAACGATAGCCCCAACGTCCCGATGTTCACGGACGACGCTGGAGGTAATTGGCAACTAGCCGGTGTCGGATCTGGCAACGGGCTTCAGGCCGCCTACGAAACCGACAACACGATTGTCACGGACGGCACCAATGGCGCTTTCAGTGTCACAGGTACCGAAACCATCACGTTGATGTCGACGGGGGCTAACGCTTCGCTTTCTGCTTTGAACGTCAGCATCACGTCGCTTGGCGGAGCTACCGCAGGAGACGTTATCCTCACGGGTGGCACGGCCACAGGAGCGACCAATCCCGGTGGTGATATCTTTCTCAATGCCGGAGATGGCAACACCACAGGAACAGGTGGTTCGATCACAGCCAATGCGGGTGATGGTGGTACCACAGGCGTTGGTGGTCCGGTATCGTTTACGGGCGGTGCTGGAGGTTCGACCTCGGGTGACGGAGGGGTTGTAGCCCTTGTTGGTGGTGGGACCACAGACGGCAACGGTGGGGCCGTTACGATTGATGGGGCCGACGCCGTGGGAACCAACCGTGTTGGCGGTGGCGTTTCCATCGGAAGTGGAGATGGGACAGGCTCTGGCAACGGAGGCGTCATCGGAGGCATCGCTGGAAATGGCGGTCCCACTGGAAACGGTGGAGGCGTCACATGGATTGCAGGCAACGGTGGGGCGACTTCGGGACAAGGTGGTCGCGTCACGATCACTTCGGGTGACGGTCAAGAAAACGGTGGTGACGTTGACATCACTTCAGGTGATTCGACCAACGCAAGCAATCCTGGTGGCGACATCAGTCTTACGGCGGGCGGTGGGACGGGAACTCCGGGCAGCATCGACTTCATCACGGAGGCTGACGGAGGTTCTGTGGGTGCGGTCACTATCCGCACGACGACCGGCTTTTTGTCCCAAGGGAAGCGTCAGTACACCTACGGGGCTAGCGATGCGGTCACGAACGGCACGACGAACCAAACGGTTCTTACGCTGGGCACGCTTTCTACAAATGGAAGCAACCTCAAAATCATCGTGCGCGTCACTGGACATGACACAGGCGACGACGGCAACTTCATCGCATACAAAGGCGAACAGTATTTCTACAGGAACGGCGGCACGGTTTCTTCGGTCACGGCTTTTGAGAATCAAAACCAGACCGCAGGAACGGCGAACTTCACGAGCAACGTCTCTTTCAACATTGCCGTCAGTGGGAACGACATCCTGTTGCGCGTCACGAACAATGGCGGCTCCGGCACCGAAGACTTCACACTCGACCTGTCTGTGATGCTGACGACTCAGTTTGGCGGCGCTAGCAGTTAGCCATGAGAGAGACTGAGCTTCACATCTTCGATTTTGACGGGACTCTCTTCAAGAGCCCGTCGCCTCCGAAGTCTTACGGCAAACGAGGATGGTGGGATGATCCACGCAGCCTGGAGCCTCCTTGTGTCCCTGAGAAGCCTGGAGGCGAGTGGTACAACTCCCAAGTGGTCTCCGCCTTCAAAAAGGCCAAAACCAACCCACAGGCTGTCACGGTCGTGATGACGGGCAGGCTCAGCCACTTCCGTCAGCGAGTGAGTCAATTGTGTACGGCTGGAGGGATCTCCCCCGATGAACTGATCCTCAAGCAGAGCGGAGGCGGCGCAACCGAAGCCTACAAAATCGGTGCAATGCGCTACCTGCTCAAGCAGATGCCCTACTGCAAAGTGGTGGAGTTCTGGGAAGATAGGCACCATCACCTCAAGAACTTTGGTCGTTATGCCGAATCCCAGGGCTACGATTTCGTGGGGCATCCGGTCAAAGCTCAGGACCGTCCCGCCACTTGTGACCTCCAGCCCCTTGCTAGTCGGGTTGCCCGTCAGTGGATGCTGGATCAGGCCGTCAAGCGGCTCGCCAAGTAAGCTCAGAGGCCACACGGTCCCTCCAGACCCGCCACAGCCTTGACAACCCATCGTGTGGCGCCCTCACGATGGGTTGCTTCGTTGTGAGGCGCCCACAGCTTTGTGACGCCCGGGGTTCAGATTGGGCGCGTTTGGCGTAAAGAGAGTAGAGATGCAGAAACTTGGGGAAAAGCTCGCAGATGCGGGAGTCGTAGAGCGTCCGAAGAAGACCACCTTCGCGGATGGCACGATGGCGACAACGGAAGCGTACCTTTACTACAAAGAGCGTTGCCGGGATCGTGGCATGGACCACATCAGCAAGTTGATGTTCAAGTGGCACCTCAAGCACGGGCAGTACCTCCGGGCTTCGATGGCGCCCAACCCTTTCGGGAAGTTCCCGTCCAAGATCTACGCCATCAGCAAAGAGGCCGTGACGGAGTTCGTCGAAGAACTCGCTCAACGTGAAGATGCTTTGAGCCATCATCAAAAGGCCACCCCGAAGGCCACTCCTCAGCCGACCAAGGTGAAGGCACCTCCGGCCCCGAAACCTCTCCCGACGGCGGAGAGCAAAGAGCGGATGAACGCCACGGAAGCCTATGAGTACCTGTGCAAGAAAGCGACGCACAGGGGGACATCAATCAACCGGACGTTGTTTGGGTTCTACCTGGCCTACGAACTGATCGACTCCGTGTTCGTTGGTCGGGCACGACAGGTGGAGAAGTCCTCCGTGGATGCGTTTTTGGAGTTGTGTCCCACAGGGCTCTACAAAAAGCACATCGACTATGTGGTCAAGCCGGCTCTTGAAGAGGGAGACCTGACAATGGCGGAGGCTTACGCCTACTACAAGACGCAGGATAAGGCGCCGGTTGCTTTGAACAGTTTTCGGGCGTTGGCTGCGGCTGGAATCATCGTTGCCATCCGCGAAAAGAACAAGACCTCCTCCCCTACACTGGGGTTCACCAAGGCTGAGGTTGATTTCTTTGTTCGGATGCGGGCTCGGATTGCGGCCAAGAACGCTGACGCACCTGCCCACAAGAGTTTCAAAACCAAGACTGCCAACAGAGAAGAGAATGAGGCTCTCGATGACTTTTATTCTGATGCGTATGAGATGTTCCCCAAAAAGGAACCTCCCAAAGAGGAACCTCCCAAAGAGGTAGCTGTTGCTCCCCTTTCGTTGGAAGGACAACGGGAGTGGGTGGCGATTCGGGACGCGTACCACTACTACTGCGAACGCGTGGACCAGCCTCTCAGTGAGAAGTGGTTTGCAGAAAAATGCTACAAGAGCGAGCCGTTCGAATCACGTTGCGACGTGGACAAGCGACGTAGCAACCCGTCGGGCAAGAAGTACATGGTCAACCTCGACAGTGTGGATGCGTTTTTGCAGTCCAAGCCGGAGACGAAGCCATCGCAAAAAAGCTACCCGGTGGATAAGGCGTATCACAAGTTCCGCGCCTCGATGCCTGCGGGGATGACGTTGATCCAGTTCAAACGATTGATCCGCAACAAGGACATCAAAAGCTTCACACGTGATGGTGTTGCCCGAGTTCGGCAAGCCGACGTGGTGGAGTATTTTTCCGCGCATGAGAAAGCTCCGCGTGTTGAAAAACAAGAGGCTGTTTCAATTGAAACAGAGTCGACGGAAGAGGAAGCCACGGGGCCTATCGTCACGTTGAGCATGAGCAAGTTTCCAACCAAAGAGGGTTTGGCAGCAGCCGTGCAAGCGTTGGCAGAACAAGGCATCCGCGTTCATATCGAACCGTGATCGCGTGGGTAAGATCTCTCTGTGGAGAGATCTCTCTTTCGCCAAAAAACAGCCGTAATTCCTAACTACCTCACGAAAAACGGGGGGTGTTTGGGCTTCATCACGGGCTCTCTTCGTGTAAAGGAGATAGGAATGCGTCAACGCTTCGATAATCATCAAATGGCCTGTCCTTTTGTACGTTCGTAGAGCGATGGTTTTCTCCAAAACATACCCTTTGCCGCTCCTCTTTACTGTCAAAGAGGCGGCAGAACTCCTTGAGATGACCCCAGGCGGTCTACGGGGGGCAATCCTTCGGGGAAAGCTCCGTTCGCACAAAAACGAACAAGGACAGCATGTCATCCGGTCACATAACCTGGCCATCTTCCACCTCTATGGTGACAACGACTCTTTTCCTGAAGACGCGCTGGAGCCAAAAAACATCGCAGCCTTCAACTCTTATTTGGAAACCATGACCCGTGCGTGACGAGTGGGCACTTCGGTTCGTTTTGTTTCTCTTCGTCTGCTTGATTGTGGGACAGGTGGTTCGACCACATTGTTAGTTCCGCACCCCTCACCCTAACCAGGAGCCATCCAATGACTCAAAGGTACAAAACCATCCCTATGCTGTTCCTCGTGATGATCGTTATGATCATCACGGGAGCGGTACTGAATCCAAACACGACGGACGAAGAGGATCGCCCTGTGTCCACGCAAGGCGAAGAGGTCTTAAGTGACAAGACTGCTTCGACCGCGACCAACGTCGTTATCCCGCGCAAAGAAAAGCCGACGGTGACTACCGTTGCGACAAACCCGTGGCAGGATTACCCAAACGTCTGCGAGACGTTCACGGTGATCCAAAGCCCGAAGCTTGTTCGCAGGAAAGACGGAACCCAGACGTACCCCCTTCGCTACAGGCGGAACAGGTACAAGCGCCCTCGTTCTGATCTGGTTCGCACTCAAAAAGTCATCGAACTCGTCGCCAAAGAAATGGGCGTCAAGGATGTTCAGCTTTTCACCGGACACGCATCACATGAAGCGAGCTTCAATCCCGAAGCCATCCACATCCTGAACCCAGACTTGGATGCGAACTCGGCCGCATGGCGCCGACACAGTTACAACCGTTCCAACGAACTTGCTCTGGAAGCTCGGCTCGCAAAAGCCGATGCGCGGACCAAGGAGTTCTGGTCACTCAAATCCGAGCTTGCGGATATTCGCCTCTACAAAGGCAACCCGCACTGGAACGATCGTCTTCAGTACGACTACGTTGTGCCTGAAGCCAAAGGTCACAACGGTGCTGTGATCCCAAGCGAACGGATGCAAGAGTCGCGCAACGTCTGGCAGTTTGGTTACGGCCTATACGGCATGTACGCCGTCGGCTACGTCAAAAACTGGGACCGTGAAGCTCCGCCGTGGATCTTGTGTTCCCATCAAGGTGTCGTTGCAACCATCATCCAAGTCTGGACCGCTCGTAAAGTCCAAGCCGAATGCGCATCGCTAACGGAACAGAACCCCGAGAAGTACGGCACCGACGGTGGATCGAACCGCGGCGTGCTTCGACGTTTGGCTCGTGGAAAATGCAGCAACTCCAAGCTGGGCCCACAGTGGCAAAAACTCATGGCCCACGGCGGGATCGATTGGGATGCCGAAGGCGACTATGGTTCCAAATGGCCCCAATGGAAAATGAAGAAGCGACGCGGCAAATGGGTGCACGTGAAAGACGCCGAAGGCAACAAGGTCCCCGCAGATCGCCAAGCCATCTTGGATCACATGCTCAAAAGGCTTGATGAAGAGGGCCTGCTTCGGCCGGAGCCTCTTGTTCGCAAGCCGGACCACGGCACCAACGACAAAGTGGGCACCGAACCGACCATCTTGTCAGACGGTCGGCAGCCAGTTGCCTCCGTAGCGGTCAACCCCTCCTAAGCAACAAACCAAAGCTTCAAGAGCGCGGGTACAATAGGTACTCGCGCTCTTTTGCGTGAAGGCTTAGACATGTACACATCCCCCCAAGGAAACAGTTGCTTCATCGTCGCCCTGGAAGGGCCTGACCGATTGGGCAAAAGCACCCAAGCCAAACTCGTGGAAACCGCGATGGATGTTGAGGGCACCCGTGGGGTGATTGACAAGTGTCCTTACAAAGACGGAGTGACCTACAAGCGCATCTACGAGATGCTGCGCACCGGGGAGGCCGTCAAGTACCCCACCGTGTTCCAGACGCTTCAGGGGGCCAACCGGAGGGCTTTCCAACACAAGCTACTGCCTACGCTGGCCCTGCACTTCGACGTGGTGATTATCGACCGCTGGAACGTCTCTACGCTTGTGTATGGCACAGAGGCAGGCGTCCCCATCGAAACCACTGAGTGCATCCTGAAGGGCATTGTCGAGCCTGATCTAGTTTGGTTGTTTGAAGGGGAGCCGTTCGCTGCCCCGGATGCGGATGATGCTTACGAAGCCGACAAAGAGTTTCAGGCTCGTCTTCGTAAAGGGTATGCGAGATGGGCAGAAGCTCATCCTGAGATCACCATGAGGGTTGACGCCAATCGACCCAAGCATCAGATCTGCGCTGAACTCATGGTCTCCCTCCGAAAATTGGTTCGATAAAGCTCCTATGGCTCGTTCTCTAATAGGGCGAAGTCAACATGAAGCGGCTATGGGACATCCTCAAAAAGATCTTTGGACTGGGCGGTAGCCCCGAAACAAAGGCTTTGCCCGAACCCGCGAAGACGTGGGAAAAAGGCAAAGCTGACGGGGAAGTCAAAGCCGTTCAGAAGAAGCTCATCAACATTGGGCATCACTTTTCTGGAGGGTCCGATGGCAAGTTCGGTGACCATACCGAAAGCGCGATTGAGGATTTCAAAGAAGAGAACGGGATCGCAGAAGAGGGCATCGGACCCGAGACGCTTGAGGCCATCGACAAGGCTTACGAGGGACTCGGAATCGACGAAGCTCTCATCCTCAAAGTTGGGGACGACGACCAAGACTTCAAACAGGACGACGACCCTGACAACGATACCCAGGTCACGGACTACCAAAAGAAGCTCATCGCTCTTGGTCACGACATGCCTCGTTTCGGGGCCGACGGCGATTTCGGCGAAGAGTCTCTGATTGCGACCAAAGAGTTTCAAGACGAAACCAAAGCCGACATCGGTGACGACGATGCGTTCAAAGACCAAGGCGTAGGAGCCAAGACCTACGCTGCTGTGTTTGCGGCCAAGTTACCTGTCGGGAAACCTCTTCTTGCTCCGCCTCCTTCGTTCGTCACGCTCCCTGGCAACCCTCCCGAGGGACTGATTGTCACTAAAGATGCCCATCCGCTCAAGAAGGGTCGAGGCACCCGCAAGCTTTCAGAGATCACGGGCATCACCCTTCATCAGACTGCCTGTGTGATCGGGGAGAAGCCGTCGCGGTGGCACAACGTGGCTTGTCACATCGCCATCACCCGTGAAGGTCAGATCCTATTCAACAACGATTTCATCAAGAAGGTCTGGCATGGCAACGGGTTCAACGACACGACCATTGGATTTGAGATTGATGGGCACTTCGCTGGCTTGGAGAGTCTCAACGAGAAGACAGGTGAGTGGGAGCCGGATTTGAAGTCTTACTGGCGTCCGAAGTCGCGCCCCGATCGTCAGCCGCTCTCCATCACGCCGGAGCAGGTGGAAGCTTGCAAAGTGGCGATCCGTTGGTGCAAGCGTGTTGTGGACGAAGCTGGCGGGAACTTGGAGTATCTCGTGGCGCATCGCCAGTCGAGCCCGTCTCGTATCAGTGATCCAGGGGAGAAGACTTGGATCACTGTTGCGTTGCCCATGATGGAAGAATTGGGCTTGACGGATGGTGGCCCTGACTTCTATATCTTGGACAGCAAGAAACGGGCAGGGAAGCCAATCCCCGAAGCCTGGAACCCTGCACATGTTGGGGTTCAGTACACAGCAAAGACTTCTACCTCTGGTCGCAAAACCTACGGACCCTGAACCATGCAACTCGATCTCGGTACACAAAGCATCGTCGCTGGTGCGCTCTACGACTTCCTGGGCCATCTGACTACGTTGGACAAGGATCTGGTTGTAGGGGCGACGAAGAACCCAACCAAAGCTCTCGACGAACTCGTGAAGTGGGCTCACCAACGAGGACTCGACATTGACACCGCTCAAGTTCAGGACTGGAACACCCAGCCAGGGGAAGTCACCCTTCAGATGGTTGCCAGCTCAGGCGCAGTCCAACAGACCCGGATCTTGGGAGCGTTGTTGGACTTCGCCGAGTACGCAGACCTGGATGGCACCAAGGACCGTGAAGCAGTGTTCATGCGCTGGGCTACGAAGACGGGTTTGACGATTTCGAACCCGCAGCAGCAGTGGAACTTCAAACAGTGGCTCTGATGCGTACAATGTCTTGATGGACCGCGTACTCATCGAGTCACCCTTCAAGACCTCTCAGATCCAACTACCCGATGGTGAAAAGATCACCATCGACGAAGACACCAACGTCAAGTACGCCTTGGCGTGTTGTCGTTGGGCGTCCGACCGGGGACTAGCTCCCTTTGCCAGTCACCTGTTCTACACGCAGTACCTCGACGATACGGACGAAGCGGAGCGAGAGCGTGGGATTCAGTCCGGCTTTGCTTGGGGAAAAGTGGCCCAGAAGCGGATCTTCTTCGTTGACCGAGGGTTCACGTCTGGGATGGTCTACGGCTACAAGAACGCCGAAGACCTGAAACAGTACATCCAAGTCATCAAGTTGGGCGGCAAATGGGATTTGGGCTGGGTTGAGGCCGACAACCCGCACTGGAACGACATAGACGCCCGTTTAGCCCAGACTTTGTAGTCGGGGTCGGTTTTTGGTCTATCTGAGTCCCTTGTGTAGCGCAAGGAGACCAGCATGGACCTCAACGTCAACCAATTAGCCAAACGAGTGGCATCCGCTCATTTGGAGAAACTGGCCTTCAATAAAGAAAACCCGTCAGATCTGCTCAACCAGATCGTGAAGGTTCTCGACAAAGCGAGCCGTCAGGCAGAGGGCCAAGGCAAAAAAGCCCTTGTGGACGCCGCCAGTCGTGTCAAAGGCATTGCCAAGCCGGTGACTGAAGCCTGGGCAGCTCGGGACGAGGAATAGAGTCATGTTGTTGCACAAAAAGATCGCTGATCGGTGGCTTCGCAAACAAGCGGGGCATGAACACGTCACTGTCCGAGGGCAGGGGTGGACCCAAAACGAAGCGTTCAAAGACGCTACCAGTGAAAACGTCACGGGGTTCGCGGATGAGACCATCAGCGAAGTTCTCAAGGTGCGGATGGTCAAAAAGCCCCAGCCGGCCAAACGCGTCAAAATAGTGAAAAGCACCGTCACTAAAGGGCCCGTCAAAAAGGCATACACCATCGATCTTGAGTGGGGCCGCGAAGAAAGAGGGAATTCCATCTACCGGGACCGTGATTTCGGCCGTCAATACAAGACGCAAGGGGAAGTCCTCAAAGCCGCTAAAGAGCTGGCGCTCAAGTATCAGGTTTCGTTGGTCATCGAACTCAAAGCCTTCTGTGTTGGCGACACCAAACTAGCCAGCATCGTTCCTGAGAGGGGTACGCCTGGCGTTTGGGATTTTGAGATCGATTTCCACATCTGATCATGCCCGGCAATCCACCAGACGAAGCACAGGCGCGGATCGCCTACTACCAGGGGCGCCGACAACTCGGAGCTTACCTGGGCGATCCCCTGTTCTTCTATCCTGGTGCGCCAACCGTCCCGCAAAACGCCACGGCAAACCTGATCGCTATCGGTGACGGGGGCGGCCCTGGTGCGAAGATCCTCAACGGTATTGGTCCTGTGGTGCCTGTCGCCGAATGCGATGAAGTTGTCATCACGGACTTGCAGGTTGCTTTTGTTGATCCGACGTTGACCGTCAATGTCGTTTACAACGTGTTGCCCGGCGACATCATCACTCTGTTCAACACAAACAGCGGGCAGGTGCTTGTCCCGACGCTCGTAACCCCCATCCTTGGTGGGTTGTCACTTGAGTTCGACATGACAGCCCCTCCGGTAACGGCAGGGTCGTGGTCATTCAAGATTGCCCGAGCAGATAACCTGGACTGTTTTGCTGTCCGCAACGGCATCTTCCAGTTCACCGGAGCGGTTTGTGCGATTGATGCTGGAGCTTGGACCTTCCCTGGTGGGGTTCCTTTTGGCGGACCCGTCTTTGGCGCAGGGCCCCCGATTTCCGTGGAGATCACAGGAAGTGGTTTTCTTTCGTGTCCCATCGGCGTTTCTGTGGAGCGAGATGGGATGGGAAGCGCTCCCCTCAACCAAACCGTTTCGTCTTTGGTTGTCGTCAACGACAACCTCATCACGTTCGATGTCTCCCGCGATGGGATCGTGAATTTTGGGACGTACCTCGCAATTGTTTTTTGTACGGACGCCCCCGGCTGCTCAGACGAAGCCGACAACACTCTTTTCTACGTTGTGTTTTAACCATGACAAATTTAGCCAAACGAATCGCGCGCGAATGGCTGCGCAAGAAGACGCCAACTCAAATGCAGTTGGACGCTCTGCGTTTGCCTGTTTCGGATGTCCGGTTTGAACGAGCCATGGAGATGGCTGCTCGATACATGGGCGGCAAATACCGGGACGGCACCATCCGTTTGCCTTACAAGTTCAAGGACCGCACGTTCCCAACCGAGTTCACGGTTCTCTATCGGAAATTGCCTTGTGGGTTTTTGACGAACCAGAACGACGGCCAACCGTGTGTGACCTTCGACATCATCCCTAACATCGGCCGCGATCCAAGGCGGAGCAAGGTCTACAAAAGTTTCCCTGCCGATTTGAAGTCCTCCAAGATGCAGTTCGGCAAATTCCTTGGTTGGCTGCGCATTGTGGGGGATGCCGTTCGCCGATACGTCGCCCAAACTCAAGCCGGGCAAGACCCTCAGTTTGCGAAACTCGCTATGCCTTCCTATCGTGAACCCGAACAATCTGACTCCTCCTACCGTCGGGAAAAAGATGACATGGCGGAGTCCTTCCGTCGCTCCTCTGAGATTCCCGATGCGTTGGGGGATCAATGGGCAGCACGTTTTTTTGAGAGTGTGGCTCGGTACGTGGACCGTCAGAGCATCAGGATGTTTGGTCCGTCTCCGAAGCAGTGGGACGTGATCAACAAAATCCACAAGAAGTACAAAAAGTATTTCGACATGCCTTTGTCCCGTGGCATCGCTCAAGCACGCAAAGATGCTGAGCTTCGGAACAAGCCGGACGCCAAACAGGAGAAGGACCCCAACAAGGACCAGCGTCTTCGGGTGATGGACCAACTGCTGTCACGGATGCCGAGCAACGCGTTCGTCAAATCGCTTCGTGACCAAGCCGCCAAAGGCCGACCCCTGAGTGAGAAGCAACTGAAAGCTCTCCGGCAGATTTTGTACAAGAACCGGATGCGTTCTGAAGCCGACTTGTTCCGTGCGGCAGCCAAACGGGTTGCGGCTCGTTGGGTCCAAGCCCAAAGCTAAACATGAAACGTCCCGTCTACATCGGCATCTTCTTGAGTCCCGCAGAGAGAGCTAAGCTCCTTCGGGACTTTCCGCCTGTGTACGAAAACGTGTTTGCGGATCACGTCACTCTGGTGTTCGGTCCAAAAGCGTCTGATCTAGGCAACTACCCCTTCGGTTCAATAGTTAGGCTAAAGGCCGTTGGATACGCCCAGGATCAGAAAGGGACGGCGTTGTTGGTTGATCTGCCTCCCGAGATCAAAAAACTCACCAAGAAAACCCCTCACATCACGATTTCGACGGCATCGGGCGTCAAGCCCGTCTACTCCAACCAGTTGATCTCAAAGCCTGCGAACATCACACGGGTGTCTCCGAAAATCTACGAAGGCACTCTCGATGGGTTCCCCCGAAACCGTTTGGCTTCGGCGGAGGTCGTGGCGGACAACTGGCTCCGTAGCAAAGTCGCTGACTTCGCTCGGTAGAGTGAGCGATGATTCGCCACTGTCCTCGTTGCAACACAACCCAACCCGTCGATCAGTTCGACGGAGTGTTTTGCATGGGATGCCGCCTACCCGTCGGCTTCGTGGGCAAATGGTCTAGCGGGGCTAACGGGTACATCGTCATCGACGGCGGTTGGACGTACCCAGCGGAAGCTTCTGCCGACCTACCTGAAGACTTGCCGGTTCAAGTGGCTGAGTTTTTGCCACACCGTCGGTACCGGGTCGTCCCCGTTGGCAGCTAGATCTCTTGCTGGTATTGCCAGATGAATTCCAGGGCTTCTTCGCCCATGTCGAGTTCATCAGGAATCCGAAGCGCGATGCTTCGACCGTTGTGCTCTTGGCAGTAGCAGACGAAGCCAACATCGTCATCGGGGTACTGGAAAAACCCAAAGGTGTCGTGGCGTCCGTGGCCCAACACGAAGTCGGTCAACGCTAGGTCCGATTCGCAGTCAATCGTGATCGGGGCGAGTTCCTGACCGTAAAGGTTCCACATGATGCTGCGAGCGCGACGAGTAGTGGTCCCGTCGTCTTCTAAGGTGTTCTTGACGCAGTAGAAGCCAGCCTGAGCTGCAAGAGGGGCGTTCTGAGCGAACACCTGCCAGCCCTTGCTCTGGAGCTTCTGCATGGCCATCACAGCCTCCTCGCGGGTCCGTGCGATGACTTGGGTCCGTTCTGGGTCAGACATGCCTCTACTAAAGGAAAAGCTATAGGCGAGTTCGTGGGGCTTGTAGGAGGATGTCGGTTTGCGCATGTTCCGCACCTTCTTTTGTCAAATCGGTAGGTAGAAAGATCAAGGGGTCTGTGTAGCTGGCAAGATGGCAAACACCAAGCAAGACCCGAAGCCCAGCCTGCTCCCCTCCACCGACGCCGCCGCCGTGCGCGAGTACGTCATGGGTGGCCGTTCGACCTTCACGGTCGTTTCGACCAAGACGCAGGCGCGTTACACCTTCCGGGTTCGCGTCCCGGTCGTCCGTCGCCGCAACAAGGCGGCTGGCGAGACCATCGAGCAGTACCGTGCTCGCAAGGCCGCCGCTCTGGCTGGCCCCCGCACGGTCGAGGCGATGACCGGCAGCGACAACTACGCCGATTACACCCAAATCGGCACCATCACCGAAGAGGGCAGCTTCACCGAGAAGTCGTGGACCCCCCGCAAGGTGGAAGGCCGCAAGACTGGGTTCGCTTGGTTCTGGATGGCCGTCAACGAAGCTCAGGAGAAGCTGGTCCAAGCCGAAGTCTGGCACGACGGACACTGCTCCTGCTGCGGCAAGAAGCTCACCGTGCCGGAGTCACTCTCCACCGGAATCGGTCCCGTCTGTGCGACCTTCCGTCTCGCCCAGTACAACCCCCAGGGGCTCAACACCCACCTGGGCAAGTAGGCCCTCCCGGCTCCGGCCCCCACAAGGGGTCGGAGTTTTGCGTAGAACTCCCAACCCACCTGTGTCCCTCCCGAGTCCCTATGTCCAACCTCATCCAAGCTCTCGTCATTTTCATGTCGTACAAGAACGTCCAGTTCCCGACTCACTGCGAACACGACACCCTCATGGTTGTCGGCATCTCTCAAGAAGAGGTGAGTGACGAGCACATCGCTCAGTTGGAGAAGCTGCATTTTCGTTGGAACGACGAGTACGACTGTTGGTCTTCCAGTTTTTACGGGAGCGCCTGAATCATGGACGCCATCGAACTTTACAACGCAGCCGAGAAGGCCCTGAACGCAAACGATCCCGTCGCTGCGAAAGAGAACCTTTCAAAGCTCGCACACGCGATGGAGAACGCGATGATCACAAGGGGCTGGCACAAGTTCGCTCTGACTGGCGACGACACCATCGACCCTCTTATCGAGCGAGCCAACCGCAACCTGACTGGTTAGACACATGGACGATTTCATCAAAGCACTCAACATTTTTCGGTCTTACCTGACCGACAAGAACGCCCGGTCCCCTCTCAACACGAGCCACGACACTTTGTGGATCATGGGGGTTGACCCGGAGGATGTAAGCGACGAACACAAGGCCGAACTGGAGAAGCTCGGGTTCTTCTGCGACGAAGACGCGTGGTGTTCACACAGGTTCGGGAGCGCATAGACATGGCCGATCCAAACACACCTACAGAGGCCGGTTGGTACTGGCTTAAGAACGACGGTTGGGAAGTGGTCTACGTCAGTAAGACCACCTACCTCCCCGACTACACCGGACTCGCTGTTCATGCTTTGGGGGGCGACATCGTTATTATCGTCCCTCTGGACCAAATCGAAGGCGACGACCGCTGGGGCCCACGAGTGCTCCCGCCGAAAGAGTAAAGAGACACAACCATGAAAATACGAATCGCAAGCCGTAGTGGGGAGGGTGCTGGAGAACTGACTGTTCCAGACACCCTTCCCGAGTTCCTCACCTGGCTCTCCACTCAAGGGGAAGCAGTAACTGTCACCGAGCCCGGAAAACCCGTGGTGGACCCTTCATGGGGTGCAGAGCCACACCCGGATTTGTGGACCGTTTATCTAATTGACGAGTACGACTGAGACACAACCATGATCGTAGCAGTCACAGAATCCCACGGGACCGACAACGACACCCGTTTCGTCGATACCACCAAGTTCCCTGCCAACCACCCCTACCTCAAGGCCATCAACGAAGCGCTCAACGATGACGACATGGCCGAGACCACCTTCGAAAATAGTTTCAGTTACGGGGACTCCCCGTTCGATGCCGCCCTTGTCACTTTGCCGGCAATGGTTGAACGCAGCATCAAAATGTTCGTGATGGAGTAAAAAAATCATGGCCTGGAAAGAAAAAGAACTCACCATCGATCCCAAGAAGCTCACCTGTCTGCTCACCACCAGCGGACAAGGGGACACGTTCACGGCCCTGGTGCCAAAGGCTGCTTTCGATGCGTGGGCAGATAGTGAAGACCATTACGCCATGATGGAGAAGGTTCCCGAAGGCGACAAAATCGAATTCGTTGGCGTGATCGATATGGTCAAGTTCGTGGTCAAGCACGGCATCAAGCTCACGCAAGAGGCCGAAGGGGGCGTGTACTAGCCATGCGACGCTTTTTCTGGTGGGTGTACGACCTCTTTTACTTCCCCGGATGGACGATCCACCCCGTCCTCCTTTTCATCGTGATCCCGGCCCTGTTGCTCATTGGAGCAGGCGTCGGCATCTACTTCTGGTTGGTTTGATATGGGCGGAACAATCGCAGTCACCATTCGTCGGGCAGACGGTCGTGAGCATCGCCAAGCGCGGTGGACCAATCCGTTGAGTTACCTGTTTCTCAACCTGGGATTCATCGAAGGTGACGACAGCTATTTCGATGAGTACATCGCTCGATGGGACGAAATGCGTGCGGACTGGCTCGCTAACCACATCGGAGGCGACTACCGTTTCCAGATGACCTCGTGCTACGGGGACTGGACCCACTTGGCTCCTACGGGCTACGGCCTTGTGGTGGTGGACTACAAGACCAAGACTGTCCTGCATTCACAAGGTTACTCCGCTCTGACGAGTTTCCTATCCTCCACGTTTTCGAAAGACTGCGGGTACGCGGGGATCGAAGAGTGGCCCGAACCGTCTGTGGTTGCTTTGGTCAAAGCCGGACGTGTCTCTCGCAAAACGTGGGTGACGGACAAAGGCTGGAAAGACCAAGGGAAGGTTCTCGATTGGCATGAAGAAGCCAACCGTGCGGGAAGCCTGGGGAGTCGCATGGTGATGTGCAACTACCCTGTGGACATGGGCGAGTGGACCTTTGAACGATTCGGTGAGCATCCCGATGACCTCGTGAAGTTTTGGAACAAGCTCGTTGATATGGGCTTTGAGTTCAACGAAGAAGAGGAAGCCGCGTGGGACGAGTTCATTGAAGAACGCCAGGAGCGGGAGTAGATCATGGGAAATCTGACCAGCATATCGAGCCCGAAGAAACTCAAGTTCGACGAAGTAGACGCGCAGATCCGTGAGATCAACGAACGTCGCTTCGGCGGTTTTTTCACCATCAAGAAGTCCACGCCCGAAAGCTACATCGGCGCCGACGGGTGGGAGTTTCACGTTCCCGAAGTCCACCCACGTGCGATTTTCGGTTACGCGTTGAGTGACACGAAGCGCAGGATTCGGGGCGGGCACGCACGTCCAGCCTTTCGTTGGGCAGACTGGTGTGTGGCCGTGTTTGAGAATGAACTGGGAGCCGCTTGGAAGGGACGCATCAGCGATGATGGTGTTGAAAAGACCTGGGCTCCCGTCAAAGACAAATACTCGGATCTGCAAGCATGGCACGACATGTTCGATTCCATGTACGAAGAACCCAACACCGAGATGCAGGCGCACATCAAAAAGATGCAAGAGTGGGAGAACGACAAAGTTCCCGAGGCCCTGCGACCCTACGCGTTTCCAGAAAAGTAGAAGTCCCCGTCTATCTGTGTAGGGGATACGAGGCCCTGCGCCTTATTTCAGGAGAACCCCATGAACCACCTAGCGCTGATTTTCACGCTTCTTGCACCAGCAGCCTCCGGCACAACGACCCCTCCGGTACAGCGGCCGTCGATGCTGCAACCTCAGCCGGATTTGTCCGAAGCCGAACGCCTCTTCAAAGAGGGCATGATCAAGTACGACAGCGCCGACTATGTGGGCGCCATCGACTCGTTCACCCAAGCTTTGGGCGAAGCTGAGTCCAAGGGCTCTCAGGAGTTCCAGGTGCGTGGCTTGTTGCTTTACAACATCGGCAAAGCCCGCATCCATGCCTACGACATCGACCACGACATTGGGCATCTTCGTCAGGCTCGCATCATCTACAAGCGTTTCATCAAAGAAGCCGACGTAGAGGCCATGTTTGAGAAGTTCAACCCGAGGGATGTCACCGACGCCCAACAAGAACTTCGGATGCTGGAAGCTCGCATCAAGGGACTGGAGTCCGTTGACAAAGAGCCCCTCCCAAGCACCCCGCCTGTGACCATGCCCGTTGTGGATCAGAAGGCAGTCAAGAAGGCCCGAAACCTGGGCATCGGATTCACGGCATCTGGATCAGCCGTGGTCGTGGCCGGTGTGGCTCTCGTGGTTGGCGGCAGTCAGCTCCGATCCTCCGCCGAAACGTCCGTCTCCAAGCTCGATGACCTGGGCGTCCCCGAGGATCACGCCTCCCGAACCGAAGGAGAAGAGTTCATCGACGCCGAAACGCGCCGAGGCCGCATCTTCATGGCCGTAGGAGGCTCTGTGGCGGCTGTAGGCGTGGTTGGGATTGGGGTGGGCGTGGCTGCTCTGGTCAAGTCCAAGCGTCTCAGGGAGGGCCGTGTGCAGCCCTCCGTTGCACTGACGCCCGGTTACGCCGGTATCGTATTGAGTGGCCGCTTCTAGTCTCCCCAAGACGGACGAGTTCATCGCATGGGCCAGGGACAACTGTCCTTTGGCCGTGCGTGACGTTCGTGCCTCCCTTCAAGAAGCCAAGGCCGCCTACGACGCCGTAGACAACCGTTTGGGCGACGACGCTGAGCATGACGAGTTCATGTCCAAAATCCTTTGGATGGAAACGACCGTCCGGCTGGCGCAGTTGGGTTGGACGGTGGAAGAGTTTGAGGAGGCCATGTGGCCGAAGTCCAATGCTGCTGGGGTTTTGAACACATTGAGAGACGTATGACTTCGTAGAAAGTGCATCGGGCCTGTGTCCCTTGGGATATGTCTGATCCCCTGGTTCAAGCCAAAGCCCTCATCACCGGCAAAAGCGTCCTGTTCGTCTCAAACCGCTGTGATCCACAGTTAAAGCGCAAACTAAATAAGACCTTTGGCGTTCAGCTCGACTGGAAGGTTGTCGAGAAAATGCGAGAGATTCAGGCCGTTTGCGGTCGAATCCTGCACGGACGCTACGACATGGTTTTGGTCCAAACGAGCTTCATCAGTCACAAGACCGACAAGCTCATCAAAGATGCGTGCAAGGCAGCAGAAGCCCGGTACGTGCCCGTCAACAAAGGTCGCCCCAACGCGATCGTAGCCAGCCTCACTGATTCGCATTGAGGCTTTTTTGCGTAGAAAGA
>Ga0307379_10003278_pt1 | contig 23586 bp, 11 predicted proteins | sample UN2MG_FD_202237 | JGI IMG/M metagenome (GOLD analysis project Ga0307379, IMG submission 202237) | Soil microbial communities from Risofladan, Vaasa, Finland - UN-2 | ecosystem: Environmental > Terrestrial > Soil > Coastal area > Acid sulfate soil | place: Finland: Risofladan, Vaasa | collected... | reverse complement strand
CACTACCATGCGCTTGAATACATTGCTGAATCTTCGCCTGGTTGCCATCGAGAACCTCCTTTTCAGTCCCTATGGCAATGTACTTATTTTCTTTAGCCTTTGTCCAGATTTAGGGGTTCATTCCATCCTCTAGTATTAAATTATCGATTTATAATTATTACCCATACATTATCTTTATCGTAAGTTCCTAAAATGGTATTACCTTGCCGATCCACAGTTCCTCCGAACTGCTTCATAACACCATCTTTTAAATGGTACAAATGAACCGAATTGCCGATTATATTTCCAGTAAGACTTGATCTTTCTCCAAAAGATCCCGTCAATAAAAAATCTTTCTCTTTAGTAATTGTGCCCTCATTAATCCGTCTTCCGCTGTGTCCATCCATAATTACCCATCTGCCCGAAACATCAGGCGTTTCATCCTCCATTCCAACACTAAGCAATGCATGCCAGGAATAAGTACTACTACCCTCCTCATTCAGAACCCTGAAAGTTCCCTTAATCTCCTTCCCATCCGAGGATACTTTACCGCTATACTCTTGCTGTTTTACATTATCTCTGAGACGGCTAAATGAAACTCTATCTCTCTTAATATTGCCAGCGAGAACGGTGCCATCATTGAATACACCACTGATGATACTGTCATTAACAAAAACCTGGAGATCAAGTAAATTGTCGTTTGCGGTTATCTGCCAGATGCATCCAAGTTCAGGTTTGTAGAGTTCATCCCATACCTTATCAAATAATAGACGTGCCCCTTCGGGGAAATTGGGGTCTATGGAATATTCTTTATTCAGAACCAGGAGTTTTTTGAAAATATTTTCAGCTTCATCTCTCGCATTCTTTCTGAAAGCACAAACACCCCAATATTCATATGCTGTGTCTAGTTTACTTTTAGATTCTATCATATACTCTGTAACTATTCTTAAAACACCAATCGCTTGGGTGAAATTATCATCATTATAAAGAGAAATGCCAAGTTCAAGGGATGGGGGTGGTTGTGGAGAGGGGATTGTATTAAAAAATGATACTATATTTTGATCAAATAAGTTACTATCTAAAGAATAGTTGGGTTTTAATTGTTTAAGTTGTGAAAATACTTCTCTAGCAACATCTACATCACCCAAAGTAAATTCGGCAGCTCCCCAGTATGCATATGCCTTACACCTTTCGCTTGTTAAAGCCTCTGTATCTCTTGCAACTATTCTTAATAAATCGATCGCTTTTGGTAAGTAGCCTTGATTGTATGAGGAGATACCCTCCGCAAGGTTCACTGCTTGAGCCTGAAGCATTTGCGGAACTGCTTCAGTCAGCAGTAAGGATATGGCAATCCACACTGAAACTAAAAACACCTTCAATCGGCTTTTATTCATCTTTCCTCTCTGGTTATTATTAATTTCCCAAACTCAATTGTTTGGAAACACAATTTTACACTTAATCCATTCAAAAAGTAACCTCGACCCTATTTTCGCTACCTCTATTCAATCTCACCGTAACTTGTTTGGTTATGCCTTCTAGTTTGAATGTAAAAGTGTGTCTACCTTCCAATATCCAGGGTCTTGTATTATTAATTCTTTTTACAATTGGGGTTGTTTCAGTTTGCCCTATAATCTGTTGATTATACTCTTCATCAAAGACCTCAGCTCCATTTGGATTGGAAACAAAGGTTACGCCACATCTTAACGCTCTCAAATCCTCACTAAATGTTATACCACCTTCTCGCATCCCTGATACCGGGACACTGATCTTTCCGATACAGTCAGACACTCTAATTATCACTCTGTCTGTACTTCCCACATTTTGTATTTTGTTCCCAACAAGATTTCTTTGTGAACCATTGACAAAAACTCTCAAATCATAAAGACTTACGTTATCTATATCTAGTATTAGGTCCCCGGTAATTATATTAGTCGCTTTTTGAATACTATCTCTTACTCTAACGACAGCAGGAATAGCGCTTATAACCTGATCTCTAAACTTCAAATCATCCAGCTTGCTAAATGCTTCTACAGTACTGTCTTCATAAACATTCCTTAACGAATCCAAAACTAACTGCAATTGCTTGTTCCCATTTATTAGGAAAGTAAAGTTAAAATTTTTCTCTAACAAGTTACTGTAAAGCTTCTGCATTTCTTCCAGCTCTTTAATAACACCTTCCATATTATTCGTAGCCATTGCGTTGCTAAATAATGAGTCGCTCTTTTGCTGGGAATCAGATACTTTAGCAATCTGCTCCCGCATTGTCTTAACATTTAGTTTGTACTTTTCTTTTTTACCTCGATCCTGGAGAAACTTATCCCATTTTTTGAGAAGATCTGAAAATTTTACATTTTCTATATTTTGATTCTGGATAAACGAATCGCAGACCGCTACAAAATCTTGAAATTTTAAATTATTGAACTCATTCTGTATCAATTTTTCGTAATTATTCTGTAGTGCTGCAAAGGTTTCCTGCGCTTTTTTATCTGCTAAAAACTTGCCCGTTGCCAGAAACCCCAACACAAGCACAGCCGCTGAAGCCATAGGGATTAATAGCTTTTTAACCCCAAATGGCTTTCTCGGAGCTTTCAGTATAACCTTCCTTTCTAGCTTGGGATTCATGGAACAGTTGGACTCGACAATCAAACTGACGGGAAAGCCTTTACTAATCTCTTTGGAGAGTATTCCCTGAGGGTCGCCATTTGCAACTAATTTAAAAGTTTCTTTTCCTTTTATAATAAAAGGTATTTTGGGCAGATCAATTTTCAGAGATGAGGGCTCAGATTTAATGTTGTTTACCTTTAAATCTTGATCTCCTCTATTAGAAATGGCTACCTCAAAAGAAATGGCTTCAGCTGGTCTAACCAGCACCATTTTGGGTATATCAACATCCAGCACAGGTAAGAGAAGTACGGATGCTCTGAGACCTATTTTTCGAAAAGCGGCATTTATATCGTTGGATTGAATTAAAAAGGTGTTTTCGAATTGTCTGCTGGTTGCAGTATCGATTTCCTTCGTATCGATTTTCAATTTTATCTTTTGTTTTTTCCCAAGGGCGATCGAAAGCGGTTTGTTGTAACTAATGGTAACAGCAGGATGCTCACAATTTACTTGCTCCACGATAAGTAGGCTTTCACCTTCATTGGCTAATTCCAACTCCTTTTCAACCTCATCTCCTAATTTGATTTCTCCAAAGTCAACGTTTTCGGTAACTAAAGATGGCGGGCCAGGAACTTTGAAACTGCAAGGCACCTCATACTCTGGAGTAATAGAATCGTTTGAAGTTATATGGAAAGAACCATGAATTTGTCCAGGACCTTTTTTCCTCAAAATAGCGTAGTTGAATTTTATCTTTAGACTTTCCTCAGCCTGTGGAGTTACCGACAAAGGGGTTGAGATGGTCTTAGTGTCCAACCATGGCTGATCAAAATTTATTGCACTAATCTCAAGCTGATCGGTTCCTGTATTTTTAATTTTTAATGTTATGGTATTCTCCTGGCCGTAAACAAACTGCTGTGAATCAGCTACTGTTTCTGCGTTAACTTGTGGGCCGAAAGTCATTTTGCATACAACTGGTACCTCCATAATTGATGATACCGGATCATTCGATTGTATTTCAATGGTGGCGGCGAAATCCCTTTCCGAGTCCTTTAAAGGAATGTTGCTTAGGTCTATTTCAACATCCCAAGAGGATAACTCTCCCGGAGATATAATAACCGGTAAGTCCGATACACGAACATCAAGCCATGGTTTGTCACATCTAATACTACTGATCTCGAGATCTATGTCACCCTTGTTCCTGACTTCTAGTTTGGTGGTCTGCTTCTTTTTGGAATATCCGGAGACAGAAACAGAGATTGGGGTTACAAGTAGTCTAGCTGGATTTTTCACCACTGCGTTAAGGTTGACTGGAAATGAGGGATTTTCTTTATCATTGGAATGGACAATGATCGTTGCCGAAATAAAATTGAGATCACCTGGAATTTTATTTCCATCAATGTTGATATTAACTTTTTTTGTCTTTGCTGCTTTTACCACCAGATTATCGCCAGGAAAATCCACTAGCAACCATGGCTGATCCACCTCGATTCCAGACACTGTCAGCTTCTGGCTTCCTTTATTGATGATGGTAAGCTTCAATTCTTGCGGGGTTCCCCTTACAATGCTTTCTAATTCATCCAATCGACACTCCAGCTTGCATGGAGCTGCAATGAATCGTCCCGAAACCTCAATATCGCAAAAGAGAACTTCTCCTTCCTCCACGGATAGTTGAATAACATCAGCTACCTTAGCTTCTTCGGCCCCTTCCGGAATCATATCCTTTCCCAAGATTGAGTAAGGCAGCTCGATTGTTCTATGGCCTTCCAGAGTCAAAGGCAGCTCCCAAGGCAAATCAAACCATTCAGGTTTCTTTTTAATTGAGGATAATGTTATTGGTAAATCTCCATCATTTATAAGCAAGAGCATTCCTTGAATGCAATCTTTGGTGGCCTCGAAGGTAATTGATTCTTTTGCCCGGAGTCTACCTTTCTGTATTGGTTGGACCACAAAATCAAGAGGATAGTCCGGTTGTCGTAGATTGTCAGTCTCAAAAACGAGCTGCCCTGCTACTTTGCCTTCTTGATCCAGAGTGAGTTTTTCGGTGGAAATCTTCAGAGTTAACTCCTGTTTTTCCGATATTTCTAGTGTAAGAGGTTTAGAAAAACTCTTCAATTTGATCCATTCCGGAACTAGTATATTATTAATAGTAAGAGGTAAATCTCCCTCGTTGGTTACTGTTAACTTTGTTGTAGTTATTTCCCCAAATATGGGACGTATTATCCGTTCCATTTTCACAGCAATTTTACCTGGATAAAGAGCGGTAACCAAGACTGTTGTTTTAGCAGACGAAACTCTGGTATCATTTGGAATAATTTCGACAGTTGTTTTATATTTACCATTTTTATCCAGACCAAAGATCCGAACTTTAATGACTGTTTGATCTCCCGGGGCTATCTTCAAAGGCTGCTCCATCGGTTCCACTACCATCCACGCATCCTCACTGATGACGGACTTTATTATTAAAGTGCTTCCACCAACATTTTTAACAGGAATTTCGATCTCCTGTTCTGTTGCCAATTCCAAGCGGACAGATACACTTTCGGGTATTTCTATAATCCCCTGCGATTTGACCATTAATTTTACATCAATAGAACTCTCATCTGGTGCACTCGAACTCCTAACTAGTATATGTCCTGTCAATTCTCCAACGGGTATCTCTTTATCGATTCGAGCTATGATTGGGCAAACGTATTGCTCTTTGCCGGGTATAGTTAAATCTTGTCTTACCTCAGAAGAAATCTGCATCCATTCATCCATCTCAATTTCAATATCTTTAAGCTCGCTTTTACCCATGTTCTTTATTATCAACTCGAAAGACATCTCACTGCCCTGAACGATCGTGTCTTCTCTTTTGCCAACGAGTTCTAAATCGATAAAAGCAGGGGAAAGGACCTCAGCCCGGATAACAATATCTTTCCTCGGGTTCAATGGATCGTTTGATAATATGATCAAGTGATCACTCAGCTCCAAACATTCGCCTTTTTCAAAATCATCCTTGACTTCGATAGAAAAAGATATTTCGCAATGTTCATCGGCAGGAAGAATCAAAGGATAAGCCTGGGTGGCTAAAGTGCACCAACTTGCGCCAATTTCAATGTTTGCTACAGAAAGAGTTCCTTCTCCCTTATTGAAGATGGTCAAGGTGAATGTTTTACTTTGGCCATATTCCAGTGGATCGATAGTTGACAACGACGCCTCAATCATAGGCAGAAGCAGACGACCAAGGCGTATAGGAGTTACCATTTTTTTATTGATCGGATCATTAGAAATGACCACCACTTCTGCTTCGAGATTTGAATAAGATTTATTTTCAACGAAATAAGCCATATCAAGCGGCAAATCCACATTTGTTTTCTCTCCTGGAGCAATGGTTAATCTCTCTTCCCAATCCAAAGGTCTCAGCCATTGAACATTGCTCACTATTTTCTCTATAACCAGGGGAGCCTGACCAGAATTTGATACTTGAAGTTCTAAGGCTTGGGCGGAATAATAATCTATTTCAGCAGGTACTTTTGCTTTAAGTTGGATTTTGGGAACATACAACCTCTCGATTTGGATCGGAACTTGATGTGGATCATCCCTATCGTTGGCTTTGATGAAAACCATACTAGAAACTGTCCCCTCGCTTACTTTCTCTGAGGGGATCTCTAGTGAGTCTATCTTCACCTTAAAAGTAGTGCTATCTCCGGCTCCAACTTCAAGAGGTAAATCAGGCAGATTAGGTAATTGAACATAATTGTCCAGGCTTTTAACCTCTTCAACTTGCATGAAATCATTGCCATCGTTACTAACCATTAAAGAAACCAGAGCTTGTTTCCCATATTCGAGGCTTTTGAGAGATTCGCATCGTGCCTTAAATTCAGCGTAGTGCCGGACAAGAGTAAGAGATACAGTCTCCTTCAATTCTGGCTGTTTTGGGTCGTTGCATTTGAGTAAAATATTACCTTCCAAAGATAATTTTCCGCCTTGGAGTTTTACTTTGTCCAGAGATAGGACCAAATCCAATGACTTGCTAGTCTGTGGTGCAATAGAAATAGGCTCGGACGGCTCAACACCCTCCAGCCAGTCCATCTCCGATGAGATGGATGAGATAAGAAGAATCCCTTCACCCTGATTTGATACTGAAAGCGTAACAACTGGTTTAGCCGGAAGTTTTTCCATATCAAAAGTTAACTTCGCCGGTACTTCTAAATATACCTTTGGTACTAATTTATTAGAATCCTCTATTTCGGAATCCTCGAGGGAAACCAAATAAGCGTAGGATGGAGTTGGGAAACTATGTTCGATGAATTCTTTTAAATATTCCAAATCCATGGATTGTATTCTCCGGACTAGCAAATATTTAGAGAAGGGGGGAGAGTGCTTATTGCGGGATTAATACCGAAGTACTTTACGTATATCTTCTTACACTCTTGAAGTAGTAAATCACCGATAGTTTCCATCTTCTTACAATTAGGTATATCAGACCCTATTTTGTTTACAATCCTGATAGCTCTTCCGGGTCAACTTAAAGAACTTCCCCTGTAGCTGCCATGAAGAAAGACTCGACCAAATTAATAGGAATTGCAAAACTAATTCCCTCAGCATCCATTATTTTGGCATATACTACTGCTATAACCTTCCCGTCTTTTTCCGAAACAACCGGTCCTCCACTATTACCCGGATTTACGCTAACATCCAAAGTATACCTGTCTGATTGCGATACGTAAGAACTAATAATGCCAACATTCTCCTTGAGTGTTTCCCCAGAACCGGGAATAATGTTCTCATCTTCCTCGGTGTTCATTAGTTCAGACAACATCGCTTGTGTTCCCAGGGGGTATCCCAGTACTCTTACATTGTCACCTTGTTTGACTCCACCTGAATTTCCTAAAACCGCTTTAGGTAAGTCCTCTCGCCATATTCTAAGCAAAGCTAGATCATAATCTTCTCGACTATCAACCACTACCGCTTTATAGAAAGTATCTTCGGTGTTAATCTTTACCCAAATGGCGATATTATCACTAATCACATGGTGATTTGTAATAATGTAACCGTCACTGCGAATTACAAATCCGGTTCCCGTGCGGAAACTGTTAGTTTGAAAGGTAGCCACATAAACAGTTGCTAATTTTGTCTGCTCAATGTTTGCCCTGATATTCTCATCATTATAGGGATCTGCGGTACTACCGGTTTCGTCGGAGTAGCCTGAGGGCTTTCCATAGATCTGCATGTAGACAGTAACAGCTAACAAAACAACCCCGACTATAAAAAGGATCGCTATTAATGCTTTCATCCCTCCACTTGGGGTCTCCTCATAATTATTAGATAAAGACATGGTTAATCTCCTTGGTTTATTGTGAGAATCCTCAATTAATCAAAACAAGGGGAATACTCTCATATACGATAACATTCCTCTCGATGACAGGTTTAATTGTGAAATGGGCATGCCTCCCATTCCGGTTCCATCTCTCTTCCGCATTGAGGGCATTTTTGGCAGTAAGGGCACCGCTTAAAATCCGATCTGACCGGTTTGTTACATCCGGCGCAGACATTTGTGGTAACTCCCACAGTTGGTGCGGGAGCAGCAGTTCGAGTAGTAGAAGGATTGGAACTCGACGCCCTTACTTTGCGAGGTGGAAGCGGGTCAAGGAGTTTTCTCTTTTCCACCGGCCTTTTAATACCCTCTATCTCAATCATCACCGTATCCCCGATCCCTTCGCTGAAGTCATCGAGGTGGTCCCTGAGTTGATTGAGAAGATCCTCAAAATCGGTCTGTTCCGCTTGATCGACCATCGTTTCCACATTTTCCAGTTCTTTATTAATCACCTCATTGAAGATCGATCCCGTCTCATTCTGGATCTCACCCCCGGGCATCTGTATTGATTTCAGAGGGTAAATATTATCGTAAAAAAAGTGCAGGATCGCTGCATATTCTGCCAGGCGGTTGTCCTTGCGTAATCTTGCTAACTTTTCATCGCAGTTCCTGATAATGTCCTGAAGTAAATCTCTCTTGCCAATCAATGAATCCACCACTTTATCCTCAACCCCGAGTTGAAAGTCTTTTTCCGGAAAAGTGACCTTGCCGAAATTCGTACGGTAGATGTAAACGTTCTTTTGCTCGAAATCCACTTGAGTGGTTTTGGGATTTAAGAATCCTAGAATTGTACCTAAAAGGAAAGCTCTATAAGCTTTTACTAATTCTTCCCTTTCATCCTCTGTCATAGGAATCAGGTCTAAGAACTTGAATTCATTTTTATCTGTGTGAAGTTGTTTACCCTCCAGCCGACATTCGTCGTATGCGCTGAGCATATCCCCAAGGTTCTTGAGGTAAAACAGGGGATAACCAGCCACCTCGGAATAGAAAAAAATGGTGGTCTTATCACCTGATACCTCAAATTCGGGAGGATGAGGGATGTTGCTGGTAATCTTTTCCTTGAAATCCATCAGGTTTGGGTTGTCCGGTACATCTGCAAGGCTGACAAAGTATTTTTGCTGTTGTGGATCTAGCTTGAATGTACCCACTTTTTCGATGCCCTGGATCCACACAAGCCCGGCGTTATATACCTCCAAGAGCTTACTCATTATCTCGGAACTATCATAGCGTTCGTAAAACATATCCAATACGAAATAGTCGTTCGGGAGCGTTCGGAACTCCTCAAGTGCCAGATTAATGATTTGTTCTTCAATTACGCTGAGACCCTTTTTCTGGATAGCTCTGATAAGATCGAGAACGTTCTGGCTATCACATAATTCCATGAGATAAGTTCCGCGCAAATTATCCATCTTGTTACGGTATTCGCTCTCATCCCGTCCCATGTAATTCGGATAGTACTCGTTTTCAATGTCATCCGGTTGGTAAAGATTCTCTTTTAACGGGCTCTCTAGTTTAACTCTGAAGAATTGATATTTCCCTTCGAATATAGCCTCCAGTCTTTTCAACTGATCGAGAAAACTATTGATCTCCTGGATAAGACCAGTATAGATGGTACGCTCCTCCGTGACACGCTCCTCCCCGATGAAATCCAACAGTTCATCGTATACCTCTTGAGCCAGTTGATGAGCGCGCCTCTCGATCTGAAACCAAAAATAATTTCTTAATACTTTCGGGCTTCGGCTATCTGCGGAGGGCATCAAGCGGTCATAATCATGCTGAATAGTAGCTTTTTTAAGGGGATTAATAGATCTATACCCCTCGTGCTCTTTGAGATCGTTAATAATTTCCTGGACCCGTTTGTTGCATTCCGCAATTGCAGCCAACTTGTCCTTTTCCAGTGTTTCGGACCAGGGCCTGTATTTGCGCGCTTTATCTGTCAGAATCGACCTTATTTCTCGAAGAACCTGGATCGCAAAAGCAAGACCCTGATCCGGATCGTTAGCGATCTCCCATATATGCTTCTGTATGTCCTTTTTCAGTTGATCCAGGTATCTTTTCTTGTTGAGGTCCATCTCTTTAATATAAGCTCCCCATTTGCTTGATTGCATTCCTTCGATCTTAAATTGTGTCTTGTACTCCTCAATTTTCTGTTTGATATACTGGGAAGGAGCAATCCCGGTGGCTTGGGGGACACCCTCTTTGAGCTTGTTCCTAAAATTGTTAAAGATGTAATCATCGATATCATATTCCAGGGAACCTCTAGGTGAGGAAGACTTGCAAATATTGGTTAAAACATCCTCTCTCGTTTTTGTAACAGCCATCTGTGTAAACTCACCCTGTACCAAGCCGATTGCAGGAAAAAGCTTGTTCTGGACATAATCGGTCACTCCAACTCCCTCGGCAGTACTATGACTCCCCATACTGCGGATAATTTCACGGGCCAGCTTGTTGGCGCAGGCATTCCTGATCCTGTCCGCCGGGTAATAGATAGAGGACAATCCAAAAGAGTCGTACCGGCAGGTATAAGGCTCTGTAAAGAACCGGTTACCCTGACGATCCTTATATGGTTCAACAAATAGGTCCAGCATGTATTGATTCAGGTTGATCCTGACTCCGCGCTTCTTGCCTGCGAAAGTGTCTCCGGAAAAATCCTGGAAAATATTTTCGGCCACCAAGGAATAAAGGTCGTCCCGTCCTGACTTGCCTGCCCTGAAAGACATCCCGTTTTTGTTAACACCATCGATGAGAAAACAGTATGCAAATGGCGGGGGAAGTAGTTTTATGCTCTTGTCATATTGGCCCCATTGGACATGGAAAAGGTTGGCAAACTTGTAAAAATCTAATTCCTTAAGTGCAGAGTATGCGTTAGCCCAGACCCTGGGATCTTCTGTTTTCGCAGAAAACACCTTGGGCAGCACGAGAAATCCTGTCAGGGCCGTCTTCTCGGGATACAGACTTTTTATCAGAAAAGCTGTATCAAGATACATTCCGCTTCCTGTGCCGCCTGCAACCGAGCAGATAATATAGACGTTTACCTGCTCCATATTGACCTTTATTCCAAGTTTGGACATTTTCTGTTGGACGCCGGTAGCCTTAATCTTTCCATAACAATTCTGTATCCTTCCCCGTATATCTTCGTAATTGTGGAAAAAACTTAACCTGCCACAGGGACGAATTTGGCCGCAGCCGTCGTAGTTGTCTCCCCAATCCTTCAATTCGCCGAAGGCATAAAACCAGTTGCGAATATGATCTAAAGTATGAATCTTCTGAATGTACTGGCCGGGGTTGCAATTCACCCAAATAAGCTCCGCATCAGTAAATTCGATCTTTTTTATTATTTTGTCATCTTTTCGGGCTAAATCGCTCTGATAAATATCCTGCTTTTCAGCATCCATTAGCAGGTAAGAAACAATGGGAAACCGGTCGAGGTTCCCATACTTTTCATAAAAGAGCCTTCGAATGCGCAATAGAACTTCCTTGCCTGTACCGCCTAAACCAATGATAATTGTAGGGCTTACATCAGCTGGGACAAGTTCAATGTCTCTTTTCTGGATGGAAACCTTTTCCATTTTATATCTCCTATTATTTTAAATTACCTGGGGGATACAAGGACAGCAAAAATGAAATGGACCAACCACACTACACCCAGAAGAAGTAGAATACCATGCCAGATCTGTGAATCCATAGCGTGGAAGAACAAATTGAGAATTAGAACCAAGGAGTATAACATGGACAGAGACCAGACGATCGGCTGAGCGTTTTCTGCACGGAACTGTTTGCGCAACATAACTTTATACAATTGAAAAAAAAGAACCATCCATATCAGCACCAAACCGACCAGAAAAGCCAAAACCTTGATTAACATTTCCATGCGATCCGACATAGTACCAAATCCGCTGGTATCTTGAGCGCTTACTGAGGCTGCGATCATCAAGAAAAGCAATGCCACCAGGCTGAATCTGTTTTTTTCAACGAAGGCATCCGCCATGTGAACCTCCTGTGCTAACATTGTAATAGATGCATTGTTTAACAATTTTCGATAGGATTAATCAAATGCAAGCTCTGTGATAAATTCTATTTAAAACTGACCAAAAGTGGAGAGCATTTATTTCATTTTTCTTACATGTATATTTACTCCACATTCGTTCCCCTCAAAGTCTGTAAATTTTACCGGAATATCACCCTCATCTCTGGCCAGGCTGTAAAATCGTTTGTTCGTATCTCCGATAAATGCGCCCGGGGTTCCGCGGAAGGTTACTTTACCTAGAGGGCTCAAAGAGAAATAACCAATGACCTGCTCAGAGGCCCCCCAGCCGAAAAGTACAGGGAAGCGCCTTGAAAGATTCAAAATCATCAGGCGTTCATCCCCTTCGACAATGACCGTGAATTTCCTTTTCTTCAAACACCAGAACGACAGTAGAGCAAGTGGTAGAAGACCGGCCAAGGCGATACCCAAAAGCAGCCACATTCGCCACATCCCGAACATGACTTGAATCTCGAATGGGCACCTGTCGGTGATTGTCAATCTGTTCTTCGGAAGGAACAAATCCGGCAATTCTGCTACACCCCAAACGTTGTTCAGGGTATTCAGATAGCTATCTTCAAGATAGAGATCGGCGTTTGAAACCTCCAGAACCAGTTCTCCTTTAATGGCATAGTATGGCTTAATCAGGGCATCGGATAGAAGGTTGTTCCAGCTGAATTTCGGGTGACTGATTTCCCGTGGTAATTTGAAAGTGATGTTACATGCGATCCGATCTCCCGGTCCTACAGGTGTGTCTATCACACTGGGAGTGATGTCCTGAAAGGGTACATTAGGTAACCTTTCTTTTTCTATTCCTTTAATATTAAGATTTCTTAGGCTGACGTTAATATCGGCTGAGCGGATGAAATAAGGGCTGAAAGTTGATCTGATGGATATGTCTCTCAGTTCGCCCCTGATGTTGTCTTTTTCCTCGAATTTTCCCAAGAGAAGGTAACGGTTCCCTATCCTCTCCCAGTGAAAACCCTTGCTGTTTATAGCAGCTCCAATCCTTTCAGGTTGAAGGATAAGAGTATTTTCTTCCAGGGGTTTGCAAATCATTGGCTGCACACCGAACAATTGGTTCAACATATTGTTTCTCATGTAGGTATCAAATTCATGCACCTTTTCGAACCTCTCCTCAGGGCGATCGTAATAGTAAAGGGCATAGAATGCGTAGCCGCGGGGCAGGCCCCCCAATGGTTGGACAGGATAGGTATAAATCCGGACAATAGAGCTATCCACTCTAAGAGTATCATAGAACTGCCTGATTTGTCCGACGTCGCTATCCTGAACGGCTCCTCCAGTCACATCCTGGATATTATCGGTCGCTAACCAGATTACACCTGTTCTTTGGGTTATTAATTCTTTTTCTTTCTTTGCTCCTTTCAGTGCTTCCAAGAGGTCGGTATAGTGTCCATTAGGATCCACTATTAAATTGTTAAAATTGAAATTTAGTCCCGAAACCTGGACTCCCCTTACCCGCCAAATAGGCGATTGATGGCCTATCGCGGGTATGCTCTGATTGAACTGACCGATCCAGACACGGTCATTATCAGTGGTTACCCGGTTGAACACATCCTCCAACTGCTTTCTGAATTGCAGGATACTGTAATAATTCTGCATGCTCAATGAGCTATCGAAAAGAAACACATGGTTCCAAGCTGAGACAGAACCGAATGAAACACAAAACAGATAAAAAACGGCGGCTAATCCGGCAAATTTTGTTTTCTGCATTGAAATCTCTCGATTAACTATGGATTATCTATCAGTGGCCAACAGTAATTATTCCATGGAAAAGCATTTAAGACGGCCGTTTGTATCACAAGTACAGACTTTTCTGTTGCTGTAAGCTAAACCTGTCGGGAAATTGTGACCACCAACCACACCTTTAGCTGTATCATTCATATTACCGGCCAGAAAAAGGATCAGGATACCATTTTGATCTATAACGAGGAAGCGGTCCGGGAAAAGAATAGGATCGAGTTGTACTGCACTGGTTACATTTTCAGCCATGGGTGTTTCAGGGTTCATACCGCTGGAATCGAAAAATTTGAATCCAGTGAGGTCTCCTACTACGAATCCATAGTGGGAAACTGAAAATGAGTTTACTTGCGTGATTATCCCGACTGAGAAGCATTCCCATCCGTTATTTTCATTGTCCAGCATGCAGCAATGAAGTTTATTTTCGGAGGAGTTGTCAACAAAATACAGATAACCGTTTGCCACAGCCGGCGGCTTTCTCGTGTCAACTTGAAGGTTCAAGGACTGGGCCCAGTATTTCTTCATATTTTCGATATGAAATAATGTTAAAAATCCTTTATCATCAAGGACATAGATATATTCCCCATCTGTAACCGGGTAGGCCAATCTGTTCGAATCAATAGGGAAAAAGCCGCGCTTGGTTTTGTCCCAGCCATGAATGATATGAAGATAGTAAAGTCCGTCATTTTCCATCTGCGAGAGTGTAAAAAACATTTCACCGCAGGCATTCAATCCGCAGCAAATCTTTTCATCTCCTTCCAATTCGAGGATAGGTACAGGGTTGAGGTTCGGCCTGTTACCTGCTTGCGCCAGGCTTAAAGAGGATAAGCTGAAACTGTAGATTTTCTGCAAGCAGGGGATTAATAGACGGTTATAACATATTGCTGGCGCATAGAATATACTTTCACCGATTCCGCACGATACGTTAGCGATCAAATTACCGTTAGCGCCGTTTATTAAAAAAATGTTTCCATTGGATGAACAAACTACCACAATATCATTGTAGAACAGAATGGGAGCATCAACATTGACTGACAGGTTCAAATCCCATAGCGAATTCAGTTTAATATTCGGAGCTTGTGACTCAGGGCAGTACCCGCTGAATGAAGGTGAACCCTTGAAGATTCCCCAGCCAGGCTGCTGGGGTAATAGGTTACCGCAGATTCGGCAGAAACGTGCAAAAATCCTGTTTGCAGCTTTACACGCTGGACATATCAAAGTAATTCCACCGCAAATGGAACATTGCCGTTCCGATTCAGAAATCTGGGCCTCACATCCGGGATATGGGCAATCAGCCATCATTCATAAGCCCCTGTACAAGGAATTTGCTTTCATTATTAGATTGTACCCCCAGCATTATAACAATCATTCTTCATGTAATCCCTTTTAGATCGGATGCCGGTCGACGGCAGACGATAACTTCAGGTTTTCTGATTACCTCGCCGGAGTCTCTTCTATAGCCGTACTTCATTATACCTATAATGGAGCTTTCCGGATACTCCTCGGATATCCGCATATGCTTGCCGACATGGATGCTGGAATTAAACATTGTTTGCCCCAATTCGATCTCAATAGGCTGAATTTTCAAGGTCTTAAGGTAGTTCTTGATTTCATTGTAAATCAGATCGAATTCTTGACACCATTTTTGAAAATGGATGCGTGTTCTCGATTCTAAGAGTGAATCAGTGATACGAGTAAAGTTTTCACCTTTCAGCGTGTCCCGAACGCGGAAAAATTCTTCGAATACCGAGAGTAGTTGAATAGTAAAATTATCTAATCTGGACATATCGCTATCGGTTAACTCCGCACCTGTTGAATGTATCGGTGCTATTTTCTTGAAATATTCATTAAGGGCTAAAGTGATGAGTTTACCGATATCCAGATCTTGCAATTCGGAATTATCGATTTTATTGCGAAGAACCTCATAGAAAGAGGGAAAACTAATCTCTCTTCCTTTTGCAGATCCAACATCACCAGTTAATTCATCGACAAGCTCGGAAGTCTTGCTGATAAAGGCGTTCAATCCCTTGAGTACTTTATTGATGTTTTCTCCTGCCCTTTCATCCCCTACATATTGTTGAGGTGTGTCTTGAACGAGCCGATCTCGAATCCCGCTAATGTTCTGAATCATGGTTTTGAGTTCCGAAGTTTGTATTGCCTGTTGTATGCTTTCAGGTTTTCCCCCCTCCCCAGATTGGACTTTCATTTCATTGGATACCTCCATCCGTTGATCCAACATTTCTAAAAAAGAAGTCAATTGTTGTTTAAGGTAGATTTCAAAAAATGAAGAAAAATTCTCGGATATTTTCCGTAGGATTCGCTGGTCCAACTCTTTTTCATCGTTACGAATTCTATTAGCGATCAAGGATTCAAGCTCCCGATTATCCGGGCCTTTATCTTTTTGCTTTAGTTGTTGTTCCATGGTCTCTAATTGATTATCCAATCGGTTCTGGACATATTGAGACCAATCATTTAACTCCTGGTTGTGTTTCCTGATAGCTTCAATCAAGTTATTTGTTTGTTCCGCCAGTTTCTCCTGTTGATTGCTCAGATTCTCTATCTGATTCTTCGTAATGTAGTTATTTTTCTCACTCATTTCATTCAGTGCCAACAGACGATCCTTTAAATGTTTAGTCTTATCGTATTGCAGATATGCCAATACCGATGTTATCGTAATAACAGCGGCTAAAATAATAAGAAGCCAAATGAAATTAGTCTTGTTTTTAGCTATATCGTGTTTTACTTCTTCTAAACTTAACTTTATATCTTTAAGATTACCACCCAATGAAGCTTGAGATTTGGATTTAGCCTTTGCGGGCTGAGCTTCTGGTGGTAGAGTATCTGGTGGCAGAGTATCTGATTGCAAACCCTCTGCGGATGAAGTCTCTTTTAAATTTGTCTCTGTAGCGATTTTATTATTGTCCTCTTCCGCAGGACCTTGGGAAGAAGCTGAAATCACCGTTAGAATCATGGCCATCAGGAAGCAGCAAAGCATGCAATATACTGTATAATGCCCGGATATTTTTGCTCCACTTTGACACATCAGTAGTTCTCTCCAGGATATTGTATTTCAGGTAGTGAAAGGTTCATTTCTAAGACAACCTTCCCCTCGGAAGATAAAATCCTCAGAATGGCTTTCAATGGATGCGTACCGCTTTGTCTGGTAATTTCGAGATTCAATTTGATATGGTCCTCATTTGTCACCCCGCTTTTTTTCAAGTCTAATGGATAGCTGCAAATAAGAATATTCCCTTCAGTTGTAGGAGCATTCCCGAAAAACACCTTGAGCATAAGTAAATCCTGCTCCTTAACACCTTCAGTTATCACTTTGAAATATCGTTCCTGGGAAAAGGAACCCCCTTCTTTATCAGGAATCATTTCATAGGGAATGATTACCGCCTGTTCCTGTTCATTACCTATCCCTAGACTCAAGTTGTAACATTTACGAAATTTGACTGGCAATCTGGAATCATCGGAACCCAAAGCACTTAGAGCGTAGAATGCTGTGCCTGTGACAATGGTTTCCCGAGTATCTTTCGAGTCAAATAATGAAACATGGGCAAGGTTGGCTTTAAAGGTATCCTTTATTTTTGATGCCATTAAAGGAAGTTTACAACCTCCTCCAACTAGGATAACATTACACTTGCTGTTCGGGGGCAATTGAGCACGTTTGATAAAACCGGATATCCTTTCTTCGAGTCGCGGCATGAAGTTATCAGTCAAATCTACAATCTTGTCATTATTCAAAAAAGTCTCAAAGCTCACTCTTTCTTTTTTATCCTTATAGGAAAAAGCCTGATAAGTTTCATTTTCCCCTAAATGAAAAAGAGCTTTCAGTTTAATCGCGTTTTTCAAGCGGTCTTTTAGTGATTCTCTGTCCTGAAAATCTTGTCTTTTTTGCTTGATCAACGCATCTGCGATTCCTTCGCTTATAAGCTCTGCTCCAAGATAATTATCTCTTTCAAAATGAAGAAGGTCGAAATTTCCATTATTCTCTGCGGAAAAGTGGCTCAATTTAAGGCCTCCTCCACCCGCATCGCAGACAATTGTCGATTTTTCCGCAGGTAACTCATTATTAAAAAAGTAAGCGAAAACAGCCGCCATGGCATCGTCGAAAAGAAATTTGAGAGGCAGCCCGGCTTCTTTGGCGGCTGCCTGCAGAACCTTTCTGGTCTGAGTAGGAGTATCAACAGAAAGGCACAAAATCAAGTCAAATCCTTTTTTTAGTATTATCGATGGAATAAGATCGGACAAATATTTAAAAAAGTGAACCAAAATCTCGACATTCGTTTTGTGATAATCTTCGATTGTGAGGAAATCATTTTTCAGGATATCTTTGACTACTACACCGTCTATACCCTCCAGGTCTCCCAAGTAACTTGACAAGGCTTTATCCATTGCCTGGAGCTTTTTAGGATTGATGGATGGCGAAAAAAGGATGGAAGGCAGGTATCGCTGATAATGCTTCCAACCTGCGCCAGGATTACTGGATTCAATAAAAATGAACTTCTTCTGCGGGTTGATAAATCCCATTTTAGTAGATATATTTCCCATGTCGACTGCAATCTGCATATTTATCTGCCCGTCTTTTTTAAGTTTGATTATTCTTGCATATAAAACCAAAATCAAAATTATTCGTCTTCTTCATATTGGACAGGAACTAATTCTTCATTCGCGTAAACACTAAGCTTCCGGTTGTCATCCACTTTAAACTCGACAATACACTTTTCGCCGGTTTTTTTGATACGGTAGCTTCCCAGATTCCTGATATCCGGGTTAGGTATTATTTCTTCTCCTTCTTCTTTTCTAATAAACATCCGGTCGTCGTTACCCATGTTTTGGACCACTTTGAGAACAAGGTCTCCACTAACATTTTCGTAAACACGCTCGAGAGATGTTGGATAAGGCGTTCCCGCCTCGATAATTTTTGCGAACCTTTGCATTCTGGGATATTTGGGGGAAAGAAATGCTTCCACCAATCCATAATGATAAGGAATTAACCTTCCTTTCTGTCCAAAACCGAGTTGAAGTCCCGGCATAACGCTCAAATTGCCTAATATTGCAGCACCCATGGCAACACATATTTTCGGGTCACCGCATTCGATTTTCGATTGAGGGCAATGATCTTCAACCAATTTCCGAATCAGTGGAATCAAACACGTCCGCCCGGTCATCAACACACAATCAATTTGCTCCCGGGAGATCTTCTCAATATCGCAACACTGGTCTATCAATTCTAGGCTTCTCTCAATCTTGCCTCGAATCAGGGCCTCGAACTCCTCGCGGGTCATAGAGATTTTGAACTCCAGATAGCGATCCTGCTCATCTACCATCCGATTCAATTTATTATCCAAAAAATAGTCTAAGGTTAGTTCATGAGTATCGAATTCGCTCAGATTTATTTTCATTCTTTCGGCTGATTCCTTAAACTTCTGCTTCTGAGTAAGTATTTCAGGGGCCTGATCACCATACTCCTTCAGTATTTCAGTATCTGACTTATCTAAAATCTCGGTATTGAATGATGCGTACTCCTCCTTGATTGTTTCCGCAAATCGCTTGATTAAAAGATCATCGAAATCGTCTCCTCCGAGCCTGTTGTCTCCCCGCACAGCCTTCACATCTATCTGGATACTGCATCCTTTTTCTGATTGATCCAATACTACTTTCAGCAAGGATACATCCAAGGTGCCACCGCCGAAATCATAGACAAGAAAGTATTCGTCAAGACTTTCTATCAGGCCCTGTAGGCTCCATAACATAAGGTAATAAATGGCTGCAGCGCTTGGTTCGTCCAGAATCATGTTTTGCACAATTTCCAAACCTGCCTCTTGACAGGCTTCGATTGTGGCTCTGATCTGAGTATCGTAAAAATTTGCTGGAACAGTAACGATAGCCAAGGTTGGATGTTTATTCAATTCGTCCTCGGCTTTGTCTATTAGCTTTTTAATTACTATCCCTGCTATCTGATGGGGGAGATACTCTTGGCCGCCGATCTTGATGAGTTTTCTGCGGCCCATTACTCTTTTAATAGAGCGGCAGACACGCTCTGGATAAACTACTGCATTCTCCTCGGCTTCCTTACCAATGACAGAAACCCTGGGTCTTTTTTTAAAAAAAACCATTGAGGGGATAAGGGTACTCCCATCGATATCCAAAATCTTAGGCTGACCGTCACCTCCCATCACCGCGATACATGAATTGGTGGTGCCAAAATCGATGCCGATAAAACCATTGTATTTTTGCAGTTCGATAACATTAAATTTAAGCGCAACTTCTCTTTGTGGTGTTTTGTGGCAGTTTGAATGGATTTGAATCTTGGTATCGTAATTATCACAGGTCAGTTGGGTTGTGTTAACAAAAAAAGAAATGCTTTCTTCCTCTTCTTCTTCAATAATTAGAGGAAGATCGCTGATTATTTCGAGGAATTTCTTTTCTTCGCAAAAGTCGATTTTATTTATTACCAGTTGACTATTGCCGCAGTTCTTTAAAAATACTTTGAAATCTCTGGAGCGGCCTCGAGGTATTTCTCTCAAATCAAGAACATCTTGGCTCATCATCAGTTCCGGAGGATTGACCACCTCGGCTGTAACCTTAAGTACGGTTTCTTCATCGATCCTCTCGAACTTTAGCTTGATTTCCTCTTCAATAAATCCTTTGTAATCGGGGCTGATTTCAGCCACTATCTCCACTTTTATAGATCCACCTGTGACCGCTGTTGGATCTTGAGGTAAACTAACATGGAATAGAGAATCCTCCGGATAAATTGAATTCTTCAGTCGCAGCCGACCCCCGCCTTTATTGAAAATGGTTATTGAATGTCGATGGATGATGTTAGTCTCGATAATTCCAAAATCTACATCTGAGGAATCGATAACAGGTTCAGGTGGGTCTTCGATAATTACCGTTAGATAATGCTGCTCGCACTCTGGATCGTTGCATTTGATCACAATTGGCAACTCAATACGTCCCTCAGAAGGGAACTTTTCAGAATCAATGGCTAGAGATATTTCTTTTTGTTCACCTACCGCAATATCGAAAGTGGGATCCTGTATAGTCAAACCTCCGGGAGTTGAATTGGAGCCACCTTCTTCGAATAATTCCACATGAACAGGATTATCTCCATTATTTGAAAAAATTATGGGGATCTGTGTCGTGCTGGAACCTCTAAAAACCTCAAATGTGTGTTCTGAGATTCCAAGACGAATTAACCTATGTTTGCATGCACTGCAATAACGGTCTTCGAGACCGATTTCCCATTCATTGCAATTTGGACAAGTCATTTTTTATAATGATAATAAAAGTAGATGCGCTCTCCAACCCGGACTGGAAGCACAATAGCTAATTACATGGTCTAAACTTAGATATTTCAATGAAGATTTTCAGAACGATTCAAGCTAAGCTCCCCGCCTATAAGGCGGGACGTAAAAATGAAATTGCTGATTTTGTTGAGAAGCCTGTCCGTCAAAATCCCTTAAACACGGAACGCACCAAACCGTCTATTATGATAAAAAAAGCCGATTAACTGGATTTCTCCTCAGTTACTCGGCTTCCTTTTCCCCTCTTTATAGCAGCCTTGAGTCTATATCAAATCGTAAAAATGTTTTCCCATTCTCTTTTCAACTGGCGAGTAACCAGAGAAAATGATGCTGATTGTTCCTATGAACGGTATGCCTCAATTTTATGGTTGTCATAACAAACGTTTTAAAAACCATGCCAGAAAATCCACAATTTTGCTTGTGGGATGAATGGTATCCATATAAATCAGGCGGATTGTTAGGGGGCAGCAGTTCCTAACAGCCATTTGACGCGGCAACATGGAGTCAAATGATTACATACGAAGCCTCCAAGCTTGCTTGGTATTAACTTTTATTATACCCGCACAATGTCTTAAATGTCAAGCCAATCTTTCCCATATCTAAGCTTATAGATGTTGTTTAAGCCTACTTTTTCGATTCTGGAGTGAGGTTTCATCCTTTCAAGGCTTGAATCAGGAGATTCTCTATTGACATTTATGCTAAGTTAGCCATAATCCTTCCAAACAACTCCACACTCATGGTTCTGAGGGACTTAAAAATAACTCATTAATAATTACCAGGTTATAGCCAAAGTCTCTGGCTTTTCGCTTAAGGTTCTTTAAGACTCGGTAACGCTGCTGTCCAAAAACAATTCGGACAAAAAATGGGTGTTTATATTTAGAAATCATTCAAAACTGCAGTATTAAGGGTTTAAGCTTCACATTTCCAAATAAACTATCGTTTTTGAAACAAAACTCCGGCAAATTTGAATCCACTAAAACCTGTTTTTGGATAAGAGTGATCTTTAAAACTTCAAGAATCGTATTTTGGTTATAATTTACATACATCTACGTATTCTCCGCTTACATAACCTGTCCTGCCGGATTTTGTTATTACCTTGAGCCACCCGTTACTAACTATCTCTCTGATTGTCAATAAGTCACCATTTTCACTTTCAAAACGATCAATTATTTGAGATGATTGAACTCTGGGGTATTCTCTTACATTTAATTTATGGACTTTTAAAAAACCAACGAGCTTTCCCCTTTTATCATCCATCAACCTGCATACTTTCGAGGAAATCCATCCTTCCATATAACCAGTATTGATTTTATACCATGGTGTGAATTTAATTTCCTTCACTTTTTGTATTGTTCCAATAGTTCTTTGATTTAAGGTACCAATAATATTATTATCGACTCCTGGGGTCCTTCTGATATTACATTCAATAGCGGTGACGATAATCTTCTTATTAATATCGGGAGGTGTGGGCGGGATAATTTTTCGCAGGATAATGAGACCTGCAATCAAGGCTATCACGATTGTTGCAGCACACCTTATAAGCTTGCTTATTTGGGGAGAAGGGTGAACAGGCTTGGAATCAACAGGGAACCTTTTTGGTTTTGGTTCATGATGTATTGGTTTAAATGTTGTTTCTGAGGAGGTATAAACAGGTTTTTTAATTTGTGTTTCTTCTTCTTGAACAATGTGAATAGAAACAGTACGCTTTAATTGAGGTTGTTGAGGGTCATTGCAGCTTATAGTAATATTACCAGTCAATGTGGTTTTGCCAGCCTTCGGTTTGATATTATCAAAATCCAGGTTCAGATCCAAAGACTTATGTGCATTCGGTTTGATGTTTAACGGTTCAGGGAACTCCTGGCCCTTCAACCAGTCTGAGTCAGAAGATACCCTGGTGACCAGAAGCCCACCTTTTCCTCGATTAAAAATCGAAATCTTCAACACGGGCTTGTCCGGCAGTTTATTTGCCTCAAAGCTAAGTTGAGGGCACTTATCAAGAAACACCTTCGGTTGCAGCAGCTCCGGGACTGGTACTTTCAACTCCAGCTTTGGGTTTACGACTGCATCGGAAACAACCAATAATGTACCCTCTGCTGTCTCCGTTCCAAGCTGGGAAATATCGTACTCAAATATAATCTCGCACTGTTTAAACGGCTCTATCTTCTCGGGCCATGCGGTAGTAGCTTTCTTCAGCCATGAAGCTTCAGTGCTGACATCTTTAATCTGTAACGCGGCGTTTCCAGTATTTTTTATTATAAGCTTACATCCCTTAGGAGGGAACACAGGATCCATGGTTTCAGCATAGACTACCTCAGCTTCCAGAGCGGCCATCCTCAGGCGTTCTACTCGAACATTACAGGTAAGGGTACGGTGATCAGGATCATTGGTGGCTAACTCCAATTTACCATTAAACGGTTCACTGCCTGTAGCTACCAATAATTTGGAGTCCACTTTGAAATCCAAAGTCTGTTTTTCAGAGGGCGGAACTGTAAAAGGAGTGGGGTCTTCAACCAACTTTATCCAGTCGCATTTGGGCACAACCTTTTTAA
>Ga0307379_10003275_pt1 | contig 23591 bp, 21 predicted proteins | sample UN2MG_FD_202237 | JGI IMG/M metagenome (GOLD analysis project Ga0307379, IMG submission 202237) | Soil microbial communities from Risofladan, Vaasa, Finland - UN-2 | ecosystem: Environmental > Terrestrial > Soil > Coastal area > Acid sulfate soil | place: Finland: Risofladan, Vaasa | collected... | reverse complement strand
TGATTATGATATCACTGTTATGGCTCAAAGTTCAGCCCCGGGTTATTCAGTAGTTGAAAACCTTGTGTACTCTGATACTCTTGAGGATCCTTGGGTTGGTGAAGGTGCATCCAGTTATCGTAGGGCTTTATACTGTGCTTATACCATCATGGAAAACCAGATTCCTATCATTGAAAATGAGAATCCGCCTAATATGAGTATAAATATTAAAACATGGCCTACTTGTAGTGTCACGGTAAACGACTATGATGATGATAGTTTGACTGTTGAATTCTATGAGAACACTACTGGAAGTTGGAAACTGCAACAAACCAACAGCACTATCATGAACAACACTAAGGTTGTTTGGGGTAATTATTCGAATGCGAGTAGTTATAATACGCGATACTTCTGGCGTGTCTGTGTCTTTGATGGTACTATATGGGTTAATGAAACCTTCAACTTTTTGACGGGTACGAAATATGTGATAAGTCTGCAAGATGGTTGGAATATTATTTCAGCACAATGTTATGACTTTATCGCTAAAACAGATGTCACAGTTCGAAATAATAGCATTGATCGTACGTGGGATCAGGCAGTGGAGAATGGTACGCTTCTTGGGTTCATGTACAATTATGATAGGGTAACCCAGTCGTATGATTTCAGTGATGGTTTTGCACCTGGGTATGGGTACTGGGTATGGGCGTATTATGATTGTGCGCTCATCTTTTCCAGTGGTGAAAACGGCGCAGGTCATATTACTGATTTGCAGGATTCCTGGGCTATCATGGGGATGCCATACAATAGTACGATTGTGAAGGCGAGTGTGAATGTCACTAATAACAGCATCGAGTACACGTGGGATGACGCAGTGTCTGCAGGGATCATTCTTGGGTTTGTGTACGGTTGGGATAGTACGAGTCAATTGTATGCGCTTTGTGATAGTTTTGTTCCTGGTCGTGGCTACTGGATGTATAGTTATTATGATTGTGTATTGAAAAAGGGAGGTTATTAAATAATATACGAAACATTTAATAATTATAAGCATATTTCATATCCCCATATAATTCCTTAAATCAACAGGGGAGGAATAAAATTATGAAAAAACAAAAAAAAGTAGCTATAAAGAAAAGCTGGTGTTTCTTTCTAGGATTGATCCTTATAACCACCGCGATAGTCTTTCTACCAGTGGTATCTGCAATAAACCTATGGACCGGACCATTGAATTTTACTGTAACGAATGTAAAAACAGATTCTGTAGTCATTGCAGGACCATCCATTATATCAGAAGAAAACAAAATACCGATATTACCATTACCTCGAGGTGACCCTTGGACCGTAACCTTGAATTTTATTGACACAAATGGGAAAACAGATTATGTTGTCATAGCAGAATCATCACTTGCATCAGAAGGAGTAGATAGCTATGATGTCCCAAAACCAGGGTTACCACCTCAGCCATATCTCTACGCCTGGTTAAATAATAGTCTGCCTGTTCCATATGCGTATCTATGGAAAGACTATCGACATTACTCTGGCATTGATAAGGTGTGGAACCTGAATGTCACATGTAACACAACCAACCCTCATTTAGATGCGACTACTCAAATAACCATATCCTGGAGTTCAGCTGAGATAAGTAATACCCGATTTACTCATGTTGAATTGTGGGATGATTCTTCAATGGTTGCAGATATGACCACTGTAACCTCTTACGCCTTTACCGCAACTATGAATACTGTTCCATTCCAATATCGTTATCATTTCCAGATAAAAGGACATGTGAATCAAGCACCGGTTGTTACGGATATTCCTGATCAGACGATTGCTGAGGGTAGTACTTTTACGACGATTAATTTGGATGATTATGTCTCTGATGTTGATAACTTGGATTCTGAGATGACGTGGACGTACTCTGGTAATACCGATCTTACTGTTAGTATTGTTGCTCGTGTTGCTACAATTACTATCCCGGATGTTAATTGGTATGGTGCTGAGACGATTACGTTTACGGCTACTGATCCGGATTTAGCTTCGGATTCTGATGCTGCAACGTTTACTGTCTTACAAGAACATCAAATCACCTTAAACCATGGTTGGAACATTATCTCAGTACCCTACTACGATTCTGTTGCCAAAACAGACATCATTGTATATTATAACAGCGCACCACACACCTGGAGTCAAGCAGTTACTGAAGGATACGTGCTTGATTATCTATATGACTTCAATCGAGCAACTCAATCATATGGCTTCAGCAATTCTCTTGAACCAGGATACGGTTATTGGATATGGGCCAACAAGACAGGGGGTTGTGTGCTAATAGTATACAGCAACGAAGATGGTACTGGTCATATTACCGACCTTCAAGTCGGCTGGAACATCATGGGATTACCCTATAGAGCATCTATGGCAAAAACATCTACCCATATACAAAATGCTACTGGAACTTACGACTGGAACACTGCAGTGTCTAGCCATATCATCCTTGGATTTGTCTATGGATGGAACAGTAACAGTCAGGTGTACGAACTCTGCGACACTTTCGATCCAACCAGAGGATACTGGATGTTCTCCTACCAATATTGTACCCTGAAGGAATAACCAAAAGAAACAGTCTCATCCAGAAAAAGCAACCTCATTGGAAGTAACCGCTGAAAAGCGGTTACCATCATCTCCAATGAAAAACCAGAGATCTAACCACCCCTTGATATCTCATTTACAGAATTCACTATAGCAGAGAGAATACAAAGGAGAATCGTATGAGAAAAAGACTATAGGGTTTACGATGGAAAAAATAAAATATATTCTATGTGGTATCGTTCTTTTTCTAAGTCTTTTCACATCCTATTCTATGAGTGGTCAGGCAGAGAAGACAAATAGCATCATTTGGAGCGTCACAGTGAACTGTGGCGAAGCTGGAGGCACATCTGATTCTGTCACGTTTGGTGAAGCGCCTGATGCCAATGATGGTCCTCCTGCTGATAGCTACGATGTCGCCAAACCCCCAGCTCCCCCTACGTCCCCCTACGTGCGTCTATGGTTCAACGATAGCCTCCCTGCCCCCTATTCTCTCTTAATGAAAGACTATCGGCATTATCCTGATACAGAAAAGGTTTGGAATCTCACTGTCCATTGGATGCCATCCAGCGGATCGTCTCCAACCTCTGTGACTCTAAATTGGAGTATCGATGAGGTATCTGCGAGCGAGTACATATCAATGAATTTCTGTGATTCCTCAGGCACTCCATTGAAAGATATGCGTCTGAACAATAATTATAATTTCAACTGCCCTGCGTATATTCCTCAATTTTTTAAAATCATTTGTGTGGTAAATCATCCCCCTGCGACTCCACAAAAACCTTCCGGGGAAACATCAGGGAAAATAGGAGTACAATACACATATACGACAACCACAGTGGATCCAGACAGCCACCAAGTGTATTACCAATGGGACTGGGGTGATGGAACGATCTCTGATTGGCTTGGTCCGTCTCCATCTGGTCAGATAACAGAATCAACCCACACTTGGACAAAAAAAGGAAATTATCAGATACGCATAAAAGCAAAAGATGTCTATGGTGCAGAAACCAATTGGTCAGAATCTCTTCCGATAACCATGCCAATATCACAAATGGATACAATAAATGAAATATTCATATTCCTCTTTCAGATAATCCGTTCCTCTAAAACCGAATACGCAGGTATGATTTTTTTTCAAAATTTTAAGAATGGAGAAATAATTTCAAGTTTTGCAAAGCAGGAATCCATTAACTGAACTCTATGACAATATTTATCTGTAGTTCAATGCAGACGGTTTTACTGTCGCCAATAAAAAAACAATTCATAAAAAACAGGATCTGAAAGACATCGATGAATAGTCTCAATAAAGAGTAGAAAGAATAGAACAAAAGCTATAAAACCACATCATTATTAATTGTTAAAAAATATATCTTGGTTCTACAGGTTGATATCAATGAAATCGAAATCTTTCCAAAGAAAAAGACATATACGAAAGCTATTACTGATCCCTGCACTCATAGGATATCACCGGTATGAATTCAAAATGGAACATAATAGGGCAACCCTATAACCACACCCTCCCCATTGGAGAGCTTCTCGTCCTTTATAATGGAACATACTACCCCTGGGAAAACGCAACCAGTGACAACAACGAAGAAGACCATCCCCTGCTGTTACCATTCATTTACGAATGGAATGCCGCGACTCAAATGTACAGCATATCCCCCACATATATTCCTAGTAAGGGATATTGGATGTATGCCTATCACAACTGCACCTTGATACAACCTACTCCGAGCGAACCATCGATATTTTTGGGGAATGGGAACGACTCCCCATCGGCGGCATCCTACTCGCACCAGGGGACTATACCGCACAACCCATCCATACAGAAGAATCATTCCATAGAGACAACGGACAATACGCAGGCAATTGGGCAGCGGCTATGGCTCCGACGATACAATTCACAACCACATTGATAAAATAGTGGAACAATCCTTCCAAATGGACTAAGAACAATGCCAAAATCTCAAGATTACGTCAGAGATGAAATAACCACTTTAATCAAATGCATCATCCATTTCTTGAAAAGCGCGTATGCGGGTATGACTTTAATTCAAATCTTAATGGTCTCCACCATAACACGTTAAGGATAAAACAAAAACTATAAAACCACAACATTATTAGAGTACGAAATTACCTCTATATAAATCGGTTGATATCTATGAAATGGAAATCTTCATCAAGAACTCTACATGTAACAACAATAGTGCTTATCACAGTACTCATCGGTCTTATCGGGATGAACTCCTCAGTCGTTACTAATAAAACAATCATTCCATGTTCAACCGCAGCCAGCCCCACGATACCATGGAATATCACACTTAGGATCAATGAATCAGGCGGGGCAGGTAACACGGTAGTATTCGGGGAAGAAACAAATGCTTCACACGGACAAGATGGTTATGACCGGCCAGCACCACCAATACCCCCCATATTACCAGCGATCACAGCCTGGTTCGAAACACCATTTCCTCCACCTTTTACCAAACTAATCTACGAATTCAAGCCCTCCTCATCTATCTATACAAGCTGGAATCTCTCAATCCTCTGGCTACCTGCACCAGGGAATATTACTTCAACAAGCATTACCATCCACTGGGATTCCTCTCAACTATTAAAAAACCCCAATATAACACTCTTCCTCTACGAAAACAACACCATTCTTACCAATATGCTCACTACAAACTCATACTCATACGTTACAAATGATACCTTACACAGCTTCCAGATTATTTCTCAGAATCAACCATCGAACAACCCGCCGGAACAGAACATAATACCAATACTCCCTCTGCTCATTTTTATCCTCGTACTATTCATGGCCATTTTCATCGTTTTCTTATTCCTTAATAAAAAGAAAAAAAAATCATATGAAAAATGGAAAGAGGAAAAAACATCCTTCCAAATAAACGAAAAACCTAAAACAAATATAAAACAAAAAGCAAATGAAAAACCTACAACAAAAAAGAAACCCCAAACAAAAAGAAAACCCACAAAAAAACATAAAAGGTAATACCAATGAAAAACAGAATAGGTGTTCTTGTAGTAAGTATATTTTTCATTACCAATATGACGTGCATAGTTTTCCATAGTTCCATACAAGCAAAGGAAACCGGTATCACTTGGAGTTGTACCCTTCATGTGAACGAATCAGGGGGAAAACAGGATGATGTCGTGTTTGGTGAAGCACCAGATGCAGGTGACGGTCCACCAGTGGATAGCTATGATGTCGTAAAACCACCAACACCGATGGCCCCCTATGTGAAAGCAATATTCACCGATAACCTCCCCTCCCCATACGATAGTCTCTGGATGGACTACCGACAATACCCTGATGCATCGAAAACCTGGAATTTAACAGTACAATGGTTCCCGAGTGATGGATCATCATCTACCACGATTACCGTATCATGGCAGACCGACGAATTTGATGATAGTGAATATACCTCAATCACTCTCTGCACAGACACAGGAATCATTCTCACAAATATGCTGATAAGTGATACCTATACCTTCAATTGTCCAGTATATGTTCCCCAAACATTTAAAATCAAATGTGAACGCACAAACAACCCACCAGGAATACCCAGTACCCCCACAGGTGAAACAAACGGGTATCATGGTTCATCTTATACATATACCACTAATGCAACTGACCCTGATGGGGACAATATGTATTATACCATAGACTGGGACGATGGCACCACAAGCGGATGGATGGGGCCATACCCAAATGGAGCACCCAGTAGCATCTCGCATACCTGGGAAGCTCCAGGGATATATCAGATACAGGCACAAGCCAGAGATTTCTATAACATGAAGAGCGCATGGTCTCCTAAACTATCAGTAGAAATGACAAATAGAGCACCCAATCAACCAACCAATCCCTCACCACAACACGGAGCCACTCAAGTAAATATTAACCCAGTTCTTAGTTGGACTGGGGTTGACCCTGATAGCGATCTTGTTAACTTTGATGTGTATTTTGGTACTATGAACCCTCCGGTGAAAATCGTGGATAATCAATCAGGCTCATCCTTTCACCCCGGAGCCTTACTGAATCAAACAACCTACTATTGGAAGATCATTGCCTGGGATACCTTTGGGAGCAGCACCAGTGGCCCTGTGTGGTCTTTTACCACACAAGCGACAAGTGGTAGTCCATCACAACCACCGAACGGTGACACGAATCAAACGAATGATTCCCCGGTTGCGGATGCTTCCCAAAGTGAGCAGACCGGGTTTGTGAATACCTTGCTTATCTTTAACGGATCACGAAGTTACGATCCTGATGGGTATCTCACCAGATGGTCCTGGGATTTCGGCGATGGTACAAACGGAACCGGGGAGAGAACCACCCATATCTATCACAGTCTAGGGATCTATACCGTGACCATGACCGTGACCGATAATGAAGGTGCTACGGGAACTGATACCATTACCGTAGAGGTTGGGTCCGCAAACTGGCCTCCCACAAAACCAGTCATCAACGGGACAAGAACAGGAACAAAAAACAAAACCTATCCCTATACCGTCTCTGCCATGGACCGAGATAACGATTTCCTCCAATATACCCTCACCTGGGGCGATGGAACACAAAACACCAGTGAGTTCCAACCCAATGGGACACTCTGTTCATTCTCACATTCCTGGGACGCTGCAGGGAAATATATCATCACGGCCACCGCTACCGATAATACGACACTCTCGCAACAGACAACCGCAGAAGTCTTCATCGACGTGTTCTTTATCGGTACACTAGGGTTCCTATTCGATACCAATAACGATGGCTCATATGACTCGTTATATACAAATGCCACCGGCAAGATAACCAGTGCACAGATACTTACCAACGGAAGCTATCTTCTGGATACCGATAGCGATGGGAAATGGAACTATCTGTACAACCCAACCACCGGTTCTCTTGGGATGATTGATACAGGGATAACCACCATTGAAAACCCATGGTTCTTTATCGCTATCATTGGTGCTGCCTTTATCATTATCGCCTGCATCGTGTATTTGTACAAAAAAAATTATATTTAATCAATAGACGAATCAGGAAGGATATTCTAGGTGCTTCGTTACTTATTTCTGCTTGAAATCTAATAATAGTAGAAAAAAATTTTGTTCTGAGCAATGTTTCGAAAAGAATTTTTATTAATACCCTATGTTTTTACACTATTGAAACGTCCAACGATTGCACTCTTAGAGGAAAGGGACATCGAGGTGCCTCGTAATGTTCAACCTATCATTCTCCTCGTAGAGGTACCTTATTCAGCTTCCAAAAATAATCATCATTGACAAGAATAGATTGGAAAAAAAGGAGATACTCATGGGTAAACAAAAAAAACAATATAAGTTGATTCTTTTTGATATGGACGGGACCCTGCTGAATGGGTGGACGATTTTTACCTTTGCAGAGAAAAAAGGATTCACCAATCAACTCACCGCCATTCTTTCTACTACCAAAGAACCCTATGAAAAAAGCATAGAAATCGCTCAATTACTCAAAGGCATACAATACCAAGAGCTACTCGATATCTTTAAGAAAATCCCTCTCCAAGAACACGTACAGACACTCATCCCACTATTACGAGAAAAACAGATAAAAACAGCACTTGTTACTGATGGATACCAACGTTTCGCCAATGATCTAAAGAAACGCCTCGGAATCGATTATGCATTTGCTAACAGACTTTCAGTCAGCAATCAACTCGTGACTGGTGATTTACTCTTCCAAAATAAAGCCTTACAACGAAGCAACGATGGTAAAATCTATTCGATCAATAAACGCTCCGTCTTCGACTTCCTCTGCATGATATTGGATATTTCTCCAAGCGAAGTAATCGCCATAGGAGATGGCTATGTCGATATCGATATGATCGAAGCCGCTGGTCTAGGAATCGCCTATAAAGCTCCACCTAAAGTCCAAAGCCATGCAGATATCGCGACAGATGATTTACGTGTAATCATGAAATATATCGAGGAGTGAGATAATGGATATAAAACAGGAAGAAATAGCCACCCTACATGATCTTCATGTTGATAATAACAGACTCATAAAAGATTTGACAGAATTCACTGTTGAACGCCCTGTTTCTGTTATCATCCCCATGCTGTATAATGAAATAAAACAACCAGCTCTTGAAAAAATTGTAAAGCAGCTAGATAAGTGTACGTACCTCTCGCAGGTCATCATCTCCCTTGACGCAAAAAATGAAACGCAGTTTAATCAAGTAAAACGCTTTTTTTCCAAACTCTCCCGTCCCACCCTCATTGTTTGGTGCAATAGCCCCCCGGTTGAAAATTTAATCCTCCAGTTGAAATCACAGGGATTAGATCTCATGAAATACCGTGGAAAAGGCAGGGATGTCTGGCTAGCACTCGGGATCGCAAGCCTTAATTCATATGCCATTGCCCTCCATGATGCTGATATTCAAACCTATACTGAGATGATCCCAACAAAATTACTCTATCCACTCCTAGAACCAGAACTTGATTTTAAATTCAACAAAGGATACTACGCACGAACAAGCCTTGATAAAACCATCATGTATGGGCGTGTATTTCGATTGTTCCTTCACCCTCTTTTACGTTCCCTCGTCGATCTCTTAGAACATAAGTTCCATTTCGTTCGATTTCTCCGTGCATTTCGCTACCCGCTCTCAGGAGAGTTTGCCATGACCGTTGATCTTGCCCGTGACCTTGATATCCCTGGAGGATGGGGCATGGAGATCGGAGTAATGGCTGAAATCTACCGGAACGTTGCAATGAAACGAATTTGTCAAACCGATCTTGGATTCTATGAACATAAGCATCAGGGGATAGGTACCTCGGAAAAAGGATTAGTAAAAATGTCTGGTGATATCTTTCGTAGCTTACTGCGCGTGCTCATCGAAGAGGATCATATCCAAATATCCCGACCTTTCTTACTTTCCCTTCGTGTCCTGTACCAAAAACATGCGCAGGATTGTATCAGAAAATACCATGCAGATGCCCTGATCAATGGAATCACGTATGACCGTCATCTTGAAGAAACAATGGTGGAAAACTTCAGTCACGAGCTGATGATTGCAGGCAACGATTATATGATGAAACCAGTAGGCGCCCGTATCCCTGACTGGCTACGCACCATATCAGCTCGGATTAATATACGGGAGGAATTACTTGAAATCGTCGAAAAACAAAATAAAAAATAATCCTATGAGACACAACAGAAAAAAGATCAAGCTGCCCGAAGGGCTTCAGAAACGATGTGAACAACTCCGCCCTCTTGATATCATTATCGGTGTTCTCTGTAAAGATGTCGAACCGACAGTGTTAAACGTATTAAATGTTGTAAATGAAGGATTACATCAATTTTTTCCTGATTACCGGAAAGCCATCATCATTTCACAAGCGACATCAATGGATAAAACAACAGAAACCATAGGCTTATTTCAACCCTATACTACTGTAGAAAAAATTCATACAAAGGATCTTATAAGCGGTGGGAAAGGTGCTGGTATTCTTACTATATTTGAAATTGCCCATGCTACCAATGCCAAATGTGTCGCTCTGTTTGATGGCGATCTTCTTAATATCAAACCCGTGTGGATTCAAACCATTATTAATCCTGTGGTGTACGGGAGGGCTGATATCACCGTCCCCTATTATATCAGGCATAAATACGATGCAGTCATCACCAATAACCTTGTCTATCCTTTTACCAGGGCGTTATATGGAGTCGATATTCGTCAACCGATCGCTGGTGAATTCGCGCTTTCACAAGATCTCTATGAACTCCTTCGTATGCACCCACTATTTCCTCTTGACTTTGGTATCGATATCTTCATTGTCACAGTTGCTGCCGCTGAAAAAATGAAAGTAAAAGAAGGGTTATACTCATTAAAAATCCATGAGTCAACCATGCGATACCTCGAACCAGAAAAACTTTTAATTCCTATGTTTAAAAAGGTTACGAGAAGTATGTTTGACCTTTCTAAATACTATGAAAAAGTATGGCAAAATCGATTGCCTACATCAGGGCGTGATATTGTCCGAAAATCTTTTAGTAAAAAACCAATCGCTGTGAAAATTGATATCGAGAAACTCAATCTCTCCTTTATTACTGATTACATTACACATCGGAATAGTGTCAAACAATTTCTGCCTGAAGCATTCATAACTCGATTGGACCATATCACTCAAGACCATGAAAAATTCGATGCCGACTTATGGGCTGAGATTGTATACCAGTACACGATCGCATATAAACACATAAACAATAATGCTCAACGAAAGTTGTTTTTTGATACATTAAAAATATTCTGGATTGGACGCTTTATCAGTTATGCGAAAGAAACAAAGGATATGAACATAAACGAAGCAGAAGAAGTTGTTCAAAAACAAGCAGAAACTTTTGAGATGAAATTCGATCATTTCAAAAAAAATTATTGTTGCAATCCGGACTCAAAATCCAACTCTTTTACCAGCGATACCCATAAAATATACAATAAATAGCAGGAGTACTGTATTCAAAAATCGATTGTATATAAAAGAATTTTAATCATCTTTATAAGGACATATTTGTTTAAAGAATATGATCCTGAATAAGAAAATCAACGTGAGATAATGAGTACATTTACTGATATCATAGAATATTTTACGCCGTATACATCGATTATATCAGTGTTGATACTCGTTATTATCTCATCCCTTATTTTTTTCATTTTTTTAAAATTATTACAACGATATCTTTTACATAAAGTCAAGACAAAGAAACAGATTTCCAATGTCACCGTCTTTCTCGGTTTACTGAAATTTTTATTCATCTTTTTTTTAATAATTGTTGTGATAGCGTTTTACTATGGAAATTTAGGTGACCTGAGTTTTATCGCAGGATTATTAACAGTCGTTCTTGGTTTTGCTTTACAAAAACCAATCAGCAGTGTCATCGCATGGCTCATTCTCATTACAAGAAGACCCTTTGACATCGGGGATAGAATCATCATCTCCCATGTAAAAGGCGACGTTACCAATATTACCTTAACACATATCTTTCTTGATGAAGTCGGTGGAACAATTAACGGTGAGGAACGATCCGGTAGAAGAGCGATGGTTCCCACCTCTTTTATCTTTGAACATGAAATAATCAACTACACTCAACAGGATGATTACATCTTAGTTGAAATTATTACCATGATTACCTATGAAAGCAATCTCGACAAAGCAGAACAACTAATCACTGCTGCCGTGGATAAAATTATGAAACCATACTGGGAAACATTTCCCGAACGCATCGAAAAAAAACCACATATACGATTGCAGTTCCGTGACTCAGGAATCGATGTTATCATACGCTATCATACGATTGCTATGAAGCGAAACGAAATCGCTACAAACATCAGACGAGAGATTTTTCACCAGATACGACAAACACCAGATGTCGAAATAGCATACCCTCACACTGAACTTTTATTTAGGAAAAAATAAGACTCATCTAAATCGATACATACAGAAGTTAGTTATTTTCCCAGAGAAGTCCTCTTTCATCAACACTGTATTACTGAGTTTGGTTAAAAAATGTTAATATTAGGAAAAATTACACTTTTGGTTGCTTTGTTATTTTTTCTTGCAGATGAGATCGATCATGTTCATCTAAAATTTCACCAAAAATCTCCTCAATGAGATCTTCCATGCTCACCAAGCCTATTGTTTTCCCATCGGTAGATAGCACGACTGCAAGATGTGTTTTCAGGCGTTTCATCTCTCGTAAAATATCATCCACTTTCATGTTAGGGTTCTGAATCCTCAGAATGTCTCTTCGAATGTTTTTCACAGGAAGCGTTTTATCCTCTATAAGCAGTATATCTTTAATATGAGCCATACCAATGATATCATCTATATCTCTCCCATACATAGGGAAACGAGAAAAACCTGTTTCAGTTGATTTCTTAATAAGAGTCTGCAAAGGTTCATTTTCTTGGATACCGATGATTTTTTCTTTCGGCGTATAGACTTTATACGCGGGAGTCTCATCAAATTCAAAGACTTCGTTTACCATCTCCCGTTCATCTCGTTGGATGGTCCCTTCCGCTTCACCTAAACGCATCATTGAAAGAATTTCTTTTTCTGTGATTGCAGCACTGTATTTTTCTCTTTCTCCAACCATATGAATTAATCCGGTGGAAATCGTTGATAATGCCCTAACGAGCGGATGAAATATTCTTGTGATCGCTACAAGTAATTTTGCTACTCGTAATACTAATTTTTCATTGTGAAATCCAAATGCTTTTGGTGCTGCTTCCCCAAAAATGAGTAAAACAAAAAACATAAGTACCGTTGCAAGACCAATTCCAATATCACCAAAGATATTGGTGATGATAGCACCAGCAAGTATCGATGCAAAAATGTTTACGAGATTATTACAGATCACAATAGCACTGATAACGTCATTAGGTTTTTTAAGGAGTTTTTTTACAATTTGAGCACGATGGTTTCCTTCTCGAGATTTATCACTAATTGAAGCACGATTCACCGAAATAAACGCCATTTCCGAACTTGAGAAAACTGCGGAAATACTCACAAGTATTGCTATTAAAATAATCCCGATTATAATATATAACATATCAAACATAGATATCGAAGAGAAAAACGAAAGCACATTCATTGTTTAAATAATTTATGGAAATAAACAAATTCCATCGTTCTCCCTCCTTCCTATTACTAAGTGAATACCTGTTGTTTGATTGCCGCTATTAACAAACCTTAAGAAAAAGAATGCAGTTAACCGTTACATAGTACCTTGGTCGTCTTTCCAAGATGGGTAATCAAGTAAGGGAGATATAATAATGAAATTTAGCACAGCGATTCGTCAACCGACACGAAAACGCTTAGAACGTTTAGGTAAAGCAGATATTGTTGTTGGGATACCCTGTTTTAACAGTGAAGCAACTATTACGCATGTCATTCAAACAGTGGAAAAGGGGTTAACACTTCATTATCCGACAAAACGGTGTGTTGTCATTGTAGCCGATGGCGGCTCTGTTGATGATACAAGAGAAGAAAGCGAAGAACTAGAAAAGAGTCCCTGGATAGAACGTATTGTCTCTATTTATCGGGGAGTCCCTGGGAAAGGATCTGCGGTTCGTGCGATCTTTGAAGGAGCAAGCGTGTTGCGTTCCGACGTCTGTGTCTTGTTTGATTCGGATTTACGATCTATTAACGCTGGTTGGGTCCAACGTATGGTTGGTGGGATACTAGATGATTCCTATGATTTTATAGCACCGTATTATACCCGTTATAAATATGATGGTACCATCACCAATAATATTGTGTATAATCTAACGAGAGCATTGTATGGATATCAAGTCCGTCAACCTATCGGAGGGGATTTTGCATTTTCATTACCGCTTGTAGAAAAATATATCGCTAAAGATGTCTGGGAAACAAATGTAGCAAAATATGGAATCGACATCTGGTTGACAACCACTGCTTTGACGAATAAAGCTAAAATCGCTCAGGCAAATCTTGGTGTGAAAATTCATGATGCAAAAGACCCAGCAGAGGCACTTGGATCAATGTTTCAACAAGTCGTATCGACCTTATTTAATCTCATGGAGGAAAACGAAAACATCTGGAAAGAAGTGAAAAACAGTAAACCTGTTCCTATTATTGGGCCGAAAGTGATGATAACACCTCAATCGTTTCCTATCGATGGTTCACGATTAATCCGCGATTTCAAAATAGGGTATAGTAACTACAAGGAAATATGGAAAAAAATCATATCCCCTGAAGACTGGCATGTCATTGAAGATCTCTATCAGAAAACAGAAAAAGATTTTTTAATCAAAACAGAGAACTGGGCAAAAATACTCTATGACCTTGCAGCGGCGTTCCACCATTGGAAAGGAGGAAATCGACGGATTATGGTTAGCCTCATGACTCCTTTGTATTACGCACGTGTCGCGTCTTTTGTAAATCAGACAAAAGACATGAGTAATGATGAAGCAGAGGGAGTCGTTGAAGAACAAGCAAAAATTTTCGAAGAAAAAAAGGATTATTTGATTCAACGATGGGATGACGGGGTAAATTATTACGAAGACCTTGAAGGACTATAACGATTCATTAAAAACATATCAGTACCATCAATCACCGATGGATTCATTTAATTTACAGACCGATTTCTTTGATACTCGAAAAATATAAATCAATCTGGCACCCATCTAATATTGGTGGCTACCGAAGATGTCCTAATAAAATTTTTTTATCATCCTCGCATTACTTTTTTCCTTCCTAAGGTCGTAAACAGATCAACAAAAATCCCTGATGCTCTCACAGAACTAATAATAGGTTTTATTTTAGGCATAGTCATCACGAGTTTCTTTTTTGCGATGATATGATTACAATTTTATCGACAATCGGAATTGTAACCCTATGTGTTTTTTCAGGCATGGATGTTGATATGACTTTCATAGAAAAGGATAAAAGATTTTCCATAGGACACATTATTTTATTAGATTACACTTCATAATAACATATATCTTTCACAATCGGTAATCATCAATGTTAATAGGCTTTTCGTCTCCTCCATGATGACAGAATAATGTCTCGTAGTTCATCAATGTCTTTTGCAGTTATCCATTCCTTTTCAAAATCAGTTTCTTCAGCAATCTGGACAATCCACATAAGCGAATGCAGATAAAAACTCTGTTTATCTGGAGAAGCAACAATTACAAAAAATGCGTGAATTGGTTTGATATCATCAGAGATGATAAGTCCCTTCTTGCTTCTAACCAGAATTATATCAAATTTGTCACGTCCCTTGATAATATGTGAAAAAATGGCAATACCTGGCCGCATAATTATATTAGAATCAGTTTCTCTTTTTTTAAGGATTTTATACAAACTTTCTTCATCGATATCCAATCGCTCGCTTAATTTATGTGCTATTAGTCGTGTGAACTCATCGGAAGGGAGGATTTTATCTACGTTGATAACCTCACATTTCTTAATAATTTGTTCGAATCGTATTTCGTCAATTCCATCTCGTTGAATAAGTATTTCACGTAGTTCTTCATCTATAAGATAACTAGTTGATTTCACCCCTGTAATTCTACCAATTAGGTGAAGTAGTGAATATTCTCTCCATACTTTATCACGAGCATAAAACAAATACCATGAAAATCCAAAAAGAATGAATATTCCAACGAGAAGCATTGGAACAAAACCCATCTCAAAGATGAGGAATACAAGTCCAAAAACTCCTGCAAACTGAACCCAGGGATAAAATGGAGAACGGAATTTAGGTCGATAGTGCCGTATCTTACTTTCTCGCATGATAATAAGTGAAAATATTACAAATAAAAACAACAATATTTTGAGCAGGGAAGCTGTCTTCACAAGGCTTTCGAGGTCTAAAAACAAAATCACACAAATCATAAAACCTGAGGTAAAGAGAATAGAGAAAGTCGGAGTTCCTCGCTTTGATAACTTTGCGAAAGAGTGGGGGATAAGTTGGTCTTTACCCATAGCCATTGGGTCACGTGATGCTGCAAGAATTCCTGCATTAGCTGTTGAAATAAATGCTAAAATCGCAGCAATGGCCATAATTGTACCACCGATACCACCTAGAATAGGAATGGCATCCGCTCCAAGAGAAATTGGTCTAAGGGAGGTTCCTAATTGTGAGGGATTTGTTACCCCTATTGTTACAAAAATAACGAGTAAGTAGAGAATTGAAATAATTCCCCAAGATAGAAACATACCAAGAGGAATATTGCGTCCAGGTTTCTTACATTCCTCTGCAACACTACAAATCTTGGTCAAACCGCCAAAGGATATGAAAATAAGACCTGCTGTTGAAAATATTGAACCATATCCATATGGTGCAAAATTATCGAAATTGGAAAGCTGAATGAAGAAAAGTCCTGCAATAATATAAAAAATAAGTAGAGCTAGAAGACCAATTACTAATGCTATCTGTGTTTTTCCTGTATGTTTTGTTCCACGGATATTTATGATGGTAAAAACTATACAGAAGAAAACAGCAATCAACTTTATCTGCATCTCAGTAAAACCTGGGTTGAGTAGGATAACGAATACACCGATGCCGACGAGGGCAAATGCACTTTTAAATGATAATGAGAACCATGCGGCAAAACCTCCTATGGTCCCCATCATTGGTCCCATACTGCGATCTATAAAGAAATATGTTCCACCTGCCTTTGGCATAGCTGTAGAAAGCTCAGCTTTTGAGAGCATTGCAGGTATTACCAAAAGACTTGCAATGATATAGGATATGAGTAAAGCTGGTCCTGCTTTAGCAAATGCTAACCCGGGTAATATAAACAATCCAGAACTAATCATAGCCCCTGAAGCAATACAAAAAATATCAAGAAGCCCAAGTTCTCTTTTTAGGTATTTATGCTTCTCACGCTTGACCATCTAAATACTGTATATATCTCCTTGTTTATAGTAATTGTTTTGGATATTTTTTTATCCATTTTTTCCGAAAGTGATATTGTTCGTTTCTACTTTAATTTTTGACAATAATCAATGTATCTGATGACTTATGAAGTGATTTTTAGGAGGAGAGTCTTTATCAGGGTGGAACGGTAAAAATAAGAAGTTCAGTCTGGAATTTTTATCTACGAATCTTATTGACTCCCAAAGGGAGTATTATTTTGCCAGATGGTCTATTGAAATCTCTCTTGGTTACTCGAATAAAATAACACTTTTTTAGCCATATTTTTTTCTAGTATAAAATTCTCAAATTCTTTATTTTAACAGTATTAATCTGTGTCGTTATTGTTTTATTGCGGATTAGTATTATGTCCGTTCATAGAATAATTCAAATTAAAGAAAAAATTTCTACTGCGATTAATATTAATGCAATGTGTATCCCTACGTTAGTTTTTACTTTCGTTATTACTGAAATCTTAGTAAAGCAATTTCAGATAAATAACGTCATCTATACTGTTCTTATGATATATGGAGTATTTACGGCTCTTATTGGATCAGCTTTTTTCTTAGTCGGAACGCGAAATAAAAGCCCTATGCAAAATTCTATTGAGATACCCATTCCAGTTGAAGCGGAAGAAGAATAACACGAGAGTTCATATAAACGGTGACCAATTGATTACATATTCTTTGTAAACATGGGACACATCGTAATACACATAATTCTCTAAAAATTGTTCTTTAAATTTATCTAGTATATTCCGGAGCATATCATCATTTTCTACGTAAATTTCGACTGATAAATCATATTTTCCTAGCAGTTCATGGACGAAGATACATGTGTTCGTTTTATCAAAAAAATCGATAATATCGGGTATTACTACAGGATCCTTAAGTGCGATATCAATCTGAACCAATTTATGGTGGAGACCTACAAAATTCACATCTGTCGTGTATGCAACAATAATGCCTAAGCGTTCCATTCTTTTTATATGATATTCGATTAATCTTGAATCAACATGCAGAGAGCGGGCAATGTCACTTAGTTTTATCCGTGCGTTTGTAGAAATTGATTTCATTATTCCTAGGTCGATTTTATCAAGAATATAATCCTTAGTTTCCACATGATTGAATGTTTTTTTTATGGTTTCTCCATGAAACAGAAACTTCTGGTTTAATTTATGTGTTTTCATCATCATAAGAACATTTTTTTCTTCAACATACGTTCCGAATATGTTAAAAAAGCATTGAAGGAATCCTTTCAATTCACCAGGATTTTTTTGAATAGTTAAAAACACGAGATCAAACTGACCTTCAATGATTCTAAGATTAGCACATGTCGGGTCGTTTATGATATAATCGATTATTTCTGTCTCTGTCGATGCAGTAAGTTTATAAAATTTAAGAAAGACCCGGTAATATGAATATCCAAAGAAAGATGCGTTAAAAATGGTATATAGGCTATTAATCCAACCATTTCTCTCTAAACGCTTAATCCGATAATTAACGGTTTCTTTTGGTATTTTTAATTTTTTTGCTATTTTAGATGCTGACGTTCTTGAGTTAATATCTAGTTCAAACAAAATTTTTTTATCATATGCGTCTAATTTCATAAGCTTATCTACTCATATACAAATATTATATTTTAATATTTTGTTTTTGTGTAATTTTTAAGCAAATTTTTTTATGATGTCCTTTTTAGGAAAATAAATACGTACTTGATGAAAGCTAAAGGTGTTTATCTGGAGCTTTTCTACCGTAAGATAGCCCCATCATATCAAAAAACCGATAATGATTTTCTTTTCATCCGTCCCATCTCTCATTTTGTATCAAACGATAGTACCCTTTTCAATATAAAAAGCAAAACAGATGCGCCTCAGATTCTATGACATTATATTTTGAATATTCCCCTTTTACCTGTAACGATCTTTGAATCCTACTCCACAATCAAATTAAGAGAAAAATGTAATTATTTATACCATGTTTATTCAATAAAAATGTACAGATTGCATAAGCCATATAAGCAGCAAAAATTTATTAACATCAGACAGCATTCTATGTCCTGTAATTGATGAGGCTAGTAGGAGATAAAGGAATTAAGAGTGGTTTTGTTTTATCTTCCAAATGGGGTATTTATGACGAAGTTATCTGAATTACGAAAGAAGGAAGTAATTAGCTCTGATGGTCACCAAATAGGAACAATACAAAGTGCGATTATTACTGACGAACGAACGATTATTGGGTTAACAATAAAAATCAAGAAAAAAATGATAAAAGCACTAGAGAAAAAAAAACCATTCCTCTCATCGCTTTTATTAGATGCCAAAATTGAGCAAATTCAAGGAGTGAAAGATAAAGTTATATTAGAGTATCCACTGAAAGATTTGAGCCTATATTTAATATCACATAGCAAGAAATTCGACGCGGAACGGCTTCTCGGGTTAAAAGTGTTAGGATTGAAAGGCAGAGTACTTGGTACAGTAGAAGATATGGAAATTGATACGATCGCCTGGACAGTGCCGACACTTTTAATTAAAGTTAAAAAAGAAGCGTTAGATGCGATAAAAAAAGAGAAATGTGTATTGTGTGGTTCACAGCTTCACATCTCCATGAATCATGTCGTCGACATTGGGGAGTATGTAATGCTAGAGATGACCACGGAGAATATCGGCCAAATTTTAAATAATATCTCTGTGAGATGAACTAGATATCTTTAGACAGTGCTATTCTTTTTTCCATGATTTATTACAAGCATCTTGATACTCTAAAGTTATCACAAAAATTTTCGTTACATAGTTTAACCGAATCAGAAGCCTTATTCATTATTTTGGAGGAGATAGAATTGGGTGTATGGTAATAGGATCGAGCGTTTCAATTACCCCACGCAATCCAAAGAAAAAACTATACGCTCCCACTTCAACTGTCAGAGTTACATTTTGCCCATTGGTTATCAAAGGAATAAATTGATCATTCGATTCTACAGTTAAATTAATATATTCCCATTCTAAACTTTTACAACGATGTTTGATTGATTCATTTAGAAGGATAAAAGAATCATTGTATGAAATCCCTATATAGACCTGCGTAAATCGAGGCAATAACACTGGACTTTCCAATCGGTGCTTACAGGTCACCGAAAAATTTATTTGTGGTATCGTGCCATTAACCTCGGGGAAATAGTAATCTTTTACTGCACTTTGATTAATTATAACTACGGGATCTAAGAAATCTAAAGAAAGCCTATGAAAAAAGGAGTCCCACGTCATCGTAATATCCGCTAAATTATTATCACTAGCTGTCAGAGTTTTCGGAAATAATATATCTTTGTTGTTTTCACCGACGCTTATGGGTTCGATACTGAGGATCATTAGAACGATCATTAACCCTATAATTATGGTCCTCTTTGCTTTATTTTTCAAAATTATCCCCTTGGTTAAAGAATAATACCTGTATCATTATATAAACATTTTGAAGAAAATGATGCAGAGAAACTCTAGATAAAATAGCATAATAGTTATTAATGATTGATACGGCGAAGAAATCAATAACGAATATTCAGCGTATTAGCTATATACTATTAGAATCAATGATATTTATCATTGATATTATCATGACGATTTTTCAGTTTCGGAAAATGCCGGGTAAACCAAAGATATATTTCACCCGTGTAAACTCGCTTAACCCAAATCCATTTAAATCGACGGTATGACCCGACCATGATAACGTCCCTTTCGCAATACAAGGTCCTTCGAACATCCCTGTACGTGCCCATTTCCACACTTTTTCAAAGGTGTTGTAGACTTCTATATCGAGTTTCAATATCATATCGTCTTGTTTTGCTTCTACATGTATTTTCTTTGGATAGTACATAAACGGGAGACCCTTTGGGCTTTCTGTTTCTGTATAGGTCACATCAAATGAATTGAACTCAGAAATATTCCGATTGTTCGGGGAAATTATAATAGAATCAAAAGAGAGTTTGAATGGCGTTCGAAGAATAAATTTTGATAGATACATCTCCCATCCGTTGTCAAAATGAATATTCGCCCAATCCCATCCCTTTGAGACCCAACGAGGGACAACGGATTGCCAGACATGATCATGATATCCAATGCCACCAACATGATATTGTTTTCCTTCCCAAGATATATTCCCTGAAACCTTACATCGTGGGACATAATAATCCCCCCCCGTAATTAGACTAGCGATGGGCAGGTTTGCACTTCTTCCTTCAACCCAAACCGGAAGAAAATCTGCAGTGAAATCAAGATCTACGACAAAACCTTTTTCATCATTGACTGCGTGAACTTGCCAGGAGGGATATAACCCTTTTGTCCAACTATTTAGAAATGTCACATCAACACCAGGAGTAGTCGCCTTTAATGTTCCTCGTCGTTGGTTAAGGGTCGTAAAATCATAGCTTGTACCAGAGTCATCAAATAAAAGTATGAAGAGATTATCTGGTCTTAAGAATCTGATATCGAAGAATTTCATTTCGTTGAAACTTACAACAAGCGAATATCCTTGAAGATCACTGTCTGGGTCATTAAAAAAGACATTAAAATACCACCATTCTCGGCGGCTTTGTTTATGCATTCCTTCATTGTCAGGGAGAAGAATATGCCGTCCTGAATCAATAACCCGATTAGTTCCTGGGGGTGTTGGTTCTTCTTCATCAGGAGGTAGAGGTGTATTTGCATTTATCGTTGGTATCTGAACATCTGTTTTCTGGTTAGTACTATTTTGATAAACGAGATAGCCAATGGACGAGACAAGGAGAATGGAACACATCCCTATCGCCAATATTTTTTTACTTGATGATTTCCGTTTTGTTTTGCGTTGTGATGAAGCATCTACCTTTTCATATTTTTTGTACCGTTTCCAGTAATAGCTACGCCCTAAAAAACGCCAAGTTAATGCGAAGCCGATAAGAAAAATCGGGATACATACCAAGGGCGGTATATAGGTCATTAGATAGTTGATATCGCTTACAGCAGCAAGATGCGTATTTCGGGAATCGACGGTCGTGTTATAGATTAACTCCGCAGCCTCACCAATCGGATCATTTATTTTCAGATAATTTGTTATCACTTTAGAACGCAACGCTGAAGGATAGTATAATTCTAAAAACTGAGAAAGATGCGCAGATAAAACGAGACGTCGGTACACATGAACGACATAGCCGGTTGCCGGATTAACCGTGAGTTGTAAGGTCTCGTCGCAGAAATAGGTTTCTCCATGCCAGTTTATTTCTTTATTATAAATATCAGATCGCCAGACCTGGACATCTACGCCATCGATGGATCCAGTTTTGATACGTTGCATATTACGCACTAGAACAACGTTTTCTTTTCCGTTTTGTTCCCCATTGGAATCAACCCACCCTACAGATACATTATTTACATTATTGCTGATTGTGGGGATACCCATACGACCTGCGTTTACATTCAGATATTGTAAGCTATACGTATGAGAATCAACCCAATACCACTCACTTACTATCTCTGTGTTGTTGATAACGTGAAGGATATCTCCGGTATCATCATAAATGACATCGTTGATCAACGCCTTATCTTCCGCTTTATCAAACTCCGAGACATGGATTACCTCTGTTGCAAGAAAACTTCGTTCAATCGGAGATCGTTGCGGTAATAACCATTTTATCGCAAATGGGATGCGTCTTTGGTCTTTACCCTGGAGAAAAATACCGTTTCGCTCCCAATAATGAACAGCTCCTTGGTCTTCCCAGATATAATTTTCAGGAAGTTTGGTTTCATGAATGATATCTTGAGGAATAATATAGAGATACGCAATTAATCCTAAAACTATCAAAAACACCCCAATTGTTAGACCCAGATCTTCATATCTTTTAATTTTAATGAATATGACCGCTAAAAGACTTGGTATAAGTAACGAAATTCCAATGATAGCAATGATCGTATTCCAAGGTAAGGTATTCCAGGGGGTCATAATAGTATCTTATATTCTTTATATTACTGCAGTTATTAAAACCTTATTGTACAAGTCTTATCTTGTTACCTAAAAAGTATGATACTGTGGTTCTCCAAGGTATATCCTTCTCTAAAGCGTAACTAGTCCCGTTTTGTTGTATTAAAATACTTATAGCCGAAATAATATGTAGTCTCAGAGGATAATCAATGCCAGAAGAACTCATCCCCGAGGAAATACGAAAAGAATATGAAAAAACAATGCAACGAGCGATCACTAAAAAGATAGGAACCATGACCATTATTGTAATCGAGGACACATACGATAAAGCATTAACCGCCTTCAATTTCGGGGTTGTTGGGGTAGAAATGGGCATGAAAGTCTCAATATTTTTCACATCACGAGGTATCAATATAATAAAAAAAGCGTATAAACCACGACGAGCTCGATGGGGAGAAGCACCGATCATCTGGAAGGAAACATCTATCAAACGAAAAGGTGGAATAGTGCTTGCCGAGCTAATGTACCAAGCAAGAGACATGGGTGTTCATTTTTATGCGTGTTATACCTCAATGATTTCCGCTGGTTTAAAAGAAGCAAGACTGTTGGATAATGTAAAAGTGATACGAATG
>Ga0307379_10003274_pt1 | contig 23597 bp, 19 predicted proteins | sample UN2MG_FD_202237 | JGI IMG/M metagenome (GOLD analysis project Ga0307379, IMG submission 202237) | Soil microbial communities from Risofladan, Vaasa, Finland - UN-2 | ecosystem: Environmental > Terrestrial > Soil > Coastal area > Acid sulfate soil | place: Finland: Risofladan, Vaasa | collected... | reverse complement strand
CTGGGCCGACCGTCGCCGGCCGGCTCGAGCACCCTACCCGCAGCTTAGCGCCGACGGATCGACGCGCGAGACGGGCCGCCTCTCGCTGCCTACGCGGGCTTGCTGGCGGTGGGGTTTACCCTGCCACGGCTGTCACCAGCCGCGCGGTGCGCTCTTACCGCACCATTTCACCCTTACCCTTGACACGCCGCGTCTCGCTTTGCGGAACAGGTTGCATCGCAACCGTCGGGCAAAGCCCGACGCGGCGCGTCAAGGGCGGTGTAGTTTCTGTGGCACTTTCCCTCGGCTTGCGCCGGGTTGGCGTTACCAACCACCGTGCCCTGCCCAGTTCGGACTTTCCTCCCGTCTTGACGACCTGCGCCAAAACGAGCGACCGTCTCGCCCGCCCCGCCGCGATATCCGCATGTATTCTACCACGCGGCGGCGGGTGCGACACGCGACCGCGGGACGCGACGGCCGGTCGTCGCACGCGGTGCCTCAGGGGGCGCGGCGGCGGCTTGCCCGCAGGACCGGAATGGCGGCCATCAGGAAGACCGCGTGGATCAGGCCGATCGCGCCGCAGGGGCCACCGGCTGCCCGCCCGGTCGAGGAGCCGCCCGACTCGTCGGATTGGGCGTTGTCCGTCGATGCAGACGCGGCCAAGCCCGCGCCGGCCTCGTCCGCACCGGAACCAGCAACGAAGGGGCAGCCGTTGGCATCGACGGGAACGCCGACGCCCGTCCTGGGGCATTCGTCGAAGCAGTTGCCGATGCCGTCCTCGTCGTCGTCACCGCGCGGATCACGCTGCAGGCAGGAACAGCCGGAGGCATCGACGATTGTCATGGCCCTGGTGTTCGGGCAACTGTCCTGGCAGTCGTTGACGCCGTCCTCGTCCTGGTCGAGTTGAACGCACGCGCACCCCCGACCGTTCACCGAATTGCTGGCGGCCGTGTGCGGGCACAGGTCCACGGCGTTGCGGATGCCGTCGCCGTCGGCGTCACCGTTGGGGTCGGTGTCGGGGTCGGGATTGGGGTCGGGGTCGGGCATGGGGGGAGGTGCGGGCGGCGGAGCGCTGCCGGGACAGTTGACGATCGGCACGTGGACACAGTAGCCGTTCTGGCAGACGTCGCTGGTGCAGGGGTCGGCGTCGTCGCACTCGTCGTCATCGGCGCAGTCCGTACAGCGGTTGTGGACCTCGTCACACTGGTCCGCGGGGCAGGGTGGGGGCTGATCGACGCACGAGCCGTCGACGCAGATCTCGGCGCCGTTGCAGAACAGGTGATCGTCACACTCGGCGTCGCCGAGGCACTCGACGCAGAGCTGTTCGAATTCGTCGCAAAGCAGGCCGGGCGGACACGGGGGCGCTCCCGGATTGCACAGGCCGTCGGTGCCGCAGGATTCGGCTCCGTCGCAGAACAGTCCGTTGTCGCAGTCCACTTGCTCGTCGCAGTAGTCACAGCGTTGCTCGGGCTCGTTGCAGACGGGGAAGTCTGCACACGGTGGATCGCCCGCCCGGCACATGCCGCTGGTGCCGCACGTTTCGGGACCGTTGCAGAAGACGCCGTCGTCGCAGTCTGCGCTGCTGGTGCACTCGTAACAGCGCTGCTTCTCCTCGTCACACATCAGGCCGTTGTTACAGGGCGGCTCGCCGGCGTCGCACCAACCGTCGGCCTCGCAGGTCTCGGCGCCGTTGCAGAAGACCTGATCGTCACAGTCACCCTGGTTGTTGCACTCGTAGCAGCGCTGTTGGGCAGCGTTGCAGAACAGGCCGTCGGCGCAGGGCGGCGGGCCGGGTTGGCACATGCGATCGGCGTCGCAGGTCTCGGCGCCATTGCAGAAGGAGCCGTCGTCGCAATCGGCGTGGGTGGTGCACTGGTAGCATTCGTGGGTGGCCTCGTCGCAGGCCAGCCCGCCGGTGCAGGGCGGCGTACCGGCCTGGCACCAGCCGGTGGCGTCGCAGGACTCGACGCCGCTGCAGTACAGGCCGTCGTCGCAATCGGCGTTGTCCACACACTCGTAGCACCGCTGGCCGGCCTCATCGCAGTACTGATCGGCCGGGCACGGCGGTGCTCCGGCCCGGCACGCCCCCTGGGAATCGCAGACCTCGACGCCGTTGCAGAAGACGCCGTCGGTGCACTCCGTGTCCTGCGTGCACTGGTAGCAGTGCCGTTCTTCGTCGCAGAACAGGCCGTCGGCGCAGGGCGGTGCTCCCCAATGGCAGGCCCCGTCCTCATCGCAGGTCTCGACGCCGCTGCAGTACAGGCCGTCGTCGCAGTCGGCGTCGTCCAGGCATCCCGTGCACTCGTCCGGGACGTCATCGCCGTTCCCGTCGGCGCTGGCCCCGAGGTCGATGTCGCACTCGTCGGGGAACCCGTTGGTGTTGCAGTCCCAACTGGTGCCGGCCGCGATGTCGTCGGTGTCGTCGATGCCGTTGTCGTTGCAGTCCCAACTATACTCGTGGGCTCCCATGTCCACGACCGGTGGGGGCCCGACGCCGGTGTCGGGCGTGTCGGGGTCGTCGATGAACCGCGGCCGGCGGTCGAAGTCCCAGGGCACGGGCTCGGCCGTGTTCCCGTCGCCGTCCAGGTCGAGTGTGTCGGGCGGGACGGCCGTGTTGTCGGCCGCGTCGATGCAGGGCGAGCCGGCCTGCAGGCGGACGTCGCCGTAATCGTCGTTGTCCCCGACGCCCCATCCGTCGCCGCCGTGGTTGGGATAGCGTACAAAGAGCGGGTCGTCGTCGATGTTCCCCAGGCCGGGATAGATGAAGTCGTCGTCGGGATCGTCGTCCTGGACGGCAGTGTAGGAGACGATCGACTCGCCATGGGTATTGCCATCATTCCAGACGTGGTCGTAAATCTGTGCGGTCTCGTCGCCGTTGGCCCCGTCCTGGTCGCGGTTTCCCCAGAACAGGCAGTTGATCAGGAGGGGGTCGCCCGATTCGTTGAAGAGGCCGCCGCCGCGCTCGAATGCCCAGTTGTGGGCGAAGGTGCAGTTAACGGCGAGCAAGGTCCTGCGCCCGCCACACCAGTGCAATCCACCTCCTCCCAGGTAAGGGGCGGAGCCGTTCTCCGAGTTCCCGATGAACCGGCAATTGACTAGGGTCGCATCAGCGTTGCCCACGTACATCGCGCCGCCGATGCTCCAAGTGGTGCTCGTGGTCCTGTTGCCCTCGAACGTGCAGTTGACCAGGACCGGCTGGCAGTCGCCGAGGACCCGCATTGCGCCCTCTTCCTCGCCCTGGTTGCCACGGAAGACGCAGTTGATCAGTGTTGGGCTGGAGAAGTCGTTACACTCGAGAGCGGCCGCGCCACCCATGCCGAACGCCCCGTTTTCGATGAACTCGCAGTTGATCAGGTTGGGATTCGACCCGTCCGACAGAAACATCCCGCCTCCCAATAGTACGGTCCGGTTCCTGGTGAACGTGCAGTTGGCCAGAGTGGGACTGCCTGCCTCGATCAGCATTCCCCCGCCGAACTGCCAGTGCTCCGGCGCCATCGTGTTGGCATTCCCGCCGGTGATGGTGAAGCCGTTCAGGACGGCCGTCGTGTTCGTGCCGCTGCCCACGACCACGTGGTAGCTGTTCTCTCCGTAGCCGGCGAAATCTGGCCCATCGTTGCCGCCGAGATCACCACTGAGATTGGTGGGATTGGCCTTCCAGTTGCGCTGATTGCGGGCCGACTCGGTTCCCGCAAATCCGCCGTACAGCGCCACGTAGTTGCGCAGGTGAAAGGAGACGGTGCGGTCGCCGTCCTGGGTGGGGATGTATCTGCCGGCCGCGACCCAGATATCGTCGCCGCCGGACGCGGCAGCCAAGCCGTCCTGGAGGTCGTCGAAGGCCGTCGCCCAGCTCGAGCCGTCGCCGCCCGGCGGGGCGTCGGCGTTGACGTGGACCACGCTCTGCGCCCAAGCGGCGCCGGGGCCGGTCGCTGCACCGACCAGCGCGGCTGCGAGCAGCAGGCGGCATCTGTTGCTGGACATGGTATTCACCCTCTCTTGTATCCGGCGGCCGGCCTCGCAAGCCCTATGTCGATCAGTGCTTGCCCGGTGGCGCGACCGCGGGCCGGATGGGATGCGCACGCTAAATCAACGCGTACGCCATAGAGCACCGCACGGCTGCCGCGTGAATGCGCATGCTTTCCGCACGTTGCCAATCATGTAGACGGTAAATGCGGCCAATTCTTACACGCGATCTTCAAGAAAATCGCACATCGGCCTGGACGGGCCGCCGGTCGCTGGGTGGAGGCCAGAAGGGGGCTTGGCGGGCTGTGAAGAGCGTTTTCTGCGATCTGTGACGGGCCGGAAAGCCTGTCCGTCAGCGCCTGGGCTTTCGGGTGAGGATGGCCTTGGCGGCGGGGGAGTCCTTCATGGGCAGGGTCGACCGGCGGATGCCGTCGAAGGCGTACAGCGCGGCGGCGACGGCCGGGGCCGTGGGCACCAGCCCGATCTCCCCGACCCCCCGGGCGCCGTAGGCGCACTCCGGGTCCGGCTCCTCGATCAGGATGACCTCGACCTCGGGCATGTGGGCCGCCCGCAGCGCCGAGCACGACTTGATGTCCTTGTGAACCAGGCGCCCGCCCTCGGTGGGCAACTCCTCGGTGAGGGCGTAGCCCAGGCCCATGTGGATCGAGCCTTCGATCTGACCTTCGAGCAGCGTTGGGTTGATGGCCTTGCCGACGTCGTGGGCGGCGATGACCTTGGCGACGCGACCGTCGTCGTCCAGGATGGCGACCTGCGTTGCGAAGCCGTACGTAAGATGGGTCTTGGGCTCGGGGACGTCGGCGCCGAGCCGGTGCGTGTCGGTGCAGGCCCAGACGCCGTGGTAGACGCGCCCGACGAGGTCGTCCAACGTCTTGCCCGCGTCGAGGTCGGCGCGGAGCTTTCGGGCCGCGTCGATAACGGCCGCGGTCGCCAGGACGGTTCCGCGGCTGCCGGTGGTCTGGCCGCTGCCCAGTTCCTCGCCGGTGTCGGTCGTGACACAGAAGACGTCGGGGCTCAGGCCGGTCTCCTGGACGGCCGTCTGAAGGCAGACGGTGAACAGGCCCTGGCCCATCTCGGTGAAGCCGGTGCGGACGGTGACGCGCCCGCCGGGCTCGACGGTGAGGGCCGCCTTGCCGCTGTCGTCCATTCCGTGACCGATGCCCACGTTCTTGATGCCGCAGGCGATGCCGGCGTAGCGGGCGCTGCGGTACGCGTCCTTGACGGCCAGCAACGTCTTCTTGAGCCCGAACGGCTTGACCATGCGCTGGCCGGTGGTGCAGCGGTCGCCGATTTCGAGCACGTTCCGCCAGCGCATCTCCCAGCCGTCGATGCCGACCATCTCGGCCAGCATGTCCAGGCAGGACTCGATGGCGAAGGCGACCTGGTTGACGCCGAAGCCGCGCATGGCGCCGCAGGGCGGGTTGTTGGTGTAGACGGCCAGGGCCTCGATGTCGAGGTTGGGCAGTCGATACGGACCGGCGGCGTGCCCGGCGGCTCGTTCCAGAACCTTGGCCCCGACCGAGGCGTACGCCCCGGTGTCGCCGATCATTCGGGCGCGCAGGGCGGTCAGGCGGCCGTCGCCGTCGCAGCCGACGCGGTAGCGCATCTCGATCGGATGCCGCTTGGGGTGGACGCGGAAGCTCTGCTCCCGGGTGAGCGTGATCTTGACCGGCGCATCGCACAACACGGCGGCCAGGGCGGTCTGGGCCTGGATGCTCATGTCCTCTTTGCCGCCAAAGGCACCGCCGTTGGCGACCAGGTCCACCTTAATCCGCTCCGGGTCCAACGCCAGGACGTCGGCGATCTGTTGCCGGTCGTCGAAAACGCCCTGTCCCTGCGAATAGACCTGCAGGCCGCCGTCACCGTCGGGAACCGCCAGGCAGGATTCGGGTTCCAGGTACAGATGCTCGACCCGCTGCGTGCGGAAGGTCTGCTCGACGACGTGGGCGGAGTCGGCCAAAGCCTTCTCGCTGTCCCCGCGGGTGATCCTGGAATGCGAGAGCAGGTTGCCGGCGGGGTGGACCTTCGGCGCGCCGGGCGCCAGTGCGGCGTGCGGGTCGGCCACCGGGTCCAGAACTTCGTATTCGACGTCGATCGCGTCGGCCGCTCGCCGGGCGGCGCGTCCTGAACGGGCCACCACCACGGCGATCACGTCGCCCACGTAGCGCGTCTCCTCACCCACGGCGACGAAGATCGGCCAGTCCTGCTCGATCAGGCCCACGTAGCGCTGACCGGGCACGTCGGCCGCCGTCATGACGCGGACCACGCCGTCGATTCGCTCGGCCGCAGACGCGTCGATCCGGCGAACGACGGCCCGGGGGTGGTCGGCCAGTCGTGGGGCGCCGAACAGCATGCCGTCGGCGTGCATGTCGTCGACGAAGTCGCGATCGCCCAGCGCGGTGGCCTGGCCGGTGTAACGATCCAGTCGCGTGCCGATCTTTCCGCTCGAATCCGCCGCCGGCAGGGCCTCGCCGCGGCGGACGCCGGCGTACATCTCAACGGCGTCGATGATCTTGGTGTACCCGGTGCAGCGGCAGAGGTGGGCCCGCAGCTCGTGGGTGATCTGGTCACGCGTCGGCGCGGGGTTGTTCTCGACCAGGGCGACGGTCCGGCTCACGATTCCGGGGATGCAGAACCCGCACTGCACGGCCCCGGCCCGGACGAAACAGTCGGACACCTGCTGACGCACGTCGTCGGGCAGGCCCTCGTTGGTGACCACGTCCTTGCCGTTGACTCTGGCGGCCGGCATGACGCAGCTCAGCAGGGCCTTGCCGTTGACCAGGACGGTGCAGGACCCGCAGGAAGCCTGGGGCTGGCAGCCGTTCTTCGGCGAGGTGATTCCGAACCGCTCGCGCAGCACGTCGAGCAGCGTCTCGCCCTCCTCGACCGGCGTGGAGACGGCCCGGCCGTTGAGCGTGAACGAGACGGTGTCTGCTTGCGTCGGCGTCGGAACGACCTCCGGCATAGGCGCCTGTTCCCCAAGGCTCTCGCGGGCCCAAACGGGGCATGATAGTCGGTTGCGGCGAGTGTTTCGACCGGCTAGGGTCAACGTCTAGAGGTCCCCTATGCCGCGCGATTGGAAGGGCTTCATCAGACGGCTGCTGAATCGTCCCCTGTTCGGGACGGTGGTAGTCCCGCGCGGCGCCGTGGTCGACGCCGGTCTCTTCCCGGAAGACGAGTTCCCCGTGCACTGCACCAAGTGCCGGTATCTGTTGCGCGGGTTGCCGGACGGCCGTTGCCCCGAGTGCGGCACCGCGTTTCAGCGGGGAAGACTGCTCGTCCGGGAGTACGTGCTGAAGCACGACGAACCTTCTTTCCGATCGTCGCCAGCCGGCAAATGGACCTGGTGGCTGTCGATCGGTGGGATTGCTCTCCAACTTGCCGCATACGGGGCTTTCTTGGCCTCGATCTTCGTTCCCGAGCCCGCTACACCCGCCACCTTCCAACAAACCGCGGATTGGACCACGAGGCTCTTCCTTGCATGGCGGGTGGTGACGGTAATTGCCTGGCTGATGTTCATTGGCGCCGGCATTCTCGCTGCCCGTCACTTCTACCGCACTCGGGCCAAGCGGCGGCGCATTCGCGAAGCGCTGAACCTGCCGAAGACATGAGGACAATCAACGTGGGCCGGAGGCTGGCTGCCCCGTCCGTTCCGCGCAGCGATAGACCGCGGGTGGCCTGCGTCCCTCCCGGCGCGCCGGCAGGTAACCACGCCGCAACTTTCGTCAACCGTTCGCTTACGGACCGGTGGCGACGTGCGGCGCGTCGCCCGGCGGGCCGCGGTAGGCGTAGTCGGCGTTGGTCAGGATCTGGTCGAGCGCGGTGGGCAGGTTGGCGAGGTTGTCAAACGCGGCGGCCGGTATGGCGAACAACCCCCTGCGGTTGTCGAACGCGCGGACCGACGAGTCGCGGAACAGGATGTTCGCGGTCCGCCCCAGGTGGTTGGTGTGGTGGAAGAGCCCCTCGCCCAGACTGTTGGCGTCCAGGGCCAGCGTTTCGACCGGCACGGGCTGACCGCCGATCACGTTGCTGCCCATCCGGTCGAGTCGCCCGGTGGCGGCGTCCGCCGGAAGGTGGTCGAGCTGCCGGTACAGGTACGAGCCGTAGGCGTCCGCCTCCGTCCCGATCCTGGGCGACTCCTCCTGAAGGTTGAAGTTGTCGTCGGCCGGGCAGAACAGGACGCGGGCGTCGGTGATCGTGCTGCGCAGCAGTTGGCCCAGAGCGTTGTATTGCAGCGGGTGGGACGCGGGCGGGCCGGGAGCCCCGGTGCCGATCCAGATCTGGTTGGTCGCCAGAATGTTCGAGCCGAAGTCGAAGGGGTGGGCCGGGTCCGGGCCGCGCGGGATGTAGCCGTTGTACTCGCTGGCGTAGGCGTGGATGGCCGTGCCGATCTGATGCAGGTTCGCGGCGCAGGCGGCCATCTTGCCCTGGTCCCGCGCCCGACGCAACGACGGCAGCAGGATCGCCACCAGAAGCCCGATGATCGACACCACAACCAGCAACTCGATCAGCGTGAAACCGGTGGCGGTCCGATGTCGGTTATCACGCACGTGCGAGTGCTCCATCGAGACGAGGCGTTTTCGGCCGGTGCCCGGGTCCCGGATATCTCCCTTCTACCAGAAGCAGGCTGCTGTCAAGTCGCCCGGCTGTGTCGGAAGTTGTGGCAGGCCGCGCCGCGCGTCACCTGTGCGACCGGGTGACGGGGCCGGTGGGCTGCGGACTCACGACGTCGGATATCCGGCGACGTCAGATCTCCGGTTCGCTGAGGCCGGTGTAGCACGCCTGGGCCCGCTGGGCGATCTGCTCGGGGGTCAGGTCCTCCTTGTGCGTGCAGATCTCCCACTCGTGGCCGAACGGGTCGATCACCTTGCTGTAGCGGTCGCCCCAGAACGCGTCGGCGGGTTTCATGGACTCGGTTGCACCGGCCTCGACGGCCCGTTTGTAAACCGCGTCGCAGTCCTCGACGTACAGGCACAGGCCCACCGTCGTGCCCTTCAGTTGCTGCGGCGAGACCCAGTGCTGCATCATGGGCATCTCGTCCACGATCATCAGCATCGAGTTCCCGATCTTCAGTTGGGCATGCATCACCGTCTGGCCGTCCGGACCGGTCAGGCAGGATCCCCCCTCGGCCGCGAAGGCCTTCTTGTAGAACTCGATGGCCTTCTGGGCCCCTCGAACGATCAGGTGCGGGGTCAGTGTGCTGAACCCCTCGGGAATCGGATTCGCCATGAATCTCTCCTTCGTAGCGTGACCGGCGCGGAGCGCCACTCACCAATCGGTCTAAGCACATTCGGCCGCCGTCTCTCGCAGCCAGGCCAGGTAGTCCAGCGGCCGGCAGTCGGCGCCGAGGTGGCGCAGCATGTTGCGAACCTGGGCCCGATGGTGCGTGCCGTGGTTATGGAGTTGTAGCATGGTCTCGCCCAGCACGAAAGTCAGCTTGCGTTCCGGCGTGACCCAGGCCGACGTCTCTCGTTGCAGAGCGGGTGCGTCGGTTTTGTCGAGGAAAGCGTTGCGCCCCTGCACCGTCCGCTCGAACACGTCGCGCAGCTCGGCCATCGACAGGGTCGGCGGGAATTTGTCGTACTCCTTGGTCGGCCCGTGGATCCAGTTGTCGAGCCACCATCGCTCGGCGTCGCAGATGTGCACCAGCGTGATGCGGACCGAGCCCACGCCCATCTCGAACGGGCGGTCGAGTTGCCCGTCGGTGAGTGTGGCCGCGACCGCCCGGATGCGCTCCTGGGCCCAGTCGCCGTAGGCGAAGTAGCGGCCGATGACGTCGAGATCGAAATCCGGCACCGGCGGCTGCGCGAACGACTCATCCACCCGCATGAACAGGTAGTCCAGCCCGGGGGGCTTGACGCCGACGTGCCGGAGCATGTTCAGCGCCTGGGCCCGATGGTGCATGGCGTGGTTGCAGACGTGAATGATCAGATCGCCCAGAGCGAACGCACACTCGCGCCCCTGCTTATCGGTAAACCTGACGGGTCGGGCGTAGCCATCGGGCCCGGCTTGATCGAGAAGTGCGTCGCGCTCGCCGGCCGTGCGGACCCAACGGCCCCGAAGGTCCGCCATCGCCAGCCCTGCCTCCATGTCGGGATAGACGGGTTCGGCCTTGCCGGCCCAGCGGTCGAGCCACACGCGCTCGGCCGCCCAAAGGTGATGCAGCGTCCCCCGCAGCGACCCGAACCCCATCTCGAACGCCCGATCCAGCCCCTCGTCGTCCAGCTCGGCAGTCAGCCCCATCAACTTGTCCCGCGCCCAGTCGTTGTGAACGAACAGAGCACGGTGAACATCAAGCGATTGCATCGGTCAGCCTTCCGTGATGTGCCCGCCCAACAGAGCAGATTGGGGGCCGGTTTTCAACCGATCCGAAACGCCGGTTAGAAGCCGGTGCCGCTCGTCACTCCGGCTTTTCGATGTTGTACTTCTTGATGCGGTACCGCAGGTTATCGCGGCTGATGCCCAGGGCACGGGCGGCGGCCGACTGGTTCCAGTCCGCGTCCGTCAACGCCTTGATGATCATGGCCCGTTCGTAGCCCCAAAGGCTGGCGTCACCCTGGGTTTCGAGGCTCTCGGCCGCGGCGCCCGCGATCTCCCGCGGCAGGTGGGCCGGCAGCAGCGTGTCACCGTCGCACATCAGAACCGCCCGCTCGACGACGTTCTTGAGCTCGCGGATGTTCCCCGGCCAGGAGTGGCTGGTCATGATGGCGACCGTCTCGGGGGCGATAGCCGGCGCAGCCACGCCCAGGTCGAACCCCGCCTGCTTGACGAAGTACTCGATCAGCACGGCGATGTCCTCGCGCCGCTCGCGCAAAGGCGGCATCTCCACCGGAAACACGTTCAGCCGATAGTAGAGGTCCTCGCGGAAGGTGCCGTCGGCCACCGCCGCTTTCAGGTTGCGGTTGGTGGCCGCGATGATCCGGGCGTCGCAGGCCACGGTCTTCGTCCCGCCGACGCGAACCAACTCCCGCTCCTCGAGCACCCGCAACAGCTTGACCTGCGTCGAGGGGCTGATGTCGCCGATCTCGTCCAAGAACAGCGTGCCGCCGTCGGCCAGCTCGAAGCGTCCGACCTTCTGGACCGTCGCGCCCGTGAACGCGCCCTTCTCGTGCCCGAACAGCTCACTCTCCAGCAGCGTCTCGGTCAGCGCGGCGCAGTTGAGGCCGATGAACGGCCGGTCGTGCCGGCGCGACTGCTGGTAGATGTACCGGGCGGCCACTTCCTTGCCCGTCCCGGTCTCGCCCAGCAGCAGGACGCTGGCGTTGCTGCCGGCCACCCGGTCGCAGAGCTTCAGCACCTGTTTGAACGCGCCCGACTGACCGATGACGCGGTCCAGCCCCAGGACCGACTCGCGCAGCCCCTTGTTGTCCCGCTGGAGCGTGGCGTGGGTCTGAGCGTTGGCGGCGCCGATGGCGGCCAGGTTGGCGAAGACGGCCAGCAGTTCGAGGTCGATACCGCCGAAGGACCCGCCCTCCTTGCGGTTGAGCACCTCGACCACGCCGATGACCTCCGACTTGTGGATCAGCGGGGCGGCGATCAGGCCGCGGGTGTGGAAGGCGCTCATGTCGTCGATGCCGCTGTAGAAGTGGTTGTCATCGTGCACGTCGCCGACGGACTGGGGCTTGCGCGTGGCGATGACGTGCCCGGCGATGCCGAGTGTGGCGTCGAACTCCTCGCCCACCAGGGCGTCCCCGCGGTCACCCACGGCCGCGGCGAAGACCAGCTTCTTCCGCCGGCGGTCCAGCAGCAGCACACTGCTGGCCTCGGCCTGCATAACTTCGGCCGCCGACCGGGCGATGGCGGCCAGGACCACGGATGGTTCCAGGCTGGAGTTGATGGCGGCCGACGCCTCGGTCAACGCGGCCAGCGAAGAGCGCGGCAGGTTGGACTCGGACAGTTTCATCGGATCTTCCGCCCCAAACGACCTGCATCGACCGCGCCGCCGCGCCCCGGATCAGGGCAGAATCTCGACACGGTCGCCGATACGCAGCACGCCGAACAGCTCCCGCAAGTGAGCGTTGGACACGGCGATGCAGCCGGCCGTCCAATCTCCGCTCCGGTCGGTGCCATCGGTCCCGTAGCCGTGGATGCCGATCGCCCCGCCGACGGGCGTGGTCCACGGCGGGCAGCGCTCCTGCACCGCCGCGTCCAGGATCGACCGGGCCTCACCGACGGTCAGCAGACCGGCGGACAGTCCCCGCCGGGCCACGTCGGAGGTCGGATAATCGATGCCCAGGAACCGCTCGTATTGACTGTCAAGCTTCTTGTTGCAGATGCGAAACAGGCCCTCGGGGGTGCGCCCGTCGCCGAGACGGACCTTGTCGCCGACGGGGTTCGGGCCCAGGGCGATGGGGTAGGTCCGCACGAGGTCGGCCCCATCGAACAGGTGGAGTAGACGCTTGCTTTTGAGGACGACGACGTGCGGGTCGCGGACCTGCAACGCGTGGCCGCGGGTCCCGGGCGCGGTTCCCTCGGCGGCGCTGCCCTTGACCGACCCGACGGCCCAGACGGTCGAGAGTCCGATAGCCAGGGTCAGGGCCGCCGCCTTACAACATCTTGCCAAACAGAAGTTTGCGCCGGGGGTCGCCATCGAGTCGTGTCTTTCACACCCGGTGTTCACCGCCTGGCCGCGCCGCGGCGAACTCTATCGGGTCTCCAGCGTAAGGATACAATGGAGTGGTGGATGCGCCAACGGATGAGCGATTACTGGCCGATTATCTCGCCGACGGGGGCAACGGTTTCGAGATTCTGGTCAGGCGCTACAGCAAGGAGCTGTACCAGTTCGTCCTGCGATTCACCCACAACTCAGCGGCGGCCGAGGACGTGGTCCAGGAGGCCTTCCTCCAGGTGCACCTCTCGGCGGCCAGCTTCGACCCCTCCCGCCGGTTCAAGCCCTGGCTTTTCACGATTGCGGCCAACAAGGCCCGCGACTGGCTGCGAAGCCGCAGCCGAAGATCGGAAGTGCCGCTCGACGCCCGGGTCGGGGATGTCGAGGAGGGCAGTCAGTCCTTCGCCGACCTGCTGGCCGGCGACGAACTGCCGTCCCATCACCAGGTCGAGGCCGAGGAACAGTGCCGGGCGGTCCAGCAGGTCATCGAACAGATGCCGGACTCGCTCCGCGAAGTGCTGGTCCTGGCCTACTATCATCGGCTTCCGTACAAGGACCTGGCCGAGGTCCTCGACGTTCCGCTGGGCACGGTCAAGAGTCGTCTGCACGCGGCCGTCGGGCATTTCGCCCGGCGCTACCAGGCCGCGATAGAAGCCGGCGGACACACGGCTGATCCGCTGGAAAAGGAGACGGGAAAGGAAACCTAGCGCCGGGGGCGAGCGTAGGAACATCGAGGGCGGCATCCGGGAAGACCGTCGGCCGCCGATAACAGGACGCTCGCCGAATGAAACGGCGCCGGACGCCGGGTGGCGTCCGAAGCACTGGGGAATTGCAGAAGCATGGCCGAACCCGAACACATCACCGAGGAACAACTGCTCGACTACCTGTTGGAGCAGTGCGATGAGGCCGAGGCGGCTCGCATCGCGACGGCCCTGGAGGCGGACCCGCATCTCGCGGCCACGCATCATCGGCTGGCCGACGCGCTCCGACCGCTCGATGCCTGGGTCGCGCCGGACCCGCCGCAAGCGATGGTGGGGCGGATCCTGGACGGGATCGCCGCCCAGAACCCGCCGAAGCTCGTGCCCGCGGCGTCGACGCTTCCGCCCGAGGCAGCCGGCGAGTCGATCCGGCGACCGCTGTTCTCCCTGCGCGAGCTGGTGGCCCTGGCCGCCTGCATCACCCTCTTCGTGGGTGTGCTGATCCCCATGATGAGCTCGGTGCGGTTCAACTCCCGGCGGCAGGGCTGTGCCAACAACCTGGCCTCGCTGTACGGTGGTCTGTCCACGTTCTCGCAAGCCAACGAGGGGCAGCTCCCCTTCAACGGGCAAGCGGGGCGTCAGCGCCCTCTGGGGCAAAGGGGACAGCGTTGGGCGCCCAACCGGGACCACCTGTTCCCGCTGGTCCAGCAGGGGCACGTGGCCCGCGCCAAGCTGTCCATCTTCCTCTGTCCGGAGCGAAAGGGTGACGAGCCGATGTCACCCGACATGGTCGATACCAGTGACGGTTTTGCGGACCCGCGCAACTGCAGCTACGACGTGCAGTACATGTCCCGGCCGGTGCGGCTGGTCACCGGGTTCGTGAGACCCGTGCCGCTGCTCGGCGACGCCAGCCCCCTGTTCGAGGGCGGCCGATTCCATCGGGACGTGGACCCCGAGCGGGCCAACTCGACCTCCCATCGCGGCGTCGGGCAGAACCTGCTGTTGCTCAGCGGGTCGGTCATCTGGCAGACCACGCCGGTCTTCGAGCCCACCGGAGACAACATCTACCAGGCCGGCCAGGTCCGCGACTACGCCGGGACCGAAACTCCGGTCCACGCCACGGACACGTTTCTCGTGCCGTAATCGGATTCACTCGCTTCCCTGCAACGCCCACGCTGCCCGCGGGCCGACCGACACGGTCCCCGTGTGTCCGGCATTTGGGGTATATTGCATCCGGATCGCCGGAACATTCACTTGTTTGGTGGTCGGATGAAGCTTCCTGCGCCGTTGCATCGCTGGAACGTGACGCCGAAGGCGGCCATGGCCATTCAACGCGACCTGGCCGACCGCGTCGTGAAGAACGGGCCTCTGGGGAAGGTCTCGCTGGTGGCGGGGGCCGACCTGGCCTTCTCGACCGACGGGAGCCGTTGCGTGGCCGGCGTCGTCGTCTGGGACGTGGTCAGCCGGGAAGTCGTCGAGCAACAGATCGCCGTACGTCCGCTGCAATTCCCCTACGTGCCGGGCTTGCTGTCCTTTCGCGAAGCGCCGGCGTTGCTGGCCGCCATCGGCAAGCTGCGGTGCGAACCGGACGCGTTCATCTTCGACGGGCAGGGCGTCGCCCATCCACGGCGTATCGGCCTGGCTTCCCACGTCGGTCTGCTGATCGACCGCCCCAGCGTGGGCTGCGCCAAGAGCCGCTTGATCGGGCGGCACGACGAGCCCGCGTCGCAGCGCGGTGCGACGGCGCCGCTGCTGGACGGTCGCGAACGGATCGGCACCGTGCTGCGCACCCGCGACGGCGTGCGATGCGTGTACGTCAGCGTCGGCCACCGCGCCACCCTTGCCGCGGCCGTTCGCCTGGTGCTGCGCTGCTGCACTCGCTATCGGCTGCCCGAACCGACGCGGCTGGCCGACCAACTCGTGGGTCGGGCGAAGCACGACGTGCGGTAGGGGGCAACCTGTTGCCGCTCGACGTGGGTTGGCCTGGACTGCGTTGCCGGCGGTGTCGGGTCAGCGGACCTCGACCTTGCTCCCCCGGTTGGCGGAGAGGGTCTGGCCGGCGTGGCCGCAGTTGACGGCGATCTCCAGATGGTTGTCGCTGCCGATCAGTGCCAGGGGCTTGCCCGAGTCCACTTCGTGGTAGCTGGTTCGGATGGGCCCGATGCGGACGCCGTCCAGGTAGACCTCGACGCCGCTGCGATGCTGGTAGGTCTGCAACAGATGGTTACGGGCGATGTTGGTCACCAGGTTGCCGAACTGGTCCGCGTACAGAACCTCCCCGACGATGGAGTAATCGGGCATCCGCTCGGGCGTGGCGAACTTTAGAATCTCGAGATGGTCCGTGGGCGGGCCCAGCTTCTCGATCGGCACGCCGGACGCCAGGTGGGCCGCTACCGGAGCCATGATGTCCCGGCCGTGGAAGGTGGGGGAAACCTTGCCCAGCATGTAGCGAGGGTTTTCGACGACGTGCATCGCCTCGACCCGCAACTCGCGATGCAGCATGCTGACCAGCCCGTTGTCGGGCGCCACGACGAACCGCCCGTCATAGCGCCCGGCGAGAATCCGTCGGCGTGAGCCCACGCCCGGATCGACCACGGCCACGTGTATGGTGCCCGGCGGATACCAGGGCCAGATCTGCCGCAGCATGAGCGCCGCCCGGATGACGTCGCGAGGCGGGATTTTGTGGGTCACGTCCACGACCGTGGCGCTGGGAGCGATGTGCAGGATGACACCCTTGAGGGACGCGACGTACTGGTCGCGCGTGCCGAAATCCGTCAGCAGGGTGATCAGCGGCATGGGTATCCTCGCCCGGCCGGCGCGGAGGCGCTTGACCCAGGTCACTCCCCGCCCAGACCACTGTACCTAAGCGGGGTGTGGCGTGTCCATCCGCCCGGTCTGGCATCGGCCCCGCGAGCCGGTATCATTCGCACTGCGGCCGGCGCGAAGACAGCCGCTTCCGCGGGGCGGCCACGCCTGGAGACCACGCTGAGCGGGTGCCGGCACGGCACCACAGAACACCCTGACAGGGGCCGGAGAAAGGACAGTCCAATGCCAAGCGACAACACCCGGGCGCTGCTCGAGCGGGCCGGAGGGTTGGACACGACGCTTTACCGGCAGGATTTCCTGCTCACCTGGGAGCGATCCAGCGAGGACCTCAATGCGGTCCTGGCGCTGGCCGAGGCGCTCGAGGAGATGTACCGGGCGAACGTCTCGACCAGGGTCTTTCGCGGCGGGCTGGCGGTCTCGAACTTCCGCGACAAGTCCACCCGGACGCGATTCTCCTTCGCCAGTGCGGCCAGTCTCCTGGGGCTCTCGACCCAGGACCTGGACGAGAGCAAGTCCCAGGTCTCCCACGGCGAGACCGTGCGCGAGACGGCCAACATGATCTCCTTCCTCACCGAGGTGATCGGCATCCGGGACGATCTGTTTCTGGGCGAGGGGCACAAGTACATGGCCCAGGTCGCCGGCGCCGTCGAAGACGGCCATCGCGAAGGTGTCCTGCCGCAGCGACCGGCCGTCATCAACCTGCAATGCGATCAGGATCACCCCACGCAGAGCCTGGCCGACCTGCTGCACCTCAAGAAGACGTTCGGGTCACTCGACGCCCTGCGCGGCAAGAAGATCGCCATGTCCTGGGCCTACTCGCCGTCGTACGGCAAGCCGCTGTCCGTGGCCCAGGGCATCATCACGCTGATGACCCGGTTCGGGATGAACGTGGTGCTGGCCCATCCCGAGGGCTACGACGTCATCCCGGAGCTGGAGCAGATCGCCGCCCGGCACGCCCCGGAATCCGGCGGCTCGTTCAGCAAGGTGCACAGCATGGAGGAGGCCTTCACCGGGGCCGACATCGTCTACCCCAAAAGCTGGGCGCCCTACAAGATCATGGAACGGCGCACGGCCCTGCTGCGCGGCGGCCAGGCCAAGAAGCTGGACGAGCTGGAGCAGGAGTGCCTGGCCAACAACGCCAAACACAAAGGCTGGGAGTGCACCGAGAAGCTGATGAGCCTGACCAAAGGCGGCCAGGCGCTCTACATGCACCCACTGCCGGCCGACATCACCGACCTGAGCTGCGAAGCCGGCGAGGTGGCCACCAGCGTCTTCGACCGCTACCGCCTCCAGACCTACCACGAGGCCGAGCACAAGCTCTACGTCATAGCCGCCATGATCCTCCTGACCCGCTTCGAGCACCCGGAGAAGGTCCTGGCCGAATGTCTGGATCAGGCCAAACCGCGACGGCTTGGTTAGTGATTCCGCGTTGTCGCGCGGGCCGTGAACGAAGCCGGGCCTGTCGGCCGAAGCGTGGGCGTCAGGACAAGGGCGGTCACCGGAACGGTGTTCCGTTCCCTGATCCGCGCACGGCGGGACGGCTTGGATCGTGCGCTACTCCATCGCCCCCAGGATCAGCGACAGCAAAGCCATGCGCATCACCACGCCGTTGAAGGCCTCTTCCCAGTAGCGAGCGTGCCGGGTCCCGTCCACGTCCGCGGGCAGCTCGTCCATCCGCGGCAGCGAGTGCAGGATGATCGACTCGGGCTTGGCCTTCTCGCGCAGCAGGTCGCGGGTCACCCGGTACTGCGGCGGCGTCAGCCCCTTGTCCTCGCTGGTCTCCACGCGCGACTGCGTGTAGTCGGCCTGGACCACCGGCTCCATGTAGATCACGTCGGCGTCGGCGATGGCGTCGGCCGAACTGGCGGCCTCGCGGAAGCGCAGGTTGCGCTCCTTGAGCTCGTTCTTGAACTCGTCGGTCAGCGACATCTCCGGCGGGCCGATGAACGTGGCCTCGATGTCGAACTGGGACATGGCGTACCCGATCGAGTGCATGGTGCGCATGCGCATGTCGCCGATGCACATGATGTGCAGCCCGTCGAGCGTGCCTAGCTCCGTCCAGATGGTGTAGAGGTCGGTCAGGACCTGGGTGGGGTGCTCGCCCCAGCCGTCGCCGCAGTTGATCACCGGCACCGAGGCCCACCGGGCCGCCTCGTGCGGGGCTCCCTGCTGGAAGTGCCGCATGGCGATGACGTCGCCGTAGTACTCCAGCATGTGGACCGTGTCCTTGATGGACTCCTGATAGAAGTCACCGGCCCGGGTCATCTTGGCGTCGGAGAACCCCAGAACGTGCCCGCCCAAGCGGTGCATGGCGGCCTCGGTGGCCAGCCGCGTGCGCGTGCTGGGCTGATAGAACGCGGTCAGCAGCGTCTTGTCGGCCAGCAGGTCGGTGTTGCGCCGGTCCCGGGCGATGGGGGCCAGTTCGTCGCACACCTCGAACACGCGGAAGAACTCCGCCCGCTCCCAGTCCTTGAGCGACAGAATGTCGCGACCGATGAAACTTCGCATGATCAACCTCCTCGCAAGGCCCGTCCCGCGGGCCGATTCATGTCAAACGAAACACACTCGAACGGTCCGCACAAACGGACCCCACCATGACTGTCCCCGGCGGCTCAGCCCTCGGGGTACATCTTCAGCAGCACGTCGATATCCGGCGGAATCCGCCGGGGTTCGGCCATGACCTTCATGATGGCGCCCACGTCCTTGAGGCCGTTGCCCGTTATGAGTAACACGACGGTCCACGCGGGATCGACGCGCCCGCCTTCCACGGCCTTGGCCAGCCCGGCGTAGGCGGCGGCCGCCGCCGGCTCGGCGAAAACGGCGGCGCCCCGGGCTACCTCGGGTATGGCGGCCAGAATCTCGTCGTCGCTCACCCGAACGCCGAAGCCGCCCGAAGCCCGGATGGCCTGCACGGCCGCCTCGCCGTCACGCGGCACGCTCACGGAGATGGAGTCGGCCACCGTCTCGCCGGAGACGGGCCGAATCGTGCCGTCGCCCTCGAGGGCGCGCACCACGGCGTCGCTTCGCTCGGCCTGCACCGCCAGGAGCCGCGGGACCCGATCGATGAATCCGAGCCGGCGGAATTCGTCGAACCCCTTCCACACGCCGCTGATGATGTTCCCGTCGCCTACGGGCACGACAACCAAGTCGGGCGCGGTCCAATCCATCTGCTCGCAGATTTCGAAGGAGACCGATTTCTTTCCCTCGCGGGTGAACGGGTTGTAGCCCGTGTTGCGGTTGTACCAGCCGAACCGGCTGGTGGCCGCTAGGCACAGGTCGAAGGCGTCGTCATAGGTGCCCTCGACCGCCAGCACCTCGGCGCCGAAGGCCAGCAACTGGGCCACCTTCGCCCGCGGAGCCGTTTGCGGAATGAAGATTCGCGTGCGCATGCCCAGCGCCGCCGCCAGGACGGCCGTCGAGGACGCGGCGTTGCCCGTGGACGCCCCGGTTACGAAGTCCAAACCGATCTCCCGAGCACGCAGCAGGGCGATGGCACTGGCCCGATCCTTGAACGAGGCGCTCGGGTTTCGCCCGTCGTCCTTGACGAACAGGTGGCCCAGCCCCAGCTTCTCGCCCAGCCGGGGGGCGTGAAACAGGGGGGTCCAGCCGATGGGCGGCGACTCGAACCGCTCGAACACCGGGTACAGCGGGGCGTACCGCCACATCGTCCGGTCGGCGTTTCCGGACAGGTCGTCTTTGCTCCACGATGCCCGGATGGCCTCGTAGTCGTATTCCACCTGCAAGTTCGCGCCGCAGGCGGAGCACGTGTAGACCCCCTGCTCGAGCGCGTGGCTCGCGGAACAGCGAACACAGCGCAGGGCGGTCACGTTACCGGTTCGGGGTGCAGGCACGATGTCACTCTCGCACGATCCGGGTGCCCGTTTTGCCGGCGATGGCCCGGCCGAGGTTCTCCGGGTTGGTGATCAGGGCCTCGCCTCCGCCGGCCTCCAGGTAGTCCACGATGGCCTGAATCTTGGGCAGCATGCTGCCGGGCGCAAACTGCCCCTCGTCGATGTACCTTCGGGCCTCGGCCACCGTCATCCGATCCACCGGTTTCTGGTCGGGCTTGCCGAAGTTGAGGTAGACCTGCTCGACTACGGTGGAGATCAGCAGCAGGTGGGCGTTGAGCTTGCGGGCCAGAAGACTGGAGGCTAGGTCCTTGTCGATGACGGCCTCGATGCCGGTCAGCGTGCCGTCGTCCGCCCTGACAACCGGGATGCCGCCGCCGCCGACGGCCACCACGACGAAGTCCTCGTCGATGAGCCGTTTGATCGCGCTGAACTCCAGGATCTCCCTGGGTATGGGTGAGGCCACCACGCGGCGAAAACCTCGTCCCGCGTCCTGCACAACGGTCCACCCGTCCTTCTCCTGGTGGGCCCGGGCCGTTTCCTCGTCCAGGAAGCTGCCGATCGGCTTGCTCGGATGTTGGAAGGCCGGGTCGTCGGCGTCTACCAGCACTCGGGTGATGACGGTCGCCACGGGCAAGGGGTTCGGCCAGCCGCGCATGCAGTTGTCCAGGCCCTGCTGGATCTGGTAGCCGATCCCGCCCTGCGTGTCCGCCCCGCACGAGTCCAGCGGCACCGGGTGAAGCTCGTGGGCCGCCAACTCCGATCGGCGCAGGATGAACCCCACCTGTGGCCCGTTGCCGTGCGTGATGACCACCCGGTAGCCCCGTTCGAGCAACTGGACGATATCGCCGCAGGTCTTGAGGCAGGCGGCGTACTGGTCCGGTACCGTGCGGTGCTCCCGGTCGGCGATCAGCGAGTTTCCGCCGATGGCAAGGACGATCAGTTTCTTCTGTGAAGCCATGACAGCTACCGTTCCTGGTTGGACAAGGGACACATCGGTCCATTGTCTACGGGGTCGTTACCGGGGGAGGCAGCCGACGCCGGTGCCGCCCGGTCATCGTCCGGATTCAGCGGTAAATGAGCCCGCGTGGTCCAAGGCGTGCACTCGAGCAGTCTTACGGACCGACAATGCCTGGCTGGGTACCGCGAGCCCCGTATGATGAACCCCAATGCCTGCCCCGTCAAGGGCTTCCAGGTGTTCGTCGGGGACGATGGCGGCGAGCGACGCTGCCACTCGCGACTGAGATGGCCCGCGGTCTGCGGCGGGCGGCTACTCCCTGACCGGTTCTTTCCGCCCCCACAGGCGGCCGAAGAGGCCCTTGCGCTGATCTGAACCCGGTTCGTCGTCCAGCGGATCGCTGGCGATCTTCTTGGCCATCTCGTAAATGGCCATGCGGGCGGGGCTCCGGGGCGAGTCGGTCAGGATGGGCTGCCCCAGGTCCAGCGAGGCCATGACCCGGCGGTAGTCGTTGGGGATCGTGCCGAAGACCGGGCGGCCGAAGTGCTCCGCCACGTCGTTGGGATTGATACGCTCGTAATCGGCTTTGCAGCGGTTGAGCACGACCTCGACGGAGTCCATGTTCGCCCCCATCTGCTTGAGCAACTGGTAGATTCTGGAGGCGTTGCGGATCGACGGGACACTGAGCTGGGCCACCACCAGCACCAGGTTGGCGTGCTCGATGGCCGCGGCGCTGAAGAAGTTGAATCCCCTGGGCAGATCAACGATCACGTTGGCGTACATGCTGGCCAGGAACTCGAGGAGCTTCTCGACGTTCTCCGGGGCCACCTCCTGAGCGTCGCGGGTACTATCGGGTCGGGCCAGAACGTGCACGTCGCAGGGAAGGGCGTGCATGGCGGACTCAATGATCGTCCGGTCGAGTTCGGTGCCGGTGCGGCACAGGTCGGCCACCGAGTAGGCCGGCTCGCAGTCGAAGGCGCAGGCCACGTCGCCGAATTCCAGGTTCAGGTCCACCAGGGCGGCGGGGCGGTCGGTCAGGTGGCTCAGCTCGATGGCCAGGTTGCAGGCGATCGTCGTGGCCCCGACCCCCCCGGTCGAGCCGACCACGCAGACGCGCCGCGAGGTGTGGACCACGTTCGCTCGCGTGGCCTGAATCCTGGCGATGGCGCTTTCCAGGTCGTCGGTCTCGATGGGCGAGCAGACGAACTGGCCGCACCCCGCCCGCATGGCATGAATGATCGCCTCGGGGTCGTTCCGGCCGCTGATGCCGATGATGCCTATGTCCGGGACCTGACGGACCAGGCACTGGACGACCTCCAGAGACCCGTCCAGGTCGGGGTCGAGATTGACCAGGACCATGTCCGGTCGGGTGGTGCTGATACATTTGCTGAGCTGGTCCCAGGTGGGCACCTGGTTGACCACCTGCAGACGCGGCAGGTTGGTGAGCGCGCGGCGGATCTGCTCACCGGTATCGGCATCGGTGTTGAAGAAGCAAACCCGGACGTGTCGGTGCATGGAAATCCCCTGCCGGGCACGTACGCTCCTGGAAGCCGAGCTGGCGCGCGCGGCGCCGGTAACTTCGTTATCGGAGACCGGGGGCGGTGGATTCGCAAGAAACCGGCCGGATCATGCCGCCGGTCCGCTCGTGCGCGGTCTGCCCGGCGTGGCCGGACACCGGCGCGCCGAGGGCCGTCCTATAACGAAGGTAAGCAGCAGGCCAAGTCGTCCCCGGGTCCGGCGAGCAACGGCACGTGCCTGGGCCGGGGCGCCGCCGCCATCCTTGCCGGCGGTGGGCCACCGTTGCACCGACGGGGCCCTCGGATCATTCCCGAACCAGTGTGAATAGCGGGTCCTGATCGTAGGTATGACCCGGCAAACCGAGGGCGCCCTGAAGCTCGTCGTCATCGGGGGCTATGAGCGTGGCTCCGAACTGGATGGCCTGGGTCCCTCCGAACTGGCTGGGGACGTTCGTCTGGTACTCGGTGCGAACGCTGAACGAATCGCCCACCAGGATCACCACGACCTCCGTGAGGTGCATGTATTGCTCCGAGTCCTCCAGGAAGTCCTCCAGCGGTTCAAACACGCCGCCCGAGCCGACGTACGTGCCGGTGACCGATTCCGTCTCGTAATCGAAGATCACCTCGGTCCCCGTCGGGAAGCCGAAGAAGGCCCCCAGCAGCGTTCCACCGAAGCGGGTCACGACTCCGTCGGCCGAGAGGGTCAGGATCAGCTCGCCGCTCTCCAGGGGACCGGTGGCCTGTCCGCGGAAGGTGGCCCCGCCCATGTCTTCAGCCAGTGCGCCGCCACCCTCGTTGACGGCCACGAACTCGGGTGGCGTCACCTGCGGACCGGCGGTGTTGGCGTTGTCCTCGGCGCCCGGCGGAACGACATCGCCGGTAGCGCCGCCGCCGGAAGCGCAGCCCCCGACAACGAGCGACAGGGCCGCCAGCATGCCGATCTCTCGCAATGTCCGGTTGGACGATCTCATGTCTGCCTCCGCACCTGGCCGGTCGGCCACTGTTGGCAACGCGGTGTCCAACCCCTCCAACCGCAGACGCGCTGAACAGCCTGCGTCAGAGAGCCGCGGCCCCCGGGGGCTGCGGCTCGCGGGTCTCGAAGCCCCTCGTAGTCTGTTGTTTACGACACAACCGGCAGGCGGTCAATCACCGGCGAGCCGCGAAGCGAACTCCCCCGGCGCCAAC
>Ga0307379_10003271_pt1 | contig 23611 bp, 20 predicted proteins | sample UN2MG_FD_202237 | JGI IMG/M metagenome (GOLD analysis project Ga0307379, IMG submission 202237) | Soil microbial communities from Risofladan, Vaasa, Finland - UN-2 | ecosystem: Environmental > Terrestrial > Soil > Coastal area > Acid sulfate soil | place: Finland: Risofladan, Vaasa | collected... | reverse complement strand
TGGGTCGGTCGAGCGACGACACCGAACTGGATGTCGCACATCGCGACATCGCTGCGCACATCGAGCGGAAACGCCATCGACAGCAGGTGCTCGTCGTGATGCCAGTCGAGTGCAACGTGCACGAGCAGCTGCGGGCTGTCGGCGCGCAGTTCGTAGACGACCACCGATCGCGAGCGCCCGAACGTGCGCTCCACCCGCACGCGACCGACCAGCGGACCGGCGTCGATGATCGACACGTCGACCGTCTCGCGCTCTCGATCCGGTCCGGTCAGTTGCCTTCCTGACATGCGTGTCCAGGATTCGAGATCCCAGGCGTCGTATTCGACCGGTTGGTCGACGGAGAGTTCGAGCGCCGCGGCGAACTGGCCGGCCGGAACGATCTCGCGAGCATGGGCCAGATCGATGATCGAGGTGATGTTGCCGAGACCGTCCCAGCGGATGGCCAGATGCCGATTGGTCATCGACGTGTCAGACAGCACCACCCGGTCGTTCGCGGGTTGCGGATCGAGCGGCGCGACACCGAGCGCCGGCACGACCACGCGAACGGCCGTCCGACCATCCGACATCTTCTGACCGTGAGCGCCCGCACCATCGCCCACACCATCGCCCACACCGCCGAAATCGAGCACGACGACCTCGTCGATCGCGGCGTCGGCGGGATTGGCCAGCCACTCACCCGGGCCGGCGACGTCGTCGAGCAACGAAGCGATGCGGGCCTCCAACTCGGCGCCGGCGTCGGCAAAGACCGCCTCCGCGTCGGCGTGCACCCAGGCGATCGACGAACCGGGGAGGATGTCGTGGAACTGCTGGGTGAGCACCTCCTTCCAGAGGTGATCGACGCCCGCGTCGCGTCCGAGCGTCGCTGCCCACAGCTCCGCTTCCACCAGCAACCGCTCGCACCGGCGATTGCCGAGTTTTGTCTGCAGCTGGCTGGTGAGCGTGCCGCGATGAGTCTCGAAGTAGAGCTCGCCTCGCCACACGGGTACAGCAGCGCGGTCACGTTCGATCCGCTCGAACATCGCGTCGGGCGCACCGACCTCGAGCGTCGCACGCGAGTCGATGTGCGCCAGGCGCCGCGCCCGTTCGAGCATCTCGCGAGTCGGACCGCCGCCGCCGTCGCCGTGGCCGAACGGCATCAGCGAGTCGGTGCTCCAGGCATGATCCTTGAAGTTGGCGATCGAGAAGCTGAACTCCTCAGGGGTGATCTCGGCGTTGTACGTGTCGACCGGCGGGAAGTGCGTGAGCACCCGCGAGCCGTCGAGACCTTCCCACCAGAACGTGCTGTGCGGGAACGTGTTCTGCTTGTTCCAGCTCAGCTTCTGGGTGACGAAACGGTCCATGCCTCCTGCGGCGAAGACCTGCGGCAGGCCAGCTGGATAGCCGAACACGTCGGGGATCCAGACCTCGGTACACCGGCGACCGAACTTCTCCTCGAAATAGCGCTGACCGAGAACGATCTGCCGAACCAGGCTCTCGCCGGACGGCAGGTTCATGTCGGCTTCGACCCACATGCCCCCGACCGGCTCCCACTGCCCGCGCTCGACCCGGTCGGCGATCTTCGCGAACAGCTCGGGATGGCGCTCCTCGATCCACGTGTAGTGCTGCGCCGACGATGCGGCGAACACGTACTCGGGGTAGTCGTCCATCAGGGCGACGGCTGACGCGAACGTCCGCACGCACTTGCGCTTGGTCTCCCTGATCGGCCACAACCACGCGGTATCGATGTGGGCGTGACCGACGGCGACCGAGCGGTGACGGATTGCGTCGCCGAAATCCTCTGCGATCGCCGGCGCAACGATGCGGCGTGCGGCGCGGACGTCGGGGACACGATCGAGCGCGTCCGCAAGCGTGCGGAGCAGACGAGCACGGCGTGGATCGTCGAGTGCCAGCGACCGCATGACACCGTCGAGTACCTCGATGTCGTAGGCCAGCGCCTCGGCGTCGGCGTCGACGACGACGAGCGACGCGCGACGGAACCGATAGAGCGCTCGGTCGCCGGCGGTGTCGAGCGACCCGAGTGGTGACGGCGCGAACTGCGGGAACATCGGGTTCGATGCCGCCTCGACGTGCAGCGTGACCGGCCCTGCCGCCGGCTCGACCGCGAAATTGGTCCGGCGCGGGTGGATGCCCTGCAGCGGGGTGAACGATCCGTCGGGTCGGAGGTCCACGACGAGCCCTTCGCACTGGAAGCCGGCAGCGCGCTGATGGAACCCGAGGTCGATGACGGCTTCGACACGCCGTCCGGCCCAATCGGTCGGGATCTCGCCGGTGAGACGGAACCAGGTGGTCGCCCACGGCGCGCCCCACGACGACCCGACCTCGAACGGCTCGAGGTGATCGACGTCGGGCCCGGCCTCGATCGTCAGCGGACGCTGGTCGGGATGGACCAACGGGAGCACTCGCTCCCACAGCTCGCGCTGGATCCGCTTCTCGACGAGATCACGATTGGCGTGCACCGCCCGACCCTATTCCGACGGGATTCCGCACCGAGTGCGGAGCCCGCCGGACCCGGGACGCTGCTCAGTTGAACGGGACGACGCGGACGTCGTACGCCTCGTTGCCATTGCGGCCTTCGCGGACGTCGTAGGCCACGCGGGCGCCGTTGTCGAGCGTCTTGAAGCCGTCGTTGACGATCGCCGAGAAGTGCACGAAGAGGTCCTTGGCTCCGTCATCGGGAGTGATGAACCCGTAGCCGCGGCCGGAGTTGAAGAACTTGACGGTGCCCTTGGCATCGGCAGCGTCGCCGGTCGGAACCGGGCGGCTCGTGTCGGCCTTCGACGAGTGCTGCGACGTCTCCGCAGCGACCTTCGGCTCGCGAGCAATCCGGGTCTGACGGTGTTCGTCGTCGAGCGCCTTGGTGTGAGCCTGCTTGACGACCGCGGGGGCCGCGTGGATCACGAGGTCGTGCACTGCGGCCCTGGTGACGGGCTCGTCGATGCCGATGCCGCGCTGCAGCTTGAGCGCGTCCTTCTTCTGGCTGTGGTCGAGCAGCGACACGACGGTGCCGGTGGCGCCGGCGCGAGCGGTACGGCCCGAGCGGTGCAGGTAGGTGGAATCCTCGGCGGGCGGGTCGTAGTGGACGACCGCGTTGACGCCGTTGACGTGGATGCCGCGGGCGGCGACGTCGGTGGCGATCAGCGCCGAGGCCTGACCCTTCTTGAATGCGGCGAGCGCACGGTCACGCTGACCCTGGCTACGGCCACCGTGGATCGGCTCCGCCGAAACGCCATTGCGGCCGAGTTGCTTGGCGAGGCGATCGGCACCGTGACGTGTGCGGGTGAACACGATCGTCGAACCCAGACGCTGGATGACGTCGGCGGTCGTCGAAACGCGATCCTCGCGGTCGACCAACCAGAAGTGATGCTTTGCAGCGTGCACGTCGGGACCCTTGGGACCGACCTCGTGGCGCACCGGGTTGTGCTGGAAATCGGCAACGAGCTTGGCGACCGGTCCATCGAGCGTGGCGGAGAACAACAGCACCTGGCGGTCGTTCGCTGTCTGCTCGACGATGCGGCGCACGGCGGGAAGGAAGCCCATGTCGGCCATCTGGTCGGCTTCGTCGATCACCACGGTGGTGACGTCGCGAAGATCGATGGCTCGCATCTGCATGAGGTCCTCGAGGCGACCGGGACACGCGACGACGAGTTCGACGCCGCGGTCGAGCGCCTTGCGCTGACCGCCATAGCCGACGCCGCCGTAGATCGACGCCGCATCGTGCCCTGCCGCCTTCGCGAACGGGGTCAGCTCGGCCATGATCTGCTCGGCGAGTTCACGAGTCGGGGCGAGAACGAGCGCGACCGGACGCTTCGGGCGGGCGTCAACGAGGCCGGCGACGAGCGGAAGACCGAAGCCGAGGGTCTTGCCGGACCCGGTCGGCGCACGGCCGGCCACGTCGCGGCCGGCGAGCGCGTCGGGGATGACGGCGGCCTGGATCGGGAAGGCGGTGTGCTTGCCCTGGCTCTCGAGCCGGCGCACGATCGCTTCGGGTAGGCCGAGGTCGCGGAAGGCAACTACCTCGTCGGCAGTGTCGGGGGACGTGACGCGCGGGGCGTCATCGATAATGGTCATTGGGGGGACTCCTCTATGTAGCTCAACAGCGCAAAACCGGAGCAACAAAGAATCCGAATGCGCTCGTCGTTCGGGAATTCGAACGACGCCAGACACCGACGCTAGCGGGACATCGCCCGATTCACGTGTGACGCCGGGCGCATCGCCCAGCGTCGAGACCGTCAGGCGCCCAGCACCTTGGCCTTCGCCTGAGCGAACTCCGCGTCGGACAGGATGCCGTTGGCGTGAAGGTCGCCGAGCTGCTTGAGCTGCTCGATGTCGACCTGACCCGCTGCGGGGGCCGGGGCCGGAGCCGCGTACTGTGCGGGCGCCGGTGCGTACTGCTGCTGAGGTGCGGGCGCATACTGCGGCGGAGGCTGGTTGTAGCCCATGTCACGCTGGTAGGCGGCGGTGCGGTCAGCAGCGAGCTGAGCGTCCTTCTCGGTGTAGCGCGACGCCTGTCGCCGAGCGACGCGACCGGACACCGCGGTGGCGGTTCCGGCGACGACGGCGGTCCGGGCGATTCCTCTGGCGAGTCCTGGCATGGTCGTTCCTCTCCTTCGTTCGGTGCAGTTCGATGCGGTCAGTCGGAAGATTCGAGTTCGTCGAGCACGGCGATGACGTCCTCGGCGGGGATTCGCTTCGAGGCGATCAGCGTGCCGCCGGCATCGAGGGCTGCGCTGACGAAGGGGATCGCCCACGTGTTCTCGTACATGAGCAGCACGCCGGTGGTTCCCGGCAACATCGTGTCGGCTGCGGCCTGCATGTCGTCGTCGCCGAGCAGCCCGGAACGCGCGCCCGCAAGCACGAAGACGTCACCGCCGAGAGCGTCGAGTTCGACCACGGTGAACGTGCCGTCGTCCTCCTTCCGGATGGCCACGAGGTCGTAGAGGCTGACGATGCCGCGGCCGATGAGATCCATCAGTGCGGCGGCCGTGGACGAGAGGTCGTGGCCTCCGGTGAACTCGAGCAGGACGAAATCGATCGGGCCGTGAGTGTCGGTCATGTCGTGTGCCGTGGCGCTTCCTGTGGTCGGGACGTTCTGACGATCAGAGTATGGCCGCCGCATGCGGCGACCGTCACCACCCGGATCGGATGATTCACGGCTTCATTCGGGCGGGCCGGGTGGACCGACCGCATCGCCGAGCACAGCGCGCATCACGGGGTCGAGGTTCGGGCCCCGCCGTAGGTGATGGCCGCCATCTGCACTGATGCAGACCCCGGTGACCCACGAGCTCTCCGGCCCGGCGAGGAACCGCACGATGGCGGCGATGTCCTCGGTCGTGCCCAGGCGGTGCAGGGGCATCTGTTCGAGGTAGTCCTCGACGATGTCGGGGATGCCGGTGAGCCCGGCGGAGATGTCGGTGGGGACGAGGCTCGGCCGCACGGCATTGGCGCGGATTCCCGACGAGCCGAGCTCGTCGGCGACTTGCCGAACGAGCATCTCGAGTCCGGCCTTCGACACGTTGTACGGCGTCATGTACCGGTGCGTCGACACGGCGGCGATCGACGACATCGCAACGATCGAACCGCCTCCGTTCGCCGCGAGATACGGGACCGAGTGCTTCATGGTGAGAAACGCACCCGTGAGGTTCGTCGCGAGCACCGAGTTCCAGTCGTCGAGCGTCGTCAGGTGAAACGGTCCAGCCGACCCCGACCCGGCGTTGGCCACGACGATGCGCAACGTGCCAACCCCAGCCGCAGCCGCACACGCCGCCTCGACACTCTCCTCGTCGGTCACGTCGCAGGCCACGACTGCGATCCGCGCATCGGCGAACTCCGATCGCAGTGCGTCCGCCGACTCGGACAAGCGTTCGACATTCCGGGCGGCGAGCATCACGTCGGCGCCGTCGGCAACAAGCGCACGAGCGCACGCCAATCCGATGCCCGACCCCCCGCCGGTGACGAGTGCGAGCTGCCCGGCCAGTGGTGCATCCATCGTCGCAGTGTGCCGCATCACCGCCAGGACGATTCGAGCCGGACCCGTCGTGGTTCCCCGAGACCCGGGCTCGGGGAACCGGCGCTCGTGCGGGCACGATGGGGGCGTGACCACTCCTGGAACCGCCGCTCGACCGCTGTCGGGGATCCGCGTGCTCGACCTCAGCCGCGTGCTGTCTGGGCCGCACTGCACCCGGATGCTCGCCGACATGGGCGCCGACGTGATCAAGATCGAGCCACCGGCAGGCGACCTCACGCGGTTCGCCACGCCGAGGCGCCACGGGCTGTCGAGCTACTTCGTGCAACAGAACGTGGGCAAGCGCAACCTCAGCCTCGACCTCGCCACGCCCGACGGTGCAGCGATCCTGCTCGCCCTGGCCGAGCACGCCGACGTGCTCGTCGAGAACTATCGCCCCGGCGTGATGGCCAGACTCGGTCTCGACGCGGACACGATGCGCACGCACAACCCGCGCCTGATCTACGCCTCGATCTCCGGCTACGGCCAGACAGGTCCGTGGGTGAAGCGCCGGGCGTATGCGCCGGTCGTCGAGGCCGAGTCCGGCATTGTCGCGTCGCAGGGCAACGCACGCGGGGGTGAACTCGCCAAGGATCCGCACAGCCATGCCGACCTGTACACGTCGCTCGAAACGGCCTCTGCGATCCTCGCCGCTCTGTACCAACGCGAGCACACCGGCGAAGGTCAGTGGATCGACGTCTCGATGGCCGAGACGATGCTGTACGTCAACGAGCATCTCCACGATGCGCTCTGGGACGGGCACGACGACCCGCAGTGGATCCGCAGTTTTCGCCCCGGCGACTACCTCGTGCTGACCGTGGCCAATGGTGAATCGCTCGTCGTGAGCGGGCACCCCGCCGAGCGCGGGACGTTCGACTTCTTCATCGCAGCGATGGGCCGGCCGGAGCTGGCCGACGACCCGCGTTTCGTCGACGTCGCGTCACGGCTCGAGAACTTCGACGTACTGCGCAAGATCATCCGCGACCACGCCGCGACCGTGCCGGACGCGACGACGTTCGAGGAGCACTTCTCGACGCATCAGCTCGCCGTCGGGCGAGTCCGTCAACCCGGCGATCTGACGAACACCGACTGGGCGCGCGCGCGAGGCGCCATTGTCGATGTCGACGACCGAGGCGGAGGCACGATCCGCGTTCCGAACGTTCCGTGGCGGTTCAGCGCGTCACCCGACGTCGGGGTGTCCGGTGTGCCGAAGTACCGCGGCGAGGACAACCGGTCGCTGCTCGCCGAACTCCTCGGCTACGACGACGACCGACTCGATGCGCTCGAGGCCGACGGCGTGCTGTCGAGTCGCCTCCCCGACGGCTGAACCACGATGTCGCAATGAGTCTCGGATTCCCGGTCCTGCCGATGAAGGCGACCATGGGCTCGACCGGCGCGGTGCCCGACAGCGACGACTGGGCCTTCGAGATCAAATGGGACGGCTACCGCACGATCGTCCACATCGTCGATGGCCGCGTCCGACTCCAGAGCACCGCCGGCCACGACGTCACCGACCGATGGCCGGAGTTCGCAGGTCTCGCCGAAGCAGTGAACGCACCGTCGGCGATCCTCGACGGCGAGCTCGTGGTGTTCGACGACGATGGACGGCCGCGCTTCGATCTCGCGCAACGCAGCGGCGTGGGGGCTGATCGCGAAGCGGTCATCCAGCTCTTCGACGTGCTCCAGATCGACGACAACGACACGATCGACCTCCCGTACCTCGACCGGCGCCGGCTGCTCGACCGACTCGTCGAGCCCGGCGACAACTGGACCGTGCCGTCGTTCCGACTCGGCGACGGTGCGGCGCTCCTCGCCGCAACCGCCGAGCAGGGGTTGGAGGGCGTGATCGCGAAGCGGACCGACTCGCGCTATCGACCCGGCACACGCAGCAAGCACTGGCGGAAGATCAAGAACCGCATTGCGGTCGACCTCACGATCGGCGGGTTCACCGCCGGCACCGGGAACCGCGTCGACACGTTCGGTGCGCTGCTGGTCGGACGGCCCGCAGCCGGGGGGCTTGCGTTCGCCGGCGGCGTCGGCACCGGCTTCGACCAGCGGACGTTGATGGAGCTGCGCTCACAGCTGGACACGCTGTCCACCGAGAGGTCCCCGTTCGATCCGCCCGTGCCGACAGGTGTCGCCCGGACGGCGACCTGGGTCGAACCGGTGCTTCGCGCCACCGTCGAGATCGCCGAGTTCACCAACGACGGTCAGGTCCGCCACGCCAGCTTCGTCGAGCTCGTTCGGGGGGATCGACCTCGAGGCCGATGAGATCGATGGTCCCAGCGCCGAGTGATTCGGATGCCATCGACAGCTCGAGGCCGAGTCAGACTGACGAGACATGATCGACCGTTCCGACGCAGTGGCCCTCGACGCGGCTGACCCACTCGCGCGATGGCGGGACGAATTCGTGGTACCCGACTCCGATCTGATCTACCTCGACGGCAACTCACTCGGACGGACCCCGAAGCGGACCATCGCTGCGCTGCACCGGGTGGTCGAGCAGTGGTCGGGCGACCTGATCGCCTCGTGGTGGGAACACGATTGGCTGAACCTCGCACTCACCGTCGGCGACGAACTCGCTCCACTACTCGGTGCCGGGCCGGGCGAGTGCGCCGTCCACGAGTCGACGACGGTGTCGATCTTTCAAGCGGTCAACGTCGCACTCGATCTCGTGCCCGGCCGCCGAGTGATCGCGATCGACCGTGCCGACTTCCCGACCGATCGCTACGTCGTCGAAGGCGTCGCCCGCACCCGCGCCTGCGAGGTGCGCTATGGCTTCGATGACCTGGAGGGCGTCGACGTCGTACTCCGCTCGCTCGTCGACTACCGGACCGCGGAGGTGGCCGACCTCGCGGGGGAGACCGCCCGCGCCGCCGCAGTCGGGGTGACCACCGTCTGGGACCTGTCCCACGCCGCCGGCGTGCTCGAACTCGACCTGCAGGGCGCCGCTGTCGAGTTGGCCGTCGGCTGCACCTACAAGTTCCTCAACGGCGGCCCGGGCGCCCCGGCGTTCGTGTTCGTGTCGAACGCGATCCATGATCGTGTGACCCAGCCGATCTGGGGGTGGTTCGGACAGTCCGACCAGTTTGCGATGGAGCGCCCGTTCGACCCGCGGCCGGGCGTCGCCCGGATGCTCAACGGCACCCCGCCGGTGCTCGGTCTCACCGCCGCCCGCGAGGGCATCGCTGTCACCGTCGAGGCCGGTATCGCCGCTGTTGCCGAGAAGGCACGGCAGCTGACCGGTCTCGGGCTCGAACTCGCCGACCAGTTCGGGTTGGAGACCGTCACCCCTCGCGACCCCGATCGTCGAGGCGGCCACGTCGCGATCCGGCACCCGGCGGCGCGACGTCTCCACGACGAACTCACCGCACGACGCGTCATCGTCGACCGCCGGGACCCCGACATCCTCCGGCTCGGGATGTCACCGTTGACCACGCGGTTCAGCGACGTCTTCGACGGGGTTGCTGCGCTCGCGGAATGCACAACGGCCTGACGCGGCGTTCGACGCCTGACCGTCGAGGTGGCAGCGACGACGACCTTTGTGTCGTTGGACTCTGGCCGGCGCGCCGATTTCGTCGGACCGTGGATTCCACAGAGACCCACACCCAACGGAGGCGGCCATGTCCACGAGGCGGAAGCGTTCCAATCAGCCGATCAGGCACACGGGCCGCAGGGCGGTGTGCGCGATTGCTGTCGCCGTTCTCGGCGTTGCAGCAGGATCGTCGCTCGCGGCGGCCGAGGAGACCCCCGAGGACAACCCCGCGGAGACAACGGGGACAGCGGCGGCCGAGGAGATCCCCGTGGAGATCCCCGAGGAGACAACGGGGACGGCAGCGGTCGAGGAGACCATGGTGATCGAGGTGGTAGTGGAATCACCGCCCGCCCACGAACCGATGGCAGCACCGACCGCCGACAGCCCACCCGACGACTCCACGGCGTCGATCGCCCCCACGAGTGCGCCGATCGACAGCCAACACGAAGGCGACGACGCAGGCGAAGGCGGCCACGGAGGCAACGGGAGCGGAGAACAAGGTGAAGGAAACCCGTACCGCATGGCGTTCTCGGTCGACTGGCGCTCCGAGGCCGGGACACCCATAGCGGTGCTCGACCAGGTGCTTGCGGACGACTGGAGGACCCTGTTCACGCTGACCGCGGCAAGTCAGACCGGCAAGAACCAGCCCACCGCGGCACGGTGCACCTACACGGAGTCGAGCAACCAACTCGAATGCGAGTACGACAACCCCGGACACCGCAGCGATGCCGACGGCATGATCGTGCCGGCACGGCCGACCGCGACCTACTCCGTCACGGTGAGGTGGGAGACGCCGGGTTGGAGCGTCGACGGCGCGAACGCCGGCCCGTATTCGGCACGTGACCTCTGCCCGCGTGGCGGAAACGACGGTGGACACGACGACGGGCACGACGAGCTCACCGACGTCGACGACAACGGGCACAGCGGCAAAGCGTTCCGCTGCGAGCACACCGTCGTGATCCGAGCAATCCAGGTCGCCCCGCCCGAACCAGAGCCGGAACCGCCGACCGGGCCCGAGTCGGCCACGCCGACCCCCGAGCAGGAACAGGCCTCGTTGCCGCCGGTCGTCATGGATCTGGGGTCGACCGCCCAGATGCTGCCCGCCACCGGGAGCCCGACCTCGCTGATGCTGGCGATCGGTGGTGTGCTCTCGGCGATCGGTGCCGGACTCGTCCTCCTCGCTCGTCGGATCTCGACCGATCCGATTGGAGGTGCGATCGGTGACCAGGGCAGGATGCCCACATGAGCGTCGTCAAGATCAATGCCATCACCATCCCCGAGGGCATGGGCCCACAGCTCGAAGGTCGCTTCGCCGGACGGGCGAAGATGGTCGAGCAGTTCGACGGGTTCGAGGACTTCCAGCTCCTACGCCCGACCGAAGGCGAAAGCCGCTACTTCGTCTACACCCGCTGGGCGTCCGAGGAGCACTTCCAGGCGTGGATGAACAGCCAGGACTTCGCTCACGGCCACGCCAGCGGCCAGGCCGACGGCAACCAGCCCGCCGGCGGCGAGGCACCCCGCAAGCCGGTCGCCCAGGGTGCCGACCTCATGTCGTTCGAGGTCGTCGAACACGTCGTCAAGGGCTCCTGACCAGCGCTTCTCGTGAACTCGTGCGGGAACTATTCCCCAACGAGTTCACGAGAACGAGTTGTAGCCTGCCCTACCCGTGGCACTGATCGTCCAGAAGTACGGCGGCACGTCCGTCGCCGACCCCGATCGCATCAACGCGGTCGCCGACAACGTCGCGTTCACCAAGAAGCGCGGGAACGACGTCATCGTCGTGGTGTCGGCCATGGGCAAGGCCACCGACAACCTGATCACGCTGGCCAATTCCGTGTCGACCACACAGCCCGGCCGCGAGATGGACATGCTGCTCACGACCGGCGAGCGCGTCACCGCCGCACTCATGACGATGGCGCTCTTCGATCGCGGCATCGACGCGATCAGCTTCACCGGCAGCCAGGTCGGCATCATCACCGACACCGCGCACCGCAAGGCGAAGATCATCGAGGTCAAGGGCGACCGGGTCCGTCAGTCGCTCGCCGAGGGCAAAGTCTGCGTCATCGCCGGCTTCCAAGGTGTCAGCACCGACAAGGAGGTCACCACGATGGGTCGTGGCGCCTCCGACCTCACCGCATCGGCACTGGCCCAGGCGATGGGCGCCGACGCATGCGAGATCTACACCGACGTCACCGGCGTGTTCACGGCGGACCCGCGCATCGTCCCGCAGGCCCGCAAACTCACCAAGGTGCACTTCGACGAGATGCTCGAGATGGCCGGTGCCGGCTCGAAGGTGCTCGCCCTCCGCTCGGTCGAGTTCGCCCGCAATCACGACGTACCCCTCCACGTCCGTTCCGCATTCACCTGGGAACCCGGCACGTGGGTCACCAACGAGGAGGCTTCTGTGGAAGATCCGATCATCTCCGGCGTCGTCACCGACATGTCCGAAGCGAAGGTCACCGTGTTCGGCGTCCCCGACCGGCCCGGCATCTCGGCGGCGCTGTTCGAGCCGCTCGCCGACGCGAACGTCAACGTCGACATGATCGTGCAGAACACCTCCACGCAGGGCACGACCGACATCAGCTTCACGATGCCGATGGCCGACATGGGAGAGGCCGAGCAGATCGTGTCGCGTGTCGCCACCGAGATCGGGGCAACCGGTGTGTCACACGACAACGACATCGCCAAGGTGTCACTGGTCGGCGCCGGCATGAAGTCGGCCCCCGGAATCGCCGCGAAGATGTTCCGCATCCTCGCCGACGAGGGGGTCAACATCGAGATGATCTCGACCTCGACGATCCGCGTGTCGGTCGTCTGCGCGGCGGGCGACATGGAGCGCGCCGCCCGGGCACTCCACACGGCGTTCGGCCTCGACTCCGGCGCCGACTACTCCGCCCCCCTCCCCGAACGCAAGTAGACGTGACATCTGGGGTCTGACCCCGGACGTCGACCGCCGATGCCACGGTGTGACGTTCGGCGCACGTGACCGACGTCGCTTGAACGCCGGCGCAGTCGACGCCATGGTTGTGTCACGGCATCGACCAACACACGGGGGTAGGGAATGGCACGGGGTGGACATCTGGGGCAACGCGCGATCGTCGTCGGCGGTGGGATGGGCGGGCTGTTCTCGGCCCGAGTACTCGCTGATCACTTCGACGAGGTGATCGTCCTCGACCGCGACCACGAGCCCGCAGCGGCCGAGCCGCGGGGCACCGTGCCGCAGGGGCACCACTTCCACGTGCTGCTCCCCGGTGGTCTCGATGCCATGTGCGAGTGGTTCCCGGGTTTCGTCGATGACTTGGTCGACACCGGATCGGTCGAGATGCTGCTCGGCCGCGACTTCTACGCCTACACGACAGAGGGCAAGTCCTACAGCCTCCAACGTCACCAGCCAGAGCCGAACCCGGGTCCGATGACCTACGTACAAACGCGTCCACAGCTGGAGGCAAACGTCCGCCAGCGAGTCGGAGGACTGGACAACGTGAGTTTCCACTACCGGTCGCTGGTCGATGGACCCATCGTCGAGGACGACCAGGTGGTCGGTGTGACCATCCGCGACGGCGAGGCGATGCGCGCCGATCTCGTCGTGGATGCGAGCGGACGCAACAGCTGCACGGCGCAGTGGCTCCCGGAGATGGGCTACGAGCCTGCGCCGGAGACCTACGTCAACTGTGACGTCTCGTACACCTCGGTGATCGTGCAGCCGGAGGTGTGGGATGCGTTCGACGGGTCGGTGTTCTTCCTGATGCCGACCGGAACGGGCGAACATGCCGGACGATACGGCTCGGTTGTCAAGTTGCCGGGTGAGCGGTGGCTGCTGTCGCTCGGCAGCCGTTACGGCGACACCGCACCCACCGAGTGGGAGGCCTTCCGCTCGTATGGCGACACACTCATCGATCCGATCTGGTCACGGCTTGCAGCGACGGGCACCCCGCTCACCGACATCAAGACGTATCGGATGGCTCGCGCTGTCCGTCACCACTACGAGCAGGTCGACCGCTTCCCGGATGGTCTGGTCCCGATCGCCGACTCGGTGTGTTTCTTCAACCCGATCCACGGCCAGGGAATGTCGTCGGCCGCCGGACAGTGCCGTGGCTTGAGCGAACTGCTGGCGCAGCGGGCTGCGGGCGATGGCACCCTCGACGGAATCGCGATGGACTTCTTCCCGATCGCGGCCGACTGGGTTCGCGGGCCATGGATCCTGGCTGCTCTCAGCGACTTCGCCCATCCCCAGTGCACGGGTGACTTCCCCGTCGACGACGTGCCCGATCTGGAAGCACTCGGTCGAGTCGCCGCCTCGAGCGAGCCGAGTTCGCCGGAGATGCAGCTCGTCATCGACATCAGCGTGCTGCGCAAACCACTGTCGGCCATCAGGGCGTTGACGCCCGCCTGACCCGCGCGACCCCGGCTTTTCGAGTCACGTCCGGAAAGAGGGCGTCGCACACGCTTGAATGTCATCCACATGGGTGACGTCTGGCCACAACTGCTGCTCGTCGCACTCCTCGTGCTCGTCAACGCGGCGTTCGCAGGAACCGAGCTGGCGCTGGTGTCGCTGCGCGAGAGCCAACTGCAGCGACTCGAAGCACGCTCAGCGACGGGGGCGGTGCTCGCCCGACTGGCACGGCAACCGAACCAGTTCCTCGCCACGATCCAAATCGGCATCACGCTTGCCGGATTCCTCGCCTCCGCGGCCGCGGCGGTGTCGCTCGCCGAGCCACTCGAGACTCCGCTCTCCTTCCTCGGCGGGGCCGCCGGGCCGGTGTCGGTGATCACCGTCACCCTGATCCTCGCCTACTTCACGCTGGTGTTCGGCGAACTCGCCCCGAAGCGCATCGCCATGCAACGCGCCGAGAAATGGGGCATGGTGATGGCGCGACCACTCGATCTGCTGTCGACATTGACCAAGCCGATCGTCTGGCTGCTGTCGAAGTCAACCGATCTCGCGGTTCGGCTGCTCGGTGGCGACCCCGATCGCCAACGCGAGGAGGTCAGCGGCGAGGAGCTCCGCGACATGGTCGCGATCCACGAGACGTTCACGCCAGAGCAGCGCCAGATCATCGACGGCGCCTTCGAGATCGCCGAACGCACCCTCGACGAAGTGATGGTGCCGCGCAGCGACGTGGTCGTCATCGACGCCGACTCCACGTGTCAGGAGGCGCTCGACCTGCTCATCGAGACGGGCCACTCGCGAGCGCCGGTGGCCGAGAAGCGCAACCTCGACCGGCCCGTCGGCATGGTGCGCCTCCGCAGCCTGCTCGACCACGGCAGCGAACCGGTGCGGTCGGTCATGTGGGACATCCCCGCGTTCCCGGATGCCGCTCGGGTCCTGACGGCGCTGCGCGAGTTCCAAGCGCGGCGCACCCAGATGGCCGTCGTCGTCGACGAGTACGCCCGCACGATCGGCATCGTCACCGTCGAGGACCTCGTCGAGGAACTGGTCGGTGAGATCTGGGACGAGACCGACCCCGACCTCGCCACCGTGATCCACGAGGCCGACGGCACGATCGTGGTGTCCGGATCGTTTCCGGTGCACGACCTCGTCGATCTCGACGTCGAGCTACCCGAGGGCGACTACACGACCATCGCCGGGTTGGTGCTCGATCAGATGAACCGGTTCCCGCGGCCGGGCGAAACGATCGACATCGACGACTGGCAGGTCCAGATCCGCGCCGTGGGTCGACACCGCATCACCCAGGTGGCGCTGAAACCGCTCGACGAAGACCGCGATCAGCGAACGGTGGCGATCAACCAGTAGTGACGGGTGTTGATCCCGTCGAACTCGTGATTCACCGCGCCGTGCCCGGTGATCTTGCTCTTCGGGTTGCGCCAGATCTCGATGTCGGTGAGCAACGGCGACAGCGGACCGATCAGCTCGTCGGGTTGGAGACGGTTGGCCTGCCAACCGAGCCGAGCGGCGAGGCGGCGCTGCGACAGCCACGGCCCGAACTTGGGGATCCGGAACAGCTCACGCGTGACGGCGCCGAGTGGGAGGAGCAAGACGTCCTGGGCGCTGCGCGCACGGTAGTTGAGCACGACCTTGCCTCCGGGCCTGGTGATGCGCACCGCCTCGGAAGTCAGCTCCAGCGCATCGTCGGGGTCGCAGTGCTGCAGTGTGATGTAGCTGAAGGCGACATCGGTGGAGTTCGGCGGCAGATCGAGCGTGTGGCCGTCGATGACATGGCTGGTCCGCAACCGGTCGACCTTTCCGAATCGCCCGACGGTTTCGATGCACCGTTCGAGAAAGCCGGCATCGAGATCGCAGGCGGTCACCGATGCGTATTCGCGGGTGAAGGCGCACGTCATCCGCCCGATGCCGGACCCGATCTCGACGAGCGACTTGTCGTCCGGCGTCAGTCCCGCGGCATCCGGCTCGCGTAGCCCGAACACGGTGAGGTACGACGGGACCTCGGCGTCGCCGGTTGCCACGAACTGTTCGAGGGTGAGTTCGCTCCCGGTCTCGTTGTTGAACACCCAGCCGGTGGTCCGCACGACGTCGTCACCGCTCGCCTGGCGTTCACTCGTCTGGCCAGCGGCCTTCCACGGCACCAGTTGGGAGCGACGACGCATCCCAGGATTGTGCCAGAGCGACAGACCATCCACCCAGCACGCCGACCTTCGCGCAAACCCGCCGTCGACCCGACCGAGACGACCGTTATCGTTTCGCTCATGTCTGGAGCACTTCGAGTCGGTGTCGTCGGAGCAACGGGTCAGGTCGGCAGCGTGATGCGCCGCCTCCTCGACGAACGCAACTTCCCGGTTGGCGAGATGCGATATTTCGCGTCCGCCCGGTCGGCCGGCACCACGTTGCCCTGGAAGGGCACCGACATCGTCGTCGAAGACGCCGAGACCGCAGACCCCACAGGTCTCGACATCGCGCTGTTCTCCGCCGGCGCCACGTCGTCGCGGGCGTTTGCCCCGAAGTTCGCCGATGCGGGGGCGATCGTCATCGACAATTCCTCCGCGTTCCGGATGGATCCCGACGTGCCCCTGATCGTCGCCGAAGTCAACGGGCACTTGGCGGCGCACCCGCCGAAGGGGATCATCGCCAACCCGAACTGCACCACCATGGCGTTCATGCCGGTGATCAAGCCGCTCCACGAGGAGGCGGGGCTGACCCGCCTGGTCGTGTCGACGTATCAGGCGGTGTCCGGTGGTGGACTCGCGGGCGTCGACGAACTCGACAAGCAGGTCCGCGACGTCGTCGACCGCGCCGCCGAGCTCACCCACGACGGGGCAGCCGTCGACTTCCCGACACCGACGAAGTTCGTGAAGCCGATTGCGTTCAACGTCCTGCCGATGGCCGGCTCGATCGTCGACGACGGCCGGTTCGAGACCGACGAGGAACAGAAGCTGCGCAACGAGAGCCGCAAGATTCTCGACATCGCCGATCTGCTCGTGTCGGGCACATGTGTGCGGGTCCCGGTGTTCACCGGACACTCGTTGTCGATCAACGCCGAGTTCGAGCGCCCGCTCTCGGTGCAACGCGCAACCGAACTCCTCGGTGCAGCGAACGGCGTCGTGCTCTCCGACGTGCCGACACCACTCGAAGCGGCGGGCCAGGACCCGTGCTACGTCGGTCGCATCCGTGCCGACGAAGGCGCGCCGGGTGGCCGGGGGCTGGCGCTGTTCGTCAGCAACGACAACCTGCGCAAGGGCGCCGCCCTCAACGCCATCCAGATCGCTGAACTGATCCAGTCCGAGCGATGACGGCCGGCTCGGCCTGATCGCCGCTCAGCAAGCGCACGGGATCGACTGGCACTTGGGGCAGCCGTCGGCGTACCGCCGAATCGCGTCGTTCAGGTCGACACCCTGCTGATTGGCGAGCGTCGCCACCCAGGCGACCACATCGCCGAATTCGTGCACCCGGTCCTCGTGCGTGCCCTTGCGCACGGCCTGCGCGAGTTCACCGATCTCCTCGGTGAGCCAGGCGACGGTCGCTGACACACCACGTTGCCGATCACGGTCGCCGTAGGTCCGTTCGATGACGTCCTGCAGCTCCGCGAAGTCCATGCGACTCGACGGTAGCTCGCGCTGGTCGGCGCGCTCGCGGTCAGGACCCGGCGCCCACCGCGACCCCGTGTTCGAATCGTTCGGCGAACTCGGCCATTCGCGGATCGGCACTGATGACGGCGAGGTACGACGACTCGAGACCGGTCGTCGACGTCACTCTCGTCATCGCGGTGTACGCCAGACGTCGCGAACGTTCCTCCATGCCGATGCCGAGCACCACCGCCGGGCTCTCCCAGCCCTTGAACGCATGCACCGTGCAGCCCTTGACGGCGTCGGCATCGGGCCAGAACCTCGACTTTCGCCGCTGACGTTCATCGGGGTCACGGCTGTACACGTGATGCACGGGGTACCCGGCTGCCTCGATGATCTCGGCAGCGGCGAGACCGTCGTGGTGGTATTCGCAGAGGTAGACCACGTCGCGCGGTGCGAGATCTGGACGCTCGGCCAGGAGTCGAACCACTTCGCGGCCGATCTCCGGGCCGAGGTCTGCCACCCGGTCGATGTTGCGCCACGCCCGCTGGCCCGACGACACAGCACCGACCACCGCCGCCTGATCATCCGGCACCAACGGGATGGGAGCGTCGTCGGAGACGTACTCGCGAGCGAACAGGTTGGTCGACTCGATCAGCTCAGGGGCCATCCGGTACGAACCGCTCATCTCGATCCACGGTTCGACGAAACCGGCCGACTCCAACGTGCTCGGAGTCGCCCAACTGGACTTGCCGTAGAGATCGACCGTCGGATCGGTGGCCAACAGCATCTCACCATCGGGACGCAGCACCCGGTGACGCAGAAGGTTCCACCATTGATGCTGGAAGTCCTGCCCTTCGTCGACGAGCACGGCGTCGTACTGCCGTTCGAAGCCCCGACTGAGCACATCTTCGGTCTTCGCGACGATCTTCACCGGCCACGTACCGCGCAACGGCTCCTCGGCGACGATGCCCGCCGACGCCGCATCGTCGACCACCCGGGCACAGAAGGTGTGGAAGCTGGTGCACGTCACGCGCGCCGGGTTGGCGCCGTACTCGGCACAGCGCTGGCCCACCAGGTTCCGCAACCGATGCGCAAGGGTCAGGTTGAAACACAGCACGAGCACAGACTTGCCTTCGGCCGCGAGTCGGGCGGCACGGGCGGTCAGCGCAAACGTCTTGCCGCTCCCAGGAGGGCCGGTCACCCCGCGGATCTCCGCGCCCTTCGGATTTGCCGCCACCATTCGGGCCTGGGCGCTCAGTTGCACCGGAGCGACCATCCCGTGGGAGACACCGTCGACGACCAACTGGTGGTGCAGCCGGCGAACCGATTCGGCGTTGACCACGACCCCGGGTGGCGCCATCACCACGCCGGCGAGATGGCGTTCGAGCACGTCCGACCCCCACAGCCGCAGCGTCACACCGGACGGATCCGACCCGATGGCCTGCGTCGCATCGGCGGTCGACAGATGAGGCGCGATGATCGCCGAGCGCACCGACGCTCCCGGGTCACGATCGTCGGCCGGGAGGGCGAAGAACTGGTCGACGATGGTGTCGCGGTGCCGTTGTGCCACCTCGATCACGTCAGGCTGATCGACCAGGATCTCGACGACGATCACCCCATGCTTGGCGTGGACGAGAACGAAGTCGGGAATGTCCTGCCCAAGTTGCGGGCGGGCGTACACCGTCCATTCGTCGTCGAGAAGCTCGAGCTTCGACGCCACGTCGAGACCGCGCTCATCGAGCGGCGTAAGCAGCTCGTCGAGATGGTCGAGTGGTGGCAGGAACGTGGCCAAGGGAACCCCCAGTGAGCGGAGACGGACGCCTGGTCATCGGCACGTGCTCGCTGGCACTTGAGGAATTCCTCGAGAGCGTCCCTCGCCCGAACTTCACTCGTCGCAGCGTCGAGGGTCCGACGTGCAGACACCTCGTGGTCGGGGTGAGAGGATTTGAACCTCCGGCCTCCACGTCCCGAACGTGGCGCGCTAACCAAGCTGCGCTACACCCCGTAGCGGCTGGCAATGCTATCCAGCGGTGACGGGTTCTTCCTCCGGTGAATTCTCGGGCTGATCCGCAGCCTCGTCGGCGCTCTCCGGTAGTGGCACCATTGGTTCCACCGGGGCCGCATCGGCAGCCAATCCCTCGGTGTAGATGCCGCCGGCAAGGATGGCATCGGCAGCACGACGCAGGCGCAGCGCATCGAGCGGCTTGACCAGCCAGCCTTCGGCGCCGCTGCGACGGGCGAGGTGGAGGTCGGCGCGGCGATCGAGCAACATCAGCACCGGAACGTGGCCGACCACGCCCGCAGACTCGTCGAGGCGCAGCGACATGGTGACCGCCATCGCTCCCATCGAGCCGACTTGGAGGTCGAGGATCGCAAGGTCGGGCATCCGCTCGGCGACCTGACCCGAGACGGCGCGGCCCTCGCGGCACACGGTGAAGTGGACGTTGTCGTCGCCGAGTGCGGCGGTGACCTCGTCGACGATCCAATCAGCATCGGTGGCAAGCAGGATGTGCACGGTCCAGACGCTACCCGTCGGCGACCGGATGGTCGAAGAGATGCCCAGCGATCACCAGCAAGCCGACGAGGTCGTGCACGTCGCTGTCGAGCAGCGGGAGGACGACCAGCCGATCGCCGCCGACGATCTCTGCGAGCGGCTCGATCACGCCGAGTTCGAGGTCCCGCATCGTGCGGAGCGTCGCCACGTTGTCCCACAACACGCCGAGCACATCGTCACCGGCGTGTCGTGCTCCATCGGCAGCGGCCACTGCGTCAGCCGCGGAACCGTCGCCGAACTGGGGGTGGGCACGGTTGACGATTGCGGAGGTGACCCCCACGCCCTGATCGATGAGCTGGTTGGCGAACCAGACCGCTTCGTCGATCGTGTCGTGGCGGGGAGCAGCGACGACCACGAATGACGTCGCTGGGGCTCGGATCAGACGCACCACGTCGTCGGCGCGCTCACGGAATCCTGTCTCCATGCCGGCGAACGCCTGGAAGAACGCAACCGAGTCGGCCAACACATCGGAGCCGACCACCTTGCCGATCGCCTTCAGGATCGGCTGGGTGGCCGTGCCGATCACTCTCAGGCCCCCGCGGGTCGGCAACATCAGCAGCCTGAACAGGCGATGGTCGAGGAACCGAGCGAGCACGCCGGGCGCTTCGAGGAAGTCCAGCGCGTTGCGGCTCGGCGGCGTGTCGACGATCACCAGGTCGAAGCGGTCGTCGCCGTGGAGGTCGTGGAGCGTCTCGGCCGCCATGTACTCCTGAGTGCCACTCAACGCTCCGGCGATGTTGCGGTAGAACGAGTTGGTGAGGATCCGTTCGATCTGCTCGTCGGAGTCGGCATGGCGCCGCACGAGCCCGTCGAACGTCGCCGCAGTGTCGAGCATCATCGCCCACAGTTCCCCTCCCGGCGTCCACGCTCCGTCGGCGGCGAGCTCGATGCGCTGCGGTTCCGCGGCCAAGCCCTCGGCGAGCCCGAGTGCGTCGGCCAAGCGACGTGCCGGGTCGATCGTGACCACGACGGCCCGTCGACCTCGCCGGGCCGCCTCGAGACCCAGCACCGCGGCCGTGGTCGTCTTGCCGACGCCTCCAGACCCGCAGCAGACGATCACCGTCGACGCGTCGATCACGTCACCGTCGATCACGTCACCGTCGATCACGTCACCGTCGATCACGTCACCGTCGATCACGTCACCACACCGGTCTCGCTGACGAGCGTCGCGGCGAGTTCCCGAACGTCAGAAGCGGTCAGCCCCGCGACCAGCAGCGCTGGCAGGGTGACCTTCGGGATCGGGAGTTCTCGTGCGAGTCGAGCGATCTCGCCAGCCTCCATCTCGCGACGCGACCGCCGGAAGGCTGCGGCGTCCAGCAGTCCCTGCGCACTGGCATCGTCGAGGCCGGCGACCGCCCGCCGAACGGCGGCGTCGTCGGGCAGCGGGTCGCCCACGTCGACGGCGTTGACGACGACCGGGCCGAGTTGCACGCCGACGTCGTCCTCGAGCGCGAACGCTGTCTCGACCACCTCGTTGACCGGTGTCGTCTCGGGCAGCGTCACCAGGACGACCTGACAGCGCTCGGCATCGTGGAGCAGCTCGAGCACGTCGTCTGCCTGCGCCCGCACGGGCCCCGAACTGACGGCGTCGGCCAGGCCTGCGGCCGAGGTGAGGAACGTGATCGCGTGGCCGGCGGCGGGCCCGTCGACCACGATCAGGTCGTAGTCGTCGGAGCGTTCGAGTTGTTTGATCTTGCCGAGCACGACGATGTCGTCGATCCCCGGCGCTGCGGTGCCGACCACGTCGATGACACCGGTGCGGTTGAGCCGCTTGGCGATGCGGGCGAATCCGTGTTCGCGGAGGTACTCGTCGAGCGCTTCGGGCGCCGAGATCGCCAGCACCTCGACGTCGGGCAGCAGCTCGGCCAACGCCGGCTTGCCATCGAGTTCGACCACCAGCACGCGCTGTCCGGCATCCGATGCGGCACGGGCGATCACAGCCGTTACCGTGGTCTTTCCCACACCGCCCTTGCCCGCCACCACGACGACGCGGGCAGCAGTCAACGACTGCAGCGGGAACTCGCTCTTTGGAGGCACCTGTGCGAAGACTAGCGATCGGCATGCTCACGCTGGTGGCCGGGCTCACACTGTTCGGCCCCGGCATTCAGGCCCAAGGCGACGCCGACAGCGCTCCCACCGTCGGCCGCATCGACGTGTTGCAGGTCAGCGGCTACTTCGACCCGATCCTCGTCGACACGATCGACGAGGCCATCGACCGGGCAGTCAGCGACGGCTCGCAGGCGCTGATCCTCCAGGTCAACAGCGACGGCACCGTCGTCGGCGACGACGTGATCGAGGACCTGCTCGTCCGCGTCGCCACCGCACCGATTCCGATCGGCATCTGGGTGGGGCCGAGCGGCGCACGCTTCTACGGCACCGCCGCACAGCTGCTGGCCGTGGCCGATGTCACCGGTATGGCGCCTGGTGCACGCGTCGGGTACATCGGTGTTCCGCTCGATCCGCCCGCGCTCCCCGAGGGCGTGACGATCGAGTTCGGCGTCGCCGAGGAGCGGCTCCGGAACGGCTCGGTGGGCTTGTCCGATGCCCGAGCGCTCGCCGTGTTCAAGCAACGCATCGACGACGAGGGCATCCCGACGATCACCAACATGGTGGCGGCGATGGACGGCTACGAGGAGAACGGCGTCGTGCTCGTCACCACCGAACTCACCGTGCTCGACGACGGCTCGACCCGATTCGACACCGTGTCGGTCGTCCGGTTCTCGAAGCTGACCCTGGTCGATCAGCTCTTCCACACCGTCGCCTCCCCTCCCGTCGCCTACCTGCTGCTGCTCACCGGATTGGCGCTACTGATCTTCGAGTTCTTCACCGCCGGCGTCGGTATCGCCGGAGCAGTCGGCGCCGTCTGCACCGTGCTCGCCTTCACCGGTCTGGCCGTGCTCCCCACACGACCGTGGGCGGTCGCGTTGATCATGTTGGCGATGATCGCGTTCGCGATCGACGTCCAAGTGGGGATCCCGAGATTCTGGACCGGTGTCGGCATCGTGTTCACGGTCATCGGCAGCTGGTTCCTGTTCGAGTCGATCCCCGGCTCGTCGATGCGCCCTTCCTGGCTCGCCCTGATCGCCGGCATCGGAGGCATCAGCCTGACGTTCATCGTCGGGATGCCCTCGATGGTGCGAACCCGGTTCGCCACCCCGACGATCGGACGCGAGTGGATGATCGGCCAGGAAGGCAACGCCATCGAGGCGATCGATCCCGAGGGCTTCGTGTCCGTTGGGTCGGCGACGTGGCGTGCTCGTACCAACCGTGCGACACCGATCGCCGCCGGTGATCCGATTCGCGTCGCGGCCATCGACGGCGTGACGCTCGACGTCGAACCACTCGAGGGCGCCGCCCGCGACTACCGCGACATGCGCAAGAAGCCCGCCGACACAGCCGACACCGCGGCCGACACCGACCAGCCCGCCGACGCGACCTGACCGAGCCCGAAATCTGCCCGGTTTGTCGCGCTGGGCGCGACAAACGAGGCATATTTCGGGCTGGTGGTCAGGTGTCGGGGAGGCGAGGACCGGCGATA